>Ga0307379_10001350_pt1 | contig 39042 bp, 35 predicted proteins | sample UN2MG_FD_202237 | JGI IMG/M metagenome (GOLD analysis project Ga0307379, IMG submission 202237) | Soil microbial communities from Risofladan, Vaasa, Finland - UN-2 | ecosystem: Environmental > Terrestrial > Soil > Coastal area > Acid sulfate soil | place: Finland: Risofladan, Vaasa | collected...
CACGTCTACCTAATCGACGGGTCCGGCTATATTTTTCGCGCCTATCACGCGCTGCCGCCCCTGACCCGCCCCTCCGACGGGCTGCCCGTTGGCGCGGTGCACGGCTTCTGCGGCATGTTGTGGAAGCTGTTGCGCGAGACCGGCGAGCTCGCCCCGCCGACCCATTTCGCGGTGATCTTCGACTACTCGGCCAAGACCTTCCGCTCGGATCTGTTCGACGGCTACAAGGCCAACCGGCCCGAACCGCCGGACGACCTGATCCCCCAGTTTCCGCTGGTACGGGACGCGGTGCGCGCCTTCAACGTCGCCTGCATCGAGAAGGAAGGCTATGAGGCCGACGACCTTATCGCCACCTATGCGCTCCAGGCGCTCAAGGCCGGCGCGGACGTGACCATCGTGTCCTCCGACAAAGACCTGATGCAGATGATCCAGCCCGGCATCGTCATGTACGACACCATGAAGAACAAGGTGATCGACGAGACGGGCGTGATGGAGAAGTTCGGCGTGCCGCCGTCCAAGGTCATCGAGGTGCAGGCGCTGATCGGCGACACCTCCGACAACGTGCCGGGCGTGCCGGGTATCGGCGTGAAGACCGCGGCGCTGCTCATCAACGAGTATGGCGATCTTGAATCCCTGCTGTCGCGCGCGTCGGAGATCAAGCAGCAGAAGCGGCGCGAGAATCTCATTGAGTTCGCGAGCCAGGCACGGCTGTCGAAAACGCTGGTCACACTCGATACGCACATGCCGCTCGACGTGCAGCTGGACGAGATGGCCGTGCACTTGCCGGACGCTCAGGTGCTCACCGCCTTCATGCGGCAGATGGAGTTTTCCACGCTGCTGCGCCGCGTGGCCGAGGGCTTGGGCGCCCCGCTTGCCGAAGGTGAGACGAAGCCGGCCGCGAGCCCGCGCAAGAAGAAAGACGATTACGACCACCCCTTGCGCAAGGGTCCTCGCGGCGAGCCGGGTCCCGCCCGCGACATCGAAGTCCAAGGCGGCTGCCCCGCGGAACTGGCGATCGAGCGCGCCGCCAAACTTGAAGCGATCCCCTTCGACCGCGCCAATTATGAGACGGTCACGGAAGCGCAACGGCTTGCCGATCTGCTGGAGACCGCGCGCTTCCAGGGGCATTTCGCCCTCCGGGTGAAGCTGAGCGCCGCCGATCCTATGACGGGCGAAATTGCCGGCGTGGCGCTCGCACTTGTTCCCGGGCATGCCGCCTATGTTCCGCTCGGCCATCGCGCGGGCGATGAGCTCGATCTCGGCGGCGAGACAGCGGCCCCACAGATCCCGTTGCGCGACGCGCTCGATATGTTGAAGCCGGTCCTCGAGGACGAGGCCGTGCTCAAGATCGTGTCGAGCGCCAAGTTCGACATGGTGGCGCTGGCCCGCTACGGCATTCAGCTCACAGCGGTCGACGATCCCTGTCTCATGTCCTATGCGCTGGATGCCGGCCGCGCGGAGCATCTTCCGGCCAAGCTGGCGCACGCGCTGCTCGGCTATACCTGCCTCACGGAAAAAGAAGTGCTCGGCACCGGCAAGGCGGCTGTCGGCTTCGACCGGGTCGCGGTCGAGCGTGCCACAGAATATGCCGGCGAGGAGGTGGACATCGCGCTGCGCCTCTGGACCGTGCTCAAGCCGCGCTTGGCGGCCGAGTCCGTCACCACGGTCTACGAGACGCTTGAAAGACCGCTCGCCCCCGTGCTCGCCGAGATGGAACGCGCCGGCGTCAAGGTCGATCGCGCCACGTTGGCGAGCCTGTCCGGCGCCTTCGCCCAGACCATCGCCCGGCTCGAGGACGAGATCCGGGAACTGGCGGGGGAAGAGTTCAATATCGGCTCGCCCAAGCAGCTCGGCGAGATCCTGTTCGACAAGATGAGCCTGCCTGGCGGGCGGAAGACCAAGACCGGCGCCTGGAGCACCGACGCCGCCGCTCTCGAAGAGCTTGCCGCGCAAGGCCACGACCTGCCCCGGAAGGTTCTCGACTGGCGCTTGGTGGCAAAGCTCAAGAGCACCTACACGGACGCGTTGCCCACTTACATCCACGCTGAGACCGGCCGCGTGCACACCTCTTATGCGCTGGCGGCAACGACCACGGGCCGGCTGTCCTCGGTCGAGCCGAACCTGCAAAATATCCCGGTGCGGACCTCTGAAGGCCGCTCGATCCGCAAAGCTTTCGTCGCCGACAAGGGCAAGAAGCTGATCTCGGCGGACTACAGCCAGATCGAGCTGCGCGTGCTGGCCCATATGGCCGACACGCCGACGCTGCGCCAAGCCTTCGCCGACGGGCTCGACATTCACGCCATGACGGCGTCCGAGATGTTCGGCGTGCCCATCGAGGGCATGGACCCGGGCGTGCGCCGCAAGGCCAAGGCGATCAATTTCGGCATCATCTACGGCATCTCCGCCTTCGGGCTTGGCAACCAGCTCGGCATCCCCAGGGGCGAAGCGGCCGACTACATCAACACCTATTTCGAGCGCTTCCCCGGCATCAAGGACTATATGGAAGCGATGAAGGTGGAGGCGCGGCGCACCGGCTATGTGACGACGCTGTTCGGGCGCAAGATCCATTATCCCGAGATCAACACTAAGAACCCGTCTCTGCGCGGCAATTACGAGCGCGCGGCGATCAACGCGCCGATCCAAGGGTCGGCCGCGGACATCATCCGCCGCGCCATGGTGCATATGGCGGACGCGCTCGACGAAGCGGGGCTCAAGGCGCGCATGCTCTTACAGGTGCATGACGAGTTGATCTTCGAGGCGCCGGAAGACGAGGCCGACAAGACCATGGAGATCGCGCAAAACGTGATGGAACGCGCGCCGGAACCGGCGCTGAAGCTACGCGTGCCGCTCCAGGTGGACGCGCGCGCCGCCGACAACTGGGAAGCCGCGCATTGAGCGATTGAGCGATTGAGCGATTGAGCGATACAACCTTTACGGGTATGATCCTATGATCAATCAATTTGATTGTAGGGGGAATTCAATGGTTCGGCTGATTTTTGTACTCGCTATTGCCGTCCTGATCGTGCCTGCAATTGCTTCGGCTCACGGTGGCGGATGTCGGAAGAGCTCGCCACCTGGCCAGTGCTGCCACATGGACAACAGTACCGGCACGGTTCACTGCCACTAGTCGGCGAAGCCTGCCTATCCATCGAAACGTGATTTCACGCCGCCTCCAGGATCAGCCGAGGTCTAGCCCTTCCGCGGCCGCACCACGGCGACGATGTTGGTCTGCACCACACCCTCGACCTTGGCGATATGATTGAGGATGGCCTTGTCGCCGTCGCTGGAATCCTTGCAGTCGAGCTGGGCCACGAGCTTCTCGTCGGACAGCATCACCACATTGGCGAACTGGCAGTTGTCCAGCTCCAGCGTCTTGACGGCGTCGAGCGTGGCCATGGCGTTGGCCGAACCCAGCAATTCGATAAACAGATAGATATTCACCATCGGGTTCGTCTCCTTCCAGATTGACGATTGTTCACGTCGTCTTTGTATGCCTTCAGGATAAACTCGCGGACCATCAAGGAGGTCCCATGTTTTCTCCCGTTCTTCGCGCGATCTTCGCATTTTTCGCCACGAGCCTCATCGCCACGGCGGCCTTCGCCCTACCGGCGCCCATGTCGGAGGCGGAGCTTGAGGCGGAGAGCGACGTCGTGGCGCTGGTGCGCGTGATGTCGGTCACCTGCACCAGCATCACCAAGGACAAGGCGACGGGCCAAGCGCTGCACGGCTATCTCGCCAAGCTGCGGGTGCTCGAGGTGAAGAAGGGCGAGGTCCGGCAAGGCGGCGAGGTGCTCGTGACCTTCCGGGAGGTTCCCAAAAACACGCTCGGCCCGTGGACGGTCCACTACTATCCCGGCGAAGAAGTGTGGACGCATCTCGTCAAGCGCGAAGGCGGGGTGACCTACGCTTCGACCTGGTGGAACGCCAAGGGTGACGAGGTGAAGCCGCCGGAGACCAAGGACCTGCCGACGCAGATCGGCCAGTCGGTGCTGGCGAAAGCCGCCGAGTAAGCCTCGGCCTACACCTTTTCGAAACGGGCCTTCGGCCCTACTCAGGCTAAGGCGCAACGCTTCAGTGGGCGATTTCCGCTCTCGGATGGACAATTTGCGACATTGATGCGCCGCGTTCCCGCGCGCGACATCGGCGGCCATGAAGCCCAAGCTTCTTACGACCCTTCAGACCTACACGCGTGCCGAGTTTCTTGGCGATGCCATCGCCGGGGTGACCGTTGCCCTGGTGGCGATCCCGCTTGCCATCGCCATCGCCATCGCCTCGGGCGCCGACCCCGCCAAGGGGATCGTGACGGTGATCGTCGCCGGTCTTCTCATCTCGCTGCTCGGCGGCAGCCGCGTTCAGATTGGCGGTCCGACCGGCGCGTTCATCGTCGTCGTGTACGGGGTGATCGCCGATCACGGCTATGAGGGCCTCGTTTTGGCAACCTTCATGGCCGGGCTCATCCTGCTGCTGACGGGCTTGCTCAGGGCCGGCAGCCTCATCCAGTACGTCCCCGAAGCCGTCATCAACGGCTTCACGATCGGCATCGCCGTCATCATTGCCACGAGCCAGCTGAAGGACTTCTTCGGAATCGAAGTCGCGCAGCTGCCAGCCGAGTTCGTGAAGGCCGTGCCCACACTTTGGGCCGCGCGCGACACGGCAAGCCTGTCAGCGTTCCTCGTCGGCGCCGCGACGTTGGTCTCCATCGTTGTGCTGCGCCGCCTCTTCCCACGCCTGCCTTGCTCGATCATCGCAGTCGCCGCGGCGTCAGCCGTTGTGTTTTCTGCCGGCCTTTCCGTCGACACGATCGTTTCGCGCTACGGAGCGTTGCCCCAGTCGTTCCCGGCGCCCGCCATCCCGTCCCTGTCGCTGGGAAAGATGATCGAACTGCTTCCTTCCGCACTCGTCATCGCGTTCCTGGCCGGCGTCGAATCGCTGCTGTCGGCGATGGTGGCGGATCGCATGATCGGGGGACGCGTGCGCCCAAACGCCGAGGTCATCGCCCAGGGCGCGGCCAATATTGGCTCGGCACTGTTTGGCGGCTTGCCGGCGACTGGAGCGATCGCGCGTACTGCGAAGAACGTGCGCGCCGGGGGCAGGACGCCGGTGGCGGGCGTGATCCATGCGCTCGCCGTGCTCGTGATCATGCTGATCGCCGCGCCGCTCGCCGGACATCTCGCCTTGCCGGCCCTCGCCGCGCTCCTGATCCTGACCGCCTGGTATATGAGCGAGCCTCATAAATGGCGCGGCTACATGGCCGAGCGCGTGTCGGACCGTGTCCTACTGATCCTCACACTCGTCCTGACGGTTCTGACAAATTTGACGATCGCGATCGCGGTCGGCGTCGCGCTCGGTCTCGTGATCCGGCTGCGGCGGCGCCACGTTCCGCCCGCGGAGTGGCACGTTCCGGAGCGGGAGCCGCAAGGCCTTAGCCCCGTTGAGCCAGATCGAGCCATTGATTGAACAGCTTTCGGCTCGCCTCATTGGTGGGCGGCGCGTAGCGGGCGGTGGCGTTCCGCATCTCGGCGAGATTGACGTCGTGCTTAGCGAGCTCGAGCGTATGCCCGATGAGCCAGCGCTCCATGTCGCGCCCCTCCAGCTCCACATGGAACTGCAGCCCCAAAACCTTAGGCCCATAAGTGAAGGCCTGGTTCGCCGTGAGCGGCGTGGAGGCGAGCCGCGTGGCGCCGGACGGCAGGTCGAAAGTGTCGCCATGCCAGTTGAGCACGCGCAGGCCTTCGAGCACTTGAAGCGGCGAGGCCTTGCCCTCCTCGGTCAGGATCAGTTCGTCCCAGCCCAGCTCGGCTTGCGGACCGGGATAGACGCGCGCGGCGAGCACGGCGGCGAGCGCCTGGGCGCCGAGGCAAATGCCCACCACGGGCGTGCCTTGCTTGACCACGGCCTCGACGACATTGAGCTCGTCTTTCAGGAACGGGTAGCGGTCGATCTCGTAGATGCCGATGGGGCCGCCGAGCACCAGCACGAGATCGGCGTCCTTGGCAGGACTGAGATCGTCAACGCCCGCTTGCAGATAGGTGAGCTTGACGCCGCGCTCCTCCAGCACGGGACCGAGCGTTCCGGCGTCCTCGAAAGCCACATGATAAATGGCGACGGCGTTCTGCATGGCGTCCCTCTTTCCTTTGCGCGCAGCCATCTTGCGCTCCCGTGGCGCGCTGAGTTGTCGTTTAGCGCCGCGTGGTTGAGCTTTTACGACACGACACAGAGGTCAGACCGTCTGGGCCGTGCCTTGACGGCGCGGGTCGCCGGCCCCTTCCACACCGCGTTTCTCGTGCCAGCGCGCGGCATGCACCCCGCCGAAGAACAGGTTCTGCGCGGGCCAGGCCCGGGCCTCGTCCTCAAGCGACCGGAACGCGGCCTCCACCTCCTCGGGAAAGCCCGGCTCGAAGCTCGTGGTCCCATCCCGCTCCACATGAAGCCGCGGCGCGGTCACGGCATCCTCCAGGCGCATGCCGTGCTCCAGCAGATTGACCGCCACTTGCAGGATCGCGGTGCGTATGCGGTTCGAGCCGCCGGTGCCGAGCGCGGTCACCGTGCCGTCCGGCTCCAGGATGATGGTGGGCGCCATCATGGAGGACAGCCGGGTGCCTCCGCGCCAGCCGTCATGCTCGCAGAGATCTTCCTCGCCCAGCATGTTGTTCAACATGAAGCCGTGCCCGCCGACGATGAAGCCGTCGCCCTCGCCGTTGGAGAGGCTGACGGAGGCGGCGTTGCCGTCCCCATCGATGACGCTGATATGGGTCGTGCCGCGATAGGCTTTCGGGTGGCGCGCCGCCGCGCGGATCTCGTCCGCCAGGACCCCACCCGCGAGACGCTCGGCGAGACCTGCGCCATGGCTCGCGCGCGCCGCGTTGGTCGCCTCCATCGCCGCATGCAGCGCCAGCGTATCGAGGGGTATGCCCCCTTGGGCCAGCGCCTCCAGATAAGACAGGCCGAAGGCGATCAGCGCGCCGCCGGCCGATGGCGGCGGGTTGAGCGCGACGGTGGCCTTGCCGTGCCGCCAAAGAAGCGGCTCGCGCAATTCGACGCGATAGCGCTTCAAATCGTCCGCCGTCAGGTGCCCGCCGAGATCGCGCGACTGAGCAATGATGCCTGCGCCGATATCGCCATCGACAAACAGCCGCGCGCCGTCTTCCGCCAACCATTCGAGCGTTTCGGCCAGGCCTTCGTTACGGAAGGTCTCGCCCGCTTCCATGAGTTTGCCGTTCGGCGCGAAGATCGCGCGTGTTCCCTCGCTCTCCTGCAGAATCGGTGCGATCACGGTGAAGAGATAGGCCTGGAACGCGGTGAGCGGAAATCCCTGGCGCGCGGCGCGCGCGGCCGGTTCCACCAGGCGCTTCATGGGCAGGCGCGCATACGCCTCGTGCATGGCGAACAGGCCTTGCGCCATGCCCGGTGTCGCGCTCGACCCCAGCCCGATATGGAATTCTTGGGTCGCGGGCCCGAAATCGGCTTGGATGGGAAAGAACGCAACCTCGCTTGCCTTCCGCCGTTTCAGCGGGGTCTCGACGAAAAAGTCGAACAGTCTGACTTTGTGGCTACCGGCCGGACGCGCCATGAGAAAGCCACCGCCGCCGGGCGAGGCGAACACGGCCTCGGCGACGAAGCTCATGCATATGCCGGCGATCGCCGCGTCGAAGGCGTTGCCGCCATCGGCAAGAATCTCCGCGGCCGCGGACACCGTCAGCTGATGACCGGCCGCGACGACGCTTTGGGCTTTGCTCATGAGGGTTGCCTAAGGCGAAGCGCGCGAAGCGGCAAGCGTTAGCGCGCGGGGCCAGAAACAATCATGGCCGGGATTTTGAGCCCGGCCATGATGCAATTCATTCAGAGATGTAAGGCGCGTTAGCCGAGGCGCTTCTCGAGCTCGCCGAGCTCTTCCTTTAGACCTGCCGGCAGCTTGTCGCCGAAGATCTCGTAATGCTCCTTGATCGAGGGGATCTCGGACTTCCAGCCTTCGGTGTCGACCCGCATCAGCTCCTTGAGGTCGGCAGCATCGACATCGAGGCCTTCGGTATCGAGGGCGCCTTCCGCCGGCACCTTGCCGATCGGCGTGTCGACCGCGTCCGCCGTGCCATTGCAGCGCTCGAAGATCCACTTGAGTACGCGGGAGTTCTCGGCGAAGCCCGGCCACAGGAACTTGCCTTCGGTGCTCTTCCGGAACCAGTTGACGTAGAAGATCTTCGGCATCTTGTCGCCGCCCTTCTCGCCCATCTTCAGCCAATGGGCGAAGTAGTCGCCCATGTGGTAGCCGCAGAAGGGCAGCATGGCCATCGGGTCGCGGCGGATGTCGCCCTTCGCGTCCGCAGCCGCGGCAGTCTTCTCCGACGCCATGATGGAGCCGAGGAACGTCCCCTGCTTCCAATCCTCCGCCTCGACGGCGAGCGGCACCACGGAAGCACGGCGACCGCCGAACAGAATGGCGTCGATCGGCACACCCTTGGGATCCTCCCACTCCGGCGCGATGACCGGGCACTGATCGGCCGGCGCGGTGAAGCGCGCGTTGGGATGGGCGGCGGGGCGTCCGGCTTCCGGCGTCCAGGAGCGGCGCAGCCAGTCGATTGCGTGCGCCGGAGGCTCCTTCGTCATGCCCTCCCACCAGATGTCGCCGTCATCGGTGAGCGCGACGTTCGAGTAGATGCAATTCTTGTCGAGCGCCTTCATGGCGTTGAGGTTGGAGGCCTCGGAGGTGCCCGGCGCGACGCCGAAAAAGCCCGTCTCCGGGTTGATGGCGTAGAGGCGGCCGTCCTCGCCGAACTTCATCCAGCAGATGTCGTCGCCGATGGTCTCGGCTTTCCAACCTTTGATCGTCGGAGCGAGCATCGCCAGGTTGGTCTTGCCACAAGCCGACGGGAAAGCGGCCGCCATGTACTTCGCCTCGCCTTCCGGATTGGTGAGCTTGAGGATGAGCATGTGCTCGGCCATCCAGCCTTCGTCGCGCGCTTTCACGCTGGCGATACGCAGCGCATGGCACTTCTTGCCGAGCAGCGCGTTGCCACCATAGCCCGAGCCGTAAGACCAGATCTCGCGCGTCTCCGGAAAGTGCGAGATGTTCTTGGTTGTGTTGCACGGCCACGGCACGTCGGCCTGGTTCTGGGCGGTGAGCGGTGCGCCGACCGTGTGCCGGCCGCGCACGAAATCTTCGCTGTCGCCAAGCGCCTTCCACACCATGTCACCGACGCGGGTCATGATGTGCATGTTGGCGACGGCGTAAGCGCTGTCGGTCACCATCACGCCGATGCCGGCGATGGGCGAGCCGACGGGGCCCATGGAATAGGGCACCACATACATGGTGCGGCCCTGCATGGCGCCGTCATAGAGCTTGGTCATCGTCGCCTTCATCTCGGTCGGGTCGGCCCAGTTGTTGGTCGGACCGGCGTCTTCCTTCTTGACCGAGCAGATGTAGGTCTGGTCTTCGACGCGCGCGACGTCCTTGGGATCGGAACGGACGAGAATGGAGTTCGGACGTTTCTCCTCGTTGAGCCACATGGCGGTGCCGCCGTCGACCAGCGCCTTCAGCATCGCCTGATACTCTTCCTTGGAGCCGTCGCACCAATAAACAGACTCCGGCTTGAAGAGCTCCTTCGCTTCCTCGACGAAGGCCAAGACCTTCTTGTTCGTGGTGGGCGCAATCTTCGACTGAACATTCATGCGGTTTCGTCCCTAGATCTCGAATTGACGGAGAATTTTTCTTTGTATCGCCCTCTAGCTACCCTGAACTTAAAGGGCTTTCAAGAAAGGTCCTGTGACAGCGCCGGGGCTCCCGCTGGGCTTAGGAGGGCTCGGCGATATCCCGCGCCGCATTGGCCAGCCGGACCAACTCCTTACGCGCATCCGCCGGGGTCGAGACCCGGCCTGCGAAGGGGATACGGCGGGTGTCGGCGCCCAGCGCAATATCGCAGCCTTCAGGATCGATGCCGGTCATGCGCCAGGGGCCTGGATCGCCGCCGGTGAAGGCGAGCGCATAGAGCGCGACGGCATCGGCGTGGTCCGAGTTCATATGGGCCAAGATGTCGGCCTCCGCCTCGATCAGGGCTTCGGCGCCCTCCAGAGCGACCAGGAGGTCGGTGGCGGCGAGATCGACGATGCGGCCGAAACCGCCGATATAGTGGGCGCTCTCCACAGCCAGACGCCAGAACGAAAAATCGGGAAAATCCACGTAGAACGCGGCCTCCGGGTGCCGCGCCAGGAAACGGCGCTTCACGGCCTCGCCGTTAACCGTTTCGGCCTTGCCTGACAGGGTGAGACGGGCCCCTTGGAGGGGATCGGCCGCCGCGTCGGAGCCGTCGATGAGGACCGCGGCGCGGGGGTCGTCCACCAGGTTCCTGGTATGCCGCGCCAGGGTGGAAATGAGGAAGATCGGGGCGCCCGCGGCGTCCGTGGCGAGGGTGATCAGGGACGCGTAAGGGGCCCCCGAGGGGCTGTCGAGGCTCCCCAGCGACCCCTTGAAGGCCCGGCGCGCGAGGGTGCGTGCATCCGCCGCAATTTCGGATTTGCTGGGCATTTCTGACGAGTTATTTACTTGCGCCATAACGATATTTGTTGCATCCCGATGCGGAAGGGTGTGGCGCAAAGCGCCCCGATGCTGCCACCTTTTAGGCCAGCCCTATGACCATAACACCCTGCAAATCGCGTCAATCGCGCAAAAGGCCCCCCAATGCCCACAATCGCCCTTGTCGACGACGATCGTAACATCCTGACCTCCTTGCGCATGGTGCTCGAGGCGGAAGGCTATAAGACTCAAACCTATAATGACGGCGCGAGCGCGCTCGACGGCTTCGCCGAGTTCCCGCCCGACCTCGCCATCCTCGATATCAAGATGCCGCGCATGGACGGTATGGAGCTGCTGCGCCGTTTGCGCCAGCGCAGCGAGCTGCCGGTGATCTTCCTCACGTCCAAGGACGAGGAGATCGACGAGCTGTTCGGCCTCAAGATGGGCGCCGACGACTACATCCGTAAACCCTTCCCCCAACGGCTCCTGGTCGAGCGCGTGAAGGCGGTGCTGCGCCGTTCGGCGCCGCGCGACACGACGCAAGTCGTCGAGGACAAGTCCAAGGTTCTGGAACGCGGCAAGCTCAAGATGGACCCCGAGCGCCACACCTGCGTGTGGGACAACTTGCCCGTCACGCTCACGGTCACGGAATTCCTGATCCTTCAGGCCCTTGCCGCGCGCCCAGGCGTGGTAAAAAGCCGGGACGCGCTGATGGATGCGGCCTATGATGACCAAGTCTATGTCGACGACCGCACGATCGACAGCCACATCAAGCGGTTGCGCAAGAAGTTCAAGGCCGTCGACCAAAGCTTCGACGTGATCGAGACGCTTTATGGCGTGGGCTACCGGTTCAAAGAATAGCGGGCCAAACCGATGACTGCCGAGGCCGAAGAACGGTCCTGGCAGCGGGACGACGCCACGTTCAAGGAACGCGCCCTCAGGGTTTCGCGGCGCGTTTTTGTCTGGGTGAAGCGCATCCCGGCCTGGCTCGGCGAGCACCGTCCCTTCCGGCATGGCTTCTCGAGCCTGACGCGGCGCATCGTCGTGCTCAATCTGATCGGGCTCGCCATCCTCGTCTCGGGCATTCTCTACCTCAATCAGTTTCGTGCCGGGTTGATCGACGCGAAGGTGCAGAGCCTTCTGACCCAAGGCGAGATCATCGCGCGGGCCATCGCCGCCTCCGCCGGCGTCGACGCCAACGAGACCCAGGTCGACCCGGAGACGCTTCTTGAGAAAGAGCTCGGCCAAGCCGGGCCCGGCGGCGCCGACGATGCGTTCTCGAACGCGCTCGGCTTCACCATCGATCCGGAGCGCGCCGCGCCGATCTTAAGGCCGCTGGTCAAGCCCACGGGCAGCCGCGCGCGCATCTACAATCGCGACGGCACGCTGATCCTCGACTCCGACACGTTCTACTCGCGCGGGCAGGTGCTGCGCTACGACCTGCCGCCGCCCGACACCAGCGAGCCCGACTCGCTCACCAAGTTCTGGGAGGCGGTGACCACGCAGATGCAGCCGACAGCCCTGCCCGTCTACACCGATATCGGCGGCGCCAACGGTAAGGCTTATCCCGAAGTCGCCACGGCGCTTACCGGAACGTCCGTGCCCATCGTCCGCAAGAATGAACGGGGCGAGGTCGTAGTGTCGGTTGCGGTGCCCGTCCAGCGCATGCGTGCCGTGCTCGGCGTGCTGCTGCTGTCGACACGCGGCGGCGACATCGACGATATCGTCTCGGCGGAGCGCTGGAGCATCTTCCGCGTCTCGCTGTTCGCGGCGGCCGTGAGCCTGGTGCTGTCCCTGATCCTGGCCAATACCATCGCCGGTCCCGTGCAACGATTGGCGTCGGCAGCGGAACGCGTGCGCCATAGCGTCAAGGCCCGCGCCGAAATTCCGGACTTCACTGACCGCTCCGACGAGATCGGCCATCTGTCCGGCGCGCTACGCGATATGACCGGCGCGCTCTACCGCAGGATCGACGCGATCGAGAGCTTTGCCGCCGACGTCGCACATGAGTTGAAGAACCCGCTGACTTCGTTGCGCAGCGCCACCGAGACGCTGCCGCTGGCCAAGACCGATGAGTCGCGGCAGCGGCTGATGGAGATCATTCAGCACGACGTAAGGCGCCTCGACCGGCTGATCAGCGATATCTCGGACGCGTCCCGCCTCGATGCCGAGCTGGCGCGCGAGGACGTGGATCTGGTGAGCATGGATGAACTTCTGCGCGCCACCGTATCGCTCTTCAACGACATTCACCGCGACGATATCCCCGAGGTGGTTCTCGACATCGCTTATGCGCCGGGCGCGCATCCTTATCGCGTGAACGGTCACGACAGCCGCCTGCATCAGGTCATCGTCAATCTGCTCGAGAACGCCATCTCCTTCTCGCCGCCGGATGGACGTGTCGCCATCTTGGCGCGGCGTATCGGCAATGAGGTCCAGATCGCCATCGAGGACGAGGGACCGGGGATTCCCGAAGAGAATCTCGAGCGCATCTTCGAGCGTTTCTATACCGACCGGCCGCAGGAGAATTTCGGCCAAAACTCCGGCCTCGGTCTCAACATCTCGCGGCAGATCGTGCTCGCCCATGGCGGACGTCTCCACGCGGAGAACCGTCCCCCGCGCGGCGCGGGCCGCGGCAAAGGCGATGTGCCCACAGGCGTCAGCGGCGGCGCCCGGTTCGTCATTCGCCTGCCGGCAGCGTAATACTAAGCTCCCGAACAACGAGAGGATCACTTGGCGCGCGAACTCGTCCACGGCACCTGTGTGGCGCTCGGCGCGCGCGCGGCTCTGCTGCGCGGCGCGGCGGGATCGGGCAAGTCGGATCTGGCGCTGCGCTTCCTGGCACTTGCCGGCGAGGCGGCGCTCCGCCCGCTCCTCATCGCCGACGATCAGGTTTGGGTCGAGACGCAGGAAAATGGCCAGGCGCTTGCCTCCGTCCCGGAGACGCTGGCCGGATTGATTGAAGTCCGGGGACTGGGAATCGCGGAGATGCCCTTCGAGCCAACGGCCCGCCTCGTCCTCGTATGCGATCTGGTGCCGGCCGATCAGGTCCCGCGCATGCCGCCCGACCCTTGGGAACGCACCGCTCTTGCGGGTGCTGTCTTGCCAGCGCTGAAACTGTGGGCATTTGAGCCATCGGCGCCACTGAAGCTGAGAATGGCCCTCTTGCAGGCGCCCGAACAATAAGGTTTAGGGAGTGGGTTCGGGCTTGCGCCTGGTGCCACTCCCGACAAAGATAGCCGCCTTTGACCGGCGGCATTCAACAATGAGGTAGCATGATCGGCGTCGTTATCGTCACTCACGGCAGGCTCGCACACGAGTTCCGCGCGGCGCTAGAGCATGTGGTCGGACCACAGGAGCAGATCGAGACCATTTCGATCGGCCCTGATGATGATCTCGATGTCCGGCGCGCCGACATGTTGTCGGCGCTCGACACAGTCGATTCCGGCGATGGTGTCGTCGTGCTCACGGACATGTTCGGCGGCTCGCCCTCGAACCTCGCCATCTCCGCCATGGAGCGGCCGAATGTCGAGGTGATCGCCGGCGTCAATCTGCCGATGCTGGTGAAGCTCGCATCGGTGCGCGGCGAGTGCAGCCTCGACGAAGCCATCGGGCAAGCGCAAGAAGCCGGTCGCAAATATATCAGCGTCGCAAGCCAAATCCTGGCGCCGAACTAGGCCGGTGACCAAGGCGCGCCACATCGCCGGCGAACGGGAAAAAGGCGTGTTCTTCGCCGAGGTGATGATTCCCAACAAGAAGGGCCTGCATGCGCGCGCCTCGGCGCAGTTCGTGCGCTGCGCGGGCGAATACACGGCCAATGTGCGCGTGAGCCGCGAGGGGCACACGGTGGGCGGCACCTCGATCATGGGCCTGATGATGCTCGCCGCGGGCCAAGGCCATTCGATCCTCATCGAGGTGGACGGCGAACAAGCCAAGGAGGCCATCGGGGCGCTTGTCGCCCTGGTCGAGGACGGCTTCGGCGAAGAAGACTAACGGCGCCTAGGGTCGCCCCGGCGGGCTAGTGGCACGTCTTCAGATAGCCGTTTCCCGTTTCGTTGATGTAGAGCTGGGCCGTGGCCTTGTCGAAGGGTCCCGCCACGGCAACCCAATAGCCATTGGTGAGATTCGGGCACGTCTTGGTGTTCATCACCACCCAGCCGGGACCGTATTGGCTGGCGCGGCCTTGCGCCTCGCCGCGCGACTTGAATGAGCCGCCAATGGCATACCAGTCACCGCCGGACGGGACCGGCGCCGGCGCTCCACCGGCGACACAGAGTCCTTGCGAGAGGACGTAGCCGGGCGGACAGGACGGGGCGATCACGGCTGGCCCTCCGGCTGGTGGCGGCGGCTGGACCGCGCCCTGCAACGTGAACAACAATTTGTCGTGGCGGTAGCCGATGACCCGGCAGCTTCCGTCAACCTTGGGCGCATTGCCCCGGAGGATGATCGAGCCGCCGTGATTGTGGCCCGTGACGGGGTAGAGGACGGGGCCGCATGTCTTGTCGAAGCGCCGTGGCCTGGCCGCTGATCGCTCCACCGGCCTGTTCGACGCCCTCGAACAGCAGGGTGCCGCTGGTCACCCCGACGCCGATGAGGCCGCGGCGCGGCTGCGTGTACGAGATAGACATGCCGCCGCCGTCGCAGACCTGCATCTCCATGAGCGAGCCGTTGTGATCGTAGGCGTCGACGGCGCAATTACTGGCCTCGACGGGCGAGGCGGCAAGCCCCAAGGCCAACGATACCGCAACGAGAAACAGAACACGCATCAGTCAACCCCCAAAGCTGAGCCACAACTCCGGTCACCTTAGAGTGTTTTGACGCAGCCAAGCCAGAAATGCTCAGCAAGCGTGGTTAGGGTCGTTTCTTCCCCGTCACCATGGCGCGCACCAGATTCTCGTGATGGGCGAAGCTGGCAAGCAGAACCGCCGAGATGTGGATGACGATCAGCCCCAGCGTGATGTTGGAGATGACCTCATGCCATTCCTCCATCGCCTCGCCGGTCGCTTCGGTGAACATGCCGGCAAGGGGCCCGGCCTGTTTGTCGCCGCCATAGACAATGAGGCCGGTGACTACGGTGGCGCCCACGAGGATCAGCAAGAGGATCACCATATAGCCGCCGCCTGGGCTGTGGCCAAGATAGCGGGCGCCCCGAAAGCGCAGCAACTCGCGCACGTAGTTGAAGGCGGTGCTTGGTGCGTAAACGAAGTCGGAGAAGCGCGCGTGGGGCGACCCGATAAAGCCCCAAATGATGCGTGCCACGACAAGGATGCCGACCGCATAGCCGGCCCAGACATGCACGGTCAGCAAATCATCCTCGGTCAGATAGGCGACGGCAAAGCCGACAACCAGCGTCCAATGAAAGACCCTCACAAAAGGGTCCCAGACCGTCACCTGTGCTGACATGGGATCTCCTGGCCGATCGAGCATGGGCAAGGATAGCCTGGGCCGGCGCGTCGCGGATTGACCGGAATCAAGATGGTCCTCCGGATTTAGACGGCGCCGGGGCCACACCTGAGGCCTTTTGCCACCGCCGCCCTGGCCTTTTGCGGGCGGATGGCCTTGACTCTTCGGGGGCCGGATAAGATATAAGGTTTTCTTTATATCTTTATACAGCCAAGCGGAGACCGCATGAACTACCACGTCAAGGATATCGGGCTCGCCGATTGGGGCCGCAAGGAAATCGCCATCGCCGAGACCGAGATGCCCGGGCTCATGGCCGTGCGCGAGGAATTTGGCAGCTCGCAGCCGCTCAAGGGCGCGCGGATCGCCGGTTGCCTGCACATGACGATCCAGACCGCGGTCTTGATCGAGAGCCTCGAGGCGCTCGGCGCCGAGGTGCGCTGGGCCTCCTGCAACATCTTCTCCACCCAGGATCACGCCGCCGCCGCCATCGCCGCGGGCGGCACGCCGGTTTTCGCCGTCAAGGGCGAGACGCTGGAGGAATATTGGGACTATGTGGATCGCATCCTCGAATGGCCCGAGGGCGAGACCGCCAACCTCATTCTGGATGACGGCGGCGACGCAACGCTGATCGTCATTCTCGGCTCGCAGGCCGAGAACGATCCGTCGGTGCTCGACAAGCCGGGCAATGACGAGGAGAAGGCGCTGTTCGAAACCATCAAGAAGCGGATCGCGCGCGATCCCGGCTTCTACACGAAGGTGAAGAACAATCTGAAGGGCGTGTCGGAGGAGACCACCACCGGCGTGCACCGTCTCTACGAGATGCAGAAGAAGGGACAACTTCCCTTCCCCGCCATCAACGTCAACGACAGCGTCACCAAGTCGAAGTTCGACAATCTCTATGGTTGCCGCGAGAGCCTGCCCGACGGCATCAAACGCGCCACCGACGTGATGTTGGCCGGCAAGTACGCCGTAGTCGCCGGCTATGGCGACGTTGGCAAAGGCTGCGCCGAGAGCCTCAAGAGCCAGGGCGCGCGCGTGGCCGTCACCGAGATCGACCCGATCTGTGCATTGCAGGCGGCGATGGAAGGTTACGAGGTCACCACGATGGAGGCCGTGGCGCCGAAGGGCGACATCTTCGTCACCACCACCGGCAACAAGGACGTCATCACCGTCGACCATATGCGGGAGATGCACGACCGCGCCATCGTCTGCAATATCGGCCATTTCGATTCCGAGATTCAGGTCGGCGCGCTGAAGAACTTCAAGTGGCACAACGTGAAGCCGCAGGTCGACGAGGTCGAGTTCCCGGACGGCAAGCGCATCATCCTGCTGGCCGAAGGACGCCTCGTGAATCTCGGCTGCGCCACCGGCCATCCGAGCTTCGTGATGAGTGCCTCCTTCACCAACCAGGTGCTGGCGCAGATGGAGCTGTGGCAGCATGTCGGCAAATACGAGAACAAGGTCTATGTGCTGCCGAAGCATCTGGACGAGAAGGTCGCGCAGCTTCACCTCGGCAAGCTGAACGTGCAGCTCACCAAGCTTAATGACGAGCAGGCCGCCTATATCGGCGTGAGTGTCGACGGGCCCTTCAAGCCGGAGCACTACCGCTACTAAGCGCGGTTCTCAGAGCATCTGACTTCGCGATGGCCGGGTTTCGACCCGGCCATTTGCGTATGAGAAGGCGCGCAAAACCGCCGCCGCCATAGAGATTTCCTATTGCCTCAGCCAGACGTTTCGATTGGCCGACACGCGTGCGGCTCACTACCTCCGGACAGTCAAAAAGACCAACAGTCGATAGGAGGAAATCGCCATGAAAATGCTGATCGCAGGCGCGTTGGCTTTCGCCGCTTTTGCGACCGCACCGGCAAACGCGACGGAGAGCCTCTACTTCGTAACCGTCGACAGTGTCGGCAATTGCTCGGTCTCCCAAGGCAAGCCCAGCGCCGGACAGAAGGCGCTCGGCGAGGCCGGCGGCTACGAAAACATGGCCGACGCCGAAGCCGAGCTGAAAGAAATCCTTAACCACGAGTCCACCTGCAAGGGGGTCGTCGAGTAGACCGGCTCTCCCAGGGCGTTAGGAGCCGGCCCGGCGGCGTACCGCTCCCCCTGCGCCGCCGGCCGCTCCGAGCGCCCACGCAACTCGCCCCTCGTAACTTGGGCGCGAGTCACGGCACTATGTGCTGCCGAAGCATCTGGACGAGAAGGTGGCGCAGCTTCACCTCGGCAAGCTGAACGTGCAGCTCACGAAGCTCAACGACGAGCAGGCCGCCTATATCGGCGTGAGTGTCGACGGGCCCTTCAAGCCGGAGCACTACCGCTACTAAGTGCGGTTCTCAGAGCATCTGACTTCGCGATGGCCGGGTTTCGACCCGGCCATCGTCGTTTCAGGGCATTGCGGCACACCGCTTCATGCCGATCACGTGCTTGACAGCGCGCACATAGCTGACGTTCTCGAACTTATCGAGCCCGAGCCTACGCTTGGTCTCGATGACCACCTCCGGCTTTTCGGCTTCGAGGGCGGCGGTCTGAAACACCTCGCCGTCGATGACCACGTCGGCCAGTTCCGTCATGCAGCCGTTGACGGTGAAGAAGCGGCGTTGCTTGGTCACAGGGACGGCCTTTAGATCTTGATGCGGCTGCACGACCTGCTCGAGCAGCCCCTCTCGCGCGTATTCCGGCATTTCAAGTGCCGCCGTGACGCCGAGTGCCGGCAGCACCTCTTGCGCGATCGTCTCGGCCTTGACCGGCAACCCATGCTTGGATCGGGGCTGCCATTGCTCGAGGCCGTCGCGGGTCGCGACCAGGACCTTGATGTCGATCGTGCCCTCGCGCAGCTTGACGTTGCTGCCGTCGCATCCCGGCGCAACGACGTAGATCTCTTCACTGTCTTCGGTGCCCGATGGCTCGGAATTTTGGCGGATGCTGCGCTCCACCTCCGACAAATCACGGGCCCAGCAGCGGAACTCGAAGCGGCCGTGTGTGCCGGCCATCAGGCGGCGAGCGCCTTCTCGGGCAGACCGTCCTCGCGCATGGCATCGCTCCAATAGGCCTTCCACCTGGCGACAAGCGCCGAGGTCTTTTCGGCCAGAAGCCTCCTGCCGAGCATGAAGGCTTCCTGCTCGAGAACGGCTTGGCGCGCCGCGATCAGCCCGATGAATGCTTCGAGCTCGGGCTCCTGCGCGAAGGCGCGGGGGTCGGCCAGCAGAGTCTCTCGCAACACGGCGAGATCGTGATGGTCTCCCAGCAGGTCCGAGAGCGTGTCGGCGGCCGCCACGTGCGCCTCCATCATCTCGGGCCAAATCTCGCGCAACAGGCGCGCATGATACCAATGATACTTTACGCGCTTGCGCCATTGGTGAAGCCGTTCCGGCGTCGGCTCCTCGTCCGCGCGGCGCATGGCTTTACGGGTGCGCTTGTAGGTTTTGCCGAGCCCGCCGGCGATTGCCTCATAGCCCTTCTCGTCCAGGCACCAGTCTGCGGCGCGGGCGCGGGCGGCCGCCATCGTCTCGCGAAACGCCGCCAGCTTTTCGTCCAGCCCTTTGCTGCAGCTTATCTCGGCTCGCCGTTCGACCAGGCCGTTGCGGATGGGGGCAAAGTCCGCCGCCCCGATCGTGTCCTCGTGGAACGTCATGAGATCGTCGTAAGTCTCAACATTCGCCTCGGCGTCGCGGACATATGAGAGGTCTGACGCCGCGTCGCGGAAGCTGGCGTTCTCAAACTTGTAGTCGTCGAAGGCGGGGCGAACCAAACGGATCAATCCCCGCAGCTTCTTGGCCCGTTTGCGGACCTGATGCACGGTCTCTTTTGTATCGATATCGGGATCGTCGATCTCGGCGATGGCCTTGTCGATTTGGCTCGCGGCTATCTCGCGCAACCTCTTTTCGACGGACCCCTCGCCTCGCTTGAAGTGGTAGGTCATGCGCAGGTCCTGCGTATTGATCGGATCAGAAATAAGAGCCGCGTGCGGGCAAAAGTTCCGCTCATCCAGCCGGAATACGCCCATAAGGCGTCACCCGTAGGACCCAATACGTACCGAAGAGTGTGCTTAACCAAGGCGCTTCGACCTGTGGGCAAGAGTCCACGAAGCGGCTAGTCTAGTTTGTGATTCGCCTTTGCGGTTCGCGAGAGCCACCCGGCTCCAGCGTTCAAGTCTGTGGCAGCGTTTGCGGCGCGAGGCGGGGCCATAGGCAATAGCGTTGATGCGGCGGCGTTAGAGCGGCGGCGTGGAGCGAGGGGGACCATGCGGACCAGCAGAGGCGAGGCGACACCTGATTCAAGGTGGCCCATCGTGCTGTCTCGCGTACTTGCATATTCCATTCCGGCGTCGCTGTTGCCCATCGATGCGGCCATTGCCCAAGAGGCGGCGAGTTTCGATGCGCAAACCTTGCTGACGCTCGGCATCAATCTCGGCATCATCGCCTTTGCCGTGGGCACCGCTATTGCCTGCATGCGGGCGACCAAAAGTGCGCGCGCGCAAGAAGCCAAGGCCGCGAGCGAGGCGGAACGCTATGCCTTGAGCGAGAGCACGCTGGAGACCGTGCTCGCCGCCGAGCCGCAAGCGCTGCTGACGCTGACGGAGGCCGGCGAGCCCGAGCTTCTCGTCTCCAACCTGCCTTCGAGCTTTGGCGTGCCGCGCGATCCGGAGCGCCTTCTGACCTTCGGAGACTGGCTCGATGCCGTCTCGACCGCCGAGCTCGATCAGGCCATGCAAGCCCTGGCCGAGACGGGGGAGCCCTTCAATCTCATGCTGCGCACCAAGCGCGACAAATATGTCGAGGTGGACGGCCGCACCGCGGGCCGGTCGCTGGTGCTGAAAGTCCGCAACATCGCCGGGCAACGGCTCGAACTTGCCGAGCTTTCGGTCAAGCACAAGGCGCTCGAGGCGCAGGTCACGTCCTTGCGCGCGCTGCTTGAGGAGGCCAAGCGGAGCGAGCGCGTGAGCGCCGAAACCAAATCGAGCATGGAAACGCATTTCCGCAGCTTCGACCGGCTCGCGACCGCGTTTGCCGTGTTCGACACTTCGCAGCGGCTGGCGCATTACAATCAGGCCTATGTGGATTTATGGCAGCTTGAGTCCGATTGGCTCGACACCCATCCCCGTGACGGCGAGATCCTCGATCGCTTGCGCCAGGCGCGCCGCCTCGAAGAGCGCGCCGACTATCGCGAGTGGAAGCAGGGCTGGCTTTCCACCTACGGCACCGACAAACAGATCGAGGATCGCTGGTATCTGCCCGACGGGCGCTCGCTGCACGTGATCGCCGACGCGGACGGCGACGGCGGCGTGACCTATCTCTACGAAAATGTCACCGAGCAGATTGCGCTGGAAAGCCGGTACAACGCACTGATCCAAGTACAGCGCGAGACGCTGGACACGCTGCGTGAGGGCGTGGCGGTGTTTGGCTCCGATGGGTGCCTCAAGCTCTATAACAGCGCCTTCGCCAGGATTTGGGAATTAAACCCAAGGCTGCTCGACGCCGAGCCGCATGTGGAGGACGTCATTACGTCGTGCCGCGAGCTCTACGACGCGCCCGAAGAGTGGGAGCGGACCAAGGCGGCGGTCACGGCGATCGTCGCAGAACGGCGGCCTTACGAAAGCGAGTTCGACCGGCCCGGCGGCACCGTGCTGGCCTGTGCCGCGCTGCCGCTTCCAGACGGCGGCACGCTGCTCACCTACTCCGACGTCACCGACACCAAGCGCGCCGAGCGCGCCCTGATCGAGATGAACGAGGCGCTGCAGGCGGCCGACCGTCTCAAGAGCGACTTTGTTTCCCACGTGTCCTACGAGCTCAGGACGCCGCTCAACAGCATGCTCGGCTTTGCCCAGATGCTCGCCGAACCGGCCTTCGGTCCCATGAGCGAGAAGCAGCGCGAATATATGGAGGACATTCTGTCGTCGGGCACCACGCTCCGCGCCATCGTCGATGACATTCTCGACCTTGCCACCATCGACGCCGGCACCCTCGATTTGAAGCTCGAGCCGATCCATGTGCGTGAGGTCATCGAGGCCGCGCGGCAAGGCGTCGAGGAACGCTTGAAGCAGAACGACGTGACGCTCGAAATCGAGATTGCGCCCGGGGTCGACGAGGTCGCGGCCGACGCTAGCCGGATCACGCAGATCCTCTATAATCTGCTCTCCAACGCCATCGGCTTCTCGGAGCCGGGCGAGACCGTCCAGCTCTCTTGCGGCCGCGAAGGTTCGATGATCGCCTTCACCGTCGCCGATCGCGGCGTCGGCATTCCGGAGGACTTCCAGCAATCCGTGTTCGACCGTTTTGAAAGCCGCACGCAAGGGTCCCGCCATCGCGGCGCCGGCCTTGGTTTGTCCATCGTCAAGAGCTTGGCCGAGCTGCATGGCGGCACGATCGAGCTCACCTCGACGCCGGGTCAGGGAACGCGCGTCACGGTGCTCTTGCCGCTGACGCAAGAGCCTGAAGCGGCCGGGTTTGAGCCGCCGCAATACAAGGTCAACCGCGCCGGATGAGCGCAGTCTGGCGGCTCGACGAAGTTGATTTGAAGCGGCTCGACATCCTCGCGAGCCGGGCCGCCCTTTCCTTCAAGTCCGGCGATGTCATCACGCTGAGCGGACCGCTCGGCGCGGGCAAGACGACGTTGGCCCGAATGCTCGTCACCCATCTCGGTGGCGAAGGCGAGGTGCCAAGTCCGACTTTCGCGCTGATGCAGCGCTACGAGACACCGCGGCTCGTGGTTTGCCATTGCGATTTTTACCGGCTCGAACCCGGAGAGCTCGACGAGCTTGGCCTCGACGATGCGCTCAGCGAGGGGAGCCTGCTCGTCGAATGGCCCGAGCGTGCCGGCGATTGGCTTCCCGCCGACCGGCTCGACATCGCACTTGAGGAGACCGCCGCACCGGACTGGCGCCGACTCGTGCTGACGGGGCATGGGACTTGGGTCCCGCGGCTCGAGCGCTTGCAGTCGCTCGCGGCATTTCTCGACCAAACATCCTTTGCCGATGCCGACGCCGGTTACCTGCAAGGCGACGCCTCGACGCGATCCTACGCGCGGCTTGATGGGCGCGAGCGAAACGCCATTCTCATGAACGCACCGCGCCAGCCGGATGGGCCGCCGATCCGCGACGGCAAGCCCTATAGCGCGCTGGTGCATCTCGCCGAAGATGTGACGCCGTTCGTCGCCATCGCGGAAGCTTTGCGCGAACGCGGCTTCTCGGCCCCGGAAATCTACGCCTTCGATCTCGACAAGGGATTCATCCTGCTCGAGGACCTCGGCAACAGGGTGTTCGGCGCGGAGATGGACGAAAGTACCGACCAGGCGACGTTGTGGGGCACTGCGGTGGACGTTCTGCTTGCGCTGACGACCAAGCCGCCGTCCGAAAGCCTGCCGATCGAGGGCCACGCCCCGTATTCCTTGCCTGCGTTCGATGCGGAGGCGATGCTGATCGAGGCCTCGCTGATCATCGACTGGCTATGGCCGGCGCTGCACGGCAAGGAGACGCCGGAATCGCTGCGCCGGGAGTTCGAGGACCTCTGGCGTCCCTATCTGGAACGGGCCGCGACCGCCGACCCGGGCTGGGTGTTACGCGATTATCATTCTCCCAATCTAATGTGGCTGCCGGAGCGTGAGGGAATCCGCCGCGTGGGGCTCCTGGACTTTCAAGACGCCCTGTCCGGGCCGCTCGCCTACGATCTCGTCTCCCTGCTCCAAGATGCCCGTTTGAACGTGCCGGAGGCGCTTGAACGGGACCAACTCGACCGGTACTGTGCGGCCCGAAACGCGCAGAGCGAAGCCTTTTCGGACCATGACTTCCGCACCCTCTTTGCCACGCTCGGCGCCCAACGCAACTCGAAGATCCTCGGCATTTTTGCGCGATTGGCGAAACGTGACGGCAAGCGCGGCTATCTCGCCCATATCCCGCGGGTCGCGCGCTATCTTGAGCGCGATCTCGACCACCCGGCTCTGTCGAGCTTGCGCGCCTTCTATGCGCGGGAGTTTCCGCCGGCCGCGGACCTGCCACCCATGGGTCTCTAAATTTTGGGGCTCTAGATTTTTCAGCTCTAGAAGGACGCATCGATGACGATTGCACGCACGGCCATGGTGCTGTCTGCCGGCTACGGCGCGCGGATGCGTCCGCTGACCGTGACCATGCCGAAACCCCTGGTCCCGCTCATGGGCCGGACGCTGATCGACCACGTGCTGGACCGGCTCGCCGCGGCCAACGTCGAGACGGCGATCGTCAACGTGCATTATCTGCCCGAGCAGATCGAGGCGCATATGCAGGCCCGCGCAGGCCGCCCGCCGAAGACGGTCATCTCCGATGAGCGTCCTCTCCTTCTCGATACCGGCGGGGGTGCCAAGAAGGCCCTCCCGCTACTGGGCGAGGGGCCGTTTTTCATCCACAACTCGGATTCGGTTTGGGCCGAGGGCGTCACGCCCGCGCTCCCGGAGATGCTGCGTCTGTGGGACTCCTCGCGCATGGACTGCCTTTTGCTGCTCGCACCGCTAGCGACCAGTATCGGTTACGCCGCGCGCGGCGATTTCGATATGGCGGCGGACAGCCGCTTGAGCCGGCGCGGGGAGCTGCAGATGGTGCCGTTCGCCTTTGCTGGCGTGTCGCTGTGCACCGCGGCGCTGTTCGAAAATGCGCCCGAGGGCCCTTTCTCGCTCAACGTGCTGTGGGACGAGGCGCTGGCCAAGGGCAGGCTCTATGGGGTGCCGCTCGACGGGCGCTGGATGCATGTGGGAACGCCCCAGTCGCTTGAGGAGGCCGAGGCCGCGTTCGAGCATGAAGGTGCCTGAGCCCCGCGCAAACGCCTGGCTCTACACCATCCCGCCCTCGGCGCCGTTCCTCTCGACCCTGGCCCGGGCGCTTCTTTCCGGCGACCTGCCTGTCCCCGGCGGCGAAAAGCCAAGCCCACTCACCCTGCCGCAGACCACGATCTACCTGCCGACGCGCCGCGCCGCGCGGGCCTTGCGCGAGGCCTTCTTGGCGGAGTCCGGCGGCCAGGCGCTGCTCTTGCCGCGTATCCATGCGCTCGGGCACGCGGACGAAGAGGCGGCGTTGATCCTGAATGCTGAAGAGTTCACGGATGCGGACGCGGCCCTCGGTGCACCGGCGATCGGCGCGCTTCAACGCAGGCTCGCCCTGATGCGGTTGATCCTGGCTTGGGCTATCAAGCCCGCGCCAGGCGCGACGGAAGCAGAGATTGAATCGCTGCGCTGGGTGAACAGTCCCGGCCAGGCTTCGAACCTTGCCGACGATCTCGCCCGGTTGATGGATTTCGTCGAGTCCGAGGAGGTCGACTTCTCCGCCCTCGACACGCTGGTGCCGGAAGATTTGGCCTTGCATTGGGAAGCGACGGTCGAGTTCCTCGCGATCGTGACCGAGCATTGGCCGAACTATCTTTCAGACAACGGGCTCGTATCGCCGGTGACGCGCCGCAATCTGCTCATGGCGCAGGAGACCGAACGCCTGGCGCAAGGCTCGCTTTATCCGGTCATCGCCGCGGGCTCGACCGGCACGGTGCCGGCGACGGCGCGGCTCCTCGAGACAATCGCCAATCTAGAGAACGGCGCCGTGGTGTTGCCCGGTCTCGATCTCTTTCTCGATGACGACAGCTGGGAGTCGCTCCCAAAACATCCGGAGCATCCACAAGCCAGCATGGCGGAGCTGTTGCGCAAGCTCGGCGTCGAGCGGCGCGAGGTGGGTTACGTGCCGGGTTGCGCGCCCGACGGACCAGCCCGCGCGCGGCTTCATCTCGTTAGCGAAGCCTTGCGCCCCGCCGAGACGACGGAGCACTGGCAGCATTACCTGGAGAGCGACGAGCTTGCGCCGGAGGGCCGGGCGAGCTTCGCCAACGCGCTCACCGGCCTGCGTCTCGTGGTGGCGCCCACCGCGCATGACGAGGCGGAAGCCATCGCGCTCATTCTGAAAGCGTGCGTCGACGTGCCGGGAAAGACCGCGGCGCTGGTGACGCCGGACCGGGTCCTGGCGCGGCGCGTCGCGGCGAGGCTCAAGGGCTTTGGCCTGGCGATTGACGATTCCGCCGGCATGTCCCTGGCGCGCACGGTGCCGGGCGCCTTTCTCGATCTCGTGCTTGGCGCGGTGGAAACTGATTTTTCCCCGCCCGCGCTCATGGCGCTGCTCAAACATCCCCTGGCGCGGCTTGGGCGGCCGCCCGCCGAGATCAGGGATATCGCGCGGGTTCTGGAGCGCGACGCATTCCGGGATATCTATGTGGGGCAAGGACTTAGTGGCATCGCGCGGACCCTCGAGGCGGCACGGCAAGCCCCACAGCGCCGGCGCCTTGCACTCACGGACAAGGAATACGAGGCCGCGCGCGGCTTGGTGGACGATCTTAAGCGCGCCTTCGCGCCGCTGTCGAACCTGTTCGCGGACGGCGCGTCGCGGAGCGCGGCGCAGCTTGCAGGCGCCCATGCGGCAGCAGCGGAGGCGCTCGCGCGCGACGAGACCGGAACGTCCGCGGGTCTCTGGCAAGGCGATGCCGGGGAAGCGCTGACGGTGCTACTGGCCGAGATGATCGCGGAAGCTGGAAGCCTCGACATGGCCCCGCGGGATTACCCGGCCTTCTATCGCAACCTGCTTGGCGGCGAGGTGGTGCGGCCACGCGGTCCCGCGCATCCGCGCCTGTCCATTTGGGGCCCGCTCGAAGCGCGTCTTCAGCAGCCCGACGTGGTGATCCTCGGCAGTCTAAACGAGGGCGTGTGGCCGCGCCCGCAAGAGGCCGGCCCCTGGCTTAGCCGTCCCATGCGCGAAAAGCTCAAGCTCACGCCGCCGGAGCGGCGCATCGGCCTGTCCGCTCATGACTTTGCCCAAGCGCTCGGCGCCAAGTCTGTCTACCTCACGCGCGCCCTTAAGGTCGACGGCGTGCCGACCGTACCCTCGCGCTGGCTGCAGCGGCTGGAAGCTTTGGTCGCGGCGTCGGGACTTGCGCAGAAGATCGCACCCGAGCAGCCCTGGATCGCCTGGGCGCGCGCACGCGATTCCGTCGAGACATTCGCGCCGGCTGACCCGCCGGCCCCGCGCCCGCCCATCGCGGCACGCCCGCGCGAATTGAGCGTCACCCGCATCGAGCGGTGGATCGCCAATCCCTATGAGATCTTCGCGCGCAACATCCTGAGGCTCGAGCCGCTGAAGCCGCTCGGCGCGGAGCCGGATGCCGCCATGCGCGGCTCGATCGTGCATGACGTGCTGAACCAGTTCTCCCGAGCGCATCCGAAGACGCTGCCGGACGATGTCTACAGCGCGCTGATGGAGACCGCGGATGCGCTGTTCGCCAAACTCGGTGGCGCGGCGCGCGTCGAGGCGTTCTGGCGTCCGCACTTTCAGCGCTTCGCCCGCTGGTTCGCTGCCACGGAGCCGGCGCGCCGTGCATCGATTGTCGCGACGCATACGGAAGTCGAGGGCGCGCTTGAGCTCTCGCCGCGCTTCCGCCTGAAGGCGCGCGCCGACCGCATCGATGTGACGGAGGACGGTGGCCTCACGATCTACGACTACAAGACCGGCAAGCCGCCGATCCCCAAGCATGTGGACGACCTCTATGCGCCGCAACTCCCCTTGGAGGCAGCCATCGCCGAGGCCGGCGGCTTCGCCGAACTCGGTGCGCGCCCGGTGCGGTCGCTGGTCTACATCCAAGCTTCCGGCCGCCAGGACGGCGGCGAGGAACGGGTTGCGGGCAGCGCCGCGGCCGAAATCCTCGCGGCCAAGGCGCTTCAGGACCTCGCGGCGCTCGTGGCTCATTTCGAGGACGAAGAGACCGCCTACGAGGTGAAGCGGCGCGCCGGCGCGGGCTTTGCGCAAGCTTATCGCTATGACGAGTACGAGCATTTGGCGCGCGTGAAGGAGTGGCTGACGCAAGAGGCCGAGGAGGAGTGGCGATGAACGCGCTCCTCCACGAGGCCGATGCCAACCAGGCGCGTGCCTCCGATCCGAATGCGTCGGCCTGGGTGTCGGCCAATGCGGGGACCGGCAAGACCGCGGTCTTGGTGAAGCGCAGCCTGCGGCTCCTGCTGGCAGGCGCGCGGCCCGAATGCATTTTGTGTCTCACCTACACCAAGACCGCGGCGGCGGAGATGCAGAACCGCCTGCTGAAGGATTTGGCTGCCTGGGCGACATTGCCGGACGAGGCTTTGCGGGGCGAACTGACCGCGCTGATGGGGGGCGCGCCGGAGGATGAGGACATGCGGCGAGCGCGGCGTCTTTTCGCCTTGTCGCTCGAGGCGTGCGGCGGTCTCAAGATCCACACCATCCACGGCTTTTGCGAACGGCTGTTGCAGCGTTTTCCGCTCGAATCGTCGGTCACGCCGCACTTCACCGTGCTCGATGAGCGCGGCGCCGCGCTCCTGAAGCGCACCGCTTTCGATGCCGTCATCTCGCGGGCGGCCGAGAACCGCGATGGCGCGCTGGGCCGTGCGTTGGACACCATCATCACCGTGGCGGGTGAAGAGTGGTTCCGCCAAGTGGTCGATGTGGTCCTGGCCAAGCGCTCAGAGCTTGAGCGCATGGTCGGCCATCACGATGGACTGTCGTCCTGGGCGCAAGCTGAAGGCGAAGCCTTGAAGCATCTGTTCGGTGTGGCGCAGGACGACGAGGCGGCCTTGCTCGCCGAGCTCTCTACAGTCCTCGACGACGCGGCGATCGAAGTCATGCTGTCCGCTCTCGTCAGTCATGGCAGCACCAAGGACGACGCAAAAACCAAAGAGGGCTTAGGCGGCGTGCTCGGAAGCACGGACGAGGCGCGCGCCGCGGCGTTGCGGCTCACGTTTCTTACCGCGGAGTCCAAGCCACGCGCCAGAGTATGCAGCAAGGGCTTTTGCAAGGAAGCGCCGCAGATTGCCGAGGCGCTCGAAGCCGCGCGGGATCACGTTGCCGAGCTCGACCTCAAACTTGCACTGTGCCGCGCGGCGGAGGCGAGCAGCGCGGTGCTTATCCTCGCCGACGCCATTCAAACCGATTACACGCGGCGCAAGCAGGCGGAAGCAGCCCTCGACTATGACGATCTCATCGTCAAGGCGCGGCATCTGTTGTCGCGTGCGGGCGCCGCGGCCTGGGTGCTCTACAAGATCGACGGCGGCGTCGACCACATCCTGGTGGACGAGGCGCAAGACACGAACCCGGAGCAATGGTCCATCATCGAGGCGCTGGCGGAGGAGTTCTTTGCGGGCGCGGGTGCCCGCGAGCGTTTGCGCACGCTCTTTGCCGTCGGTGACGAGAAGCAATCGATCTACAGCTTCCAGGGCGCCAATCCGGCCCGGTTCGGGGCGGTCGGGCGCGCCTTCAAGAGACGCGCGGTGGAGGCCGGCGTCGAATGGCACGAGGTGCCGCTCAATCTGTCGTTCCGCTCGACGGTGCCGGTGCTCGACGCCGTGGACCATGTCTTTGCCAGGGCGGAAGCCGCCGCCGGCCTCACCTTCATCGAGAGCACGGTCATCAAGCACCACGCCAATCGCCAGGGCGAAGCGGGGCTGGTGGAGCTGTGGGAGGTGCAGACCGAGACGAAGCCGGAGCCGGCGCCCGCGTTCGAGCCCTGGAGCGAAGGCGCCAGCGGCGCGCGCGCCGTGGATGCGCTGTGCAAGCGCGTCGCCGCCACCATCAAGGGCTGGCGTGAGCGGGGCGAGATCCTCTCCTCCGCCGGACGCCCGATCAAAGCCGGCGACATTCTAATCCTGGTCCGCCGCCGCGAGCCCTTCACCGCGCCGATGATCCGGGCGCTCAAACGCGAAGGCATCGCGGTCGCGGGCGCCGACCGCATGCGGCTAATGGATCAGCTCGCCGTTCAGGACCTAGTTGCTCTGGCCGACGTGCTGTTGATGCCGGAGGACGATCTGGCGCTCGCGGTGGTGCTGAAGAGCCCGCTGTTCGGACTCGACGACGCAGCGCTGTTCGACCTTGCCCACGGCCGGAAGGGTTCGTTGTGGTCCGCGCTGAAAGACAAGTCCGGCGATCCGCGCTTTGGCGAAGCGGCAGCGCGGCTCAAGGATTGGCTGTCTCAAGCGGACACGATGCCGCCTTACGAGTTCTTCGCCGCGCTGCTCGGCGCCGAGGCGCAAACCATGCGCAAACGCATGCTTACGCGGCTCGGGCCGGAAGCCGCCGAGGCGATCGATGAGTTCCTCGACGCGGCGCTCGCCTATGACCGGGAGGCGGCGCCCTCGCTACAAGGCTTCGTCAATCAGCTTCGCGCCGGCGATATCGAGATCAAGCGCGACATGGAGCAGGACCGCGACGAGGTCCGCATCATGACGGTGCACGGCGCCAAGGGTTTGCAGGCGCCCATCGTGTTCCTGCCGGACACCTGCATGCTGCCGCGCGCCCAAGGGCCGCGACTGTTCCCGGTGCCGCGCAAAGACGCGCCGCCCGACGAGGTCACCCATCTCGTCTGGTCGCCCGGACGATCGGATCTCGAGGCAATCGCCGACGCCAAGGACACGATGCGCCGCGGCGAGCTCGACGAGTATCACCGACTGCTCTACGTGGCGATGACGCGCGCGCGCGACCGTCTCTATGTGTGCGGCTGGCAGGGCCAAAAGGAGCCGGAGAAAGATTGTTGGTACCATCTCGTGCGCGACGGATTGGACGGACATCTCTCGGCTGTGGAAGACGGGGTGCGCCGGAGCGTGAGCGCGCAGGAGAAACCCGCCAAAGCCGACTGTACGGAAGCGCAAGCCTACGAGCCGGCGCCGCTGCCGGACTGGGCCTTGGCGCCTGCCAAGCCCGAGCGGGTGCGCACACGGCTGGCGCCGTCACGCCTCGCCCTCAACGCCGAAGGCGATGGAACGTTTGGTCTGGAGCAGCCGCCGCTAGGACCCAGCGCGCTTGCGGAGAATATGCGGTTTGCCCGAGGACGGCTGGTGCATGCCTTGCTGCAAAACCTTCCGGAGGTGGCGCCGAACGGTCAGGAGCAGGCGGCACGGACGTTTGTGGCCGCGCGGGGCGCCGGTCTTCCGGACGATCTGAAAGACGAGATCATCGGCGAGACGCTCGCCATCGTGCGGGACCCGCGGTTTGCGCCTCTGTTCGAGCCGGGCAGCCTGGCCGAAGTGCCGGTGGTGGCGCGAATCGGTGAGGGCGAGGATGGCTTCGACCTGGAGGGCCAGATCGACCGTCTGGCGATCCTCGACCAAGACCTTCTGATCCTCGACTACAAGACGAACCGGCCGCCCCCCTCGACCCCGGATGAGGTCTCGCAAGCCTATATCGACCAGCTCGCCGCCTATCGCCTAGCGCTTTCCGGCCTGTTTCCAGGGCGTGCTTTACGCGCGGCGCTGCTCTGGACCGACGGGCCTCTGCTCATGGAGATCCCATCAACTCTGCTTGATGTGGCCGAGCGCGACATGTTGAGCCGCCGGGCAGCCTTGACGCCCTAAATAGGCGCACCTACGTTCCCGAGTCCTGGGCGGACCGATTTGACCCTAGCCGGCGAGGAGAAAAAAATGGCGACTGAAAAGATATCCGACGACACATTCGAAGCCGAGGTGCTCAAGTCCTCGACCCCTGTCGTCGTCGATTTCTGGGCCGAATGGTGCGGCCCCTGCCGCCAGATCGCTCCCGCGCTGGAAGAGATCGCCAAGGAACTCGACGGCAAGGTGAAGATCACCAAGCTCAATATCGACGAGAGCCCCCGCACGCCGGGCACCTATAATGTCCGGGCAATTCCCACGCTGATCCTGTTCAAGGACGGCGAGGTGGTGGACACGCTCCGGGGCGCACTTCCCAAGAACCAGCTCGCGGCCTGGATCGGCGGCGCCATCGACGGCACCGCGTAAATCACGCGTGCAGCTTGAGGACGTGGCCCGCGAGATAGAGCGAGCCGCAAATAAGGACCCGTGACACCTGCCCGCGCGAGGCGGACCGGAGCAGCCCTTCAGGCACGCTATTGACGGCGACGGCGTCGAAGCCTTCGGCGCGCGCAATCTCCGCCAAGGGCTCCGCGGCGAACGCGTTCGGCTCATCGGGAATCGGCACCGTGTAGACGCGCTCCACCAGCCCCTTGAACGGGGCGATGAAGCGCCGCGCGTCCTTGGTTTCCATCATGCCCCAAATGATATGCACGGGACGCGGGACGCGTTCGTCGAGCTCCGCAAGCGCATGGGCCACGGCCTGGCCGCCGGCCTCGTTGTGACCCCCGTCGAGCCAAATCTCGGTGCCGTCTTCCGCATAGGCATGCAGACCACCCACCGGCAGGCGCTCGAGCCGCGCGGGCCAGTGCGCATTGGTTACCCCATCCTCCAATGCCCGCTGGGTCAAACGGTCCCCGAAGACGACGCTCGCGGCGGCAATCGCCGTGCCGGCATTGTCGATCTGGTGCAATCCGGCAAGGCGCGGGAGCGGCAGATCGAGTAGCCGCGAGGTCGTCTGGAACACCAGCCGGCCCTGCTGCTCGTAGACGTCGAAATCGCGCCCGGCCACATGCAACGGCGCGCCGATGTCTTCGGCCTTTCGCGCGATGACGTCGAAAGCTTCGGTTTCTTGGCGGCCGACAACGCAAGGCACGCCGGGTTTCAGGATCCCGGCCTTCTCGCCGGCGATCTCGGCAAGGGTCTCGCCAAGAAAGGAGACATGGTCGATGGAAATCGGCGTGATGATCGTCAAGAGCGGCGTCTTGACCATGTTGGTGGCGTCGAGCCGGCCGCCAAGACCGGTCTCCAGCAGGAGAAGATCGGCGGGCGCTTCCGCGAAGGCAAGAAAAGCCGCGGCGGTCGTGATCTCAAACAGCGTGATCAGCTCGCCGCTATTGGCGGCCTCGGCACGGGCCAGGCAATCGACCAGCACTTCCTCGCTGACAGGTGCGGCGCCATGCGGGCCGGCAAGAACGATGCGCTCGTGAAAGTCGACGAGATGGGGCGAGGTGTAGACATGCACGCCCTTGCCCATGGACTCCGCAATGGCGCGCAAGAAGGCTAGCGTCGACCCCTTGCCGTTGGTGCCGGCCGCATGCACCACCGGCGGAAGCTTGTCTTGCGGATTGCCCAAGGCTGCAAGCAGACGCTCGATGCGCCCGAGCGAAAGATCGATCGACTGGGGATGCAGCTTCTTCAGGCGCTCCAGGAGCGTGTCGCTCATCGTGGAGCGAGGACGGGGCGATGGGCGCCCGGCGCTATAAGGAAGTGTCGTCAAGCCTCAAGAGACCTTAGGCGTTCTGTGGCGGATGCTGATTAGCGTCATCCTCTGAGCCGCTCGTCAAGGCCTCGTCGTCGTCCGGTTCCTCGACATGCTCCACAGCGAGCCCGTTTCCGCTCTTGGCGTTGCCCTCCATGGGAGGGGCGGCTTGCACCTCATCCTCCACGTGGGACGCGATCTCGATCTCCGCGCTGAGGCGCGGATGGGTGAGAAGATTGCAAATGCGCGCCAGCGTGCCGCGCAGCTCGTGACGGTGAACCACCATGTCCACCATGCCGTGCGCGTGGAGATATTCAGAGCGCTGAAAGCCGTTCGGCAATTGCTCGCGGATGGTCTGCTCGATAACACGCGGTCCGGCAAAGCCGATCAACGCACCGGGCTCGGCAATATGGACATCGCCCAGCATGGCATAAGACGCCGTCACGCCGCCGGTGGTGGGGTTCGTCAGCACCACCACATAGGGGAGGCCCGCCTCGCGGAGTTCCTCGACCGCCACGGCGGTGCGCGGCATCTGCATGAGCGAGAGGATCCCTTCCTGCATGCGCGCGCCGCCCGAGGCCGCGAACAGGATGAAAGGAGCTTGGCGCACGAGCGCGGCGCGCATCGAGGCAATCACCGCTTCGCCCGCGGCGGTGCCGAGAGAGCCACCCATGAAGTCGAAGTCCTGCACCGCGGCCACGACCGTGTCGCCGTGAAGCTTGCCGATGCCGGCGTGCACCGCGTCGGTCAGGCCGGTCTTGCTGCGGGCGTCCTTGAGGCGGTCCGTATAGCGGCGCTCGTCGCGGAACTTGAGCGGGTCCAGGGGCACATCGGGCAGATGGATCGCCGCGTACTTGGCGCCATCGAACAACGACCTGAGACGCGCCGGCGCCGTCATCCGCATGTGATAGTTGGAACCCGGAACGACGAACTGGTTCGCTTCGAGATCCTTGTAATAGATCATCTGCCCGGTCTCGGGGCACTTCACCCAGAGATTGTCCGGCGTATCCTTCTTGCGAAGGATGTTTCGGATTTTGGGTCTTACGACGCTATTGATCCAGTTCACTGATCTGACTCTCTCAAAATATGCCGCTCTAGACTGCGGCGGCCTGCGCCGGCTGGCGCAGCGCGGCCGAGAGCCGCTCCACGAGGCCGAGCAGTTTCGGCTGTGTCTCGCCGGTCGCCTTGCCGTCTTTGTCCAGGCTGTCGGCGATGGCCGACACCAATGCCGAGCCCACAACAACGCCTTCCGCGACGCTTGCCAAATCGCGCACCTGTTGCTCGGTCTTCACGCCGAAGCCAACAGCAATCGGCAGATCGGTATGGGCCTTGATGCGCCCGACATGTGCGCCGACCGAAGCGATATCCGGCGCCGCCGTGCCGGTAATGCCCGCGATCGACACGTAGTAGACAAAGCCCGAGGTGTTCGCGAGCACCGCGGGCAAACGCTTGGCATCGGTCGTCGGCGTGGCAAGACGAATGACGTTCAGCCCGGCCGCGGTGGCGGTGGGACGAAGCTCCTCGTCTTCCTCTGGCGGCACGTCCACCACGATCAATCCATCGACCCCCGCCTCGCTTGCGTCGGCGACGAAGCGATCCACGGGATACACATATATGGGGTTGTAGTAGCCCATTAGCACTAGGGGGGTCGTACCGTCCTGTTTCCGGAATTCCCTAACCATGGACAGCGTCTTTTTCATGGTTTGGCCGGCCTTCAGCGCCCGCTGGGAGGCGGCCTGGATCGCCGGGCCGTCGGCCATGGGGTCGGAGAACGGCATGCCGAGCTCGATCAGGTCGGCGCCCGCCCCCGGAAGACCTTTGAGCAAAGCGAGCGAGGTCTCGTAGTCCGGATCGCCAGCCGTGATGAACGTGACCAGACCGGCGCGGCCCTCCCGCTTCAAGGCGGTGAATGTCTTTTCGATCCTCGTCGCCAATCAGTTCGAGCCTCGTGTCTTGGTGTCCAAATAGCTCGCAACCGAGTCGAGATCCTTATCGCCGCGGCCTGACATGTTGACCACCATCAGATGATCCTTCGGCTTCTTCGCCGCGATATCGAACACGCGGGCGAGCGCATGCGCGGGCTCCAGCGCGGGGATGATGCCCTCGAGCTTGCTGCAGAGCTGGAACGCGGCCACCGCCTCGTCGTCCGTCGCCGATAGAAATTCGACGCGGCCCACGTCTTTGAGCCAAGCATGCTCGGGTCCGATACCCGGATAATCGAGACCCGCCGAAATCGAATGGGCCTCTTCGATCTGGCCGTCCTCATCCATCAGCAAATAGGTTCGATTGCCGTGCAGTACACCGGGCTTGCCGCCGGCGATCGAGGCTGCGTGCTGGCCGCTGTCGAGGCCGTGACCCGCCGCCTCCACGCCATAGATTTCGATGTCCGGTTCGTCGAGGAAGGGATGGAACAGGCCCATGGCGTTGGAGCCGCCGCCGATGCAGGCAATGAGCGAATCCGGCAACCGCCCTTCGGCCTCCAATATCTGCTCGCGCGTTTCGCGGCCGATGACGGACTGAAAGTCGCGCACCATGCCCGGATAAGGATGCGGCCCTGCCACTGTGCCGATGCAGTAGAACGTGTCGTGCACGTTGGCGACCCAATCGCGCAAGGCCTCGTTCATCGCATCCTTCAGGGTCTTCGAACCGGATTCGACCGGGCGAATTTCCGCGCCGAGAATCTGCATGCGCAGCACGTTCGGCTTTTGCCGCGCCACATCCACGGCGCCCATATAGATGATGCAGGGCAGACCGAACTTGGCGCACAGCGTTGCGGTCGCCACGCCATGCATGCCGGCGCCGGTCTCGGCGATGATCCGCGTCTTGCCCATGCGCAAAGCCAGCATGATCTGGCCAAGCACGTTGTTCACTTTGTGCGCGCCGGTGTGGTTTAGCTCCTCGCGCTTGAAATAAATTTTCGCGCCGCTGCAATGTTCGGTGAGACGCTCGGCGAAGTAGAGCGGCGATGGCCTTCCGACATAGGTCGTGAGATGGCCGTCCATCTCACCCTGGAAAGAGGGATCGGCCTTGGCGTCGGTGTAGGCCTGCTCCAGATCGAGGATCAGTGGCATCAGGGTCTCGGCCACGAAGCGTCCACCGAACAGGCCGAAGTGACCTTGCTCGTCGGGTCCCGCGCGATAGGTGTTTAGTGCTTCGGTCATCGTGCTCATGAGGCCTTCGCGTGTTGCGGGGCGGCCTGCCGCGCCGCCTGAATGAATTGCGTGATGAGGGTCGCGTCCTTCTCGCCGGGCGCCGTCTCGACACCGGAGGAGACATCGACCAATGCCGCACCCGTCCGGTGGACGGCTTCGGCGACATTGCTCGCATCGAGCCCGCCCGAGAGCGCAAAAGGCGCGCGGGCCTTGGTCAAGATGGTCCAGTCGAAGGCGACGCCATTACCGCCGGGCAGTTCGGCGCCGGGCGTGGCCTTGGCATCAAACAGTATCTGATCGGCGATAGCGGCATAGGCATCGGCGGCGGCGACATCGGATGCGGCGGCCACGGAGATCGCCTTGAAAACCGGGATACCGGTCCGCGTCTTGATCGCGGCGACCCGGTCCGGCATTTCGGCCCCGTGAAGCTGGAAGAAATCCGGCCGGACCAACTTGGCCACGGCGTCAACGAGGGCATCGTCCGGGTCCACCATGACGGCCACGGTGCCAACGCGGCCGCGGGCGGCGTCGGCCAGCGCGCCGGCCTGTTCGACCGTTAAATTGCGCGGGCTCTTGGCGAAGAAGACGAAGCCGACCAGATCGGCGCCGGCGGCGACCGCAGCGTCGAGAATGGCAGGCGTCCGGACGCCACAAATTTTGACCTTGACCGTCACGGGGGCTCTCAAGGGCTCTCGGGTGAGGTTGCCGGCCTTTATGAGGCCTGGCGCGCGCTCACCCTATGAAATCCGGGCCCTCAAGTCCATCGCACTGCAACATTGGCATTGCCGATTGGTCAACCGGCGCCAGCACGCGGAAAGGCCCGGTTTCGCCAGCGCCAAGCGGCCACGCCGGCCCAAACGGCCTCCAGCACGCCAAAGGGCCAGGCGCCTTGCAGGAAGCCGTAGGCGGACCCGAGCAAGCAGGCGACGGCAAAGGCCAGAATGTACCAGGGGCTCCTGTCCTCCAGCGCGTAGGTCACAAGCATGGCGGTGACCGCGAGGAGACCGAAAACCGTGAGCAGGTCCATGGCCCGGGGGCGCTATTCAGCCGGCAATTGCGGACGGTGATGCGCCGGATCGAGGCTCTCGAGCTCTTTCTCCAGCCGGTCCGCCTGGCGGCGCCAGTCGCGGGCCTCGCGCGCTTCCTCCCGCGCGGTACGGCGCCATTTGCCCTGGTTTAGCCAAGAGGCCATCCCGCCAAAGACGAGACCAAGCGCGAAAGCTCCGAGCAGGAACAGGAAGAACGGCGCTTCGATAGACAGGTTGGGCTCGGCCCCGCCGAACGGATCGAGGATCAGCGTGGAGGACGTGCGATTGACCACGGCGAGCGCGATCAGCACGATGCCGAGCGGCACGACCACAAGTGCGAGGATGAGCTTACGCCACACGGGCCGCTCCTTAGGCGACAGCCGGAACCCTAGGTTCCGCCATGATCGCCGTCGGGGTTCAAGCGCTCGCGAAGTTCCTTGCCGGTCTTGAAGAAGGGGACGAACTTGTCCTCGACAAAGACCGTGTCGCCGGTGCGCGGATTGCGCCCCTGCCGGGCGGCGCGGTGCTTCACAGTGAACGCGCCGAACCCACGCAACTCCACGCGATCGCCACGGGCAAGCGCACCTGTGATCTCATCGAGCACGATATTGATAATCCGCTCGACGTCGCGATGAAAGAGATGCGGATTAGCAGCCGCCACCCGCTGAATCAATTCAGATTTGATCATATAACGCCCCACAGGGCTGCAGCCATTGGTTGCCGCTAGCCCACGCCCCCCACTAATTGGACGCAGGGTGCCAAACCGAGACCAGACCGTCAAGCTCCAGGGTTGACGAAACCTCGCCTAACAGAGCGGCGATCCTATTGCCAGACAAGCCCAAAATCGTTGCGCCCGAGTCCACGAGCCAGCCGAAGAAGCCGTCTGACTCCTCCTTGGGCGTCCACTGGAGAACTTTGAGGCCAGCCGGGAGCCCACGCTCCTCGGTCAGCCAGCTCAGGGCTGTGCGTTCATCGCCGATCTGATCGACGAGCTTGTAATCGACGGCCTGGCGCCCCGAGTAGATGCGCCCTTCGGTAAGACCCGGGATCGCGCTCGGCTGAATCTTGCGGCGTTTCTCGACCAGATCGACGAACCACACCTTGGCGTCCTCGACCATGTCTTTCGTGACGGCGCGGGCGCGCTCATCGGTCGGCTCGAAGGGGTTCGGCACGGCCTTCAACGGCCCGCTCTTGACCTGATCGACCTCGATGCCAATCGTCTTCAAGAGCTCGGTCACATTGGCCCACTGAAAGATCACGCCGACGGAGCCGGTAATCGTGTTGCCGTAGACGAAGATGCGGTCGGTGGCGAGCGCCACGATATATGCAGCGGAGGTGGCGAGCGTGCCGCACGTCGCGACGACAGGCTTCTTCTCGGTCAGGCGGCGAATGGCGTCGTACACCGCCTCGCCACCGGTCGTGGTTCCGCCGGGGCTGTTGATGTCGAGGATCACGGCCTTGACCTGGTCGGCGTTGCCCACCCTGTCGATCAGCTCCAGCAGCTTGCGGTCGTCGGTAATGATGCCGGCCACGCTGATGCGCGCGACATGGGGAAGAATGCCGGCTGACCCCACTTGCCTGTCGCTGAGCATGATCACACCCAGGAACAAAAGCCCGAGCACCACCGCGGCGATACGCCAGATGGTTACGCGCCGCTTGAGGCGGCGGCGCTCGATCACGCTTTCTGCGTCGAGAACCATTTTTTGTCGCTCAAGATGTGGCGTCAGAAGCGCCTTGATCGGAAGCGGCCTAATTGCCGCTCCCGCTTATTCCTCGGCGCCGGATTGTGCCGCTTCGTCATCGGCCTTGCTCTTGGCCGCGCGCTTGCGCTTGGGCTTGGCGGCAGCTTCTTCCGCTTCACCCTCT
>Ga0307379_10001351_pt1 | contig 39008 bp, 33 predicted proteins | sample UN2MG_FD_202237 | JGI IMG/M metagenome (GOLD analysis project Ga0307379, IMG submission 202237) | Soil microbial communities from Risofladan, Vaasa, Finland - UN-2 | ecosystem: Environmental > Terrestrial > Soil > Coastal area > Acid sulfate soil | place: Finland: Risofladan, Vaasa | collected...
GAATAAGGACTTGCTCGAGATAGGCTGCGGTGACGGTTCGCTCGCGTTTCTGTTGGCGGAGAATGATAATCGTGTAGTGGCTGTAGACGTCTCGCCTCTGGCTCTGGCCGTCTGCGCGGAAGAGAAGACCAGGCGCGGCGAGTCGAGGGTTACCTTCGAACGAGGCGAAGCTACCGACACGCGTTGCCCCGATGAGGCTTTCGACTTTGTCCTCTCTCAGGACTTGATTGAACACTTACCGCATAATCTTGTTGAGGCCCATTTGCGGGAGGCGTACCGAGTTTTGAAACCGGGAGGAAGCTATGTCTTCTGGACGCCCAGTAAGCTGTACGGCAGCACCTCGATGGGCCTGCATTTGAAGGAATACGATCTGAAAGATGCGATTGAAGCAGTGGAATCAGCCGGGTTCAAAGCCGTCTGGGTTGATGCTCGTTTCTACAAAGTGGGGATCGTTGCCAGAATGCCTGCATTTGTCAAACCCATTGCATACGCCTACGAGGCTCTGCTGAGAAAACTGCGAGTTGATCTGCTGCCGATGGTGGCACGGCAGATGCTCGCGCCGCCGATACTGATACAGGGCGTCAAGCAGGACATCAAGCAGGACATCAAGCAAGACATGAAGCGGCGCTCGTAGAGACGCCTAGAAAGGGACTATGATGGGGCCTTTTTCTGGAGACAGTGAATCTCAAGCAGGCGTACAAGCCACGAATCCCATGCCGGATGAATCCATGGTTGCGGTAGCCGGACTAGGCTATGTTGGCCTTCCGCTCATCGTGGAATTCGCTGGTGTGGGATTCACGGGCATCGGGATAGACGTTGACCCTAAGAAGGTGGAGGCCGTCAACGCTGGCACATCGTACATTCCGGACGTGCCGGGCGAGCGTGTCGCTGCGCTGGTGGCGGCAGGTAAGTTGAGCGCAACCTGCGACTTCTCGCGTGTTGGGGAAGCTGATGCTATCATAATCTGTGTGCCGACGCCCCTGAGGAAGACCAAGGAGCCCGACGTCTCGCATATCCTGGCTGCCTGCGATGAAATAGCGAAGTATCTGAGAGCAGGGCAAATCGTCATACTGGAGAGTACCACGTATCCGGGGACTACTGACGAGGTTATCCTGCCGTTGTTCGAGTCCGCCACTGGCGGAAAGGTCGGCAAGGACTTCTACCTAGCCTTTTCTCCTGAGCGCGTTGACCCGGGGAACAAGCAGTTCCAAACCAGGAACATCTGCAAGATAGTCGGCGGCGTGACCCCTGAGTGCACCCGTAGGGCTGCTGCGCTGTACAGCCGGGCCGTCGAGCGCGTTGTCCCGGTATCCAGTGCGCGGGTCGCTGAAACCGCGAAGCTGATGGAGAACACATATCGAAGCGTGAACATTGCCCTCGTGAACGAAATGGCTCTCCTGTGCCGCCACCTGGGGATAGACGTGTGGGAGGTCATAGACGCAGCGGCGACCAAGCCGTTCGGGTATCAGGCCTTCTACCCAGGACCAGGCATTGGAGGTCATTGCATCCCTCTCGATCCCTACTACCTGACCTGGAAGGCCAGGGTAAGCGGCTTCGAGGCGAAGTTCATCAGCCTGGCGGGAGAGATCAACTCCACCATGCCGCAGCACGTGGCTGCGCTGATCTGCGACGCGCTGAATGACCAGGGCAAGTGCGTCAACGGCACGCGAATCCTTATCCTTGGTGTCGCCTACAAGAAGAATGTAAGCGATGTGCGCGAGTCGCCCGCCCTCGAGATCATGTCCATCCTGCGCGCCAAGGGCGCCGACATACGTTACTCAGACCCGTATGTGCCGTCGCTGGTGGTTGATGGTCATACCTATGAGGCTGTCCCGGCTGATGCCGCCGTGCTCCGCGAGGCGGACTGTGCGGTGATCGTCACAGATCACGATGCGTTCGACTACAAGTCCATCGGTGAGCATTGCAGCCTGATCGTGGACGCGCGCAACGCGATGAAGGGTGTGCGGCAGCCCGCGGCCAGGGTGGTGAAGCTTTGAGCCGTGAGCCTGGTCCGTCGAGGGGTGAAATGCCGGCTGAAGCGATGCAGTCCGAGAATCTGAGAGTCCTGATGTGCAACAAGTTCTTCGTCCCCGTTGGCGGCGCAGAAACCGTCATGTTCGAAGAGCTGAAAATGCTTGAGGCGAATGGACATACGGTCATTCCATTCGCCATGCAGCGCGCCGACAATCTTCCATCTCCGTATTCGAAGTATTTTGTGTCGCAGGTTGACTACAACGAGTCTGGCAGGTCCAGTGCGAGGAGCCTCCTGAGGAGCGCGGTGAATATTATCTACTCGACCGAGGCCGCACGCAAGATATGGGATCTGGTGCGCGAGGTGCGGCCCGATATCGCACATCTGCACAACATATACCATCAGCTATCGCCTTCTATCTGCGTGGCGCTTCGACGCGAGGGCGTGCCGATGGTGATGACGCTGCATGATGTCAAGCTCCTTTGCCCTGACTACCTCTTTCTGAGAAATGGCGCGATTTGCGAGCTCTGCGGCGGTGGCAAGTTCTACAACGCCGTGCGGTACAAGTGCGTTAAGGGTTCGCGCGCGAAGAGCATGATTTGCTGCATCGAGATGTACGTTCACAAGCTGTTCAAGCTCTATGATAGGAACATTGACATCTTCATCGCTCCCAGCGAGTTCCTGCGGAACAAGCTGCTGGAGTATGGCCGGCTGCCTGCAGAGCAAATAGTCCACATTCCGAACGCTATTGACCTCGACGCTTACACTCCGTCGTACTCGAACCAGGGATACTGCCTGTTCGTCGGCCGGCTTGCCTCGTACAAGGGCATCATGACGCTCATGCGTGCGATGTCTGGGAACAGGCATGTTCAGTTGCGTGTTGTCGGTGACGGTGATGCCAGACAGCAGGCGGAGGAGTTCAAGAAGCTGCATTCCTTGGACAACGTGACTTTCGGCGGCTTCCAGACCGGAGAAGTCCTGAGGAGCATCGTCCAGGGAGCTGCTTTCATGATAGTTCCATCAGAGTGCTATGAGAACTGCCCGATGACCGTGCTGGAGGCGTTTGCGACTGGAAAGCCGGTCATCGGAAGCCGTCTCGGAGGCATCCCTGACATCATAGATGATGGAGTAAACGGTCTGCTGTTCGAGCCTGGCAACGCGGACGATCTGGCGGAGAAGATATCGTATCTCGCCGGTCAGCCGAAGCTGTTGGTAGGTATGGGCAAAGCGGCAAGGGCCAAGGTGGAGAAGAAATACTCGCCGCAAGAGCACTTAGAGAGCCTCCTGTGCGTGTACGAGAAGGTGATCAGGCTCTACAGGCACTGATGCCCTTTGCTCAACCTTACTCGCAGTGAATGCGAGTGTTACAACTTTTCAACCCGTGCGAATGAATTCGCGGACTACCACACCGCGAAGTCCCCCTGCGGGGACTCCCCAATGGTTGAGTCCGCGGAGGCGGACTTTGTGTAGTTGTTGGCGCGGTTTTAACCGCACGGCCACAAGGAAGATTATGGCAAGCGAAGACAAGCAGAGAATCACAGTCTTGCACCTTATCGGATCGCTGCAGGTCGGCGGAGCGGAGCGGCAGTTGGTTTCCCTCGCGCCGCTCTTCAATCCGGAGAGGTTCAGGATCATCGTAGCTACCATGCAGACGCGCGATACATTGGCCGGAGCGCTAGCCGGAACGCATGTGGAATGCAGGTCACTGAACTTCAGGATGAGGCGCTTCATCTCCGGCGTTTGGCGGCTCTGTTCCTTGTTGAAGCGGGAGAAAGTGGACATTCTGCACACGCATATGTTCCATGCCTCGCGGTATGGGAGGATCGCCGGCCTGTGCGTGCGGGTGCCCCTGATGATAGCCACCGACCACGGCCAGGAGCTTTGGAAGAAGCCGTGGGACATAGCCTTCGAGAAGTTTGCGAACAAGTACACGGCTCTGCGGATAGCTGTATCGCAGGATGTCGCAGAGATTCTGAGTACCAGGGAGTGCGTGCCGGAGAATAAGCTCCTTGTGATACCTAACGGCGTTGATGTGGAGCGGTTTCAGGCTGGCAGGTTTGGGCGCGAATCGGTCAGGAATCAGTTGGGCCTCCCTGATGGAGCAGTAGTGGTGGGAACGGTCGCACGCCTGGCGGAGCCCAAGGCTCTCCATATTCTTATCGAGGCGGTCGTGCAGGTCTCGAAGTCCCTCCCGCAAGTGCGACTTGTGATCGTGGGAGACGGACCGCTGAGGGGCGATCTCGAACGCTGCGTGGCGGATCGGGGGGCTAGCGATCGTGTGTTGTTTACCGGATTGAGGTCTGACATCCCGGAGGTGCTTGCCGCGTTCGACATATTTGCACTTTCCTCGATATCCGAGGGCCTGCCCGTATCCCTTCTGGAGGCAATGGCCGCCGGCAAGCCTGTTGTGGCCACCAGGGTAGGGGGGATACCTGAGGTAGTCAGCGACCGCCGGGAAGGTTTGCTTGTGCCTTCCGGCGATCCGAAGGCATTGGCTGGCGCGATACATGAGCTGGCCTGCGATCCCGAATTGGCCTGCCGCTTGGGGCAGCAGGCATCGGAGAAAGTGGCCGCCGAATACTCTATCGCGGCCACAGTGCGCACACTGGAAGAGGTCTACTGCTCCTTGCTGGATCAGGCGAGGGGGGCGTAATGAGCGAAGCGCAGCGCAGCGGCCATAGTCGGCAAGAACACGGTGATAACGGTTCACGGCCTGGGGCTGGCAGCGAGAGAAGTGGTGTCCAGGAGCACAACTACGACAGTATCACCGAGAAGACCGAGATGAAGAAACTGCAATACGGCTGGCTGGGAGTTATGGGATTATCCTTCTGGTTCTTCCTGGGTTTCCCGTTTGCGCACCACAACGAGTCCTATATCTGGCAAGTGGTGCTTGACAAGCTGGGCCTTATAGATTTCATAACTGTGAAAATGCATCCATTCCCATTCGGCACGCGGCCCCTCGGCCAGGCAGTAGTCTGGCTTGTGTATAAAGCCTCCGGCGGCTCGATCTACCCGCAGCAGATCTTCAACTATCTGGTGGCCGTTGCGGCGTGGTACATCCTTTTCCTGGCGGCAAAGGAGAAGAGGGTATTATCGCTCGTGTCCCTGGTGGTAGGTGGGACCCTGTTCTCCGGCTATCTTTACCTATTCCATATCCATGGGGTATGGTACAGCCCCACGCTTCTGCTCATAGCGGTATGGTTCCTCTGGTACCCGGAGATGCTGACCGATAGGAAGTATCTGTGGACGTCAGTTCTCGCCTTTGCGGCAGCGCTTTTCCACACCAGCGCACTCCTGATCCACGCTGCCTTCAGCATCGGCCTGCTGTTTGAGAGGTGGAAGACCCTGACGAGGGGCCAATGGATCCTTGTAGGCGCCTCCACCCTGTTGGCGTTAGCGTTGATCAGGCCACTTAGTGCTGCGGTCGATCCAGGCTGGCGCATGCAGTACGTGCTCGGCCTGTACTCGTACAGGACGACAGAGATCAACTCCCTGCTCTCAAGTGTCGTCTTTCTGCTGGGTCTGCTAACGGCTGCGAGTTTCAACCTGGGATGGCGAGGTAGGGCGGCGATGATTGCGTTGGCCGTCTTTGCATCTGTCGCCGCATATAAGGCATCGATTCCATTGTTGATCGTCTGGATCTTTTTCTGTATTCTAAAGGCGTTGTTCATGCGCAGATGGGCGATTGCGCTGGCCTTGCTCGCCGCTTTCGTTATCCCTTTGCGGGTGCAGAGCGGCTCGCCGACACATGCCGTCTTCATAATCATGATCTGCGCCTTCGTTACCTGCCTGGGCTCGTCGGGCCTTGAGAAGAGGCTGGCCTTTGTCAACAACAGAACGGCATGTGCTGTGGGGGCAGTGCTGCTGGTATCGCTTATCGGTCTCAGGACCGGCTTGCAGCTACCCGTCCTGTCGAAGCTTGCGTATCCGTTGCTTGCCGAGAAAGAGAAGACCTTCCAGCTAGCCAGCATCATCGATTGGATGATGTCATCCGGGTACAGGGGATACGGTATCGATTTCCAGCGGTTTGCAGGCGGGCCCAGCGAAACGCCGGAGAATGCAATAAACCGGACGCACAGGCCGCCGACGAGAGCGACAGATCTGTCTCCCTATCTCAACGTGCTGCGGCATGGCGAACCGAATCCAGGGGACAAGCTCGTAGTCTGTTTTGGAAGCGAGACGGTCGGCAACGCCAGGGAAGTGTACCGCGTGAAAGGAAGGTACGCGGGGGACGCGATTGTCTTCCTTCCCACAAACTGACAATCTCTCCCCGGGTGCGCTAGTGGGCCCAATGCCGATTCCCGGTGTTCAGGAGAGAATGGTTCAAACTCGGTCGGGAGATAGGTGCCGACTCGGTTGGCATGGCAAGGTCCTGGGCCTGCGGCACAACTGGTAGTTTTGCCGATTGACAGGTGTGAATCCTGGCGTTATCATATCATATTGTAGGTAGCGCCCGCTAGAAGCCCGGTGGTTCGGCGGTGATGAGTTGTCGCCGAACGCATTTGCCATTGCAATTTTCCAGCCTTGGCGTAGACCAACCACCCCGACGGCAGCCTGTTCCGCGTGAACAGCGGCGGAAACCTGGCTGCGGATCCGGGTGTCAGCCGGCAGCTGAAAGGTATGCCCCATGCAGAAAGTAATAGTCGTTATGCCTGCATACAATGCCGCAGCCACGCTGCTCGAGACGTACCGGCAGATACCGAAAGACATTGTGAGCGAGGTGCTGTTAGTCGATGATGCGAGCCGGGATGAGACTGTCGCCGTCGCTCGCAAGCTGAACATACCGACGCTCGTCCATCCTGAGAACCGTGGATACGGCGCGAACCAGAAGACTTGCTATACCGAGGCGCTGAGGCGAGGAGCAGAGATTGTGGTAATGCTTCACCCCGATTACCAGTATGATCCGCGCCTCATTGCAGATATGATCCAGGCGATTCGGAAGGGTCAGGCAGACCTTGTTCTCGGCTCGCGCCTATTAGGAGTGGATGGGCGCATGTACGGGATGCCCGCTTACAAGTACTTCTCAAACCGCTTCCTGACGTCTGTAGAAAACCGTGTGATGGGAACGCGGCTGAGTGAGCTGCATACTGGTTACAGAGCTTACTCGCGCCGTCTGCTCACCACCATACCGTACCTTCGCAATTCAGACGATTTTGTTTTCGATTCCCAGGTGCTGTTCCAGGCGGTGGCATTTGGGTTCAAGATAGCCGAAATCAGCGTGCCGTGCAGGTATATGCCTGAGGCATCATCTATCAACTTTATACGCAGCTTGAAATACGGTTTTTCCACACTGGGAGTCGCGGCCCAGTATGCGCTTCATAAGAGAGGATGGATCAAGTGCCCGCTGTTCCGGCGTGATTTTGCATCATTGGTGGCTTTGGAGGAGGCAGGCCCGCTTCGCGACGCGGATGAGGCCAACTCCAAGCCCGCAACGAAAGCCACGTAGCCGGGCGCACTTTTCGCCCAAGGGAACACCACGCGAGGCCAATAAGTTGCATGATGATGTTCCCGCCGCAGTGCGTGCGGTCAACCGAGTCCTCAAGCCCGAGGGCATAGGCTTCATCGGCTTGAGCCCGTGGCCGAGCCTGATTGGCGGGCATCATCCAGCCTGCCAGAACCCTGATGAGTATCCGCCGAAGGATGTTCCGCCGTGGGACCATCTCCGTGGGCACCATTTCCCAGTGCCGTTCTACTGCAACAAGTATCGTGAGCGCGACTTCCGTGAGGCCTTCGAGAAGCACACGGGCATACTGGGGTGGATTGACGGTCCGCAAGTGGGCGAGTCCCTCATCACGGACGAAATCCTGGCGGAGCCGCCTGATTACACCTTCGAGGAGCTGGCAAAGCGGAGCGTAACCGCGGTTATCGGGAAGAAGGTCAAACAGCCCAGGCATTCTTGCTACCGACAGCCGTAACGGGCCGTGTTACTGGCAGCACTTAGTCCCCGCGTATGCGGAGTGCTGCCGCTTCTTCGGGACAGGTGGCTGACGCTGGTTTGCGGGAGAAGGAGAGCAACGAATGGCCGTCGTTTTGGAGCATCGCGACGCTCAGGTGCTTGTTGATGAGCTGCAGGGTGGCAAGAGGCGTATGTCGGTGCGCCTATTCGACAAGTCTGCCTTCATGCCTATCGCTTCCTTGGAGACGGCATACCCGGAGTCACTGATTCGACAAGTGCTGGAGGTGAAAGGGCCGGCGTTTCTGTGCGATGAGATCGCTCGCGATGAGGATCCGTCCTACGTTCACCGATCTCTGTGTAACGTCATCTTTGCGCACACTGACGAGGACAGCTTCCGGGGAAAGAGCATCCTTGACTTTGGCTGCGGTTGCGGCTCGTCGAGCATGGTGCTGGGCCGGCTCTTTCCGGGGGCCGAGATAGTTGGCGCTGAACTGACGGCAAGATCCATCTCGGTCGCCAGGGCCAGAGCCGAGCATTACGGGTTTTCAAACATAAGTTTTCACGTATCACCCAGCGGTGAGGAGCTCCCGAAGGGCATCGGGCCTTTCGACTTCGTGATCATGAGCGGCGTCTACGAACATTTGCTCCCAAGAGAGCGACAGGTCGTCATGCCGCTGATCTGGTCGGTCCTCAAACCGGGCGGTATTCTCTTTCTGGATCAAACCCCGCACAGGTACTTCTTCGCCGAATCCCACACGACGGGCTTGCTTTTCATCAACTATCTTCCCGATCGGCTCGCTCTGCTCTGTGCACGGAAGTTCTCCAGGCGAGTCGCCGCGGATGAGTCGTGGGCGGCATTGCTTCGCACCGGCATACGCGGGGGAACTGTGCGGGAGATCACAAGTATCATAAAGAGCAAAGCGCGTGGAATGCCGATGCTTCTCAAGCCTTGTCGCTTGGGCTTCCGTGATGCGATTGATGTTTGGTACGCGCAGCCTAGTTGGGAGAAGAACCTCACGCTCAAGCGCTGGTTGAGATACATGCTGAAGGTGCTGAAATACACATCGGGGGTAACCCTGGTTCCAAGCCTTTCGATAGCCATTAAGAAGCTGGACGGTCAGTAGCATGATGTCGGCTCTCAAGATTCCGGGAATGCAACGACTGTGGGAATGGATGCCGCTCGCTGTACTGGCCACATGCGTTTTGGGGTATTCGGGGTTCGCAGCAACAGAGGCTGGTCAGTACAGTATTACGGTTGATGCTGCGTCATCGAAGGGCACCGTCAGCCCCCTGCTATTCGGCAACAACATCGTTTGGACGGAGGCGGATGCTGTGCCGAATGATCCTGCCCGCGTTGAGCTAACCGTTCAAGATGATCTGGCGGCCTTAGGGAGAGACCTGCACGTGTCTGTCCTCCGCTTTCCGGGCGGCAGGACGTCGGAGACTTACCATTGGCGAGACGGAGTCGGTCGGCTGGGGCAGCGCAGGAGTTTGAGTACACATTTCTGCCGTATTCGGTTACAATGATAGAACTCCGGGGAGGCAAGGGCGGAGCATGAAGATAGCGATGCTCGGCACGAAAGGGATACCGGCCACATGGGGAGGCATCGAACGCCACGTGGAGGAGATTGCAACGCGCCTTGTTGCAATGGGACACGACGTGACAGTGTACTGCCGTCCGTACTACACGACCACTAAGGAAGAGTATTACAAGGGGGTGCGGCTCAAGAAGCTGCCGACCATCCCGACCAAGAACCTGGACGCGATAGTTCACACCTTCATGGCCACGATGCACATCATGATGGAGGACTACGACATAGTCCACTACCATGCGATAGGCCCAGGGACGCTCGCAGTCCTGGCGCGCATGGCCGGCAAGAACACGGTCATCACAGTGCACGGGCTGGACTGGCAGCGTGAGAAATGGGGCAAGAGGGCGAAGTTGTTCCTCAAGTTCGGCGAGCGGGCTTCTGTATACTTCCCGTATAACACTATCGCCGTCTCGAAGTTCCTGAAGAGCTACTTGGAGGAGAAGTACCACAGGCCGGTGACCTACATTCCGAGCGCAGTAACCGAGCCTGTGCTGCGTCCGCCTGACACGATTCGGGCCTACGGAATCGGCGAAAAGGACTATATCCTTTTTGTGGCAAGGCTGGTTCCGGAAAAGGGCTGTCACTATCTGATCGAGGCTTACGAGCGGCTCAATCCGAGACTGAAGCTAGTCATAGCCGGAGGGTCTAGCTACTCGGATGACTATGTGGCCAGGCTCAAGGCGCACGCTTCGGACAAGGTAATCCTCACGGGGTACGTATATGGCGACACGCTTCAGGAGCTGTACACAAATGCCTACTGCTACGTGCAGCCGTCCACCATTGAGGGTTTGCCTGTGACCCTGCTCGAAGCGGTAGCGTACGGCAACTGCGTCATTGCAAGCGATATACCTGCGAATACGGAGGTCGTCCATGACGCCGGAATCATCTTTGAGAGCGAGAACGTGGACGATCTCTGCGATGCGCTCAAGATGGTGCTGGACAACCCTGAGCTTGCCGAAAGCCTGGGCGAGCGCGCCAAGGCCCGAGGCGTCGAGGAGTACAATTACGACAGAGTGACGGAAAAGACGGAGAAGCTCTACCGTTATATACTCTACCTGGTGGATACCGCCTATGGGGCCGCCGATGGCTTCCAGGCCGGTATTGATACGGCGAGCACGGTGGAACAGACCGATGGATAGACGACTGGCGTTTGGCGACACAAGGGTACTGGCTCCGCGGCCGTGAAGGGTAATCGTCCTTTCATGCCTTGGGTGCCATGGGAGCGCTTGTATGAAACTGTCTGTGATCATTCCCTGCTTCAATGAGGCGCAGCATATCACCGCCGTCCTGGATGCCGTCCGCGAGGTAGACATCCCGAAGGAGATCATCATGGTTGACGACGGCTCCACCGACGGCACAGCGGAGATACTGGAAGAATATAAGCGTGAGAGCCTCATTGTCATGCACTCGTCCGTGCTGAACTTCGGCAAGGGCACGGCAATACGGATAGGGCTGAGGTATGTTACCGGCGACATCGTGATCATCCAGGATGCCGACCTTGAATACGATCCAAAGCAGTATTTAAAGATCATAAAGCCGATAGTGGATGGCGAGGCGGATGTCGTGTATGGTTCGCGTTTCCTGGGCCAAATCCGGGGAATGCGATTGGCGAACCGCATCGCGAATCGCGTACTCGCGTGGACCGCCAATATCCTGTTCAGGGCGCGCATAACGGATGAAGCCACCTGCTACAAGGCGTTCAAGGCGGAGGTGATCAAGTCTCTGCCGCTCAAGTGCACGGGATTCGAGTTCTGCCCAGAGGTTACCGCGAAGGTCTGCAAGCGAGGGATCAGGATCAAGGAGGTCCCGATAACCTACGTCGCCAGGAACACGGCGGAGGGGAAGAAGATCAGGTGGACCGATGCGTTCACCGCCATGTGGACGCTTCTCAAGTATAGATTCAAGGATTGAGCCTCGGAGGGTCGGTTCAGCGGCTCTGCGGCATTAAGGAGCGCCGGAGGATGAAGAAGCTGCATGTCTACCTGCTGATATGCATCTTGCTGCTGGCGGCTTTCCTGCGGTTCGCCTACATTATCAAGGACGCCGGAAGGCCGCTGAAAGGCGATGAGCCTTCTTACGAGACAATAGCATGGAATATGGCGATCGGCGAGGGATACCAGAGGATTGACAGCAAGGGCGTGCAAAGCATCACCGCCGTGCGCGGGCCGTCGTACGTGCTCTTCCTGACCCTGATCTATCTCGTGTTCGGTCGCAACGTGCTCGCCGTCTACACAATGCAGGCGCTGCTCGATGTCGGCTCCTGTCTGCTCCTTTTTGCGATCTGTCGGCTCTTGTTTCGGCGGACCGATGTCCCGCTGGTCGCGGCTCTGATGTATGCCGTTTATGCGCCGTTCATTACCAACACCCAGTACATCTTGACGGAGACTTTCACCATCTTCCTGACGCTCCTCGCCGTGTTCGGCTTTCTGAACTATCGCATGGCGGGGAAGCTGTCGTGGCTGTACGTCAGTGCAGTCGCGGTAGCCACAGCTACAATGGCCAAACCCATCCTCGCACTTCTCCCAGTTCTCTTCTTCGTTGCAGGCTACGCTAGATTGCAGCGAAGAGCGCAGGTGAGAGACCTGGCGGTGCAGTTGGCAGTGGTGGTATTGCTGATGATTCCCTGGACAGTAAGGAATGCCTTGGCGTTCCACGCATTTATTCCCACTGTGAGTGGGGGCGGCATAACTTTCTGGGGAGGGACCGGCCCCGCGAACGGCAAGGTCGTCGGCGGTCTCGGAGACCCCGGTGTGCCGAGCTACGTGTTGCGGACCGTCCGGGGCATGTCAGAGCCTGAGCGGGATAGGTGGTTTTACCGAGACGGGCTGCGAATAATAAGGTCGGAGCCCAAGCGGTATGCGGCGCTGCTGATGAAGAAGATTCCGTGCCTCTGGTTCAACCTTGCCTACGACACGCCGCCGACCAAGCGGAACCTGATCTTCATGGCCTGCAATATCTTGGTAGGCTTGACTGCTGTGCTTGGCATTGTCGGCCTCAAACCGCCTCGATTCGCCGCGAGCTTGTTGGCATGGCTGGTGCTTTACTTTACGGTGATGCACATGCTGTTCTTTTCGGTCTTTCGATACTCCCTGCCGGTCTACGCGTACATGTTCTGTTTCTCCGCTGGAGGAGTGGTCGTGGTGATCCGGCGGTTCGGTTTGGTTGACAGGCTGCTGAAGAGACTTGATTTAGGGGAAGAGGCGGGTTGTCCATAGTCAACGCGCGACCGCACCCGCGCGGAACCAGACTGCCTGCGGAATGGCTAGCCCTGCAGGCGTGGACCCTCCGTTGGCGGGGGCATCCCTTGCTGGCCGGTTTGATAGTGGTTATAATCGAGACTCACAACTCTTGTTGTAGGAGACCAGGATGTCCAAGGTAGCAGTTTTTAAAACATCACCCGAGACCGTGGTGGATGACTACGGGACTCTCATGCACATGGCGGGGCACAAGGCTTGTCTGTCGGATCAGCACGACATCCTGCTCAAGCTTAACCTTTCCTGGACGAAGTTCTTCCCAGCCTGCTCGTCCGCGCCCTGGCAGTTGGAAGGCGTCGTCAGGGCGCTGCTGCACGATGGCTGGGATCCATCGAGGATCATCCCTGTCGAGAATAAGACTGTCGTGACAAACCCACGCCTGGGAGCGCGCAACAACGGGTGGCTTCCAGTGCTTAGGAAGTACGGCCTGACCTTCGTCCCGCTGCCGGAAGTGGAGTGGATCAAGTACGAGTTCAAGACTCCGCTCCTCAAGCTGCATGAAATCTTCCCGGAAGGCATCGAGATACCGAAGATGTTCGTGGGGAAGAACGTGATTCACCTGCCGACCGTCAAAACCCACGGGCACAGCATCACCACCGGCGCCGTCAAGAACGCATTCGGCGGCTTGCTTAAGGAAGTCCGGCACTACGCTCATAAGTACATTCACGAGGTGCTGGTTGATCTGTTGATCATGCAGAAGGAGCTTCACCCTGGAGTATTCGCAGTTATGGACGGCACTGTCTGTGGGGACGGGGCCGGGCCGAGAACTATGGAACCCAGAATTCAGGGCTACATCCTTGCGAGCGGGGATTCCGTTGCGATAGATGCGATCGCCGCGAAGATGATGGGCTTCGATCCGATGGAGATTCCCTATATCCGAATGGCGACGGAGATGGGGCTCGGCTGCGGAGAGCCGAAGCAGATCGAGGTGGTCGGCGAGGATATCGCTGAGGTAAACTTCGGCTTTCGCACGAAGAGGAGTTTCGTCATCATGGGCGACCAGATGATAAGAAAGGGCTGGCTCCGACCCTTCGAGAAGCTGCTGCTCCACTCACCGCTGCTCTTTTGGGCTCCGCTCGCATCGAATATCTATCACGACTGGTACTGGTATCCCACCCGGGGCCGGCGGTTGATCTCCGAATTCCTCAAGACCGAGTGGGGAGCGCTCTGGAAAAGCTATCCGCAGAACTCTGGCTGATAGGTGCGCTCAGAAGCACTATGCGCACTGGTAATAATCCCAGTTCTCTTATCTGCCCCTTGACAGCGCGCGTCGTCTGCAAGATGGGACATCCTTGTCCCTGTCCGGAGACGTAGTCACCGCGGTGTTCTCCGGCGAGTTCTATATCGAGAGCCCGGACAGGTCCGCCGGCATCAAAGTGATTTCCGCGGCGGACGTGAAGGAACAGGATGTTGTGGACATCGCCGGTGTAGTCGGCCGAAACAGCGTGGAGCGCGTGGTGACCGCTACGTCGGTCTACGTCAGTGCCACGGGCTGGGTGGGCCCGCTCTACCTATCTAACCGGGATCTCGGGGGAGCTGGCGATGCCGTCGTGCCGGGCGTATCCGGGGGCGTTGGTCTGAACAACGTGGGCCTGTTGGTGACAACCTCCGGCAAGGTAACATTCGTAGGATACGATTACATCTACATTGATGATGGGTCGAATCCTTCCGGCGAAGGCGGATGTGCAGGCGTCAAGGTCTCCTCGGAAGAAACCAGCGATTTGAGCGAAGGCTCGGTGGTCGTCGTTACCGATATCATCACGCTGGAGTCGGATGGCACAACATTCTGGCCATTCGTTCGGACAAGAAACTATTCAGACATGGTGGTTCGCGTCTACTAGGCCAGCTCCTCCCTCGTTTCCCCGAATGCCCTATCCCTTCTGAAGGGACCCCGCCGTCCTTCCGATAATCTACGGTGAGCTTTCGGCTCGGTTATTGGCAGGACAGTTGTTCCCAGGGAGAGGGTGTTCTGGGCGTGAGTATCCCCGCTTTGTGCTCCATCGTAGTGTGCGCTGGCGCATCTATCTGTATCGCGTTTGTCATTCTTGCAGGCATAGTCGTCTCCCGTGTCGAGGAGGAATTCTGGGGCGAATTCTGGGCACAGACTCCGATTACGGAGGGAGCGTCCGTCCGTCTAAAGACGGCAGAGGCATCCGGGGATCAACTGCTGAAGAAGGCGGCGTGATACCGGTGGCTGGCTGAAGTACTAAACGGAACATGGCTGCCTGTATGGCGGTTGTGTCATTGCACCGTATTGAGCCATCTTCGTATAAAGGAGATGGCTTTGTTGCAGCGCGGTTCCAGGCTCTGGAGCTTGCTTAGGGATTTGCATTGTGCTATAATTAGCCTATAAGCTTCCGCAGGGAGGAGAGAGGGATGTCAGGCTTAGCACGGCGATACCGTGCGATTCGCGAGATAGCGGCGTACTGCAGCATGCCGGGTGACTTGCACGCTACTCTCGAACGCGTGCTTTCCACAGCGCAGTCAGCCCTGCCTCAGGTATCACTGGAACTGCTGCTCGTGACAGACGATGGCCGGCGCTTGCATATCGAGCCGGAGAATCCCCCCTCGGCAAGCAAGGTTGGGCGCACTTCGTTAGAAAGCTCTGCAGCGGAGCAATTGGTCCAGCAAATCCCTGCGTGTGCTCAGTCGTGTGCCATCGCTCTTGCCGATGGCGGGTCGCCTGTGAGGGCCTGGGTCGTGCCGCTCAACGGGTCTTCGGGGCTGTCCGGGGCGCTCGTCTGCAACGAGGAAGCTCTCTGTCCTGCGGACAAGGACTTCCTTGACGTCGTAGCTCAACACGTCTCCCTCTGTCTCTCCGCCAAACCGGCCCCATCCGATGCGGAGACAGCCTCCGATCAGGCTCAAAAGCGGGTGGAGGAGCTGTCCGCGATCTATGAGATCAGCCAGGCATTCGACACCGCGCCGATTGATGATCTGCTCACGTTGATTACGGAAAAGGCCGCGGTCGTCATGGATGCCCAGGCTTGCTCTCTCATGCTGAAGGATCCCCAGAAGGACGAGCTGGTAATCAAGGCCAGCTACGGGCTTTCGGAGCAGGTCGTCGAGGAAGCGCGGGTATCGTACGGCGAGGGCGTAGCGGGCCGGGTGGCTCAGGTAGGTGAGCCAATGCTGATCGCCAATCTGCAGGGGGACCCCAGATTTGTGAGCGCGAAAGTCACGCCCAGGCCGGAGATTGTCTCATCCATATGTGTGCCTCTCAAGGACGAGGAAGGTCAGGTCAAGGGGGTGCTGAGCATCCATCGCAAGTCGCCTGCCGCCGTGTTCAACGAGGCTGATGTCAAGGTTTTCAGCGTCTTCGCCAGCCAAGCGGCGCTTGCGATATCCAATGCCCACCTGTATAGAAGCCTTAAGGATACCGTCCAGGAGCTTTCCACGCTTTATGAGGCGAGCCGCGAACTCAGCGGTGCGTACAGCGTGGAGGATGCAGCCCGTGCACTGGTCCGAGTGGCGGTTCAGATGACTGGCGGCGTCTCGGCGGTTGTCATGCTCTTGGACACCGGGCGCGGCGGAAGACTGCAGGCCGCATCGAAGATTACCCCCAAGCTTCGCAAGGCCTTGGCCGGATGCATTGACGCCGATGCGGCGGTGTGGATGCGCTGCCTGCGCGAGCCCCTGAGCTTTTCCCTCGATAGTCGGCGGCCCTGGCCGGCCAACATGCGGGGCCTCGCCGATGCCCTCGAAGGCAGTTTCTCCTGGGTGAATATAGTGCCTCTGGTCGCTGAAGACCATGCAATTGGACTGCTGATCCTCGGCGACAAGCACGGGAGGCTGCCGGAACAAAGCAGAGTGAGGCTCCTGTCTATCGTCGCGTCACAGGCTGCTACCGTAATCAAGAACGCCAGCCGATACGAAGAGCAGATGGATGAGAAGGTGCTGGAGATTTCCGCGCTCTACAAGCTATCTGAGCGCATCAGCACAGCCGGCAACCTTAAGGAGGCGTTCGATTCGATTCTCGACATAGTCCGAAACATCTTGTGGTACGATGAAAGCTTCATCTCCACTGTGGACTATGAGCGGAACGTGATGACGGTCCAGGCGTGCCGCGGCAAGAAGGCGCGCCGGCTGCAGGGAGCCGAGCTCTCCTTCAGCGAGGACAGCCTGAGCAGTTGGGCAATACGCGAGCGCAAAGCCCTCCTGTCGCCGGATATCAACAAGGATCCGAGGTTTGGATCTGCTTCTCTGGCCTTGCGAGGCAGTGAGGTGCGATCGCTCATGGCAATTCCTCTCATCGTGCACGACGAGGTCGTCGGTGTGCTCAATGTCTATGCCTATGTCCCGAACATGTACTCCGAGGAGAAGGTCCGTATCCTTTCGGTGATAGCGTCGCAGGCTGCCGCGCTCTACAAGGAGCTGGAAGCGCTCAGCGCCCTTGCGAATTACACGGATAACATCCTGAGGAGCATTGCCGCCGGTGTGCTCACCCTTGACAGGGACGGAAGGATACTTACGTGGAACAAGGCTGCCGAGGACGTCATCGGGATTCCCGCGAACCAGGCGGCCGGCCAGCATTTCTCAGAAATCGTCGAAATGATGGGCGTCACAGAGGCGGATAAGCAGCGAATACTCTCCGCCATCCGCAAGGTGTTGGAGACCGGCGAGAAGTATCTGGGCTACAAGCAGGAGTATCACCCTGTCGAGGGCGAGCCGCTGTACGTGAACATGAACATCGCCCAGCTTCGCGACAATGCTGGTGAGACATTGGGGCTCGTGATAATCTTTGAGGACGTGACCAAGGAGATTCAGATGGAGGCCGAGATGCGCAGGATTTCGGAACTTGCGGCGATTGGCCAGCTTGCTGCGAGCGTTGCCCACGAGCTGCGCAACCCGTTGAGCTCCATCAAAGGGGCGGCTCAGTACTTGCGCAACGAATACGCCGACCACACGGCGGTGCGAGAATTCCTCGATATCATTGTTGACGAGGTCAACGTGCTGAACAAGGTTACCACCGAGTTTCTGGACTTTGCGCGTCCCCTGAAGCTGAATCTGAGGGAAACCGATGTTAACGACGTGGTGTTCCGAACCGTGCAGTTCATGCACCTAGATTTGAGCAGGCAGGGCATTCAGGTCGTCCAGAACTTGTCTTATGATGTTCCCCGGATCGTGGCCGACGACAAGCAGCTGGAACAGGTGTTGCGAAACCTGATCTTGAACGCGGTCCAGGCTATGCCCAATGGCGGCAGGCTCGCAGTAAGTTCTGACCTTGCCGAAGAAGGGGTCAAGCTAATCGTGGCTGATAGCGGCATCGGAATACCCGAGGAACAGATAGACCGGATATTTGTCCCGTTCTTCACGACCAGGACCAAAGGTACAGGGCTGGGCCTGTCAGTGGTGCAGAAGATAATGGATAATCATGGTGGCAAGATCTCAGTAAGGAGCGTCGTCGGCCAGGGAACCACTTTTGAGTTGTATCTGCCCGTTTGCAGCGACAGGGCCAGAGCTGCTATTATTCAAGCAGAGGGCGTAGCGGAAAGAGGCGAAGCCGATCTCCTAAAACGTGCGCAGTCGAGCTAGTAGGGCCTGGGGATTCCTGGGTGGGGAAGATTACGCTATGGGGAAGAAGTACATTCTGATAGTAGACGACGAACCGAACATACGCCGGGTGCTGGGCGCGGTCTTCGCTAAGGCGGGCTACGAGGTCTTTGCGGCCGAGAATGGCAGGAAGGCTGTCGATATCGTGTCCGCAGAGCCATCCCTGGATGTGATGCTTTGCGACCTCATAATGCCGGACCTGAACGGCGTGGAAGTGCTGAAGTCGTCGAAAGAGATCAACCCACGACTGTCTGTGGTGATGATAACCGCCCACGGAACGATAAGGACAGCCGTAGATGCGATGAAGCTGGGTGCGTTCGATTACATTACCAAGCCCTTCGATATGGACGAGATCAAGCTTGTTGTAAAGAACGCATTTGAGAGAAGCCGGCTTCTTGCTGAGAACATTCAGTTGAAGCAGGAGCTGCAGTCGCGCTACCGCTTTGAGGGGATCGTGGGCAACAGCCGGAAGATGCAGGATGTCTTCAAGATCGTCGAGCGCGTAGCGAACAGCAACGCCACCGTGCTTATAAGGGGTGAGAGCGGGACCGGGAAGGAGCTCATCGCGCGCGCAGTTCATTATAACAGCTCACGGCGTGACAAGCCGTTCATTGCCGTGTCGTGCGCCGCGCTTCCAGAAACCCTACTCGAGAGCGAACTGTTCGGCTACGAGAAGGGCGCTTTCACAGGTGCGGTGGGCCAGAAGGCGGGGCGATTCGAGCTGGCGCATCACGGCACGCTCTTCCTCGACGAAATCCCGGACATCTCGCCGGCGATGCAGGTGAAGATGCTGCGCGTGCTCCAGGAGCGCGAATTCGACCGTGTGGGCGGCACAAAGCCGGTGCGTGTTGACGTGCGTCTTCTCGCGGCTACAAACCGTGACCTCGAGAAAGCCGTAGCGAATGGCGAGTTCCGGCCCGACCTCTATTACCGCTTGCAGGTGATACAGGTATTCCTGCCGCCTCTTCGGGAGCGCAAGGAGGATATCCCCGCGCTCGTGGAGCATTTCATCGAAAAGTTCAACAAGCAGAACGGCAAGAGCGTCAAGTTTGCAAGCCCGGAGGCCACGGATCTGCTGATGAAATACAACTGGCCTGGGAATGTTCGAGAGCTTGAGAATGCCATCGAGCGAGGAGTCGTGCTCTCCGATGCAGACTCAGACATGATAACGCCGGATCTGCTCCCCATGTCCGTTCAGTCCGCAGCAGATAAAGACTGAAGCGGCCCTTTTGCGAACCTGGTCTGCTCCATCTTCAGCCCGGTACTCTTCGAGAGGCCGGGCTGTGCTGTTATCCACCGGACATAGACCCACTCGCAGTCCTTACGTGCGCAAAAAAACTCTGCTGTCGGCACTGTCAGCATAACCAATGGCATGGATTGTGCAGTAGTGGTAATTGAGAGGCACTGCTAATGACATCGAGGGGTTGGGCGGCCGCTGGAGCGCACTTTCACGTCAGGGAAACCCTGACGGACGCGCTGCGACTTTGTCTTTCGGGAGCTCGGGGATGATCGGGAAACGAAGTATACTCATCGCCGATGATGAGGTCAATCTGTGCAGGATACTCGATGCCGAGCTTAGAAAAGCCGGCTATTCGGTTACTACTGTGCACGACGGTGCCCAAGCCGTCGAGCAGGCGCGGTGCACGGATTTCCAGATCATAATTCTCGATGTCCGGATGCCGGTGCTCGATGGCCTGAGCGCACTCCGGGAAATCCGCAAGTTTCGAAAGGATATCCCAGTCGTTGTCATGACTGCCTATGAGAGCCATGACACGATGGCCAGCGCGTTGGCCATGGGAGCCACTGCCTGCGTAAACAAGCCGTTCGATCTGGAGAGCCTGGTCGCCCTAGTAAGAGCCACCCTCGATGACGGAAATGGTCAGAAATCAGTCAACTGGTCCGGATCGGTCCGAACGGTGCTGTTCAATAAGAACCAGCCGATCTTGCTGGAGGTGCATGACGGCGAACGTGCCGGCCAGTACCAGAGCAGGATCGAAGATAAGGATGAGCAGACGCTGACGGTGCGCTGCCCGTCCGATAACAAAGTCTACGTCATTCCGAGGGCTGGAACCTCGGTGTCAATAGGCTTCGCGGGCGAGGACGCTTTCTACAGTTTCGAGACTACCGTATTAGCTAACCGTGAGAGCCATACTCCCACAATTGTTGTTGGTAAGCCCGCGGTGATCTATCGTGTCCAGCGCCGAAAGCATCCTCGTATGCTGGTCAGGATGCCCGCGGATGTGGCCCTGATCAGTAAGGAGGGGAATGGCGGCGAGCCCGGCCCAGTTTTTCGCGTGCATACCGAGAATGTGGGCGCCGGCGGCTTGAAAATAGTCTCAGATGACAAGCTGCCCGAAGGCACTGAGGTTGACGTCCAGGTGTCCGACGTCCCGGGATTGGGCTGGCTCCTGGGCAGAGGCAAGATAACGCGCGCTCTGAAAGTGGCGACTGACGACTCCCACGAATGGGAGTACGGAATCCAATTCACCAAACTGGGTGATGAGGCTCGGCAGGCGCTCAGAAGCATGGTGGAGTCGGGAGAGTTGGTCTAGAATACCGATCAGATTGAAATCAGCGATGCATATCGGCCCGGGGACTCGTTTCCCGGGCCTTCGTATTTGGCCAGCCGCGATTTGCCAAGTTCCGCATACCTGTGCTATCATAGCCACGCTTTACTGCTGGCGCGTCGAGCGCACGCGTGCACTGCAAGGGAGTCCCAAAGTGGTCAAGGTCGGCATAATTGGTGTATCGGGATACGCCGGAGGAGAGCTGGTGCGCATCTTGGCCGGGCATCCCGAGATTGGATTGGCGTACTTGTGCTCGGAGACTTACAATGGCCGGGACATAGGCGCCGTGCTTCCGAACGTGCGGGGCGTTCTCGAGGCCGAATGCGAAGGATACAATCCTGCACAGATCGCTGAGAGGTGCGATCTTGTCTTCATGGTGCACGACAATGGCTGGGCGATGAAGGAAGCGGGTCGCTTTCTCGACGCAGGGCTGAAGGCGATTGATCTGAGCGCCGATTTCCGCCTGCGGGCCAAGCGCCTGTATGAGGAATGGTATAAATCGCCCCATGAGTCGCCTGAGCTGATCGAGCAGGCCGTGTATGGTCTTCCCGAACTGTACGCCGCGGAGATTGCGAAGGCGCAGTTGGTCGCAAATCCGGGCTGCTACCCGGTTGGTGCAGTCCTGGCATTGGCGCCTCTGCTCAGGGAGAAGCTGGTTGACCCGGACACGATTATCATAGACTCAAAATCCGGGGTCTCCGGCGCAGGGCGTTCTTCCTTCAAGCTCGACTACCATTTCCCGGAGCTGAACCAGAGCATGAAGGCTTACAATGTGGGGGTTCATCGCCACACGCCTGAGATTGAGCAGGAGTTGAGTCGAGTCGCCGGCCGGCCGGTTACTGTCTCGTTCGCGCCGCATTTGATCCCTGTGACGCGGGGTATCTTGACCACCGCTTACGCCGGGCTGATCGGCAGCAGCTGGACAACGGAAGAGCTGGTGCAGATGTACCGGGAGTTCTATGCAGCCGCGCCGTTCGTGGTCGTGCTCGACGCAGGCGAGTATCCCGCGACGAAAGATACCTTCGGCTCGAACTTCTGCCATATCGGGCTGAAGGTTGATCCGAGAACGAGCCGAGCGGTTGTCCTGTCCGCGATTGACAACCTAGTGAAAGGCGCGGCGGGCACGGCCGTTCAGAATATGAATTTGATGTGCGGGTTTGATGAAAGGATGGGGCTTGATAGGCCGGGGGTGTTTCCGTAATGGAGGGAGCTTCCGGCGCAGTCACCCATCCGGAGGGATTTCTAGCCGCCGGTGTCCGTGCGGGCATCAAGGAGCGCGGCGAGGACATCGCGCTGATATTCTCCGAGCGCCCGGCGTCGGCGGCAGGTGTCTTCACGACGAACATCGTTCAGGCCGCTCCGGTCGTGCTGAGCCGCGCGAGGCTTCCGCGGGAGACCTGCCGAGCCGTCGTGGTGAACAGCGGCAATGCAAATGCTTGTACGGGCGAGCAGGGCATGCGCGACGCCCGCACTATGGCTGCCGAGGCCGCGCGGCTGCTGGGAATCTCTGAGGATGACATCCTCGTTGCGTCTACGGGCATAATAGGTCGTCCGCTGCCGATGGATAAGGTTCGCGCAGGAATCGGTCAGGCGGTCCGGTCGCTGAGCCGCGACGGAGGGACAGGCGCGGCGCGTGCGATAATGACTACCGATACCCGGCCGAAAGAGGCATCAGTGGAAGTCTCACTCGGCCGTTCGAAGGCGAAGATAAGCGGCATGGCGAAGGGCGCAGGCATGATCTGTCCGAGCCTGGCGACCATGCTGGCGTTCATCACCACGGATGCCGCCGTTAGGCCGGAGATTCTCCAAGCCTGTCTTTCCCGGTCTGCGGAGACCTCCTTCAACTGCCTGACGGTTGACGGCGATTCGAGCACGAACGATGCGGTCGTCGTCCTTGCCAACGGCGCGGCGGCGAATGACGTGATTGATTCGGAAGGCCCTGACCTGAGCGCGTTCCAGGAGGCGCTCGATGTCGTGACCGCTTCCCTGGCAAGGCAGATCGCGAGAGACGGGGAAGGGGCTACCAAGCTTATCGAGATCACGGTGAGGGGTGCGGAGTCGTTTCAGGATGCACGGCGGATTGCGAAGGCGGTGGCGAACTCGCCACTCGTGAAGACCGCCATGTTCGGCTGCGATCCGAACTGGGGGCGAATCCTTGCAGCGGCAGGCGGCGTAGGAGTGCGCTTTGAACCGAAGGCTGTAAGCCTGTTCCTTGGGCGTCTCGCGCTCTTGCATCGCGGCGAGCCGGTTGACTTCTCCCAGGAGGAGGCGCACGAGCTTCTTCGCAAGCCCGAGGTCGGCGTCCTGCTGGAGGTAGGTCCTGGCCCGGCCTCTGCGACCGTCTGGACGTGTGATTTTTCGTATGACTATGTGAGGATAAACGCGGAGTACCATACGTGAGACTGAGAGGGTGCCGATGAAAGACAAGGTGGAACAGGCGGAAATACTGGCGCAGGCCCTTCCCTACATTCGGCAGTACTACGGGAAGACGGTCGTCATCAAATACGGCGGCAATGCCATGACGGACGAGGCGCTCAGGGAGAGCGTCACGAAGGATGTCGTACTGCTGCGCTACGTCGGAATGCAGCCGGTCCTGGTCCACGGCGGTGGCCCTGAGATAACCGAGTTCATGCAAAAGGTCGGCAAGGAACCGCTCTTCGTCGGCGGGCTGCGCGTTACTGACGCGGAAACTATGGAGATAGTCGAGATGGTCCTCGCCGGCAAGACGAATAAGGGCATAGTGTCGCTGATTAACCGGCAGGGCGGTAAGGCGGTCGGCTTGAGCGGCAAGGATGGCAATCTGCTGGTAGCGCAGAAGGCCATGCCTGGCGGCGCCGACCTGGGGCAGGTCGGCGAAATCGTCGAGATGAATACGGAGATCGTCCAGACGCTGGTCCGTGAAGGCTACATCCCCGTCATCTGCTCGGTCGCCGTGGGAAAGGGCGGCGAATCTTATAACGTGAATGCCGACCACGCCGCCGGGAAGCTTGCCTCCGCCCTCGAAGCATCGAAGCTCATAGTGCTCACGGACGTCCGCGGCGTGTACCGCGATTTCGATGACAAATCCAGCCTGATATCGGTGTTGCCGTCTGACAAGGCCGAAGAGCTGATAAGCTCGAGAAGAGTGGACAAGGGGATGATCCCGAAGGTTGAGGCATGTATCCTGGCGCTTCGTGGCGGTGTCGAAAAGGCGCATATCATAGACGGCACGATTCCTCATGCTCTGTTGATGGAGGTATTCACCGACAAGGGCATCGGCACAATGATAGTGTGACGTTCTTGATCCGGAGATTGACATCAGCTTGCCCGAAGGATTAGAATAACTTCGCGAGAGTTTCCGGAAAGTGGCATGAAAACGCCGGCTCTAACGAGAAACGAGTATCGGCCTGCTATAGAGGAAGAGACAGAGCCTTCACTCTGTCTCTTTGTCGTTTGATGGTACAGAGGAGTTGTGGTATATGGCGGTGACTACCCCGTGGGAGACCGACACACAGACTGTGATTCAGATGTATGCCGATTACGTGATGCGCACGTACAGGAGGCAGCCGGTCGTCTTCATTCGCGGCAAGGGGATGAAGGTCTGGGATGCCGAGGGCAGGGAATATCTCGATTTCCTTGCAGGCATAGCTGTCAACGGCCTGGGCCATTGTCACCCGGCGCTGGTAGATGCGATCAGCCGGCAGGCGGCAGAGCTCATGCATGTCTGCAATCTGTACCACGTTCCTCAGCAGGCGGCCCTGGCGAAGCGCCTGGTGCAGCTTTCCGGCCTCGGCAAGGCTTTCTTCTGCAACAGCGGGGCTGAAGCAAATGAGACGGCAATCAAACTCGCGCGCAAGTGGGCTAAGCAGAACGCCGGCCCTGAAAAGTTCGAGATCATCACTGCCGAGGGGTCGTTCCATGGGCGCACTCTGGCCGCCGTCACGGCAACGGGACAGCCGAAGTGCCATCATGGGTTCGAGCCGCTGGTGCCCGGCTTCAAATACGTGCCCTTCAACGATCTGTCGGCGTTAGAAGCCGCTGTGACCGATCGGACGTGCGCGATCATGCTTGAACCGGTTCAGGGCGAGAGCGGCATCCGGCCGGCGGGCAAGGACTATCTCAAAGGCGTCCGTGTGCTGTGCGACGAGTGCGGGCTGCTATTGATTCTGGACGAGGTACAGACCGGGCTCGGCCGCACGGGGAAATGGTTCGGCCATGAGCACTACGACATCAAGCCCGACATAATGACGCTGGCAAAGACATTGGGCGGCGGCTTTCCTATCGGCGCATGTCTGGCTGCCGATCGGGTAGCGGAGGCCTTTGGACCGGGCAGCCACGCGGCGACCTTCGGCGGCAATCCGCTGGCTTGCGCTGCTGCGCTTGCGACGCTCGACGTCATGGAGCGCGAGCGGTTGATCGAGAACGCCGCAGACACCGGTGCATATTTCCGCAAGGCCCTCGATGAGTTGAAAGGCCGGCGTAATGACATAGCCGAGGTACGCGGCATAGGTCTCATGCTGGCGATTGAGATGGATCGCGACGATGCCCTGGAGGTCGCCGCCCGCTGTCTGCAGAAGGGACTGATAGTTAACCCGGTCGGCCAGAGCGTAATAAGATTCCTGCCGCCGTTGATCGTGCAGAAGGAGCATGTGGACTCTGCGGTACGAATCCTCGGTGAAGCGCTGTCGGAGACGGCTAAGTGATCCCTTTCCCTGCGTGAAGTGGGAGCCTCCTCCGCAGAGCATGTCCCGAGGGGAAAGGTGACTGATATGTGGAAGCAACTCACCCAGAAAGCCAGGAAGGCGATATTCCTGGCCCAGGAGGAAGCCGGCAGGCTCGGATATAATCATGTAGGGTCCGAGCACCTGCTTCTTGCACTGGCGCGGGAAGAAGACTGCGTCGCCTCCCGGATCCTCGAGCAGCTCGGCGTTGACGTCGGGACGATACGCGTTGAGGTGATAGGCCAACTGTCGCGCGGGTCGGAGCCTTTGGGGGAGGAGATGCAGCTAACCGCTGAGGCGAAAGAGGCCATTGACCTGGCTTTCGACGAGGGTAAGCAGATGAAGGATGAGTGGGTCGGCACAGAGCACTTGCTCATCGGTCTAGCTCGGAGCGCGGAGGGCATGGCGTCGCAGGTATTGAGCAGGCTGGGCGTGGACGTTTCCCAGATTCGCTGCCAGCTCAGGAACTTGCAGGCAGGCACGCTTCCTTTTGAACGTGTCGAAGGCAACGGCCCCAGCTCCATGTCCGTTTCGGCCAAATAGACTGGAGGCGTAGGCCACGCGAGTTCCAGCGGGGGTATAGCAAATGTGGGAAAAATTTACGGAGAGAGCACGCAGGGCGATCTTCTTCGCTCAGGAAGAAGCCGGCAGGTGGGGTGAGAACTTCATGGGCACGGAGCACCTGCTGCTCGGCCTGATAAGAGTGAACGACAGCGTCGCAGCCCGCGTATTGGAACGGATGGGCGTCAGCCTGAACCGGATCCGCTCCGAAGTGGACCGTCAGGTCACCAAAGGCGACGGCCGCCTGGGCCAGGACATGCAGTTGACGCCGCGTGCAAAGCGCGTCGTTGACCTGGCCCGCGAAGAAGCGCGGCAGTTGAACAACAACAACATCGGCACGGAGCACCTGCTGCTCGGCCTGATACGCGAAGGCGAAGGTATGGCAGCGCGCGTTCTGGCCAAACTTGGAGTAGACCTAGAGAGAACCAGGCAGGCGGCTGTAGAGTTCCAGACAGACGGCGCGCCCGCTGTGACTAAACCAGGCGTTCCGGAGAGCGCGCTGAGAGGCAGAGACCTCCTCTCAATACGTGATCTGAGCGGTGAGGAGGTCTGGGAGATATTCAGAACGGCTCGCTGGCTGAAATCGCGCACGCTTCAGGAGCAGGTCGAGCTCCCGCTGCTGGCGGGGAAGACGCTCGCCATGATCTTCGAGAAGCCATCCCTCAGGACGAGGGTGACATTCGAAACCGGGATGACGCAGCTTGGCGGGCATGCGATCTACCTACAGCCTTCGGATATCCGGCTGGGGGAGCGCGAGACGGTCGCCGATGCAGCTCGCAACCTCGAGCGCTGGGTGCAGGGGATCATGGCGAGGACCTTCGCCCATAAGACGGTCCTAGACCTTGCCAAGTACGCAAACATCCCGGTCATAAACGGGCTGTCCGACCTGGAGCATCCGTGCCAGGCGCTGGCTGATTTCTTCACCGTCTATGAGAAGAAAGACAACCTGACGGGGATCAAGCTGGCATACGTCGGCGATGGATGCAACACGTGCCACAGCCTGGCGCTGCTTGCAGCGAAGGTCGGCGCGAACATGACGGTCGGCTGCCCCGAAGGCTATGAGCCGGATACGGCGATATTGACCAGCGCCCGGAGGGATGCAAAGGAGACAGGCGCATCTATTTCGATCGTGAACGATCCGTTCGAGGCTGTGCAAGGCGCGAACGTGATATACACAGACGTCTGGGCGAGCATGGGTTTTGAGGACGAGCACGAGAAACGTGTACCGGTCTTCCAGCCGTTCCAGGTCAATCAGAAGCTGGTGGATGCGGCGGCTGACGACGTTATAGTCATGCACTGCCTGCCCGCACGGCGTGGCGAGGAAATCACAGACGAGGTCATAGACGGCCCGAGGTCGGTAGTACTCGACGAGGCGGAAAACCGCCTGCACGTCCAGAAGGCAATCATGGCGCTGTTGATGTAAGCAGCGAATGAAGAAAGGGGTGGCATTATGATTATGCATGGAGTAACACTATTGCCGTACATAGTATTGTATATTGCTTTGTTGTACGTAGCTATTCGCACGGCAGTGGCCATATGGCAGATGCCTGGCCTGTTGAGGGATATAAGCGCAAGTCTAAGGGAGATCAGGTTGGAAATCAGAAAGCTCGCAAAATCTGAGAAGGATCTAGGCGCTACCGAGAAGGAACAGTCTGAGGAATGAAAAGACCTCCGATGCTGCGGCAATGGCGTTCTTTCCCGCAGCAGGGGCAACAGAATATGGGTCCACCTGCTGGAAAGGAGTGCATTCCGGCAGCATCAGAATGTTGTTGTAGCTGCGAGTTCGTTCGCATCGCCGCCTAAGAAATAGACCGTGAAGGCTTCTTCGGGTCTACGGCCTGTATCGAAGGGAGTAATCCACCAAATGAAGAAGATCGTGCTCTCCTACTCCGGGGGTTTGGATACCTCGGTCTGCATACCGATGGTGAAGGAGTTCTACGGCTACGACCGCGTCATTACGGTCACCGTTGACGTCGGTCAACCCGCTGAGGACATCAAGGAGGCCGAGGACAAGGCGCGCGCGCTCGGCACCGAGCATTACACGATTGATGCGAAGTCGGAGTTCGCGTCGGATTATATAGTTCCTGCCATCAAGGCCAATGGTGACTACCAGGGCTATCCGATCAGCACCTCGATCGCGCGGCCGCTGATTGCTCTAAAGGCTGCGGAAGTCGCCATGAAGGTCGGGGCGGACGCGCTTTGTCACGGCTGCACCGGCAAGGGCAACGATCAGTTCCGGTTCGAGTTCGTCTGGCGGGCGCTTGCGCCCGACGTGCCGATTGTCGCTCCGATGCGCGAGAGGAATCTTACCCGGAGTGAGGAGATCGAATACGCAAAGCAGCACGGCGTTCCGGTCGGCCAGAGCGCGGAGAAGATCTGGAGCATTGACGAGAATCTCTGGGGGCGTTCGATAGAAGGCGGCCCGCTGGAGCAGCCCGACTTCGTGCCGCCCGAGGAGATTTACCAGTGGACGAAAGGCCCGCAGGACAGCCCGAACACTCCTACGATCGCAGAAATAGGCTTTGAGAAGGGCGTCCCCGTTTCTCTGGACGGCAAGCGAATGGACGGCGTCGCGCTGATCCAGACGCTGAACAAGGTTGCCGGCGAGAACGGCGTTGGCCGCATTGACATTATGGAAGACCGAATGCTCGGCCTGAAGGTGCGTGAGAACTACGAGTGCCCGGCGGCGGTCACGCTCTTAACCGCTCATAAGGCGCTCGAAGCCCTTGTATGCACCCGCGAGGAGACGAAGTTCAAGTCAATCGTGGACCGGGAATGGGGCGAGCTTGCGTACAGGGGGCTGTGGTTCGACCCGTTGAAGGAGGATTTGGAAGCCTTCATCAACAAGATACAGGAGCGGGTGACCGGCACGGTGAAAATGCAGCTCTTCAAAGGCTCGGCGAAGGTTGTGGGCCGCGGCAGCCCATATGCGCTGTACTCGGAGGAGCTGGCTTCATTCGACTCGAAGGCCTTTGACCAGAGCGAGATGGCCGGCGCTGTCAAGGTGCACGGTCTCCAATCTCGGATGTACTGGCTGCTGAAGAAGGGAAAATGATGTCCAAGCTCTGGAGCGGCCGTTTCAGCAAGGAAACAGCCGATCTTGTGGATCAATTCAATGCGTCTATCGGCTTCGATGCCTGCCTTTGGGAGTGCGATATCGAAGGCAGCATCGCCCACGCGCGTATGCTCGGCAAGTGCGGCATCATACCCGAGGGTGACGCCCAGGCAATCGTTGATGGGCTGAAGGGTATAGCCGATGACATCCGCGCCGGCAAGGTCAAGTTCGATGTCGCCGCCGAAGACATCCATATGAATGTCGAGAAGCTGCTTCACGAGCGCGTCGGCGAGGTGGCTGGAAAGCTCCACACCGCCCGGAGCAGGAACGATCAGGTAGCTCTCGACCTGCGCATGTACGTGAAGGCCCAGATCGAGTCTACTGACAAAGCGATAGGCGACCTTCAGCTCTCGTTGATACACAAAGCCGAGGAGCACATCGAGACGGTCATGCCGGGGTATACCCATCTCCAGCACGCCCAGCCGGTGACTCTCGCGCACCACCTGCTGGCGTATGTCTGGATGCTGCAGAGGGATCGCGAGCGTTTTGCCGACTGCTATGGTCGGACGGACGTGCTTCCGCTCGGCTCAGGTGCGCTCGCGGGGACTGCTTTTCCCATTGATCGTGAATATGTGGCTAAGCTGCTCGGCTTCTCGCGCATCAGCGAAAACAGCATGGACGCGGTGTCCGATAGGGATTTCGTCGTGGAGTTCCTGAGCGCCGCCTCGATCCTGGGGATGCACATGTCCCGCTTCGCCGAGGAGATCGTCCTCTGGAACAGCGAGGAGTTCGGATTCGTGGAGCTGGACGATTCGGTAGCGACCGGGAGCAGCATGATGCCTCAGAAGAAGAACCCGGATGTGGCTGAGCTCATTCGTGCGAAGACCGGGCGTCTGTATGGAAACCTGCTGGCGCTGCTGACGGTGCTTAAGGGCTTGCCGCTGACCTATAACAAAGACCTCCAGGAGGACAAGGAACCCCTCTTCGACACCGCCGATACCGTGCTCCGGTGTCTTAAAGTGATGCGGTTGCTCATCGAGACCAGCAAATTCCGCGCAGACGTAATGGCGCGTGCCCTTGAGGGTGGCTTTTCGCACTCCACGGACATTGCCGACTACCTTGTCAAGCGCGGCGTGCCGTTTCGCAAGGCGCATGAGATAGTCGGTCGCCTGGTAAAGTATTGCATTAAGGAGGGCAAGTCGCCCGGCGAGCTAACCCCGGACGAGCTGGCGCGGTTCTCGGACAAGCTCGCAGGCATAGATCTGCCTGAGCAAGCCAAGAAGAGCGTTGAGGCGCGGGACGTTCCAGGTGGGACTTCGCCGGGTCAGGTTGGAAAGCAGATCGAGGCGGCAAAGCGGGCTGCCGCGATACGGCTCCTGTAGGTTACCTCTTGAGCTGCTTGACCATCTTGACGGTGGTCTCGCCGTTGCCGTAGCTAATCGTCAGTTCGTCCATGATCTGGTCTATCAAGTATAGACCAAGTCCTCCCTCAGGCAGCAGCTCGACCGCCGGTTTGCCTGTGCCACCGTTGTTATTGAACGCTTTCCCCGTGTTCTGTACCTCGATCTCCAGCCGGTCCCGCTTGATCCGATAGATCACACGCACCGCGGATTTGCCCGGCGCGCTGAACTTGATGGCGTTAGTGCAAGCCTCCCCGACGGCCAGCTTCAGATCTTCTACTTGTTCATCGGTCAGCGCCAGGTGGCGCGCGATTGCTTCGACGGCCTTACGAGGCACCGTGACGAATTCAGCGGAGCACGGTATCTCCAGCTTTATGACCTCAGGTTTTACCACGAGACTACGGCTTTCTAGATCATTCTCAGTGCTACTATGGCAATGTCATCCGGCGGCCTGCCGGTGCGTCTGCCTATTGCCAGTTTGTGTATATTGTCGGCAAGTTCCTGGGCGGGCTTTAGCGGCCACTCGATCAGTGCACTCTCGAGGCTTGACAGCGCGGCGTCACAGTCTGACGATAGAGCGCCGACCAGCCCGTCCGTATAAAGAAGCAAGATATCGTGCATATTTATAGACGTCGTTTGCTCAGTGAATGTTGCATTGGGCAGCACGCCCAGAAGGATGCCGGGTGTGCTGACGTAGTCTATACTTCTCTTATCTGCTCTCAGCAGCAGGCCGGGTTCGTGTCCTGCCAAACTGTACACGAGGGTTCTACTCTTAGCATCCAGGACTCCGTAGAACATGCTGATGAACGCTTCCGGCTCCGTGTTGTCGTAGATCAAGCGGTTCATCTTGCGCAGCAGTTCGGCGGGCGAGGGTATGTGTTCGGCGATGGCGCGAAGTGAATGCTTGCACATCGCTATGTGCCGGGCGGCGGACACGTCCTTTCCGGCGACATCGGCTACTACTATAGCGAACCTGTCTCTGTCGAGCTTAATCAAGTCATAATAGTCGCCGCCAACCTGGTGTGCCGGAGCATACTTGCACCCGATCTCGAAGCCGGGTATCGGGTCAAATGCAGTAGGGATCAGGAGCCGCTGCGTGAGGTTTGCGATGCCCGACTGGCGTTCGTAGAGACGGGCGTTTTCGATGGCTATCGCGGCCAGCTCAGCCATTCCGATCAGCAGCTTGACTGCCGAGCGCGGGAAGCCTCGCGGTTCTTGCCGGTACGCCAGGAGAAATCCGACCCTCTTCCGCTTGATCGTAAGGGGCACGATCGCAGCGGAGCGCAAACCGAGCCTCTGAGCCGCGGGCGAATGCGTGTGCAGATGGTGAGAGCCCAGGTCGGGGATCACCACAGGCCGCAGTCGAGAGGGTGGCAGATTCCCTGCGGACATCATCAGGTCGGTGTAGTCTGATTCAGTGCCGTCCGGGATGCCGTAGCCGCAGGCGACCTTCAGCCGTCCCGTCTCGTCGTAGAGAAGCAGGCCGGACACGTCCGACACGATCAGTGCGCGCAGTCGGTCCATTATCATTCGCAAGACGGCATCCAACTGTAACGTTGAGGTAATCGTCCGGGCGATCTCGTACATGTCCCGCAGGTACCGCGTCTGGGCCCTGGTGGCCTCATGCAGCTTTACGTTCTCAATCGCCACAACGAGCGGCTGGGCTATGTATGACGCCACAAAGGATAGATCCACCTCGTTGAAGGCTCGACCGGCCCGCGTTCTGTTGATGTTCAACAAGCCGAGGGGCGATCTCCTGCCGTGCAAAGGCACGGACATGGCGGAGACTATCTCCGTGCGTGGAATAGCGCCTGGATACTCGTCTGGATCCACGGCTCCGTGCAGCGCAACGGGTTTTCGGCCGGCTATCACGCGCGTAGCCACCGTGTCCTTGACGCGGTGGGCTTCTTGCTCGATGTCCTTGCTCAGGCCGTGCGATGCAGCTACGCGGCAGCCCCTCGCCTGGTGCAGCATTATCGAGCCGCTGTCCGCTTGCATGAGGGCCAGCGCCTCGCGAAGCGTTCTATCTAGCAATTCGTCGAGATTGGCGGATGCCCATAATGCCTCTGCCAATCGCGCCACGAGCGGTCCTACCTGGGGAGGTGTGCGGCCTTCGTCTATCTGCGTCAACCGGGAAACAGCGGCGACGTGGTTGGCAATCGTGTTCATGACTTCCAGTTCCCAGATAGTGAACGACACGGGAGAGCAGCACATGTAGAGCAGTACAGCCAGCGTCTCCCCGTTGGCTACGACAGGTATGCATGCCAACGAGCAGACCTGCTCTCCGGCATACACGCTGGCGCTGGCGGTTGTCAGGGAGGGCACGTTGTCCACTGCCTTGGGGCTTTGGTTGATCGCGACCCAATCCACGATGTCGTCGCCGGATAGGAGATGGCAGCTCTCTAAGAATGCTTGGGAGGCGTTCCTAGAGGCAAGAGGGAAATAGGGCTTGCCGAGGGCCGGGCAGCAGAGCAGCACTGACTTGTCCACCCGGAGATGCTTGACGGGAAGGTCAACCGCTGCATCCACTACGCGCGCAAGGTTGCCCTCAGCGGTATCCCGGGACAGATGCTGCAAGAAACCCAGGAGCTCCAGAGCGCTCTTCGATCCGGGACTCTTGGTGCCGACCAGTTGCTCGCGACGATCCATTCCTGCGCCCCGCGAAACCGCAGACTCTAGTGAGCGGACGGTTTGCCTTGTGGCTGCAGTAGATGTTGCAGGGCCTCTTCCAGCGAAGGGTATATACTCAGGAGATCGGGCATCTTCGTGAGCCCGCCGATACTGAGTTTGCGCGCTGTCCGTGGATTGCAATTTGTGAGCGAAAGGTGCCCGTCCGCCGCGGCTAAGCGCTTCGCTGCGAAAATGATCCCTGACATGCCGCTGCTGTCCATGAAGTCCACGGCGGACATATCCACGACTATGGTCTTATGCCCCTGCTGGATAAGTTCGGACGTTACAGAACGGAATTCGGGCGTGCTGTAATGATCGAGGTCCCCGACTATCTGCACCACCGGTACATCGCCCTGCATCTCAACGTCGAACCGCGTATCTGCATCCATAGTAGCGATCTGTCTTCCGTAGCGCTAACGGCTCTTGCGAGTCTGCTGGTGGAATGGGCGGCGTGGTCTGCTGCAGAAGAGGTTTTGCCAGCCCTGGGCATTATGGCAGTTCCTTATCCGTTTGTCAAGGGCTGAGTAATGAGAATTGTCGGCCGCTGTGAGGGTGTGCGATTTGCTGCATATTGACCCGGCGTCTACTGCCAGTCGGCGGTGTTCTGTTGGGGCCCTGCTGCGAATGGCGCGCCGGGTTTACCGACGCGCGGCCGCGGGTATGAAAACCGAGCACGGGGCGGCAGCGCTTGGTTCGCATCCCGATCCATCGGGACGCGCGTCGGCCCTGGCAATCTGAAGATCGTGAGGAGGTAAACCCGGTGGTAGATGAGCAGGTGCGCCTATTGAATGCCCAGAACCAAGCAAGTCAATACATGCGTCGCATTGACGAGGCAATGGCGGCGGACGACCCTGTTGAGATGAAGCAGCACGTCCAGGAAGCGATCCCCTTTGGACAAAATGCTCTCGATCATCTCGACGACGCTTTGAGCATGACCGAAGACCCCGATGTAGCAGACCGCGTCGAGGAAGCCATGCACCATCTGGGGTTGTCTATGGACCAAGGAGACCAGGCTCTTGACGCCTCGGAGGAGGAGATGGAAGATTTCGTCGCTGAGATGCGCAAGCACGCACAGCAGTCCACAGTGTACCTCGGCGAAGCAATGACCGCCGTGTAGCGTCGGCATGTGAGGTTCGCTCCAGGTCGCAGGCTTGAGCTCCAGAGCTCTCGCACAGCCGCAACCTGAAACTTGGAACCTGACACAAGCGACCCGATTGCTCGGTGCTCGTTGATTCTCTGTCAGGGCCGGCGTGCCAGCCTGAGCCAGGATTCGGAATTCCCACCGCTCCCTAGATAAGGCGAGGGGACGGTTGCTATCACGACGAGTTCCTGAGGGCAAGAAGAGTATACGCCCGCCAGCACCTCTTGTAGGTGTTCCTCGGGGAGCACCCCCTTTATCAGCCAGCTTCGTGGAGCCTCGTATTGCGGCTTTACCAGGGAGAGCGCTTCGCCGCCCGGCTTCAGCATACGGGCTATGGCAGGCAGCGCTTTGCCCTGCCTCGTCCAGCCGAGGTCGCTTACGACAAGATCAAGAGGCTCTGGAGGTGACCAGTAGAGCGCGTTAGTTCTCTCGTGCACGATTACGCGCTCGTCGGTGCGAAGTTTCCATGCTAGGATGCCATACGCGGTGTCAACGGCGTAGACCCGCAGTGCTCCGCTCTGGAGCAGGCAATCTGTGAATCCGCCCACGTGGCATCCAAGGTCCGCGATCACCAGACCGTGGACATCAATCTCGAAATGCTCCAGGGCGAATTGAAGTTTCAGCCCGCCCTTTCCGACGAACGGGCAGTCCTTCGGGCGGTTTGATTTGGACCGTTTCATCTGGTCTCCTTGTCGCTGCTCCGCCGGCTTGAAGAAGCCCATGGCCGCCGCCGGCGCGGGGGATTAGCCTCTGTCTTCGAGTATATCACATTGCTGGGCAGGGGCGAAGCTACTTGATGCTGCGAGGCCAGGCTGCCTGGATTCTGCGCAGCCGCAGAAGTCTGCCCGGCGCATGGGCGTGCTACGCCAGCACTGCGGGGCTTATGCGCCACAGCACGCCGGTGTTCTTGAGTGTGGTCGGTGTGCCATTCGGGCCGATACCGAGGACTCCCAGGTCGAGGATATAGGCTGCTTCGCCGGTTCGGTCGAACTTCATTGCAATCGGTCGCTCGAAGCCGCCGCTCCGATATGCCGACGCGGGTCCCGGATGCCGGTTGGTGATGAAGTCATCCACCGCTCCGGTTGCGACGTCTATGGTGACTATCTTGGGATCTTGCGCCTGGGTCTGTGTGCCGATTGTGCCCATCAATGCGACAAACGCCGTATCCGGCGAACCGAACAGCGGGCTCCGCGCGAAGTCGAATTTCGCGATGCCCGAACCCACCGGCAGCCACGCGACAGGTTTCACAGGTAAGGCAGGATGCTCTTTGAGTAGGAATTCCGGCTGCCCTGCGTCCGGCGGCTTGAATTTCGGATGCGTGACTGGTTCGCAGCCTGCGTAATCGGGCCAGCCGTACCAGCTCCCCTCCGTGACCTGCCAAATGTATTCGCGGCCGTCTGCGATTCTGCGGCTGCCGCGATTCTCCATGCCTGTGTCAGTGCAGAAGATCCTGCCGTCGGGATGCACCGACAACCCGAATGGCTGCCGGAATCCCCATGCGAATAGCTCGAATTCGCCGCCATCCGGGTCTACCCGCATTATCGCTCCGCTGCACCTGATTTCCCCCTTCACTAATCCGCCTTCTCTGGATGCTGTGCCGAAGGGCTCGAATGCCCCTGTCAAGACCGTGCCGGGTCTGAACGGATTCGGGCTCTCGAAGTTTCTTCCCGTCAGGGTGATGTCAGCTCCAGGGATATCGCATAGTTCCGGGTGATCGCCGAGCCATGCGTCGTCTGGTCCGACCACGCCCGCATTGGTGCGCGTTCCTTGCCCGAAGTAGAGCCTCTCGGAGTGGGCGACTACGATGCCGGACGTCGGATGATCGCCGCCGCCGGGGAGCCCGTCCACGAGGACGTCCCGAGTGCCATCCTCATAAACTCTGTAGACCCGGCCCGGATGGCCGTGTTCCACTGCGTAAAATGCGCCCTGATAGTACACCAGGCCCGTTATCGAGCCTGAGAAGTCGCTGGCGGCAACCTCGCTCGAGCCGTCGGGTCGCACGCGGACAATCCGCCCCGGTTCGCAGGCGGACGCCGTGGGCGAACCCATCTCTCCGATGTAGATGCTGCCTTCCTCATCGAAGTCTATGCTGGACGGGTTGTTTAGGCCCGTGGCCGCGACCTCGATCCGGAAGCCGACTGGAACGCCCAGGGCATCCGGGTTCACGTGCCGCTCCAGGAAGAATCTCTCCGCCGCACTTGCCATGAATGAATCCCCGATGGAGTGTGTCATTTCTGCGCTACCCTCGGCGTGCTGATCCCAAACGCCCTTCGATCACGCGACATGATCAAGCGAAAACGGGGACGCATCCATAAACATAGCCTCTGTGGCTTCAGCCAGACTGTGGGTACATATAACCTGCGACACGAACAGGCGAAATGCTCATCGGCGCCCGGAGGGATTCCTTGTTCCAGCTCCTCGTCTACAGCCTGACAGCCGGCATTGCTACGTTGGCGGGGGCGCTGGCGATCTTGGCTCGGAAGCAACTGTCCCAGCGAACCATCACTCGCCTGATGGGTTTCGGTTCGGGTGTCCTGGCCGGTGCTGCGTTCCTGCATCTCATCCCCGGCTCGATAAAACGGGAACCGCTCGCGGCTGGCTGGGCGATGCTCGCAAGCCTTCTCCTCTTCATAGCCATCGAGCAGTTCGTACACGCTCGATCGTGTCGCGACCACAAGAGCTGCGAGGTCGGCGTTGTGGGCGTGATGGGTTTCATCGCGCTCTTCATCCACAGCCTTGTAGATGGCCTGGCGATAACCGCCGGCTTCAGAGCATCTCGCGAACTTGGGCTGGCGGCTGCGTTCGCGGTTATCGGACACGAGGTTCCGGAAGGCATAACCTCGGTGTCCATGTTTGCGGCCGCGGGATACGCACGGCGGCTTACGCTTCTGCTGGCGTCCCTCGTCGCCTTTGCCACTCCCGGTGGTGCGCTCGTCTCCTGGTTCTGCACCGCCGGCGTCGGCGAGCGGACACTTGCGATGCTCTTGGGGTTCGCCGCTGGATCGTTTATCTATGTGGCGACTGCCGATATCCTCCCTCGCCTCCATGAAATGCGAGATATTCCCGCATTCTTGTACCTTCTCGCCGGCGCGGCAATCCCGATGGCTCTCTTGCTCCTGGAACATTGAGTTCGCGCTTGCACGGGCATTCCTTTTCTGCTATAAGTAAGGCTGTGACCGGCCGACCCGATACAAGCGCGCTCTCGACTGAGGAGTCCCCAGCACTGGATGTCGTTATAGATACCGACATAGGCACTGACGTGGATGATGCCTACGCAGTCCTGCTGGCCTTCTCTTCCCCGGAATTGAATGTCAGAGGGCTGACCATCGTCCACGGCGATGTGGGCCTCCGCGCCAAGATCGCGGCGAAGCTGCTGAAGCTCGCCGGGCGTGCCGATATAACCCTCGCGCTAGGTGAGCGAAGCCCGATGAGGCCGGACCGGCCCATCACCTGGCTGGGCCATGAGGGACGAGGACTCGATTTCTCGGACGTGGAGGATCTGACCCCCGCGAAGGAACACGGTGCCGGGTTCATCGCTCGCACGGCGGACGAACATGCGGGCGGGGTCACGCTGATTACCATCGGGCCGCTGACGAATGCGGGCGTCTTGGTGAGGGATTTCCCGCGGGAAGCGTCGAAGCTCCGGGGTATAGTCGCCATGGCCTCGACTTTCAACGGATTCGGCTCTGAGAGTGCCGGGAGGGAGCACAACGCGTCGGTAGATCCGGAGGCGATGGAACTGGTATTCCAGTCGGGCGTCCCGACGCTGATTGTCGGGCTTAACGTAACCTTGCAGACGGCCTTGAACAGGAGTCATCTGGCGCAGATCGGCGCGAGCGGCACATCGCTTTCCCGATTGATGGTATATATGACGGAGGAATGGCTCAGGGTCATTGACAGAGACGTCGCGTACATGCACGATCCTCTCGCGGTGGCGGCGTCATTTGATGCGGCTGTGGTGACGACGATCCCCGTTACCCCGGAAGTGAGCAAAGAACGCGCGGGGTTCGTGGCATACCACGAGGCCGGAACCGAGTCGCCGGTGCGAATCTGTACCGCGGTGGATACGGCACGGTTCGATCAATTGTTCTACTCCAGAATCTTACGCGCTGTCGCCAACGAGCGTGGTTGTCAGTAGGAAGGCATTCCCAATGGAAAGAGAAGGATGGCTGGCGTTAAGGAAGCAGGCGCAGGCGTTCTGGGTGCAGGCGCAAGCGGACTATGCTACAGCGATAACGCTCGCGGACGCCGGCATATACTATGCGAGCGTGTTTTTCAGCCAGCAAGCTGCCGAGAAAGGGCTGAAGTCCGCCGCGATCAGCAAGCAGCACAAGGATCCGAAGAGCCATCACCTGATCCAGATGGCGAACTCGCTCGATGCGCCGATTGAAGTCATGAATGCCGCCGCGGAGCTAAACGCGGATTTTCTCGCGTCGAGAAACCCGGATGCTAGCGACGGTGTACCCGCCTATCTGTATGATCGCAAGTCCGCAGAGGTCCACCTTCGCGCAGCCGAGGTAATTCTGGAGTGGGTCAAGGGCACATTGTGACAGTAACGGCATTCCAGGCATGACCCTGTCTCTCCAATCTGCAATCAAGAGGGGGCGCTTTTATGGCATATCTGCTTGGCATTGATGTCGGCACCAG
>Ga0307379_10001352_pt1 | contig 39006 bp, 37 predicted proteins | sample UN2MG_FD_202237 | JGI IMG/M metagenome (GOLD analysis project Ga0307379, IMG submission 202237) | Soil microbial communities from Risofladan, Vaasa, Finland - UN-2 | ecosystem: Environmental > Terrestrial > Soil > Coastal area > Acid sulfate soil | place: Finland: Risofladan, Vaasa | collected...
TTTTTAATCGTTTATCTATTTACCTATTTATCTGCCTGCTTCTTTGTCTGCTATTATTATTTACTTATACGCTTACCTTGAAAATTAAATAATAAGATGCTAATATTCCTTCCTGACCTGTTTATAGCTGTTTTTAATTTATTAATACTGAATGTATTCTTAAAAGTTATAAAATATATTTTTTTTTAAATATACAGGAGAAAAAATGTCTAGAGTATGTGAAATTTGTGATAAAAAAACATCTTTTGGAAATAACGTGAGCCACTCGCACAGAAAGACCAGAAGAACATTTAAACCTAATGTTCATAAAACAAAGGTTGAATATAAAGGCAAGATTAAAACCATAAATATCTGCACCAACTGCCTGAAATCAGGCAAGGTTAAAAAAATAGTATAAGTTTAATTATATTCAAAAACTGCTATAACTAACACATCTATCACTAATTACCCAGGTAATATCCCCAGGAAGAGAAGATTGCAAAATAATTTATAAATGCATGGAAAATTATCGGAGGATATATTTCATTAAACATCTTAAAACGATATTCAGCTAAAATAGCAGCATGTTCCCTGTCTGCTTTAACAAAAGATAATTCATTCATGTTTTGGCAGTTTACCTTTACTCCAATATAGTTTCCAGTAATATTACTATGTTACAATTTTTTTTAAAAGGCTGCAGATAAAGCCTGCTTCACTTCCAAAATAATAAGGTATTATTTCAAAGTAGACTTCTTCTCCTGTACCGGCATCATTTTTTTTAAGGTTTAAAGCTGATATCAATTTATCAGTGATGTTTGGCTTTTCCACTGCATAATTCCATTTAAATTCTTTTAAAAATCTGCCTATTACCTGCTGATTTTCTACAGGCGACAGAGTGCAGGTATAAAAAACAAGCTTTCCACCCACTTTTAGATATTTATCACAATTTACCATCATCCTGTAAGACATATCAGAAAGGCGGATAATGTCGTCCATTGCCTTATTGTATTTTGCGTCCGGATTTTTAGAAATGGTTCCAAAAGCACTGCAGGGAGCGTCGATTAAAATCTTATCAAAATATCCGGTAATGTTTTTTAAGCCTTTTTTATCCGAAGCTTTGGTACGGCATTCCGAACCTTTACTGATTAAAATATCCATACTTTTATCTAAAAAACCGGGTTTTGCTGCATCTGCTTCCACAATCCTTACATTCCTTATATTTAACCGGTCTAAATTATCTTCTAATACATCCAGCCTGGTTTTGCTTATATCAACCGATACTACTTCACCCTCATTTTTCACCAGCTCTGCAATATAGGCAGTCTTGCCGCCTGGCGCAGCACATACATCCAGTACTTTCTCACCTTCCAAAGGTTCCAGGAAGTATTTTATTGCTATCTGTGATGAGAGATCTTGAACTGAAACCAGGCCCTCCCGGTAAACATCAGTCTCTGAAATACCCTGGACGCTGGAAACCTCTATTGCATCCCCATATACATCTTCCGGTAAGAGCCTCCCGTTAACTGGCTTCATGTTTAACTCTTTTACCAGTTCCTCCCTGGTAATTTCATTTTTATTAAACCTTAGATAAATATGTGGATTTTCATTCAGTGACCTGCAGATTAAAATTGTTTTATCCTTCCCATACCAGTCAAACCAGTATTTTACCAGCCAGCCCGGATAAGAGTAATCTATGCTTATTTTATCAATCTCATCTTCCACCAACCTATCAATCTTATCTTTTGCAAATGAATCTATGTTTGGAACTGAACTGACTTTGCGCAGTACTGCATTCACAAATTTAGAAGAAGATAAAGTTACGTTTTTCTTGGCCAATTCCACACTTTCATTTACTATTGAATAAGACGGAACCTTATCCATATACATGAACTGAAAAATTCCCATACGGAGAATATTAAGCACTGCAAAATCGATATCTTTTATTTTTTTATCTGAAAGAAAAGAGAGTAAAAAATCAATTTTTAGATAATACCTTACTGTGCCCTTAACTATATTAAAAATAAAGCGCTTATCAAGCCCGGATAGCCTGTAATTTTTAAAATAAAAGTTTATTATGTCTTTTAGAGATTTTTTTTTCTTGAAATATTCATTCAATATAAGGAGAGCAATTCTTCGGGGATTGGTACTACTGCTTTTTTCAATCAAAATTCTCACCGGCTTCCAGTCTGTATCCATTAATAAAATCCGCTGCAGACATTACTTTTCCACCCTGTGGCTTCAGTCTTTCAATTTTTACAATTTCATTTTTATTACAACTAACTAAAATGCCTGTTTTTTTATCAGCTTCCACTACAAGTCCATTTTTCTCATTTCCTTCAACTTTAAGTTTATCCAGGTGTGCATTGCTCGCAGCTCCGCTTAAGACACTTGCTTTAAGGATTTTAATCCTCAAACCTTTCCAGAGACAATAAGCGCCTGGGTTCGAGCTGAAAGCTCTGATTTTGTTGACTATTTCCACTGCACTGCTATCCCAGTTAATTTTTAAGTCTTCTTTTGCAATCTTATAACTATAGACCACATTTTCTTCATCCTGGGGATAGGGCTTTAGATTTTCATTTTCTATAAGGTCAAGTACTGCCATCAGGAGGGGTTTTCCAAATTTTATTGATTTCTGCTCAAGACTATCTTTATTATCATCCTGCTCCACTCCAAACTTTACCTGAGCATATATCTTTCCGGCATCCACTTCATATACTACCTCGATTATACTCACACCACCGACTTTATCGCCATTCAAAAGGGCGCTTATAATAGGTGTAGGACCCCTATATCTGGGCAGCAGTGATGGGTGCACATTCAGCCACCTGACAGTAGTAAGTTTAAATATCCTTTCAGGAAGTATCTTTCCGAAAGAAACTACCACCGCGACATCAAATTCTAATTTTACAAAATTATCAAAAAAATTATCTTCAAACTTTTCAATCTGTATAAAGTCAATCCCCAATTCAATGGCTTTTTTCTTTACTATATTGAGGGTAGTCCTTCTTCCTCTTCCTGCCGGCTTATCGATAGTAGTTACAACTGAGGTTATGCTATGCCGGGATTTATATATTTCTTCCAGAAAAGGAACTGAGATTTCTGAAGAGCCAAAAAACAATATTTTCAATTAAAGTCTCCTTTTGTTCTAAATATTTAGTTTTATCTCATTAATCTTAGAGAGCAGTTCTCTTTTTGATTTCCTGTCAAGATGATCTATATACAATATCCCTTTCAGATGGTCAATCTCATGCTGAAATATTCTCGCCAGCAGGTCTTCAACTATGAGTGTAACATCATTGCCTTTTAGATCTTTTGCCTTTACTTTAACTCTGGGAAATCTTTTAACGAAAAAACCCTTTATGGAATATATACTCAGGCAGCCCTCATCACTCTCTATTTTTTTATTGTCCAGAACTTCGATCACCGGATTTATAAATGTCTGAATCTTATCGTCAAAATTAACAATAATTACTCTTCTGGTTATTCCTATTTGGGGAGCGGCCAGGCCTACTCCACCCTCGTTATTTAATGTATCTATCATATCTTTGACGAGCTCCAGGAGCTTGCTGTCTATTTTTTCCACACTTCTGCTTTTCTCCCTTAAAACCGGATCCCCGATCTTTCTAATTTTTTTAACTGCCATCTTATACCTTTCATAAATTTACAATATCCATACCGGATCTACATCAATAATTATCTTATTTTCATCAAATTTTTTAAATCTCTTTAATATTTTAGTCAATATTTTATTTGAATATTCAATATTTTTAGACTTTATTATTATATGCCATCTGTAAAATAAATTTATTTTATAAAAAGGAGCAGGGGCAGGACCCAGTATGCTGCTGCCAGTTCTGGTATCTTTGCTTATTTCTGCAAATAATTCTTTTATATCTTTCTTTACTTTATTTTCTTCTTTCCCTGAAATTATAATATTTATCAGATTGGAAAAAGGAGGATAGCAAAGCTCTTTTCTGCTGGCCAGTTCCTGGCGGTAGAATGATTCATAATCATTGGCCAGTATATTTTTCATAACACTGCTTTCTGGATTATAGGTCTGGATTATTACCCTGCCCTTCTTTCTCTTTCTGCCAGCTCTTCCCGATACCTGAGTAATAAGCTGATAAACTCTTTCATTCATATGATAATCAGGAAGCCCCAGCATACTATCACAATTAATAACTCCTACAAGTGTTACATCTTCAATATCCAGGCCTTTGGCTACCATCTGAGTGCCGATAAGGATTGACCCGCCAGGGGAAATAAACTTGCTTAGTATTTCCTGGTGTGACTTCTTCTTTACAGTTATATCCGAATCCATTCTAAGTATGGGTGTGTCTTTAAATCTCATCTGGAGCTTGGACTGCACCCTCTGAATTCCAGTACCGTATAAAAAGATATTATCTGCGCCGCAAACAAGGCACCTTCCGGTATAATTTTGCTCCCTGCCGCAATGATGGCATACCAGTTTTTTACGATCACTGTGGTAATTATAGGAAAGGTCACAGGCGGAACATTTAGGCACACTGCCGCATTTATTGCATATAACAAAATTACTGTATCCCCTTCTATTTAAGAAAATGATTACCTTATTATTTTTTTCTAATTCCTCCCTGATTGAAGTAAATAATTTAGCGGTTATAGCCACATCTTCTTTCAAGCGGTCTATTTTTTTTAAGTCAACTACTTGCGTTTCCAGTGGACTGCTACTCTGAGCTCTAACCGGAATCTTTAGAAGTGTAAAATCATTTTCTTTTTCTGCTCTGTACCTGGTAACAATATTGGGAGTCGCACTTCCCATAACCACAGGAATATTCAGTATTTCCCCCAGTTTTATTGCCACATCCTGGGTATTATATCTTACCCTTGTCCCTTCCTTATAGGATGGGTCATGTTCCTCATCCAGTATTATCATGCCCAGGTTACCTATAGGAGTAAAAATTGAAGATCTTGTCCCTATTATTACGTCAAACTCATTTTCCCATATACCAAGCCATCTTTCATATCTTTCCGCTTCATTCATATTAGAATGATACACACAGACCCTGGATCCCAACTCGGATTCAAATCTTGAAAATAGCTGGGGAATTAAGGAAATTTCAGGTGTAAGAATGAGCGCTCTTTTTTTCTTCTCTATAACTTTCCTGCACGCAGCTATATAAATATCGGTCTTTCCACTGCCTGTTACGCCTTCAATCAGAAACTTGTGAAAAATGTTTTTCTGTATGGCATTATCTATACTGCACAGAGCATTTTTTTGATAGGAGTTTAAAATTATCTTTTTTTTATTTAAATCCTTACCAGGCCGGTATTCGTATCTAAAATCCCTTTTTTGTCTTTTTTTAACTATGGATATAATATTTTTATCTGCAAGACTTGCCAGGCTCGAGTAGCTTGAGCCGGTATCTTTTACCAGTTTTTCTTTTAAAACTTCACCGCCTGAAATTAAATAATCAATTATTTTTTTTTGTGAAGAATTTCTTTTCCAGTTTATCTTATCTTTTAGCTGATTATATCTGTTCCGGTTTAAAGTTATGAAATCCTTAAATTTTAGTTGAACCCTGGGACTGGTAATCGCCTGCTTGTACTTTCCCCCGGGGGGCAGGAAAAACTTAATCACACTTCCCGGCGGCTGAATATAATACTCGCTAATCCAATGAATAAGCTCGAGTCTCTCTGGGTTAAAAACAGGCCTCTTTTCTACTATTTTTAAAATATCTTTTATTTCCCTGTCTTTAAGTTCTGACTCATCTTTAATTTTTACAATGTAGCCAACTTCAATTCTATTTTTGAAGGGAACCTGAACAATTCTGCCAATATCAATATCGGAAGATAAATCCGGTGGTATCCTGTAGTCAAAAGCATGATCAATATCAAAGGCTTTTATATCTATATAAACCTCTGCATATTTGTTATTTCTACCCATTTAAAACACAATAATTATTTAAGACCCAGAAAACTTTTAATTTCATCAACTTTATCCAGTTTTTCCCAAGTGAAATCTCTGTCATGCCTCCCGAAATGACCATAAGCAGCGGTCTTTCTATAAATTGGTCTGAGTAAATTCAAGTTTTTAATAATCGCTGCCGGTCTTAAGTCAAATATTTCTTTTACTGCCTTTTCAATTTTTTTAACATCTACCTTTTCAGTGCCAAATGTTTCTACCATAACTGATACCGGGTGCGAAACACCTATGGCATAAGCCACTTCTATTTCCAGCTTATCGGCAGCCCTGCTTGCCACCAGATTTTTGGCAACATATCTTGCCGCATAGCTAGCTGATCTATCAACTTTAGAAGGATCCTTTCCTGAAAAACACCCTCCGCCATGTCTTGCCATTCCACCATAGGTATCTACAATTATTTTCCTCCCGGTAACTCCCGTATCACCCATAGGACCACCAATAGTAAATTCCCCGGTTGGATTTACAAATAACTTTAAATCCTTGCTTAAATATTCCTGGGGGACAATTGGTTTTATTACGAATTCTTTGATATCCGGTTTTATCTGTGCTTCTATGTCAATATTTGGAGCATGTTGAGTAGCTATTACAATTGTTTCAACTAAAACCGGCCTGTCATTTTCATATCTTACTGTTACCTGCGTTTTACCGTCAGGCCTCAGGTATGGCAGTATCCCTGCCTTTCTAACCTCAGATAACCGGTGAGCCAGCTTATGGGCAATCTGAATAGGAAGGGGCATAAGCTCCTCTGTTTCATTGCATGCATAACCGAACATCATTCCCTGGTCTCCAGCACCCTGAGTATCAAATTCATTTTCATATCCATTTCCTACTCTGGCTTCATAAGCTTTATTCACACCCTGGGCAATATTGTTTGACTGTTTCCCAATAGAAGAAATAACACCGCAGGTTTCATAATCAAAACCATATTTTGCCCTGGTATAGCCAATATTTTTAATAACTCCTCTAACAATATCAGGAATTTCTACATAAGTAGAAGTAGTAACTTCACCTGCCACTATTACAATTCCTGTTTTAAGCAACGTCTCGATGGCTGTCCTGCATTTGGGATCATCAACTATCATAGCATCGAGAATTGCATCTGAAATTTGATCAGCCATCTTGTCCGGGTGACCTTCGGTAACTGATTCCGAAGTAAATAAGAATTCCCTTTTCTTTAACATTATTCCTCCTACCAAAACTTTTAAAGCTCCATTGAACTTTTTACAATTTCATCCCAGATTCCTCTGGCAATAATTCTTTTCTTATCCCTGGCTAATTTCTTTACAGTCCCATCCTGTCTTACTATATCAACTTCATTATAATCGCTTTCCATTCCTATATCCTCTCTGGAGATATCATTGGCAACAATCATATCAATATTTTTATCCTTAATCTTTTCTAAAACATCTCTGGAATTATAACCACTTTCAGCAGCAAAACCAACCAGATACTGATTCTTTTTCTTTTTTTCAACTAAAGACTCAAGGATATTTTCATTTTCTCCAAACTTTATTCTGGATAATATATCATTTTTTTTCTTTAACTTAAAATCATATTTTTTAAGCGGTATTATATCGCTTACAGCAGCTGCCATTATAGCAATGTCACTGGTGCTAAAATATTTATCCAGCACATTCTTCATCCCGCTTGTATCTTCAACATATTTGACATCTACGCCGTATGGCCGCGGCAGGCTCCTCGCGGTGCTTATAAGGATTACCTTTTCAGCACCTCTGAAATAAGCTTCTTCAGCCAGAGCATAACCCATTTTCCCACTGGACCTGTTGGATATATATCTTACAGTATCAATAAACTCCCTGGTGCCGCCGGCTGTAATTATAATTTTTTTTCCTTTAAGATCAGAACTATAATTAAGAAGCTCTCCCAGTCTTTCAATTATGATATCTTCATCTTCCAGTCTTCCCAGACCTTTCTCACCACAGGCCAGATTGCCGCTCTTCGGTCCTTTAAAAAAATATTTTCCTGACTTTTCCAGCCGCAGAATATTTTTCTGAATTATTGGGTCAAGATACATACTTTCGTTCATAGCCGGCGCAATTAACACAGGGCAGGCAGCAGAAACCACTGAAGTGGTCAGGAAATTATCACAAATTCCATAAGATAATTTTGAAATGGTATCAGCTGAAGCCGGTGCAATCAAAAAAATATCCGCACTATGGGAAAGTGAGATATGGTGAATTTTCTTCTCGTTTGCAAACTGCTCCACAATAGTTTTATTTCCGGAGATTGAGCTGAAAGTAATGGGAGTTATAAAATTTAGAGCATTAGGAGTCATTACAGGAAATACATCAGCACCCATACCAGTCAGCCTGCTGCAAATTGAAGCTGCCTTATAAGCTGCAATAGACGCAGTAATTCCCAGAACTATCTTTTTTTTTAAAAATATTGATTTATTCAAAACCAAAATTATATAGATTCCTTTTTCTTTTTGTAAATTATTTTTCCTTCTTTTATTTCATTAAAGGCAATTTCCAGTGGATCATGTGATTCTACATCAACCAGTGGTTTTACCACATTTATTCTTTCCATATTTTTTTGCGCAGAAAGATACTCTCCAAGTTCTCTGGCTCTTTTAGCCGCCAATATACATAGTTTATATTTGCTGTCTGTATTCTCTCTGTATTCATCAACATACTGCACTTTCATTTATATCATTTCCTCTCTTTTTTAGAATCTAGAACTTTTTTTAAATTAAGCAAAGCCTCATTATAATTATTATTCACAATTATGCAATCATAATATTTCTTATAATTCAGTTCACTTTTTGCAATTTCCAACCTTTTACTCATTTCCTCCAGACTGTCGGCTCTCCTTTTTTTGATTCTCTCTTCCAGCTCCTTAAATGAAGAAGTGGTAATAAAAATTAAATAGGTATCTTTTATTTTTTTTATAACCTGCATGGCGCCCTGGACCTCAATTACCAGAATTACATTTTTACCTTTACTTAATTTTTCTGTTACAGATTTTTTTGGAGTGCCATACAGATAACCGGTATAAGCTGCCCATTCAAGCAGCATATCTTTTTCTATAAGTTCCTCAAATTCATCCTTACTTATAAAATGATACTGTCTGCCGCTAGTTTCATCTTTTCTTTTCGGTCTGGTGGTAACTGAGATGGATCTGACAAAATCGTCCGATCCATTTACTATATCATTAATCAGGCTACTTTTTCCTGAACCTGAGGGTCCTGAGACAATAAATAATTTTCCTCTACCTGCCATAAAATATTGAAAACTTGTCAGCCTAAGCTATGTTAAAAAACTTGTAAAAACTGTTTTTCTGATTCTTACCCAGCCCGCCAACTTTTTTATTAGGGCTTATTTTTAAATCCTTTAAGATTTCCAGGGCATTAACTCTCCCATTTCCAGGGAGCGCACTTACTAGATTTATAACCTTCATATTTATTACATATTCTTTAAAGAGCTTGCCATCTTTAAAAAGTGACCGTATATCGAGCTTACCTTTTTTTAGCAAATCCTTGATTTCAGCTCTCTTTTTTCTTACCCGCCGGGCTTTCTCCAAACCCTTTTTTCTGTCTTTGTCACTTAAGTTTTTTAAAGCCATAGAGCTCTCTTTATTAAAATAAAATTAGATACATTAGAGTATACAAATATATATACTTAATATCAACATTTTTTCACCAGTTGTCTGCATTTTTCTTCTTACTGCCGGGGTACACGAGAGGTATATTTCCCCTGCAAATTTTGCATTCGGAAGGCTGATATTTGTCAATACTGAGCTTAATTAAATAATAATATGGACAACCAAATTCCAGACCGGCTGAACGGTCGACTATGCTTGTTACTGCTTTTATCTGCGCACCGTTTTTCTTGCATATTTCTATTACTTCCTTTACCGATCCACCGGTGGTAATAACATCTTCTGCAACAATAATTTCCTGGCCGGATTCTATCTCGAACCCACGTCTTAATTCCATACTTTCAGTTTTTCTTTCAGTAAATATCATCCGGCAGCCTGCCGCGTAGGCGATCATATAACCCCACAGGATACCTCCTATAGCAGGTGATACTACAGCATTAATATTTTCTATATCAATATCTTCGCTGACCACATCTAAAGCTTTCCGGGCAAGCCTGTAGGTAATATCCGGATACTGAAGCAGTCTGGCGCACTGAAGATAGTACTTACTGTGATACCCCGAGCTTAATTTAAAATGACCTTCCATTATGGAACCTGTTTCCTTCAATATTTTATATATATCCAATCCTTCAACCTGACTTATTACTTTAAGCATGGCCCAGTGCCCTTTCTATCTTTTCCAGATATAAATCTATAGTGCCACCTACATCTTCCCTGGTAGTTATCGAACGGCCCACAATTATAAAGTCTGCTCCCCTGGACATCGCCTCTTCTGGAGTGTTTATTCTTTTTTGGTCTCCAGCTGCATCTCCCGGAAGTCTGATTCCGGGGGTAGCAATATAAAAACCGGTGCCGAATTTTTTTCTTATTGCATCGACTTCATTTGGTGAGCATATTATTCCATCTGTTCCTGCATCTATGGCAATACCGGCTAAACTTAAAACAGAATACAGGAAATCCCCTTTAAAGCCTAAAGCCTTAAGATCCTTATCATCCAGACTGGTAAGAATGGTAACCCCAAATAGAAGCGGCCTGAATTTAGCTCTTGATTCTGATTGCTTTTCCAATATTTCCCGTGTCTGCTCGAGCATTTGCCTTCCACCCAGCGTATGTAGGGTCACTGCGCTGACACCAAGACCTCCAATAGCTTCCGCAGCACTCTTTACCGTATTGGGTATATCAAGAAGCTTTGCGTCAAGCATTACCTTATAACCAAAACTCTTTACTGTATCAATTACCTCCAGCCCAACACCATATATCAGTTCCAGACCTAATTTTAAAGTTGATACCTTGCCGGAAATTTTCCTGCACATACTTACAACATCACTTTTATTATTTGTATCCAGACTTACAATTAATCTGTCTTTTAAGGAAAATTTTTTACCTTTCAAGTTCTAAGTCTTCCTATTACTTCATTAATATCATAAATTTTTTTCTCTTTAAGATAGTTCCTTAAACCTTCTATTATCTTTTCCCCGACATCATACTGTATGAAATTTGCAGTACCAATCCCTACTGCACTGGCACCTACCACCAGAAATTCCAGAGCATCCTGCCAGCTAAAAATGCCGCCCATTCCAATAACAGGGAGGATTTTTTCTCTGGTCAGAGAATAAACCTTTGCCAGAGCAATTGGCTTTACTGCCGGACCTGAAAGACCTCCAAGGACATTGCCCAATCTGGGTCTGAATGTTTCTATATCTACAGCCATACCTACTACAGTATTTATTACTGATAATGCTTCCGCTCCTCCTTTTTTTGCCGCCATAGCTGCTTCAACCAGATTCTGATGATTGGGACTGAGTTTGGCTATAACCGGGATATTTAAAATACTTACCGTTGAACTTACTATCTTTTCAACTTCGTCAGGCATAGCACTAAAGGCCATTCCTCCCTTTTTAATATTTGGACAGGAGAGATTAAGCTCCACCGCAATAATTCTTTCCTTAATATCCGCAGCCCTGGATGCCACTTTCCTGAACTCTTCAGGATCCTGCCCGAATATACTTAAAATAATTTTTATTCCTAATTTCTCGGCCTCGTGCAGGTGCTTCTTTATAAATATATCTATCCCATCATTTTGAAGGCCAATAGAGTTTAACATCCCGGAGGCAGTCTCGCAAATCCTGGGCGGAGGATTTCCCTCTATGGGCGCCAGTGAATAGCTTTTGGTTGTTACCGCTCCAAGTATGGCAGTATTATAAAACTGGCTGTATTCCAATCCACAGGCGAAAGTGCCAGAACATACTATTACCGGATTATCCAGTTTTATTCTTCCAAGCCTTACTGACAGGCTGAACCCATTTCCTCCGGTATCCGTTTCATATGAAAATAAGCTATCCTGTTCAGTCAAATATTACCTCCCCCAGATTAAATGCAGGCCCATCCTTACAAACCTTCTTATAAGAAAATCCTTTTTTCCCTTTTCTTAACTTTACCACACATCCGGCACAAACTCCTACTCCGCAGGCCATTCTTTCTTCAAGAAGTGCGGTTACTTTATTATTTCTATCCTTATAAATATTCTGCAGGGTTTTAAGCATATCCCTCGGCCCGCAGCAATAAATATCAAAATTTTTAAATGACTTTATATTATTCCAAACATAATCTGAAACCAGGCCTTTTTCTCCCCAGGAACCATCCTCAGTAAGCACAGCATAATTTATCTTAAGTTCAATTAAATCTTTTCCCCATCTTAGGTAACTATTATCTTTAAATCCTGCAGCAAAAAATACATTTTTTTTCATTCCGCCAGCAAATCTAGCTATAAGATACAGAGGGGCTATGCCAATACCACCTCCAATCAGGAGTATATTATTTTCATTCTCATTTAAATCTATTCCATTTCCCATTGGTCCGGCAAAATCCAGGATATCTCCCCTCTTAAGTCCGGAGATGAATTCGGTGCCCCTGCCTTTTACCCGGTACAATATGGAAAAAACATTAAATTTTTTCTCAATATTAAAAATACCAAATGGCCGTCTCAGCAGAGGATCAAGCACGCTCTCAGGTGAACATTTCACATTAATAAACTGGCCTGCTGTAGCATTCTTACATATATATGGCGAAAAAATCTCCATCTTGTAGAGATTATCGCTATATTTTTCATTAGAAAGTATTTCTCCGGTTAATAATTTCATCAATATTCCTGTATAGGTTTAACTTTAACTTTAGAGTTGTACTTCATCTCCTGTATTCCCTGTACCACAGCCGAAGCTCCTGATATGGTGGTAATTGAAGGCACATTGTGAAGAACTGCTGCAGTCCTCAGATAATACCCGTCACTTCTGGCAATTCTACCTTCAGGAGTATTTATAATAAGGTCAATTTCCCCATTCTTTATCATATCCAATACATTAGGTCTTCCTTCTCTAATCTTCAGGACTTTATGACATTTTATCCCGTTTTCTTCCAGCGTATCCCCGGTTCCCTTAGTAGAAATTATATTAAAACCAAGCTGGGCCAGTTTTCTGGCTATATCAATTATGGCGTCCTTATCCTCATCATTAACACTTATAAACACCGAACCTGAAGTAGGAAAGACCTGATTGGTGGAAATCTGGGTTTTGGCAAATGCAATTCCAAAACTGCTGTCTATACCCATTACTTCACCTGTGGATTTCATCTCAGGACCCAGTATAGTATCCACACCCGGGAATCTGTTAAAAGGCAATACTGCTTCTTTTATGCTAAAATAATCAAGTAATGTGGGATCAACTCTTTTGAAATCAATATTTTTTAACTTCCTTCCGGTCATTACCAGAGCAGCTATCTTTGCCAAGGGAACATTTATAGACTTGCTCACAAAGGGAACGGTTCGTGAAGCTCTGGGGTTTGCTTCCAGCACATAAACGGTAGAGTCTTTTATTGCATACTGAATATTCATAAGCCCCACCACCTTAAGTTCTTTTGCCATTCTGTAGGTATAATCTTTAATAACCTTAATTATCTTCTTTTTCAAAGTAAAAGGCGGTATTACACAGGCACTGTCACCGGAATGTATTCCTGCTTCTTCTATATGTTCCATAATCCCGCCAATAAAAATATCCTCTCCATCATAAACAGCATCAACATCAACTTCTATTGCCCGCTCTAAAAATTTATCAATCAGTATTGGTCTATCATAGGATACTGCTGCAGCATCTCTTACATAATCAATAAGGCTTTCTTCAGTATAGACAATGTTCATAGCCCTTCCACCCAGTACATAGGAAGGCCTTACCAGTACCGGGTAGCCTATTCTTTTGGCTATTTTTTTTGCCTTTTCGGCATCCATAGCAGTCCCATTTTCAGCCTGAGGAATATTAAGTTTCTTAAGCATGGAACCAAATCTTTTCCGGTCTTCAGCAAGATCAATGCTGTCAGGCGATGTTCCTAGAATATTTACACCCGCCTTCTGGAGCCTTAAGGCAAGCTTTAGTGGAGTCTGACCTCCAAACTGTACTATAACTCCATAAGGTTTTTCCGCTTCCACAATATTTAAGACATCTTCGAAGGTTAAAGGCTCAAAATACAGGCGGTCAGAAGTATCGTAGTCTGTGCTAACAGTTTCAGGATTACAGTTTATCATTATGGTCTCAAAACCTGCATCGTGCAGGGCAAAAGAGGCATGCACACAGCAGTAGTCAAACTCTATTCCCTGTCCGATACGATTTGGTCCGCTGCCCAAAATTACAATTTTCTTCCTGGTGGAAGGCAAAATCTCATCCTCGGCCTCATATGTAGAATAATAATAAGGTGTGTATGCTTCAAATTCTCCAGCGCATGTATCCACCGTTTTAAAAGTCGTTTTAATATTGAATTTACCTCTTAAAGCTCTGACTTCATTCTCATGTGTATTGCACAAATATGCAATTTGGACATCAGAATAACCAAGTTTTTTTGCTTCATACAGCCTTTCCTTTGTTATATTTTTAATATCTTCACACTTAAAACCTTTTTCAAACTCCACCAGCTGCTTAATATTAAATAAAAACCAGGGATCTATTTTAGTATAGCTTGATATTTCTTCAACACTCATTCCCTTCTCAAAAGCATATTTAATATAAAAAACCCTATCCTGATTAGGGATAGATAACTTACTGTTCAGCAGCTCCTCTTTGATATCATCTTTCCCATCAGACCCAAGCCCATATCTATCTATCTCTAAGGACCTTATTGACTTCTGAAGAGCCTCTTTAAAAGTCCTTCCAATTGCCAGTACCTCACCTACAGATTTCATCCTTGTAGTAAGACTTGGATCAGTTCCCGGGAACTTCTCAAATGTCCACCTCGGAAATTTTACCACTACATAATCTATAGAAGGCTCAAAACAGGCAGTTGTCTTTTTAGTTATATCATTCGGGATTTCATCAAGTGTGTATCCTATAGCCAATTTAGTTGCGATCTTCGCAATGGGATAGCCAGTTGCTTTGGAAGCCAGAGCACTACTTCTTGAAACTCTTGGGTTCAATTCAATGACTGCTACTTTTCCATTTTCAGGGTTAACTGCAAATTGTATATTCGATCCGCCTGCATTAACACCTATTTCTCTCATTATTTTAATACCTGCATCTCTTATATTCTGATATTCTTTATATGTAAGAGTTTGAGCCGGGGCTGCACAAATACTATCTCCGGTATGTACCCCCATTGGGTCAAAGTTTTCAATTGAACATATTATAATTACGTTATCATTTTTATCTCTCATCATTTCCAGTTCAATCTCTTTCCAGCCTGCAACTGATTTCTCTACCAGGACTTCAGATTTTGGTGAAATATCAAGGCCCCTTGTAACTATTTCCATAAATTCTTCTTTATTAAATGCAACTCCCCCTCCCAGTCCTCCAAGTGTGTAACTGGGCCTTACCACCAGCGGGAATTTTAATTTCCTGCTAAAATTTAAAGCTTCTTTCAAACTATGTGCATATTCGCTTGGAGGAACATAAAGACCGATCCTGTTCATTGCTTCCTTAAATTGTTCCCTGTCTTCAGCCTTATTAATAACATCGATATCAACCCCTATAAGCTCTACCCCAAATTTATCCAGTACTTTTTCTTTTGACAGAGCTGCTGCCATATTCAATCCTGTTTGTCCTCCCAGCGCCGGGAGTAATGCATCAGGTCTTTCTTTTTTAATTATTTTTTCTACAAACTCAGGTGTTAATGGCTCGATATAAGTTCTATCTGCAAATTCAGGATCTGTCATGATCGTAGCAGGATTGCTGTTTACAAGTACCACCTTGTAACCTTCCTGCTTTAAAACCTTGCAAGCCTGGGTTCCCGAATAATCAAACTCGCAGGCCTGTCCAATGACTATTGGTCCTGAACCTATAAGCAAAATTTTCTTTAAATCTTTTCTTTTAGGCATAAATACTCTTTTTAATTTCTAATTATTAAAATTCTTAATTAACTCAGTGAATTTGCCAAAAACATATCTTGAGTCATAGGGGCCCGGTTTTCCTTCCGGATGATGCTGTACAGTATACGCATTTATATCCACATATTCTAATCCTTCAATAGTATTATCATTTAAATTTAAATGCGTTACTTTACAACCGGTACTGGCAATATCTTTTAACGATTCTTCGTCAACCGCAAATCCATGATTCTGTGATGTTATTTCAATCTTTCCTGTTTCTAAATTTTTAACTGGATGATTGCCACCATGATGGCCAAATTTTAGCTTATAAGTCTTTGCTCCCAGGGCAATAGCCAACAGCTGATGTCCCAGGCAAATTCCAAATATAGGTTTTTTGCCAATTAGCTCTTTAATTGTCGTAACTGCATAATTAATAGCTGCGGGATCGCCTGGTCCATTAGAAAGGAAAATACCGTCAGGATTATATTTTAAAATTTCTTCCGGTTTTGTAGATGCCGGTACAACAATTATTCTAAAACCCTCCCAATCCAGACATTTAAGAATACCCATTTTTACTCCAAAATCTACTGCTACAACAATATGCTTATAATCACCTTTTTTAGGATTATAAATATACGGCTTATCGCAAGTAACATACTTTACCAGGTCTCTTTTAATAATTGATGGGTAACCTTCTATCTTTTTTTTCAACTCACTTTCATCCTCAGTTTCAGTTGAAATAATTCCTTTCATTGCGCCCTCAAGTCTGATATGCCTGGTTAATTGCCTGGTATCTATCCCGGCTAAACCTACAATATTATACTTCTTAATATAATCCTCGAGGCTACCCTCTGCTCTCCAGTTACTGTAGTAATCAAAGAATTCTTTTACAATCAGGCCTTTAGCTTGAATTTTATCTGATTCTACATCTACACTATTTACACCATAATTTCCAATCTGGGGATAGGTCATTGTAACTATTTGCTCACAATAAGAAGGATCGGTTAAAATTTCCTGATAGCCAATCATAGATGTATTAAATACCACTTCGCCAATTGTTTCGCCGCTACACCCTATATTTATACCTTTAAATAACTTTCCATCTTCTAACATTAAAATTGCCTTCAAAATTACAACCCTTCCTATATATGTTATTTATTTATATAAGCTAATTTACCTTTGCTTATGGTGCAGATTATCTTTCCCATTAACTTCTGCCCTATAAAAGCGCTGTTTTTGCTTTTTGAAATAAAATCTTCCCTTTTTACCTCCTCTTCAGTTTCCGTATCTATAACAGCAATATTTGCAGTTTTGCCCACCTCTATCTTCCCGGCATCAATACCCAGAATTTTTGCGGGTGATGTTGTAATCAAACTTATAAATACGGGAAGACTTATTTTTTCTTCCCTGCATAGTTTGCTGAAGCTTGCGCTAAATAATGTCTCAAGTCCAATGGTTCCAAACTCAGCAAGTCTGAAAGTTGTATTTTTTTCAGTATCAAGATGGGGGGCATGGTCACTGGCTATAGCATCAATTACTCCCCCTTTTATACCTTCTATCAGAGCCAGCCTGTCTTCCTCACTTCTTATAGGGGGCTTTAACTTAAGGTTTGTATTAAAGGAGGCAAGATAGCTGTCATTAAAGAACAGATGATGCGGAGTTACATCACAGGTTATATCCAGCCCGCCTTCTCTGGCTTTTTTTATCATTTCCACTCCGCCCCGTGTACTTACATGAGTTATATGAATTTTAGCCCTGCTCCTGCCGGCAAGAATTATATCTCTTGCAATAATTACATCATCACTCAGGCTGGATATTCCATCAAGCCCCAGCATTGATGAGTAGCGCCCTTCATTTACAAGGCCCCCTCTGGATACGGAGTAATCTTCCTCATGTAATACCAGAGGAAGACCAAATTGAGTTGAATATCTCATAACCTCATACATAAGCCTGCTGTCTCCTACACACCTGCCGTCATCTGAAAAACCAACCGCCCCAGCTTCAGCCAAAAGCCCCATATCGGTAATATCGGTGCCTTTAAGGCCCCTGGTCATAGCGGCTACAGGAAGGACCCTGCAGGCTGCATCTTCTGATTTTTCTAAAATATATTTAACCATAGACTCACTGTCTATTGGAGGACTGGTATTGGGCATACAGGCAACTGTAGTTATTCCTCCTTTTACCGCAGCTAATGTTCCGGTCTCAATGGTCTCCTCATCTTCAAAGCCGGGGTCACGCAGATGCACGTGCATATCCACAAAGCCGGGGCAGACTATACAACCTTTTGCGTCAATCTCGGTCAGTTCCTTTCCCTTCGCCTTAATATTTTCCCCCATTTCAGCCAGGATTCCGTCTTTGATATAAATATCGGAGATGAATTCCTTACCCTTTTCAGGGTCGATTACCCTGCCTGACTTTACAAGCACGTTTTTTCTCTCATTCTTATTCATAAAAAAATTTTTAACCTAATATTAAATAAAGTATTGCCATTCTAACTGCTACTCCAAAGGTTACCTGCTCTTCAATTACAATCTTTTCTGCCAGCTCTCCGCTGGTATCCATTACTTCATCAGTAATCTCTATTCCCCTGTTTACAGGTCCCGGGTGCATGACAATGGAGCCGGGTTTCATTTTACCAAGTCTATCCATATTCAGGGTCAAGAACCGGTTATATTCCATTACCGATGGATAAAATTTCCTATCCTGCCTTTCAAACTGCATCCTTAGCATATATACAATATCGGCATCCTCTATAACATCACCTATACAGTGCTTTACTTTCATAGCGGAAAAATCTTCAGGAAGGAACATTGTTGGAGAGACTATAGTGACATCCATACCCATCTTTTCAAATAAGTTCATATCGGATCTTGCCACTCTGCTGTCCAGAAAATCCCCCACAATTGCTACTTTTAATCCCTCAAACTTGCCAAATCTTTTCTTTATAGTATAAAGGTCCAGCAGAGCCTGGGTTGGATGCTGGTACTTACCATCACCGGCGTTTATTACCGGAATATCTACAAACCTGTCAACCATCTTAACCGTTCCGCTGTCACTATGTCTTATAACAATCAGATCAACTTTCATGGAAAATATGGTTTTTAAGGTATCAATTATAGATTCACCTTTCTTTAGGCTGCTTGTGGAGGGGGAAAAATTAATTATATCCGCGCTCAGCCTTTTTGCAGCAATCTCAAATGAAGTCTTGGTTCTGGTACTGGGTTCAAAAAACAGGTTAATTACAGTCTTACCCCGTAGTGTTGGGACTTTTTTAACATCCCTTCTTGATATTTCAAGAAAAGAATCGGCATTTGAAAGTATCAGCTTTATATCTTCCAGGCTCAGGCTGTCAGCATCCAGTATACTTTTTTTATTTAGCATGGTTATCCCTTTTCTACTACCGTGACACTATCCAGACCATCAGTCTCTTTTAACTTAACCTCGACAGCCTCATTAAGTGAAGTTGGGAGGTTCTTTCCCACATAATCTGCTCTTATAGGAAGTTCCCTGTGCCCTCTGTCAATTAAAACCACCAGCTGTATAGATTTGGGCCTTCCAAAATCTATTATTGCATCCAGAGCTGCTCTTACAGTTCTTCCGGTATACAGCACATCATCAACCAGAATTACATTCTTGCCCTCTATGTCAAAAGAAATATCAGTTATCCGGGCATTAGGTTTTATGTTCTGCCCGATATCATCCCTGTAAAAGGTTATATCAAGCTTACCCGCCTTAATTTCTGTCCCTTCAAACTTCTCAATATTTTTGGCTATTCTATCTGCAAGCGGTACCCCTCTTTTTTGAATGCCGATAAAAACGAGACTCTCCGGACCCTTGTTTCTTTCCAATATCTCATGTGAGATTCTCCTGACCACCCTGTCTATATCATCTTCATTTAATATATACGCTTTTTCTATCATAACCTTTCACCACATAAAAAAACCTTCTTACCTAAATGGTAAGAAGGTTAAAATATCGATTATATTATTACTTTTAATAAATATTTTTTTCATTCCTTTTTAGCCTCTCCGGACTATTTTAAAGGTAATAAATATCCACTTTTGTATTCTGCTAAACAGATACTATAGGAGATTATAGACAAAAAAACAAGTATAAATTTTAAAAAACCTATTCCGTGTTCTTTCTTAATTGTCTGAGCTTGTAGTTTATATCTCCCCTGCCGCCTTCTCTTTTTTAATTATAATTTCTCTCTTTTGAGTCGAAGTTTCCTTTTGTCTGGGTTCTGGCTTCATTCACAACAATAGTTCTTCCCTTGAAGTCACTCTGATTCAGCTTTTCTATAGCTGCTTTTGCCTGCTCTTCACTTTCCATTTCCACAAATCCAAAACCTCTTGATTTTCCGTCCATTCTCATAATTACTTTTGAGTAAGTAACAGTACCTACCTGGGAGAATAACTCTTCCAGCTCCTTGTCAGTTGTGTTGTAGTCCAGATTACCTATATACATTCTCTTATTCACTTAAAAATACCTTTCCTTAAATGGCTTTTTTCTATATATAAAAGAGTAGTAGAAACTATTATTTAAAAATGTGGAATAAATAAAAGATATTGGAAAAGAAGAATTAAATTCTATTTATGCTTACATACTTTAATAAAAAATCCCTACTGCTCAATTTTAAAATGTAAAACTACTTAAGTAATACTAAAATATTATATAATATATTTTACATTTGTCCAAAGATTATTTTTTTTCGGTAACGTCAAGCTTTTTGTGTAAAAGTAAATTCTTTTATTGGCTTATCCTTCCAACTTTTATTTAAATGGGACATAACCCCAAATATTATCCTGGCTACACTGGCATCATTCTCAAAACAAGTCATAGGCCTTACCCTTCTTCTAACTTCTCTAAAGGAGCGCTCAATTATGTTGGTGGTCCTTATCTTTTTCCAGATCTTTTCAGGATAATCAAAAACTAGCACTTTCATAAGATAATTCTGCGCTCTTATTAGCATTTTCCAGTGAATTAAGCGCACTTTCCGTGGAATCCTCTGCCTTTTCAGTATTAATGTCTGCAAGCTGAATTGCAATATGGTTTGCATCCAGTGCTTTTTGATAATTTATTTTTGCTGTCTTAAGGGAACTTTCTGATTTCTTTATATCTTTTTCTATCTGATCAAGGCGAAGCATTCCGTCAGAATTATCCACTTCTACCAGTATATCTCCTTTCCTATAAATCTCTCCTTTCTCTAAAGCTGATATTATCTCCCCTGAAACCTGGAGCATGTAGGTATTTTGGACTTCTGAACCTATTGAACCGGTAGTGGAAACAATCTGGTAAATATTACCTCTTTTAACTTCAAATATTTCAATACCCTGATCAGCCATTTCATCGATAGAACCAGCAAAAGGTCCCATCCCCATACAGGACACAGAGACAATTGAAATTAAAATGACAGTTAACACGGAAATTATAATAAGGATAGTTTTTCTTTTATTTATGTTCATCTTTTCCCCTTTTCATGTTTTTATTGAAATTATATTAAAAAATAATGAAGAAATTTTGGAGTGAATATTCCATATACTTTACAAGCCCTTCAGGAAATCTCCAGAAAATCTTCATGTTCTTCTGCTACAGTAAGGATGTGAACATCTTAAAAGGCGATATTTGAATACTATGCAAAAAGTGCAGCTGTTGAATTTTACTCCTCCATTAACCCTAAAAAGGATGTGGTCTGACTTAACAACAAAAAATTATAAATAACGTAGCATAAAAAAAACGGGCAAGTTGTATACCTTGCCCGTTTGAGTTTTATAACTTTAAAATATATTTATTCTTCCGTAAATTCATAATTTATTTTCATAATTCCATCCTATACCCGTCATAAGCTACTATCACGTTAATTTTTCCTTCCGTATACTCTTCCAGCCTGCCTGCAAGTTCTTTTTTATCCATAGTAACTATTTGTTTCCCACAGTGGGTCACAATTAAACTGCCAATATTATATTTTTTACACCATTCTATCATAGTCTTAATTCTGGTATGCCCGTATAATCTGTCATCTTTCCTTCTGACCATATTTATATTAAGACTGGACCCATCGGCAATCAGTAAATCGACATCTTTTAATACTACGTCCTTATCTTCTTCAAAATCCAGAATATCCGGGGCATAAATTAAAGTCTTATCACCTTTAATTTTATATCCTACTGCAGGGCATCTAATAGAATGAATTACTTTGTATGCAGTAATCTGCAGATTTTTAAGCCTATATTCCCTGCCGCCTTCGAAAATCCTGTAATCTTTAGGCTTATATTTACTGTAGTCAAGGACAATTCTGGTTAAATAGACCGGGATATTTATCCTATTTTCATCTTCAAGTGTCCATATGTAATGGTCGGGATGGGCATGAGTTATTAAAATGAAATCAAAATCATTTATTTTATTTATCAGTTGTGGATTATATTTTATACCGAAATCAATAAGTGCGCTTGTTTTTTTATATCTTATAATTAGAGATGAGTGATACTTATGTTCTGCGCTGCTTTCTTCAATCTCACCTCTTGTGCCTGGAAACTCGATTATCATATCTTATTTATTCTCTAATCCTGGCATTAAATTTCTTGCCTAAACTTTCCAGTATTCTATTTACTATTATCTCTATCTCTATGTCCTTTAAAGTTCTGGTGTCATTCCTGAAACTCAGAGAATAAGCCATGCTTTTCTTGTCCTTTTCTATCTGTTCCCCTCTGTATATATCAAAAAGTCTTATCTTTTTAAGCAGTTCCGTCCCGCTTTCTTTTATTTCATTTACAATATCTTCACTCTTTATTTTATTATCAACTACAATTGCAAGATCGATATCTATAGAAGGAAATGCAGGTATGAATTTATATTTTTTGGTCTCTTTTATATTATTTATAAATTTATCCATATCCAGTTCCATATAATAAGCATCCTGTCCGGTTTCAGTCTCCTCTATTATTACCGGGTGAATTTTGCCAATTATTCCCACATCCAGATCTTCAATGTTAACTATTCCGCTGATCCTGGGGTGGAAAAATCTGTACTGTCTCTCTTTTATCCTTAAACTGCCAGAAGGATAATATCTCTTGCATATAAATTCTAAAATACCTTTCAAATCATAAAAATCAAAAGCTTTTTCCTTTTCATTCCATCCTTTCTGTGCTGCTTTTCCGGTTAACATCACCCCGAGCATATTTATCTCAAAAGGCAATTTACCAGAACTGTTTTTCTTAAAAACTTTTGATATCTCAAATATTCCAATATCTTTTATATTATGGTTAATGTTATCTTTAATATTTTTCATAAGTGCCGGAAGAAGCATTGGCCTTAACAGCTTGAAATCTTCATTAATAGGATTTAATATCTCTACATTATTCTTATACCCATCTTCCAGATTTATTTTAAATTTTTTAAGTGATTCAGCACTAATAAAAGAATAGTTTATAATTTCAACCAGTCCAATATAACAAAGAGCCTGTCTGATATCTTTAATTGTTTTCTGATATAGACTATATTTCCCATGCCTGTCGCTTGCTGGAGTAGGAATAGAATCCAGCCTGTCGTACCCATAAACTCTTGCTACTTCTTCAACAAGATCGATCTCTCTTTCAAGATCTTCATATCTAAAAGAAGGAACAGTTGCCTCTATGCTATTATCTTTTATTCTGTTACTGATTTTTAAATTTTTAAGAATGCCGGATATCAAACCTGCATCAATATCTTTGCCCAGAACCTGGCCGACTTTGCCTACTCTTAAATTAATCTTTCTTTCTCTTTCTACTTTTTTAAAATTATCATATATACATTCTTCCGTTTTAAAATTGGCCACTTTTTCCAGTAGATCTTCAAACCTCCCGATTGCAAATACGGTAAGCATTGGGTCAATTTTTTTTTCAAACCTGTTTGAAGCTTCCGACCGGAGCCCAATTTTTTTAGAAGTTCTCATTATGGAAGGACCGTAAAAATTTGCCGATTCCAGTAATACATTTTTTGTATTCTCAGTTATTTCAGTATCCTTTCCACCCATTATACCGGCAATAGCCACAGCTTTATCTTCATCTGCTATTACCAGTGCATCATCATCCAGTATCCTTATGGAATCATCAATAGTTTTTATATTCTCCCCTTTTCCTGCTCTTCTGACTATAATCTTATTTGAATATAACATGTCTTTATCAAAAGCATGCAGCGGTTGACCGGTTTCCAGCATAACATAATTAGTCAGGTCAACAATTAAACCTATTGGTCTTACATCACATAGGATAAGCCTGTTTTTAAGCCACCGAGGCGACTGGGTGTTGAGTATATTTCTAAACAGTTTTGCCGAATATCTTGGGCAAAGATTATAGTCATCTATTTCAATTTTAAATTTAGAATCTATATTCAGTCTTTTTTGAAAATCATATTCACCAGTTATAAATTCAGCGCCAATTAAAGCGCTGATTTCCCTTGCAATTCCTATTACACTCAGGCAATCAGGCCTATTGGGCGTAATCTCAAGCTCCAGTACAACATCATCCAGACCAACTGATTTTGAGAAACTATCACCTACCTCACAACTATTATCCAGAATCATAATACCTTCTGATTCGGAAGAAAGACCTAATTCCATTTCTGAGCACATCATTCCTTCAGAAATCTGACCTTTTATTTTACTTTTTCTTATAGTAATATCCTTAACTTTTGCTCCGGGTAGCGCTACAGCAACTCTATCTTCCTTTTTAAAATTTTTAGCGCCACAAACTATGCTCAGCTTACTTGAGCCAATGTCTACTTCACATAATGATAATTTATCAGCATCAGGATGAGGAGAAAAATCAACGATTCTACCAATAATTATATCCTTATATTTATCACCTATATATTCAACTTTTTTTACTTCAGTTCCACTCATAGTCAGAGCGCTTGCAATATTTTCAGGTTCAAGCCTTTCAGCATTTAAAAATTCACCTATCCAGTTTAATGTTACTTTCAATCTTTAAGCTTCCCTCTCTATTAAATATTTCCTTAAGATAAAGATTATTTTAAAAGATAACCGGTTATCAAACATATATCAGATTAATGATATTGGAAGTTAAAATTGATTGATAAATCTCAGGTCATTTTCGAAAAATAACCTTAAATCATCAATGCCATATCTTAACATGCAAATTCTCTCTACACCCATTCCAAAGGCAAAACCACTAACTTCTTCCGGATTATATCCTACAAATGAATATAGATTCGGATCTACCATTCCAGCCCCAAGAATTTCAAGCCATCCAGACCCTGAACATACCCTGCATCCTTTCCCACCACAAATATTGCAGGAAACATCAACTTCAGCGCTCGGTTCTGTAAACGGAAAATAATGAGGCCTGAATCTGACTTTCCGGTCCTTTCCAAAAATTTCATGAGCAAATGTTTCAAGTGTCCATTTAAGGTTACCGAAATTTATGCCTTTATCTATTACCAGGCCCTCTATCTGAGTAAACATAGGAGTGTGTGATACATCATAATCTCTTCTATAAACTTTCCCCGGTACTATTATTAGTAAAGGAGGCTTGTGACTCTCCATATATCTTATCTGAACTGGTGAAGTATGAGTCCTCAGTAATATATTTTCGGAAATAAAGAATGTATCATGTAGAGACCTGGCTGGATGGTCCCTGGGAGTGTTTAATGCTTCAAAATTATAATAATCAGTTTCCACTTCGGGACCCTCCGCTATTTCGAACCCCATCCCGATAAAAATTTCTTCAATTTCTTCAACAACCTGGGAAATGATATTCTTTCTACCCGTACCGGTGCTTCTTCCCGGCAGTGACAGATCTATACTTTCTTTCCTCAGTTTATTTTCATACTCAATATTTTTAAAAATTTTTTCTTTTTTTAAAATATCTGATTCTATTTTATTTCGCGCAGTATTTGATTTTTTTCCGGCTATTGGTTTAATATCATCGGGTAAATCACCAATGTTCTTTAAAGTTTTAATTAAAAAACTTTTTTTCCCAATATATTTTGTTCTTATCTTATCTAATTCAATTAAATTTTTTACCGTTTCTAATTCTCTGGTAAAATTATCCAGTTCTGTCTTTATCTTTTTTTCTAACTGGTCTATATTTTTTTCTTTTTCACTCATAATTTTATGCAAGTTGTTTTTTTGCAGTCTCAATTAATTTTTGAAAAGCATCAGGGTCGCTTACTGCCAGTTCTGATAACATTTTTCTATTAATTTCGACACTTGCTTTCTTCAGTCCATTTATAAATTCATTGTATGATATTCCATTTATCCTAGCTGCAGCGTTGATTCTGATAATCCATAACCTCCTGAAATTTCTTTTATTATTCTTTCTATCCCTGTATGCATAGCTCATTGATTTGAGCAGCTGCTCTTTAGCAATTTTATAACTTCTGCTTTTAGAGCCGTAGTATCCTCTTGCCTCTTTTAATACTTTCTTATGTTTTCTTCTTTTGACCTGTCCCCTTTTAACTCTGGTCATTTTAATCACCCCTTCCTTATCTGCCTAATAGTCTTCTTACTTTTTTCTTATCTGCAGCAGAAACTTCTTGTTTTCTCCCTAACCGCCTTTTTCTTTCAGCATTCTTTTTAGTCAGAATATGACCTTTATATGCTTTTACCCTGACAATCTTTCCGCTCCCTGTAACTTTAAATCTTTTAGCAGCACCTCTATGAGTTTTAATTTTCGGCATAATAACATCCTTCCAATTTGATTTATACGAGATAACAATTTTATTTTTAAACTGGTGCCAAAATCGTAATTATATTGTATCCATCTAGCTTGGGTTCTAACTCCAGCACACATTTATCTTTTAATTCTTCTATCAACTTATCCAGAATATTCATCCCGAGTTCTTTATGCACTATTTCTCTGCCTCTGAACATAACGGTTATTTTCACCTTATGACCGCTTTTTAAGAATTTTTCTATTTGCCTTTTTTTAGTATTAAGATCATTGATATCTATTTTTGGTCTTAACTTGATTTCTTTTATAATAATCTGGGATTGCTTCTTTTTCTTTAATTTTTCCGATATCTCCAGTTGATATCTGTATTTTCCATAATCCATTATCTTACAGACAGGTGGATCGCTTTTAGGTGAAATTTCAACCAAATCCAGGGCTCTTTCCACAGCAGTTTTTAATGCTTCTTTAACCGGAACTATTCCAATCTGGTTACCATCTTCCGCAATTAACCTAACATCAGGTACTCTAATTTGTTCGTTTACCCGAATTCTCTTGTTGTTATTAAAATTACACCTCCTTAAATATTTTTGAAAAAAAATAGGCAGACAGATCATCTACCTATTTATTTAAACTTAAATATAAATAACCAAATTAACAAGTTTAAAAAACTGCCACCTGGTGAGAAATAGATGATTTCTACTTATTTTTTCTATTTTTTCTATTTTTTCTATTTTTTTAACAATTTTATATTAATATTTTTGGAATTATACTAATTATTAATTATTTTGTCTATACTGCTGTTTCTCCTTCTTCAGGAACATAGTCTTCTTCCCATGCCTTATCTGCAATTTCTTTATAACCACTGGCATACTTATCCAGTGGTTTTGCAAGACAGCCGATAATTGATTCTGCTCCATCATGCGTGGGGTAAGCACCAGTTTCAGCAACTATATCTCTTAAAACATGAGGATTATCTATTATACAGCACGGTCTTAGGTAATTTTCCGTATAAGGCTGCCTTTTTCTGAATCCCATAAAGAAATCTGAAGTCAGAACATCCGCCAGGCTCTTTTCTTTTATATTATCAGCAGCAAAGTGGACAAAAACGCATGGTTCAACATCACCATTTACATTAATATGTAAATAATTTTTTCCACCAGCCATACAGCCATTTACAAGTGGACCATCATTCCAGAAATCAACTACTATTATTTCCTTACTCTTTCTTATTTCTAAAATTCTTCCCCTTCTATAGTCTCTTTGCTCTGGAGTTGGCATCAGCTCAATGTCAGGTTCTTTGCCTATAGGGATATAATTAAAGTACCATCCAACAAATGCTCCTTTTTCTACTAATAAATCAACAAACTCATCACTAACAACCAATTCATTATTATCCCTGGTCGCAGTTACAGAAAATCCGAATAGCACTCCATTATCATTCAGTACATCCATTGATTTCATAATTCTTGCCCAGGCGCCTTTACCTCTTCTCCTGTCGGTTTCTTTTTCAAATCCTTCTATACTGATACATGGAACTGCATTTCCAAGTTCTGCCAGTCTTTTTGCAACTTTATCATCTATTAACTGACCATTTGTATAAATCTGGAAGAATGAATCATTATGTCTTTCCAGGAAGTCATAAAAGTTATCCCAACAAAATGGTTCCCCGCCGGTTATAACAAAAAAGTAAAGCCCTATATCATTTGCTTCATCTATTACCCTGTTACAAACATCGTACGGCAGGTCATTCTTCTTAGAATACTGCCATGCATAACAGCCATAGCATTTTAAATTGCATCTCATAGTTGGACTTATTACTAAAAGATTAGGAGGATTAAAACCGTATTTCCTGGCAAAAGCAAGTCTTTTAGGTTGCCCCTGTATCATTGCATTGTTTATCAGATTCATAACTATTTTTTCTCTTACCTGGGGAGAAACTTTTGAAGCCATGTTCTTTAGATTTATAAGCAAATTTTCCAGAAAATCTCTTTCATCTTTCTTCTTGAGTCTGTACACACGGCCTTTAATAAGCGAAAGCCATATCTCATCGGAAATTTTAGGAAGTACCTTGAGTACACCCTTTATAGCTGTTTTGGTGGTATATAGCTTTACTCTTTCCTTCAGTGTCATTTACATACTCCTTGATAGGATAATAAATAATTTTATAAGTCTATGTGTATATATATAAATTAGTACTACAAGAGTGTTTAAATTAAATTATAGGAACATTTTTTTAAAAAATAAAGGAAAAATAACTATATCTAATAAACTTTTTCTTTATCTCTTATAACCTTTTTTAAATCTCTCGTAAAATCGTCCGGCTTTATTTCCTTTATGTCTCCGCCAATTTTTTTTCTAATGGTAATAGTCCCAGTTTTTTCTTCATTTTTTCCGATTATAATCATATAAGGTATTTTTTTCATTTCCGCCTGTCTTATCTTTTTGCTTAATGATTCCACTCTATGATCAATTGCTGCTCTGAAGCCTTCGTTTTTTAGACTATTGTATATCCTCTCTCCATACCCATAGAATTTTTCAGAAATCGGTAAGATTATGACCTGTTCCGGTGCCAGCCAGGGGGGTAAATTTCCGCTATAATGCTCCAGGAGTATTCCCATAAATCTTTCAATGCTACCCAATACCGTTCTGTGAATCATTACCGGCCTATGTTTTGCATTATCCTCTCCCGCATATTCAATATCAAATTTCTCCGGCATTGCAAAATCCAGCTGTATTGTGGCACACTGCCATGTTCTACCCAGGCAATCCTGGATATGAAAATCAATCTTGGGGCCATAAAAGGCTCCTTCTCCTTCATTTATTACATAGTCAAGCCCTTTGCTACTGCTACTGATAGCCTCTTTTAATATGTTTTCTGCTTTCTCCCACATTTGGTCAGTGCCTATCCTTTTATCGGGTTTTGTCGAAAGCTCCAGATGATACTTTTCAAAACCAAAAACATTATACATCCGGTCAATTAAACTTATTATTCTGGAGACTTCATCTTTTGATTGACTTTCTGTACAAAATATGTGGGCGTCATCCTGAGTGAAATTCCTTACTCTAAACAGTCCATGTAAAACCCCGGACTTCTCGTGTCTATGCACCAGCCCCAGCTCGGTAATTCTTATCGGCAATTCTTTATATGAGTGCTGGTTTGATTTATATACTATAATTGCACCAGGACAGTTCATAGGCTTGATAGCATAATCTTCCTCATCAATTTTTACAAAATACATATTTTCTCTGTAATTATCCCAATGGCCAGACGTCTTCCATAATTCATTACTGAGCAAAATTGGTGTATTTATCTCTCTATAGCCCTCCTTTATATGTTCCTCTCTCCAGTAATCCAATATGATATTTCTCAATATCATTCCATTCGGATGGAAAAAGGGGAATCCAGGTGCCTCATCATGAAAACTAAATAAGTCCAGATCCTTGCCTATTTTCCTGTGATCACTTCTCTTTGCTTTTTCTAATCTTTCCAGATAATTTTTCAACTCTTCCTTTCTAAAGAATGAAGTTCCGTATATCCTGACCAGCATCTTATTTTTCTCACTGCCTCTCCAGTAAGCTCCCGCCATGCTTAACAGTTTAAATGCTCCAATTTTTCCCGTTGATGGTATATGGGGTCCCGAACATAAATCAACAAAATCACCGGAATAATAAACACTTACTTTTTTATCTTCAATATTGTCTATAAGTTCAATTTTATAGGGATTATTCTTAAATAACATTTTCGCTTCCTGTTTACTAATCTCACTTCTTTCAAATTTGCAGTTTGATTTTATTATTTTTTTCATTTCCTCTTCAATTAAAGAAAGGTCTTCTATTGCAACACTTTTTTTAGTTTCGAAATCATAATAAAATCCTTCCTTTATGGCGGGACCAATAGCAAACTTTGCATCCGGAAATACTTTTTTTATGGCTGCAGCCATTATATGAGAAGAACTATGGTTTAAGATATCATTTGCTTTCTCCCCGGTCTCAGGAGTAATAATATTTAAGTTTGAATTTTCATTTACCCTATAGTCAAGATCTACAAGATTATTTTCCAATCCTTCATCTTTCCCGCCAGTCAATTCAGCTGCTATCGCTTGCCGGGCAATTTTTTCATCAAGCTTTCCAACTGCCTCCAGGATATTTGAGCCTTCTTTTACTTTAATTTTCCCAATCTTTTTAAATTCTATTTCAATCATTTTTTGTTTATTTATTATTTAGAAATTCCTTATTTATTATATATCTTTGTATACGCAGGACAATAAAATCTTTTATAAAAAAATGGAGCGGAAGACGGGGTTCGAACCCGCGACCCCCACCTTGGCAAGGTGATGCTCTACCAGCTGAGCTACTTCCGCTCGATTCAAATCAGTCTAATTATTATATTACCATTTTTTTTGCAAAACAAATATTAACCAGTTAAAAAAATAAAAGTTAATAAAGTACCGGAACTATCCTACTTAAAGCACTAGAAATACAATTTTTAATATTTTAAAAGAATTTCTTTTTTTATCAATTATTATTTCATCTAATTACGTTTGACTTTTCATTTGAGAAAATTTTTATTTATATATTTTATTTAGTAAAATTTATATAAAAAATTCTTGAGATATCAATATGAATAAATTTCCGTTGAATGATGAAAAAGCATAGGTTTTGGGGTATTTTTCTTTTATGGGACCAGGTGAAAAAACTGTATTTATAGCACCCTGTATTTTAGACAATATAACTAGTGTTTACCTGGTTTTAACTGATAAAAAATTATTCTTCTATTTTTATTCTAATATAGACAGAGATAAAAAATTTATAGTCACTTACCCGTTTATCGTTTCTACTAGCCTGAAGGAAGGCTTGATCTATTCTACGCTAACTATAAACAATAAAGAAAAAGGACGCTAGAGAATTCTATAACATTTTAAGCAAAATCATTAAAGATAATAAAAAATAAAAAAAACAGTTTTATTTATTTAAAAGTCGTCTGCCTTCAAATAAATCAGCTAATTCATAGCTATTATCTATTATTCTAACCCAGATGCCTTTTCTACTAAATTCTTTTGCCTCTTTTTTTGTATCAAAATATATATCTATTCTGTTACCCTCAATTTTCCCCCCTGTGTCCTCTGCTATAAAAATTCCCATATTTTTTATTTCAATCTTCGTTCCCAGGAGTATTACCTTGGAGTCTACAGCAACCATTCCTTCTTTTATTTCTTTACCCGTCGCAGTGATATTATTAGTACCCTGCACAGGATCATTGGCACTATATCCTGATGCAATGAAATAATACCATTCTACTTCCTTTTCAACTTCCATAATTTCCCTAACTTCCCCAATCACTATCTTTTCCTTTTCCGAAGATTCCTCACCTCTAAGACCAGATAATATAGAATTTACTTTATCATTTTTATAAAATAGAGATAATGCAGTTATAAACAACAAAAATGCTACCAGAGTCCAGAATAAAATATTTATGGCTATATTGTATTTTTTCATATTTTTTTATCCTTTTTTATACGGTATTTACCGAAAATAATAATAATTTAATTAAAACATCTTTCAATAATACCGTGCAGAGCTGTGCAGAGCTCACAATTATATATAAAAAATTCAAAAAATCAACCTAAAAATTATTAGAACCCGACCATTTGAGAAAATTTTTCATTAAAATATACATAAAAAAACAACAAAATCAGTAAAAATCTTGAGATTTTATAATAAACTAACTGGAATAATTTATTTTTCTTCCAGATTAAAATACCCGGAAAATCAAAAATAAGATAAAAATAAATTTCATAAATTTCTATTGACCAAACATATGTTCGGTAGTAATATAAAAGTGATCAATCTTAAACATATATATCTATAAAATTAAGGGGCAAGGTTAAATAAAATGGCTTTTTTTTCTCATCTGCATGTACATAGCGAGTACAGTTTGATGGAATCAACTATAAAGATAAAAGACCTGGTCAGTGCGGCCGCAAGAAATGGTATGAAGGCAGTTGCTCTTACCGATAAATATGTAATGAGCGGAGCTGTTGAATTTTATAAAGAAGCAACCAGCAAAAATATAAAACCCATAATCGGCTGTGAAATTTGTGTTATGAATAATCAGATACTCTCCCATCTGGTTATACTTATAAAAAATATAAAAGGATATGAGAATCTATGCCAGATAATAAGCAAATCACATATGGAAAGAAAAGCCTCACCACCGGCAGTTGAAGCATCGGACCTTAAAAGAATGAGCGAAGGACTTATAGGATTGGGCTGTTGTAGAATTGGTGAAATTTCCATGCTCGTAAGAGCGGGAAGAATAAAGGAAGCGCTGCAATCTGCAATAGATTATCAGGAATTATTTGTAGGAGATTTCTTTCTGGAAATCCAGAGATATCCAAAAGCAAAAAGCAACCTTTGCGCATCCTCGCTTTCCGAAATACTAATTAATTTTGCGAATGAAAACGAACTCCCAATTGTAGCAACAAACAACGTCCATTATTTAAATAAAGAAGATTACAGGATATATAAGTATCTTGCCAAAATAAAGGCAATGAGAGTAAAAAGTGATGCCAGCGTAGAATCAATTGATAACAATGAACATTATTTTAAGTCCGCTTCTGAGATGGCCGGCATGTTTTCCGACATATCTCAGGCAATTTCCAATACCAGATTTATAGCAGACAGGTGCAATCTGGAGTTTCCACTCGGTAATATAAGCTTCCCCTCTTTTAGGACTCCAGGGGATGAGACGCAGGAAGGCTATCTTAAAAAACTCTGCTATAGAGGACTGAAACAGAGATATGGAAACAATCCTTCAGCGAATGTCTGCAGCAGACTGGAAAAAGAACTGGAAATAATAACAAAAACGGGCTTCTGCGGATACTTTCTTATAGTTGCCGATATAGCAGGATTTGCACATAAAAACAATATCCCTATCTGCGGAAAAGGTTCATCAGCAGGAAGTATAGTATCTTACATATTAGGCATCTCCAGTATTGACCCTGTAAAAAACAACCTTTATTTTGAGAGATTCCTTAACAGAGAAAGGAAAGAGCCTCCGGATATAGATATTGACCTTTCCAGTAAGAGGAGAACTGAAATAATAAAATATCTGACACTTAAATACGGTAAAAATAATATTTCCAGAGTATGCACCTTTTCCACTCTAAAACCAAGAGCAGCAATAAGAGAAGCAGGGAGAATCCTGGGATTGGCCAAAGAAGATATGGATCAGGCAACAAAAACAGCCCCTGATTCTTTAAGATACTCAAGCAGACAGTATACTGGAAGCCTGACTGAAGATCCGGAATACACAGATGTAGAAAACATGCAGTATAAAAAAATAACTTACATTTCCGGAAAAATTGAAAACTACATCAGGCATATCTCCATGCATCCTTCTGCATTTATCGTATCCAGTTCCAATCTGGCAAAAAGGACTCCCCTTGCTTTATCTGAAACCGGCGAAATAATGAGCCAGTATGATATGGATAGTATAGAAGATTTAGGACTTTTAAAAATAGACCTTATAAATTCCTTAAGTCTTAGCTTGTTAGACGACGTAGCAGATATGCTGAAAAGTAAAAGAAATATAGACTTGAATATCCGGGAAATAAAATATGATGATGAGAAAACATTTAATCTCATAAAAAGTGGAAAAACCCTGGGAGTTTTTCAACTTGAAAGTTTTGGTATCAGAAAACTTGCAAAAAAAGTAAAACCATCAACTCTAAATGACATTACACTTCTTATCTCCCTGTACAGGCCCGGTCCCCAGCAATCAGGTATGGTCAAAAATTTCATCGAAAGAAAATCTGGTAGGGAGAAGACTGCTTATCTGCACAAGGACCTGGAACCAATCTTAAGCGAGACCTATGGAATAATATTATATCAAGAACAAGTTATGCAGATAGCAGCCAGTATAGCAGGTTATTCGCTAAGTGAAGCTGATAATTTAAGAAAAGCTATGACCGGACTTTCAAAGGAAGAAATGGAAAACCAGGCAGCACGATTTCTAAAAGGCGCAATCAGTAAAGGTTACCGCGCAAATGTTGCAAAGGAAATTTTTAAACTGATATCCAAATTTGCCGGTTATGGTTTTGTTAAAGCCCACGCTGCTGCTTACGCGGAGCTGTCTTATAAAACCTGTTATATAAAAGCACATTATCCAGCAGAACTCATATCGGTGGTACTGACCAACAACTCGGGTTATTACAGCAGAGCTCAATACATTGAAGAGGCAAGGCGGTTTGGTATAAAGATAAAACTTCCCCATATCAACAAGAGCGGATTCAAATTTTCTGTTGAAGATGAGGGGGAATCTATAAGAATTTCCCTGCTTGCTGTAAAAGAATTAGGATATACAAGTGTTAGTTCTATAATAAATGAAAGAAGCAAAAATGGAGATTTTAAAGACTTTCCCGACTTTTATTACAGAATCTCAGAGAACTGGAGGATAACAGAAAAAGCAATTAAAAATCTTATAAAAGTGGGAGCATTTGATTTCACAGGACTGGAAAGGAAACATTTGCTGCTGACCTGTCATTATCTAAAGAATCTTAAAAATAATAAAAATATTCCTGGCTGCAGCAGGCAACCTTTACTTCAGGGCAAAAATCACCCCAAAGATTTTACTCTTGAAGAAAGATTGGGGATAGAAGAAAGAATCCTGGGGTTTTGTGCAAGCCGCTCTCCCCTGCAGTACTTTAAAAGTGAACTTGAAGAATATCGTACTGTAGAAAGCGGGCATTTTCCGGGTCTTGTATCCAGCAAAAAAAATATATTTACTGCAGGAATTATCATTACCAGAAAAATTAAAAAGAGCAGGGACGGCAAAAATATGCTGCTGTGCACCATGGAAGACAGGGACGGAATGTACGAATCAGTATTTTTCGCCGATGCCTGTAAAAATAATTCAAAAATAATAATGAATCATTCTGTCCTAATAATTGAAGGCAGGCTCTGTCTTAAAGACGGAGAAATATCCATAATCGGTAAAAATGCCGTAAGTCTCATCCACTTAAAAAAAACTAAAAGCAGGGCCAGAAAAGACAGCATAAAAAATAATTTACTGACGAAAACAAGACCAGCATGGGAAATTTGAGAAGAATAATACATATAGATATGGACGCCTTCTTTGCACAGATAGAGCAAAGAGATGCTCCCCAGTATAAAAATAAGCCCCTGATTGTGGGTGGTCCATTAAATAGAGGGGTAATTTCGTCTGCCTCTTATGAAGCAAGGAAATATGGCTTGCATTCGGGAATGCCCTTGATCAGAGCAAAGAGACTGTGCCCTGAAGGAATTTTTGTTCCGGTCAATATGGAAAAATATCTTAAGGAATCAATGCGGATAAGAGAGATATTCTTTCAGTTTACTCCCCTGGTAGAATTTATAGGCTGTGATGAAGCTTTTCTGGATATAACCGGCTGCCAGAAACTTTTTGGAAACGAACTGGAAATTGCTAAAAAAATAAAGGGCAAAATATACGAACAGACCAACTTAACCTCTTCTGCCGGTATAGGACCCAATAAGTTTTTAGCAAAACTTGCCTCAAGCATAGGAAAGCCTAATGGTCTTACAGTACTTGAAAATACTAAAGAAGTTTTAGAAAAAGTTAAACTTCTGCCGGTATCCTATATATGGGGTGTGGGGAGAGTTACAGGCCAGGAACTTAAATCAATGGGAATTGAGACCATAGGCGATCTAGCCAGCACTCCCCTGGAAATAATTGAAAATAAGTTTGGAGAACCTGGCAGGATTATGCATGAAATGGCAAATGGGATTGACAACAGAAAAGTAACATCAAACCAGGAACCTAAATCAATAGGAAGAGAGGTAACCTACAGAAAAGATGTGGATGATTTTGGAATACTGCGATCAACACTCCTTCTTCTTTCACAAAAAATATCCAGAAATCTCCGTCTAAAGAAATACAAGGGCAAAGCAGTTACCCTCAAGGTACGATTTTCCGACTTTAAAACGGTCACCAGGAGAGCAACTCTAAAAAATTACACTTCCGGTATATTTGACATACACAGGTCCTCTGTCCTCTTACTTAAAAATCTTGACCTGAAGAGAAAAAAAATCAGGCTGATTGGAGTTTCGGTAAGCAGTTTGAGGCCGGCCTTTATGCTGGAAAACCTGCTTTCTTCAGATAAATCAGTAGATGAGAATCTAGCCGAGGCTATTGATAGAATATCAGATAAGTTTGGTGAAAATAAGCTTACTATAGCAAGATTGGTGGATAAAGATAAAATAATAGATTAATTTACTTTATCTATTTTTCAATAAATATTTCAAATCTTTCTCTTTTAGCCTTACAGACAGGACAAACTTCCGGCGGTTTTTCCCTTGCACATAAATAACCGCACACCTTACATCTCCACACCGGGTATTTAATATCTATAACTTTATCCCCTGACATCTTAATCTCTTTCTTCTGGTCCCGTTTTCCTTCCATATATCTTCTTTCCGGGATTGATCTTACCTTTTTCTTGCCTTCTAAAATTTCTTCAATTACATAAAGTGCACAGTAGCATGTTCCATACTCATCAAGGTCAGGATCCCTGTAATCACACGGACATATTATATCCAGATCTTTACCCTTCTTACCTGATGCCAGTCTGCATGGACATGCCTCGTATCCATATCTTTTCTGGTTTATGAGCAGACCCCTAACCAGTCTCTTTGTAAAATTTATATCCGGATTCAGATGGTAACCACCTGACTCCGCGTCGTTTTTTAATTTTATATATAATTTTTCAATCTCTTCTTCGGTTATTTCACTTTCTGTATCCATCACTTAAATCTTTCTCTTATTTTTTCTTCATCGAATCCAATAATAGAAACATTATCATCCAATATCAAGGTAGGAAAGCTGCAGGCTGGGTTGTATCTTTTAATTTCTTCTATTATTTCTTTCCTATCATTTTCACCAGCCAGATCTACATCAATATAATAAAAATCAATATTTAACTCTTTTAAAAGCTCCTTTACCTTTCTGCACCACTGACAGGTACTCAGAGCATATAAAACTACCCTGCCCTTATCAGTACCTTCTACATGCTTCATTTTATTATTCATCATAATACCCTTTTTGTTAATGGTTTTTTTATATATTTAAAGAATAATTTATATTTTTTAATAAATCAATTATCAATTGATATCTTATCCTTTATCTCTTTATTAAGCAATTTAAAGCCTGAAGTAGAACATTTAAGTTCAAATAAAACGTTTTACTTGTGGATTTTTATTTCAAAATATATTATGTTTGTTATCAATAATAAACTTAACTTAGTTTTATAAATGAATAATATTATTAAAATAATTTCTAAAAATCTTGAATTCCCGGTTAAGTTAAATGATTCAAATGCCTCCCAAGAAATATTAAAAAAGTTGCCAATAGTCTCCATAGCCAATAGATGGGGTGAGGAAATATATTTTCAAATACCGGTATATGCGGAACTGGAAAATGGAGTAGAGATCCTGGATGTTGGTTCTGTAGCTTACTGGCCTCCCGGAAATGCCTTATGTATATTCTTCGGAAAAACTCCTGCCAGTACTGGAGACAAACCACAGGCAGCAAGTCCAGTCACAGTTATTGGAAAAATAATAGATAATAAAAGTCTTCCTGATCTTAAAAAAATTTCAGATGGAGATATAATAGAACTCAGAATTGTAGAATGATATATTATTGGCCCATAAAACATTTTTTAATTTTATCATTATCTTAAGATAATCAAATTCTGTGCAGTAATGGGTATTATGTGAAATTGGATATAACTTATTCCTCTTCCAAAATTTTTATAAATTCTCCAACTAATTTTGAATCAAACTGCTTACCGCTGGATTTTCTTAGTTCTTCAATAGCGACTTTTTTACTTAATGTTCCTTTATAGAATCTACCACTTCCATAACATCATAAGCATCAGCAATAGCTGTAATACGCGAAGCTAATGGTATATCTTCTCCTTTTAATCCCTGGGGATAACCGGCTCCATCCCATCTTTCATGATGGGTTAAAATATATTCAGCAATATGCGAAATTTTAGATGATGAACTTGCTATATTATAACCTATCTCAGGGTAACTCTTTAAAACCTGCCAATCCTTTTCATTTAGTTTATTTTTCTTTTTAACGATATCATCAGGTATAGCTATTTTACCCAGGTCATGGAGATCAGCAAGTATTGATAATTCATCCAGTTTACTTTTTGATAAACTTAAAGCACGTCCCAGTTTTAAAACCATTTTTCTAACACGTTTTCCATGTTCTCTGGTCTCAAAACTTATCTCCATTAAGGAATCTACCACTGATGATATAACGGAGTCAGGAACGCTTTTAGACTCGAATAACTTACTTTTATACATTTCGTCTTTAGCTTCTTTTATGATACTCTGAAAGTTCTGATCAGGATCCTGTTTTGTAG
>Ga0307379_10001353_pt1 | contig 39004 bp, 39 predicted proteins | sample UN2MG_FD_202237 | JGI IMG/M metagenome (GOLD analysis project Ga0307379, IMG submission 202237) | Soil microbial communities from Risofladan, Vaasa, Finland - UN-2 | ecosystem: Environmental > Terrestrial > Soil > Coastal area > Acid sulfate soil | place: Finland: Risofladan, Vaasa | collected...
GGTGACCTTTTTCATTCCGGTTATGCCAATATATTAGACATGCCTGAGTTTTTTGACATTGATGCGACCAAATCTGTTTTATCTGTTATCGAAGACTTTGATCAGTTGACCCATTTTTTCGAAAAAGCCACTGGTGAAGAGTTGGTTCATACCCTTATGGCTGAAGAGTTTGAGATTGAAGATTTAAAACCTTGCAGCATGGTTTTTGCTAATTTTGAAGTTAAAGATAAAGCCAAAGGCTTCTTGGGAGTAATCGGTCCCTGCCGGCTCAATTATCCCTTGGTGGTGCCGACGGTCAAATATTTTGCCAATTTAATCAAAGAGGTTTTGGGCGCTTTTTAAGCAGTTTTTAAGATGATAAAGATAATGACCAAAAAAATAAAAGAGAAAGAGTTTAAGCTTAAGGTAGAAGATTTAACCAACAAATGGAAAAGGGCTTTGGCTGATTACGCCAATTTGGAAAAAAGGGTCGGACAAGAAAAAAGCGATTTTGTTAAGTATGCCAATGCTTGCCTTATAGATAAATTATTGGGAGTTTTGGATGATTTGGAAAGAGCGGAAGCTCATCTTAAAAGTGAAGGTTTAAGCTTGGCTTTAAGCCAATTTCGTTCGGTTTTGAAAACCGAAGGCGTTGAAGAAATTAAAGTGGAAGGAGAAAACTTCGATCCGGAAAAAATGGATTGTAGCGAGATGGTAAAAGGAGCGAAAAACAAAGTTATTAAAGTAGTTCAAAAAGGATATTTTTTAAATCAAAAAATACTAAGACCAGCAAAAGTAAAAGTTGGTTCACCCAGTAAAGTCTAAGGCGATATCGCCTGAAATTTTACCGGGTAAAGGAGGCCCCGCCAAAAACTAAGGTAATTTAGCGGGTGAATAATAAAATGACAAAAATAATCGGAATAGATTTAGGTACTACTAATTCTTGTGTGGCGGTTATGGAAGGCGGCAAGCCAAAAGTTATTCCTACTTCAGAAGGAGAAAATTTGATTCCTTCGGTAGTTGAGCCAGTCAAAAATCTTGTTGGTAGGGTTGCCAAGAGACAAATGGTTCTTAATCCGGAAAACACAATTTATAGTATTAAGCGCTTAATGGGTAGAAAAATAACTGACGAACAAGTAGAAAAGACACAAAAAATGGTCGGTTATAAGATTAAGGCGGGCAAAAACGACATGGCTGTGGTAGAAATTGAGGGTAAAGAATATACTCCTCAGGAAATCTCCGCTAAAATTTTGCAAAAAGCGAAAAAAGATGCCGAAGCCTATTTAGGCGAGAAAATTACTGAAGCAGTGATTACCGTTCCTGCCTACTTTAACGATGCTCAGCGTCAGGCAACCAAACAAGCAGGTGAGATCTCAGGGCTTGAGGTTAAAAGAATAATCAATGAACCAACAGCCTCTTCCTTAGCTTATGGTTTGGAAAAGAAAAAAGCAGAAACCATTGCCGTTTATGACTTGGGTGGCGGTACTTTTGACATTTCCATTTTGGAATTGGGTGATGGCGTTTATGAAGTTAAAGCCACTAATGGTGATACTTTTTTGGGCGGCGATGATTTTGATCAAAGGGTTATTGAATGGATTGTAGCTGAGTTTAAAAAAGAGAATGGTATTGATTTGACTACGGATAAACAGGCGATGCAGCGGATTAGGGATGCAGCTGAAAAAGCCAAGGTTGAGCTTTCTTCTTCGAAAGAAACAGAGATCAACCAGCCTTTTATTACCCAAGGCAAATCCGGTCAGCCTTTACATCTGACGATGAAGCTGAGCCGAGCCAAACTGGAAGAATTGGTTGACGACCTGATTGATAAAACCATGAAACCGGTTGAGGCTTGTTTAAAAGATGCCAAGCTTGATCCGAAGAAAATTGATCAGGTAATCTTGGTCGGCGGTCAGACTCGAATGCCCAAGGTCGAAGAAAAGGTCAAACAATACTTTGGCAAAGAGCCGAACAAATCAGTTAACCCGGATGAGGTGGTGGCTGTAGGCGCAGCGGTCCAAGCCGGAGTTCTGGCAGGCGATGTTAAAGACATTTTACTTTTGGATGTTACTCCCCTGACTTTGGGAGTAGAGACTCTGGGTAGTGTTTCCACAGCTTTGATTGAGCGTAACGCGACTATTCCTACCAGTAAATCGCAAGTTTTTTCTACGGCAGCGGATAACCAACCTCAAGTAGAGATCAATGTTTTGCAAGGCGAACGGCCGATGGCCGCTGATAATAAATCTTTGGGTCGGTTTATCTTGGACGGAATTCCACCTGCCCAAAGAGGCGTGCCGCAGATTGAAGTTAGCTTTGACATTGACGCTAACGGCATTTTGAATGTCACGGCTAAAGATAAAGGTACGGGTAAGGAGCAGAGCATTACCATTAAAGGATCGACCGGTCTTTCCGATGAAGAAGTTGACAAAATGACCAAAGAAGCGGAGAAACACGCTGAAGAAGACAAGCTCAAAAAGGAGTTGGTTGAGGCGAGAAACCAGGCGGATACGCTGGTGTTTACGGCAGAAAAAACCTTAAAAGACGCCGGGGATAAGGCAGATAAAAAAGACAAGGATGAGGTGGAAGAAGAAATAAAAAGAGTCAAAGAGCTTTTGAAACAGGAAGACTTGACTAAAGAAAAGATTGAAGAAGCAACCAAATCCTTGTCCGAAAAACTGCAAAAAGTAGGTGCAGCCATGTACCAGGAAAAAGGTAAAGAGTCTCCGCCAGCTAGTGGAGAAAATAGTAAAGACAAAGAGAAAAAGAAGACAGGTAAAAAAGGAGACAAAGAGGATAAAGGTAAGGCTGAAGAAGGAGAAGTAGTAGAATAAGATTTTGCAAAACAAGTTTTAGGCTATTTAAGGGCTCGCGGTGAGCGAGCCCTAATGTTAGAATACTTTCATGGTAACAAAAAGAGATTTTTATGATGTTTTAGGTGTTTCCAAAAGCGCTTCCCAGCCGGAAATCAAAAAAGCCTATCGTAATTTGGCTTTAAAATACCATCCAGACCGGAACAAAGAAAAAGATGCGGCGGAGAAATTTAAAGAAATTAATGAGGCTTACGAAGTTTTATCTAATCCGGAAAAAAGACAGACTTATGATCAGTTTGGCCAGGCGGCTTTTGATCAGACAGCTGGTTTTGGCGCTCAAGGGCCTTTTGCCCGGACTTACAAATCCGGGCCGTTTACATATAGTTATAGTAGTACCGGTGGATCACCCTCCTCAGGCTTTGACTTTGGCGGCTTTTCTGACCCGTTTGAGATTTTTGAAGCTTTTTTCGGTGGCGGCTCACCTTTCCGCCGGGGCCAGCAAATCCCCCGTTATGGTTTGACTTTGGATTTTATGGAGGCAGTTAAGGGGGCAGAAAGAACCATTATCCATAGAGGGAAGGAGTATAAGATAAAAATCCCTGCAGGAGTCGATGATGGTATCAGGATAAAGTTTAAAGATTTTATTGTTTCCATTGACGTTAAAACCGACCCGGTATTTAAACGCGAAGGTTATGATATTTTAATTAATCATGAGATTCCTTTTAGCTTAGCAGTCTTGGGAGGAAACACCGAAATTCCGACTTTAGACGGCCAGGTAAAAATAAAAATCAGGCAGGGGACTCAACCGGGAACAATGATCAGGTTGCGCGGCAAAGGGATTCCTCATCCCCAAGGTTATGGCAAAGGCGACCAATACATCCGATTGATTATCACTATTCCCCAACGTCTTAACCGCGAGCAAAGAAAAATTTTGGAAGAGTTTGAAAGGATAAGTTAGGATAAGGCCAAGTTCGAGTCCTCTGTGGCGAGCCAGTTAGGACTTTATTCGAACCCGTTCTTCTAAAGGTCTAGCACACCTCCTCGGCTTGTGTTTATTATGGGGAATTGAGGCTTTTGGAGATTAAAAAGAGTTATTATTCTATTATTACAGTACGGTTTGATAAGTTTCTCCTTGTCTAAAAAAACCTAATTCCAAAAAGATTTCACCAAGATCTGCGTTAACCGCCTTTACCACTAAATCTGCGCCCTTCCCCATCAGGTAACAAATCTTGTTCTTCTATAATCCTCTCAAGAGCACGTTGGGTTAGTACCTGCCCATAAAATATATTGCTATGTCTTTGTGGTTCAGTCATAATTGGTTTCCTTAAAATAATATCCTATATTATATCAGATAGCGAATGAGATGATTACTGAACTTTATTAAATCCTCCAACTTGAGATACAATAGAAGAACATAAAGATTATTTTTTTTAAATGAGAAACAGTATCTTGAGTAAAAAAATTTTAATCACTGTAATAGGTTTATTCTTTTTGGTTTTAATTATAGTTTTGCTTCCTCGGTTTTTATTTGGGGACAAAGAGCGATTCACAGGAACAGTTCCTGATAATCCTGCTAGCAAGGTTTGTCAAAAAATTTCGCAGCCTGAAGATGTTTATTCTTGTTTGGCTGTGGTTAATCAAGACAACAGCTTATGCAAGAAAATTGAATCAGTGGAAGAAAAAAACATTTGTCTGGCCTTGACGAATCAAGATATTTCTTACTGCCAAAAGATTCAAGATCAGGAACCAAAAGAAATTTGCTACTATGAATTAAGCTTCATACTTAAGGATATTAGTTATTGTGAAGAACTTGATAATTGGGAGAAATGTTATTTTTCCTTTATTCACAGGCTTTATTGGCAAGAGAGGTCTGATGAAATTAAAGCCCAATACTGTGAGAAGTTAAGTAAAAATGCTGGCGGAGATATGGCTTTTAGAAACACTTGCTGGGCACTAAAGGCAGGTGATGCCTCTCTTTGCCAGGGAAATGAGCATTGTCTGTCATTTTTTAAACAGCCACTTTCTTTTTGCGAAACTACTAAATCTAAAGGCAAATCTGACTGCCTGCGCGATCGAGCTTTAACTGCCAAAGATACCTCTATTTGCGAAAAAATAGATGACATATACTTTCGAGATAATTGTTATAGCAGTTATTCTGCTCATATTTTGCCAGACCTTTCTCTTTGTGAAAAAGTAAGCGACAAAATGACAAAGAATGCGTGTTATAGAGAGTATGCAATTAACCTTTCTGATAAATAATTTTTGTTGTACGATAGTATAAAGGATTAAATAAAATCAGATGTCCAAATTAAAAATATTTGTTGTTATTTTTGTAGTTGTTGGTTTGAGTTTGGGTATTTATAAATCGGATTTAATTTCCAAAGCAGCAAAAGAAGAAGCTGGAAAAAAGACCGGTACTTTTATCTCCGAAAATGAGAAATTTTCAGCCCCCTCTTCTTATCACATGGAGAATGTTCCTTACTACGGTGAAAAAAACTGGTGTTGGGGATCAAGTGCATTAATGCTTTTAATGGGTGCAGGACTTACAGAAGAGAAAATCCAAAATGCCCGAGCTGTTATTAAAAACGAGGGTCGCGGAGGACCGCCTGATATGTTTATTGGTTTTCAAGAGTATGATTTAGTTGATAACGTTCGTATCGCCTATTCAAAAGACTATGTAGAAAAATATGCGGATTTTTACAATAATCAACTTTTAGTTAATCCAGGGAAACAGACTATACTTTTTGATAATCAGAATGAGGCATTTAATTATCTGAAATCTTTGATTTCTTCGGATGTGTTAGTGATGATAGTTGTCCATAACGGCAACCATTTTGTTATTGCCACAGGTTATGATGAGGACTACATCTACACTAATGATCCTGGTTGGGACAATGGCTATGATTATAAAATTGATTCAGGTCCTGATTTAGAGCAGAGAAGGATTGCAATGGATGATTTTTTAAAAGAGTGGAGTATTTCAGGTCAAGAAGAAGAAATAGGAGGGAAGATAGGCTTTCCAGGCGATTATGGAATAATATGGCTGGCGGAATAAAATCTAACTTAGATTAAACGTTAATAATTGTTGCACTTGTTTCATCGTAAATTCAGGATATTCCAGTTCTGTTGCTCAGTCTATTCGTTGATAATCCATTCGACTCCTTCGATTACATTTATGGTGAGTAGAATCGAACCACTCAGGACAAGTTCGCTCAGGACAGGTTATACCATCGTTCGAGCCAGTCAAATTTAGCCTGAATCTTTACTTAAACCTAGACAGAAAACCACAATATCTGGTAACAATCATTGTATGAAGTTATAATTAAATTTATGGAAGAGAAATGTTTTAAATGTCATGTTGCTGTTAGACTAACTGATTACTTCTGCTACAACTGTGGAAACAATCTGAAACCGGTTCCACCATCTGTATCTTTGGTTGACCAGATAGCGCTTTATATAAAGAGCATTTTGGTTCCTCCTTTTGGTATTCTGTGGGCAATAAAATACCTCAGACAAGACAGTGGCAAATCAAAAATAGTAGGAATAGTCGCCATTATTCTTACGCTCACTTCTCTTATAATCTGTTTAATCCTATTTAAGAATTTTGTAAACAATGTAAATAATGAAGTAAGCAAACAGCTTAATTCCTTTAGCTATTAACCGGAAAAGAAGCTTTTTATAAACCTTACCCAGTGGGGTTAGCTCCAAACTGATACTTGACAACAACTACTTTTTTTTGACAAGAGGTTGGTTTTTATACTATCTAGAATAAAATTAAACTCTAACCTTCATAATTAGGTCATTACTTTTCCAAAAATTACGCGACATCCCTGTTTTATCATTCTTTAACATTTAGTTATAATGAGGGTAATGATAAATGTTTTAAAACCTCCAAAGCTTAATAAGGGAGATACGATAGGTGTTGTTGCTACTTCATTTCCTTTTCCTGTCGATAAAAAAAATGATTATTATAAACAATACAAAAAGGGAGTGGCTGAATTGGGAATAATGGGTTTTAAGGTAAAAGAGGGACAAAACTTAGGTAAAGCAAAATGGTGGTTTGCTGGAACACCAGAGGAAAGAGCCTCAGATATTAACTCTATGTTTGCCGACCCAGAGGTTAAGGCAATTATCGTCCACGATGGAGGCCAGTCGGCTATAGCGACACTGGAACTTATTGATTACGAAATGATTAGGTCTAACCCTAAGCCATTTATGGGTTTTAGTGATATTACCAATATACTTTTTGCTTTATTTACCAAAACTGGCCTTGTGGGGTTTCATATGGACTTGTTGACCTATGGTTTAGGTTGGGTTTGGCAGGACATAGTTCCTAATCAAAAAGAAGCAGGCAGGAAAATGTTTTATGACATATTAACCTCAACCAATGCCCCAGGTATTAGAACACCTTTAACTAATTGGGAATGCTGGAATAAAGGTAAGGCAAAAGGCCGACTAATTGGCGGTAATTTAAGCATGCTGTCATCCTTAATGGGAACTAAATACTTTCCTAAACTTGAAGACTTTGAAGGGAACATCTTTTTTTGGGAAACAAATAATACTGAATCATATAGGATTGAAAGGGGTCTTTATCAGTTAAAATATGCTGGTGTATTAGATGTGATAAGCGGAATGATGATTGGCAAACTACCCGATATTAAAAGAACAGCTTGGAAGGGGTTTACAGAACCTACCCCAAAAGACATTGTTTTAACAACTCTTAAAGATTACAAATTCCCGATTTTATCCGAGGTAGATTTCGGTCATAAAACAGTTAATATCCCTATGCCAATAGGTTTAATGGCCGAAATAGACGCTGAAAAGCTGAAGTTAGAGGGATTAGAATCAGCCGTTATTTAATTCGTTAGTAAGGCTGGCCGTAGTTGGAGCGTTTCAAAGACTGTCTTGATGTCTTGTAATGTAAAATCAAACTCTAACTTGTGGTTGTAGAATAAGTCCTTTAGGGGGAGTCAGTTAGGACTTTAGAACCCGTTCTTCTAAAGGTCTAGCACACGTCCTCGGCTTGTGTTTATCTCGTGTTTATTTAAATGAGGGAATTGAGGCTTTGGAGATTAAAAAGACTTATTACTCTTTGATTATAAGCAATTACTGGACACAAGTAATGGCCAAACTTCCTCTAATTCGTTATAGACTTCATCAATATTTCCAGCAAGCACTTCTGCTGCCAATTCCTTTGCTCTTGTTGGAGGCAAACCTTCCCTTTGAGCTGCTAGAATTCCTCCGAGAGCCAATTGTTGTCTTGTACCCATGAGTATTTGATCACAAATGTCCTCTGCTCGAAGCGGTTCAGTCATAAATCTCGTCCTCCTCAAATAATAGCCTATATTATACCAGATTTTATACATTTTTATATTTTATCCCTGATTACCTATTCGTCCAAAATCGAAGAAATTGTAATCCTTAGCCATCAAGAGTTCGGGAGCAGGGTTCTTTAGTTTCAAAAAAATATCTTAAACTAAATAGACCGGTTAGGATTCGAACTTTGGTATACTGCCATTATAGTGTCCAAGAGTTTTTATCAATATTATCAACAATTACTTCAAGAGTATGGCAACCCAATAAAATATTGGCCTCAGTGGTGTGCCAAAAATAAATCAATAAAAGAACGAGAAAAAATTATTATTGGTATGGTTTTAGTTCAAAGAACTAGCTGGCATAATGCCAACATCGTTCTTAAAAATCTCAAAAAAGAAAACCTTCTATCGGTTAAGAAAATAGCAAGACTTAAAAGCCTAGACCTATTAACCCGACTCATTCACTCAGTTGGTTTTTATCAATCTAAACCTAAACGCCTTTTTGATATTTGCACTTTTGTGGCTAGTCAGGGCGGGGTAAGAGGACTTATGATGAAGGATGTCAAAAATATTCGCCAGCAACTTCTTAATATCAAAGGTGTCGGTCAAGAAACTGCCGATACAATTTTGCTATATGCACTAGATAAACCAAGCTTCATTGTTGATGAATATACTCGTCGGTGGACTGAAAAGAATGGTTTAACGAAAGAGAAAGAGTACATTAAATTGCAACAATTTTTCCAGAACAATATGGAGCCCGATTTAAAAGTTTATCAAAATTTCCACGCCCTTATTATTGTTTGTCAAAAAGGTAGAGAAAAGTCAATGATGGAAGTAATATAGCTAGAATTAGTTTGAAATGAGTTGAATAAAAGTTGAATGTCTTGTAGGATAGACTCAAATTCTAGTTTGTGGTTGCAGGACAAGTACTTTTGAACATGATCTTTTCATAACGGCAGTTGGGTTTGATAATAGATAATCGCAAAAGACATCAATTATAATTAGATTTGGGGAAAAGCCCATTTTTTGGCGTTCAAGCTTGAACATATTGATTATCATTTTGTCTGATTAGTATTGTGAAAACCAATGACAGTCTTGAAATTAAGTTTAAGTGAGTAAAAAAACAAGAATTTTAAATATTTTAGTACTTCTAGGAGTCCTATCTTTTGTCCTTTTATTCCGCTGGAATAGTTTCAACTCTCCTTTTGAACGCGACGAAGGAGAATATGCTTATTCTGCTTGGATTTTAAAACAAAACATTCTTCCTTATAAAAACAGTTTTATACAAAAACCTCCCATGATTATTTATACCTATCTTTTGTCTTTATATATTAATCCTCATGCCCTTTGGCCTCCAAGATTACTAGCGATGATCTTCGAAGCAGGGTCGATTTTATTAGTAGGTTATATATTAAAAAAGGATTTTGATAAAAGCACTGCTTTAATAGCTATGGGGCTTGCTATTCCGATGATTATGTTTTTTCATCTTTATTCTTTAGCGGCTAACACAGAAAAATTTATGCTTCTTCCTTTATTAGGGACACTGGCTGTTTATACATATAACAAAAGCAAAAAAAACTCCTGGTCGCGTTTTTTATTCGGAACACTTAGTGCTCTGGCAGTATTTTATAAACAAATTTGCTTCCTTCCAATACTGTTTATTTTCTTAGTCTGGTTAATAAAAGGGTTTCAACAAGATAAAAAAGTAAAGATTTTACTAGTAAATATTTTTTATACTATCTTGGGATTTTTGTTAACTTCTTGGCTGATTTTAAGCCCTTTTATATTAAAAGATGCTTTATCTTATGTATGGGAATGTGTGATCTTTTTCAATAAATACTATCTTGAAAATTATGGTTTCTCTTTGAATCATTCCCTCCGTTTTCTAAAGCTGTTCTTAACAAACTGGTGGCTTTTGTTTTTCTTTTCTGCTTGGTTTTTTTATAAACTTCCCAAAAATTGGTGGTTTTATTTAGGCTTGTTTTTAACTTCTTTATTTTCTGTTTCTTTTAGCCCTTTAGGACATTACTATATTCTTATTATGCCGTTTTGGGCAATGATTGCTTCTCTAGGAATTAATTCGTTTGCCACTTTCCTTAAAAAAAGAAAAAAAAGTAGATCAACACAAAAAACAAAAGTGGTGATTACCTCTATTTTATTAGTCAGCATGATTTTAGCTATAAAAAAACAGTTTTTTCTTTCCCCTGAAGATCTAAATCTTTTAGTCTATACAAAAGATAATCCATTTATAGAAGCGTCAATTGTAGCCAAGCGGATAACAGATTTAACTTCTGCTAAAGATTATGTTTATGTTCTAGGCTGCGAACCACAAATTCTTTTTTACAGCAAGAGAAAAAGTCCTACACGGTTTTTTACTAATTATCCTCTCGTGATTGAGTCCCCCAAAAAAATTGATTATCAAAGGCAAACAATTGCTGACCTTAAACTTAAACCTCCAAAAGCAATTGTTGTCTCTCAATATCATCTTAAAAAAATATGGGATGGAAAAACACCAAAACTATTGGAACAATACATGGCAGAATTAATAGAAAATAAATACCGATTAATAGGAGGTTTTATTTGGAATGATAATCAAGGGTATTGGCAAGAACCAATAACAAATGATGGTCAGAAAGCAAAAGCTACTTTATTACTCTTTATAAAAAATAGTAAAAATGAAAAATAAGAAATTACAGAATAAGTCCTTTAGGGGGAGCCCAGTTGGACTTTTTGGCACTTCAGCCAACAAGTCAAATGGTTTTTTAAGGCTAAAAGTGACCCTTTTGTCTTTCAAAAAAAGGTTCGAAGATACGCAATTCACCAAAATGTGTTTTTCTTCCTTCGTTCCCTCTAAAAATAATTCCCCTGCGTGGCGGGCAAGGTAAAGGAGGTTCGAGGATTGCTCTAGCCAATCTTGCGAGTGACGGGTGATGTTGTCGAGCTTTTGCTGGATGTCTGTAATTTCTCTTTGGACATCATTTTGGATTTCTGAAAAAGTTTCGTCATCTTTAATTTCACTGGTGACCATTTTCCTGAACATTTGCTTCTTTTCCTCTTTGAGTTTTGCCAGTCGTGATTTAAGGGTTTTTTCTTGCTGGACTTGGTAGTTGCAGTCATCTCGGTAAAGCTCTCCTAACTTTATTTGGATTGCTTCTGATTGTTCTTCCGAAAGGAAAAAGTTGATGAAAATGTCTGCTATTTGCTTTTCAAGCTCTTTTTCCTCTATGTGTGGCTGGCCGCAATTCCCCTTTGATTTGGTGCAGTGATAGTAATTGTAATCATGGATGTTGCCGTTTTTTTGTTTTTTAGTCCTATGTTCTGCCGTGATATTTAGTCCGCAAGCTCCGCAGGTGAGCAAACCTTTATAAATGAAGTCAAGCTCGGGTTTGATTGTAAATGGTGACTTGCTAGAAAGTTTTTCTTGGACTAAGTCAAAAAGTTCTTTCGTGACTATTGGCTCGTGGGTTCCAGGGACAAGCTTCTTTTTCCACATCATGGCTCCATAATAAAAGGGATTATTCAGAGCCTCTCCAAGCGATGATTTTTTAACCTTGTTTCCGAATTTCGTCCGCAACCCTTGTTCATACATGTAATCGGAGAGTTTTTTCAAGCTGATGTCTTGGTAGGCGTAAACTTCAAAAGCCTTCCTGACGAGCAGAGCCGTCAGTGGGTCATATTCTATCCTTCCCAATTTTTTACCAAGGTTGTCTATCATCCTTTGTTTTTCCGGGAGGTATTGTTTTCCAGCTATCCGTCCCATCTTATCTAGGTTTAGGTAGCCTAAAGGCGCCCATCCCGGCCACTCTTTTATTGTTATTTTGTTTCTTAACCCTCTTTTTGTATCTTCTGAAAGGTCGTCGATTTTCCTTTTGGCCATGACCGTATTTATGCCAAGCATCATGTTTCCGTTCGCGTCACTTGTATAATTTCCATAATCTGACGCCCATATTTCAATGCCTGTGTTTAGAAGGTCAAGCAAGTCATCTAAGTCGCCATAATTTCTGGTTAGCCGGTCTGCCTTATAAGCAACAACCCCTTGGGCTTTATTGCTTTGTAGTAGGCTTAAAATGCTGTTAAAAATCGGCCTTGTGTTGGATTTTTTTGCCGAGAAGCTTTCTCTGAATTCAAAATTTTTAGGGATATACAATCCTTTATTGGTGGCAAATTCCCTGACAACCTCTGCTTGGCCGTCAAGGGACAAAACCTGCTTGTCTTCCGTGTCGGTTGATTTTCTGTAGTATGCGATGTATTTTTTCATTTTGTTTCTTTGTTAATCATTAAAATAGAGGATAACTTTTTTAATTTCGAGCCCATCTGCAATTTAGGTTCATTTTTTATTTTTTTAATCAAGGTGTGGTTTATACTAAATACTTGTTTTTCTTAATAATGTTTTTCTATTACTTCACCATTAAAGTGGTTAAACCTCTCGTGTTCATTATGGGTTGACCTCTCTTCATAATCTTAGGAAGAGGGGATGTGTAAGATGCACCAATAATTCGGAAGGTTTATTTTTTCTTTGCGCCTGTTTTCCTTATGGATTAAGCCCAAGGTGACAAACTCTTGGACATACCTGTCAATCGTGGACTTGGAGCACCCGCTTAGTTTTGCGAGCTCTCCCCTTTTGGCGTAAAATTCAGCTTCTTGGTTGGAGTTGCTAGCTTTTTCGCAAAAGGCCAGATAGACGGAGCGGGCTGTCCTTACCCTTTGGGGTTTGCTGGAATAATGGTTATTTATGAAGCGAAGTGCTATTTTACCTGACCAGCACCAGGGCGCGTCGCTGTTTATGCCCCTTGGTTGTATTGTTTGGTTTTTCATTTTTGTGTTGTTTAACCCGAGCCTTCCCCGAGCCTTTACCCGATAGTTTTTCGATTGTTAATCCCGCCAACCCTCTTTTTCACCGAATTTGCTCCGAAGTTAGACCGCAGGCTCTAATTAGGTCTTCCGGGAGAAAACAAGGTCTTTAAGAGTCTTTAGGCTGTCCACAAAGCGTTTGATTTTGCCTTCGGCGGCATTTGTCCAGTAGGCGTTGGACATTAACTTGCATTTACTTAAGTTACTGAAAACGAACCAGAAGTAGCGGCTGTCTGGGTCAAGTCGGAGGAGAGGCATGTCCTGCGAGTAAAGCCAAGAGGCTTCGAAGATGTCCTTAGTTTTGTATTCGTCCATAATTTTGTCTCCTTTTGTTTATTTTCATCAGCACGGCAAAAAACCGCGCCAAGTCGTCGGTCACTTTGAAATCGTTTTTAGCTTTGGTTGTATCCTTTTGTCTAGTCACAACTCCAGCTTATAAAAATAAAACCGTGCTAGATAACACGGCTATTTCAGGAAAAAGGAGTGTAAAGAAAGTTAATGGGAGTAAAGGCTTTTTATCCTATTTTTAATCCTTGAGATAATCATACTAGCAGAGCTGACGTCATTAAGCCCATATTTTTTAACTAGCTTATAGTAGGATGTAGTTTGTTTGTCTGAATAAATCTGCCAATCTCTTTCAAAATCGGTAAATGGCTGGGGTTTGTTTTGGGCAAAGCCGGTTTTTTTTACTAACTCTTTTTTCTTTTGTTCAACCTGCTTCCAATTCTTGCTGATGAAATTTAACACCTCTGCTTTTGTATGATAGAGAGAACAAGACAGTTGGACGACTACTCCGTTTTCTGCCGCATCAATTTCCATCCATGGTGGTGGAATGATGGTTTTTATTTCACCTCGCTCATCAACACCCTTAAGAAGTGGCTTAGGGTTGACCTTGGATAAAAGGAAGATAATCAGATTCCGTAAGACATGGCGTTCCGGGCGGTTATACAAAGGTGATTTCTTGGCAACAGTCTCTATGTCTATTCGTAAATCGTCGTTTTCAGGCTTTGCCCTAATTATTGAAGCTGAGTTTTTTTGTCCAATAATTCGGTTAAGCTCTTTATGATGCTTTTTTTTCAATACCTCGAAGTCTTTTTGGAAATCCTTGTTTTGCATCAATAAGAACAGATTTTGGGCGATGGGTGTCTTATAACTGATTTTGTCTTGTTTTGTCATTCTAACAGCATTTTACCTAATTGCTGGATAGTAATATAGGATTTATCTGGTTTTATTTGATAAAATAACAAATATGAACAACAAGTTGACAAAACGACAGGCCATTGAATTTCTCAATCTAGATGAAAAAGTTTTTGACAACTACTTCCGCAATGCAGGCGAATTTGCGCCGCTTCCGAGAGGGGGAGACAGAGGTAGGTTTTATTTTGATAAGGGAATGCTCCAAGAGTGGTTGGATAACTATAAATACCGTTCAATTGAGTTGAACATTGAGGATTATAAAATGTGTCTTGATTTTGCTTTGGCACAGCATTTTCGAGGATATGTGCTTTCAGATTGGGGAACAGCTAGACAAAGAGAGTTTGGTCAGAAACTAACAAATTGGATAAAAGGGCAGTTGGCAGAAGTGGCGGTTCAGAAGTTCTTTGAGAACGAATTTGGATGCAGGGTAGAGCTGGATTTTGGCATACATGATGAAATTGTGCCGCAGGATATTATTGCGGTTGAGGAAAAGAATAAAAAAAGAGAGCCAAAAATTGGTGTTGGGATTAAATCCTCAAAACCCAAAAGCGCTTACCTTGTGCTTGGTGAAAATGAAATAACTATATCTGAGCGAAAATCAGATGTTTATATTTTTTGCCGCCCGGATATTCCCGACGACCATCTCTTAAGAATCACTAAAAACAGAATAGAAGAACTGGTAAAAAACCAGCAGCATTTTCAGTCATATAAGGATGATATACCGAGGTTTGAAAATGTGTATTGTGAAATTGCTGGATGGGCAGACATTGATGAATTAGAAAAGGTAAAAAGTATTCCAGGAATTGATTTTAACGGCTGGCGCTATGTAAAAAAGACAGGACTGCTTCATAAAAGCAAAAAGGATTGGGAGAAGCTAATAAAAAGGCTTTAGGTTCAAAAAAGTCTTTCCTGAAATTCATCTTCCCCGTTTTGAATTGTTGGTTTGACAGATTTATAAGGTATGCCGGCAAAGGTTTTTAGAATTGCTGTTACTATTGCTTGGGCCCCTTTCGGCGGAACTGCCATTCCAATCTGTTTCCTTACATTTTCTTTGCCTCCCTCAAATATAAAACTGTCAGGAAAGGTTTGGATTCTTGCGCGTTCTCTATTTGTTAAAGCCCTATTTTCCTTCCAATGGTAGCCATGCGTCCCTCCTCCTCCGCTGCCGGTAATTGTGTAGGATGGTTTATCGGGATGCAGTCTTTTATAAATTTGGCTCATCCGGGCATTTTTAACATTTAGTCTTAAATGTTTTGGCAGTTTTTTATACCAAGCATTTTCTCCTGGAGGAATATGCTTCAAACGCTCTATAACAGTCTCAGATTGCCTTGTTCTTTCATTATTAGGGGCATTCTCTGGTATTGGAGGTGATTCAAGAGCTTCTCTGGCAGTTGTGGGTTTATTGAGTGTGGTAGGTGCAGGAACTTTGAATTTTAATCCGAGGTCTTTCCTGATACCGATTATCACTATTCTGTGTCTGGTTTGGGGGACGCCATATTCTTCAAACTTATACAAATTAGTAGTCAGGTTATATCCTTTTCCGGCGGCTTCCAAATCCTCAAGTATTTTCTTAAATGCCATTCCATTGTTAGCACTCTGTATCCCTCCAACATTTTCAGCAAGAAACCATTTGGGATTGTGTGCTTCAATTGCTTTTATGCCGTAGGTATAAAGCGGGCCATATTTACCATCAAAGCCCTTTTGTTCTCCAACAAGACTGAAATCGTTGCAGGGAAAACCGAAAGCAAGGGCATTAAACTTAGGTATTTTGCTAAAGTTAATTTTCTCAACCGGCTTGCAGGCAGTAAAAGACTTTTTGCCGTTATGAATGTTTCGGGAGTAAGTATCGCATGAATTTTGGTCTATATCATTAGCCCAAACAGACTTAACTTTATAAACCACACCTTTTTTATCCGTTACGGAAGAGGTAACAGCGCCCAGTGCTAATCCTCCCGGCCCGCAAAACAACTCTGCAAGTCTAAAATCTACCTTTTTGTTCTTCATATGAGTATCCTATCAATTTTCTTTCTAAGCATTTTATTGTCTCTGGTTTCGCATTCCCATACAATATGCGTCTTCCAGCCTAGTTTTTTTAGTTTTTTAATGTTTTCTTTTTGTCTTTTTATATTTCTTTCTAACTTTGGTTTCCAATAGTTTTTATTGGTTTTCGGGCTGACATTCCACTTACAGCCCTCATGCTGATGCCAGAAGCAACCATTGATAAAAACAACTTTTTTTAGTCTTGAGATAACAATATCAGGCTTACCAGGCAGTTTTCCTACATGCAATCTGTATCGCACCCTCATGTCTGTTAAGGCTTTTCTAACCACATTTTCAGGGGCTGTATCTTTGCTTCTAATACTGGACATACACCTTTTGCGCTGTTGTTTAGTTAAATTATCCATTAGTACTGTTCTTTCTTAAAAATTTATCAATGGCCATCTGGGAAATCCTGTATCCTTTACCGAGCTTGAGCGCCTCTAATTTGCCGCTTTTAATGTAATTAAGCACCGTCTGCCAGTGTATTTTCAGCATATCTGCCACCTGCTCAACGGTGTAAAAAGTATTGTTTTTCATGGCATTTTCTGATATAAGTTATTATAAGCATTTATAAATGATAAATGCAAGGTGGGTATGATACAAGACAATTTAAATATAATTATTTTTATCGTTACAGTATTTGGATTCTATTTTGCTTATTTTCAATGGTTCAAAATTAACAGAGAGAAAAAAATCCATCTTCTGAAATTGCTAAAAGTTCAGTTAGATTGCCTCGGACCATGGGTCGGTTCTACTGGAGGTGGGTATGGTGATAATTTAACAAAATCACAGAAAATCGATAATGCTAACCCGTTCAAAGTCATTTACACTACTGGTTCGTCTCCTCTTATAGATTCTACTCTGTTGGAACAAATGTCCGAAGTTCCAGAAAGAATTATTGGAGAAATAAATCAGCTTCACTACGACTTCAAAAGAATAGAAAGTATCCAAAGTTATAGAAATCTATTGACTTCCAGCGATATTAAATTATCAACTTCTGTCAGAAAAAAAAGTGAAGCCTGTGATTGGAACACAACTACTTTTGAAAATTTCTTTACAAGCCTTCCCCCTAAGGAAAAAGACTTTGTAGCGATTTTAGTTTCCTATGGCAAAGCGTTACATTGTGATGTAATCGGTAATGTTAATCATGGAGCACGCCAACACTGGGAAGAAATTCAGAAGTGGATTCGAGGAGAAATAGCCTCTTATAAGAAACCTCAACACCCATTTATTGTTCTAACCTTCGTTATTTTTTCACTTGTTTTATTTGTGGTTAATTCCTTTTGGAAATTTTCAAATGATATTTTTTCAATAGCTTTACTTTCATTACTGCTAACAGCCTTGGTAAGTATAAGTGCGCGAGCGATTATTATAAATAACGAGCGAAGCTAAAAAGTATTTATTCAAATAAAATGACGACATCAACGGCGACCAGCCAAAGTTCTTCGACTACGGAACCAACACGAGAGGAAAAAACATCCTTTGTAAGGGAGGAAATTGTTGGGAAAATGGTTTGCGGCTATATGGTTGGTGATATCAAAAGGCTACTGGAAATTAAGGTTATTGAAAATTATGACGGAAACTGCAACTTCCCGATTGCTCTTTATGTGTTTTCCTGTATGGACTTTTTGGGTTACTTGTTTGCCGAGAATAAATACAATCCAAGTGGTGATACGGCGAAAAGAATAAACGCCTATATTGACTTATTTTTTACCGATAAAGCTAAAGCTGAAATCGAACCACACAAAACTGAATTTGTTGATACCTTCCGGAATGGCTTGAGTCATGAGTTTTTCCCAAAAATATCGGGAATAAGTCGTATCAATGATAGCTTGATGTCGATTTCCGAAAAGGGTTACTGGGTGATGGATGCTGATATTCTGGCGAGAATGTTCTTAGAATCAGTCGAAAATCTGAAAAAGTTTAGCACCCATGTAACTGTATCTTGCCGCGCATATGATAGATACAGCGAAATACAAAAGGAGAACATCCAATCAAAAACCCATACAGTAAGTTCATCAACGGCTCGAAGTAGTATGGCAACCACAACAACATTGCCCTTAGAGCTTATAAAAAGGTTGGATGCGGATGATAATGTTGGAGTTCCCAGCTCAAAAGGCGATACGGGGGTTGCCGGTCTGGAAAAATTAAATAGGAAAAATGATTTATAATATAGTTGTATGACCAGTAGCAAAAATCAACCTAGTTTTACTGCAATCGAAAGTTCTCAAACTACGATAAAAGGAGGAGTTCAAGTAGTTACTCCAAATCCTCCGCCTGACCCAAAACCGCCAAGCTCATGGGGCACTGCTGTGCCTAGCCCTAGCCCCAGCCCAAGTTCTAGTCCAAGCCCAAGTCCTAGTCCTGCTCCACCTGATGACGATAGTTAAATTAGGAATAAGGGGAAAATTGAAATTTAATAAGTAAAATATGATTGACCTATTAAACTCAGACATTTCAAGTCTTGTTGAAGTCGTATTTTTTCTACTTCCCGGATTCCTCGTTATCATGTTTTTTCAATACCTAGTTCCCTCTAGGGAGAAATCTGATTTACAGACGGTTGTCTTGAGCGTGGCTACTTCCGTTGGCCTTTCTTATTTGACGGGGGTCTTTTATGGAATTCTAAATTTTTTATCGAGTCTCAACTTAAATTTAAAACCAAGCCATTTTATTTTCAGCACAACAAGTCTATTGATAGGCTTTTTATTGGTGGCATTGTTAGCGAAGCTTATTAGAAGCGGGAAGTTTGAGAAGTTCATTACTCGCTTTCTCAAGCGGCGGCCATTTGGGAGGTTATGGCACTATTTTCTAAATTCGCCACCAAATACTGTTGTAAAAGTATTTACTACCGACAATAAGGTTTATATAGGCATAATAAAAGAATTTTCCATTGACCCTAGTGATGAGATTCAAGAGTTAGAATTATGGAAGCCTCTTTACTACGACCCCTTTTCTCAAAGACCGGTTCGTATTAAAGAAGTAGAAACAGTTCTATTAGAGGGACATGCCATTGTTAGTATCGAAAAAGTAATCCCAAAAGAGGCTTCGAAAATTTATCCAGAGTTAAAATAATCCCTACTCTATGATGGTAAGTTTTATTGTTTAGCCCACACCCTGTTTTTTATCAGCTTAAAAATCGAATCAACAATTTTTGGCTTTTCTCCATCCGGCATTAACTGCGTCTGTTTCAGAACAAAACCATTTTTCACCTTTTGATTCGTCGATAACCGTCTTGTTGTAAGAGCCGCAACCAGGAAGATGGTAGATTTTTTCACCACTGCTGGAGATATTGCCTTTAATGACGCAGTTTCCTGTTTGAGTTGTTGTGGTTTGTTGCGTCTGGGTTGTTGTTTGCGGACTCGTTGATGACGAGGTAGTTAATGGCTGGCCAAAATAATCACAAGCGTTCCATAGGCCTTTATTTTCTTCTCTTGCCAACCTTTGTGCTTCTAAAAATCTTTCTTGGTATTTCACATCCGGAGGGTAAGTGCTGGGTTGAGCGTAGCCTTCTCTAACAAGAACTTCATTGATTAAAACATCGCCAACCCAAACATATCTTAAAAGCCTGTCGTATTTATCCGTTTCCGAAACATCTTTTTCCAGCCTTACTTGTTTTCCTAAAACTAATTCTTTATTTTTGTTAGAGGCTTCCTTGCCAAAACATTGGACTGGTTTTGATGGATGGACTGTTTCTGGCGTATCTATGCCTATGTAACGGACTTTCTGTCCTGTCTCCAGTTCAATCGTATCGCCATCAATTACTCTCTGGACTTTAACCGTGGCCTGATTTTGCAAAGAAGTATCAGGGGATTGGGTTGGTGTAGTTGCAGGATTGGATTGAACCTGATTACTGTTTTCATCTTCATTAGAGGGTGTCTCATTTGGGCTTGGGAAAGGTGAGGTTAATGATACACTTTCTACCTCTGTCTTTTTTGTCTCCTCAGCCGGCTTGGGTGAAATAACTGCTGCTGCCCAGACAGAACCGATAAATACTGTCGGCAGGAGAATCAAGGCGATTAAAGAGTATTTAAGTTTCTTATTAAAGCCGGTTTTGAAGGTTTTGTAAGCTAAGAAAGCTCCCAGAAGAAAAGGCCAAAGAGGAAAACTCAAAATAACCGTGATTAAAATAAACCACCATTTTTTATAAATCGGTTTTAGTTTTTTGTCTGTCTTCATCTCTATATAAGTCAAGCTGATTATAGCAGTTTTCATCGGAAAGTCTATGTTTACTGCGTTGTCGTTTAATGAGAATTACACAACAATTAAAACATGCTGTCTAAACAAAATTTTACAAAGCTGGTCAGTAAAAAAATCAAAGAAGAAAGAGAAAGAAAAAACATCTCCCAGGAAAGCCTTGCTTATGAGGCAGGTCTTTACAGGACTTATATTGGACATTTAGAAAACGCCCGCTATTCTCCCAGTGCTTATGTCCTGTATAAACTGGCAAAGGTGTTAAAAATTGACCCTTCTGTTTTTTTCCCTAAAAAATAATCTTACTCAGCGTGTTAAAAAAGGTTATTGTTAAGAAGTTAAGGCAAAATTAAAGTTAGGAATATAAAATTGATTGGTTATAAACCAGTCTCGAAGTTTGCGCGCCAGGGGGAGCCAGTTGGCGTTTAATATACCAGTTTTAGTCTTATTTAGGAATTTTAAGTGCTAGTGAACTATTAAACTAACTCATTTCTGGCAGTAATATCTCAGCATATTTTCAGGAAGCAAGTGATAGAATGATTATTTATACCCTATGAACAAGCGTTTAGTTATTGTTTCTATTCTTATTCTTGGAATTCTTACTAGTATTATTGTTTATAACCGTTTTTTCAGGGATTTTCTTAAATCTACCACTGCTTTATATAAAAATGCCCAGCAAGAAGGACGCGGTGGATTAACAAATGAACCCAACCCGCTTTCCATAGAATACATGCGTGGGCAAGAGTATCCCGGAAGCGATATTGTAATAGAAGAAACGCTTCCACCAGGATCAAATTACAATCGGTATATAGTTTCTTATAAGTCAGACGGCTTGAAGATTTTTGCCTTGTTAACAGTGCCTCAAGAAGATCCTTCGACAACTTCAGGATTAAAAAAACCTCCTGCTGGTTGGCCGGTTATTATCTTTAATCACGGCTACATTCAACCAGAAGAGTACCGGACCACGGAAAAATACCTTGCTTATACTGACGCTTTTTCCAGAAACGGATATATTGTTTTTAAATCCGATTACCGAGGTCATGGAAATTCCGAGGGAAAACCGGAGGGTGCTTATTATTCTTCTGCCTATACAATTGATATATTAAATGCCGTTTCTTCGATGAAAAAATATAAGGATGCTGACCCGGAAAGAATTGGTATGTGGGGACATTCAATGGGAGGAACGATAACTTTGCGTTCGATGGTGGTAACAAATGATATTAAGGCGGGTGAAATCTGGGCAGGGGTAGTGGCTTCGTATGAAGATTTGACCAATAATTGGCACCATCCAGACCTCAATCCTCGACCTTTTATTCCTTCTCAGAGAGAACAGGTATCAAGACGGCCGGGAAGACAGGAACTTGTTGACAAGTACGGGAGTTTTAAGGCAAATCCTCAGTTTTGGCAGTCAATCTCACCGATATCATTTGTCAAAGACATTTCCGGCCCGATACAACTTCAACATGGAACGCTAGATGAGGAAGTACCTTTGCTTTTTAGTCAGAAATTAGACGAAGCGTTGAGAAACAGCGGTAAACCCGTAGAGCTATACACATATGAAGGAGACAATCATAATCTTTCTAATAACCTTGATATGGCACTGCAAAGGTCGGTAGATTTTTTTGATAAATATTTAAAAGGTTCAGAGATTTCTAATTAGGGCATTATTCAGTCAAAACAACACACAGTGTCACTTTTTCCTTTTATAATAATCCTCAAATTCTTTAGCAATGCTCAGGAAAAGTACGAGCCAATTAAATAGCTTTAGAGATAAAACAGACCTTCCTCCACTGTGTTTATTGTTTTATTATGGATACCAATAAAGAGAGAAGATTAGGTAGAGAAACTGGGGTTTTACAACTTGAGATTAATTATAATAAAATAGAAGGAATTAGGAGGAGGTGAAAAAAATGAAGAAGATATTAATAATAACTCTTTCCACTTTATTGGTTTTGGTGTTTTTGCCGATTGTTACTTTTGCTCAAGGTCAAGGTCAAGGTAATAATCAGGTGGAAAATCAAAACCAAGTTCAGACTCAAAACCAAGGTGAAGACCAACAACTACAGGTTACCACTCAGGAACAGGAGAGCTTACAGCAAGGGCAGGACGAAGAAGCTGAAGGTCAAACCCAAGGGCAACCTAAATCAATTAGTCCCAGAAGTGAGACAGCCAGAGAACATATGAGCGTGGTCGGCCAGACGGTTGAGGAACTATTAACTACTCAAGGAGCCAAAGCTGGTATTGGTCAGCAAGTAAGCGAAGTGGCCAAAGAGCAACAACAGGCACAGCGAGAGATTGAAGGTGAGTTGGGCAAGCTGGAAGTAAGACAGGGTTGGATGAAGAAACTGTTTGGCCCTGACTACAAAGCAATTAAGAATCTCAATCAGCAAATAGAAAGAAATAGAGTGAGGGTAAGACAACTTGAAGAGTTGCAAAATCAGGTAACTAATCAGGTTGACCAAACTCAAATCCAAGAAGCAGTTCAAGCCCTAGTTGAGCAAAACACGGCTTTAGAGGAGCAGATTCAGGCAGAGGAGCAAGTAGGTAGTCTGTTTGGCTGGTTGTTTAGGTTATTTGCTAAGTAGAAAGTTGTTGTTTAAAAGGAGGTGAAAAGAAGATGAAGAAATTGACAATTCTTTTGTTGGGAGTATTTGTTGTTATTGCTTCAGCTTTTATTTTATGGACAAAAAATCAGGTTTCTGCTGAAGGAAAGAATGATTTTGTCAAAGGAGAAGTTTTGGTCAAGTTCAAAGAGTCGGCTAGTCCGAACGAGGTAAGTGAGATTCATAGAAGATTGGGTGGTAAGGTTAAGGACATAATTCCTGAAATTAATGTTCAAGTAGTTGATATCGGTGCTAAAGGAGTAGGTGAAGCAGTCTCGGCTTATGCTAGAGATAGGTGGGTTGAATTCGTTGAGCCTAACTTTATTGCCTCTGCCTTGGTAGACGACCTTTACTTTGACAATCAATGGGCTTTGAATAATACAGGTCAAACTACCTGCAACACAAAGGGAGATATTTGTACAACCGGTACTTTTGATGCTGATATTGACGCTCTAGAAGCCTGGAGTTATTCCACCGGCAGTCAAGAAGTCAAGATAGCCATTTTAGACTCAGGTATTGACCAAGACCATCCTGATTTAATGGGTAAAATAGAGGTCAATAAAAATTTTACCGGCAGTGCTACGGAAGATGATAATTATGGACATGGTACTCATGTGGCTGGAATAGCGGCGGCTAACACTAACAATACTGTTGGTGTTGCGGGTGTGGGTTACCAGTCTAAACTGATGAACGTCAAGGTTTTAGGCGATGATGGCTATGGCGCTTATTTATGGATTGCCAAAGGAATAATTTGGGCGGCAGAGAATAATGCTGATATTATCAACCTCAGCCTTGGTAATAACTTCAAGTCATCAACTTTAGAGAGCGCAGTCAACTATGCGTGGAGTAAAGGAGTAGTAATTGTGGCGGCGGCTGGAAATAGCGCTAATCCTAGTAGGACATATCCCGCTTACTATGTTAATTGTATTGCGGTAGCAGCGACTAATAACAATGATACCAAGGCCTCTTTCTCAAGCTATGGCAGTTGGGTAGATGTGGCTGCACCAGGTGAGAATGTTTATTCTACCTTTCCAAATCATCCTTTTTACCTGCAAACGGTATATGGTAGATCCAATAACTATGATTTTGGCAATGGCACATCAATGTCAACACCGCATGTAGCCGGAATTGCGGCTTTAGTTTGGTCAATGGAGCAGGGTTTAAGCAATCAAGAAGTAAGAAACAAGATTGAACAAACAGCAGACGCAGTTGTGGGCACTGGTAGCTACTGGACATGGGGAAGAGTGAATGCTTGTAATGCCGTAGGAGGCAATTGTTCAGGAGTGGTACCTACTCCAACACCAACGCCGACACCAGAACCAAGTCCGGAGCCATCACCAACTCCTCAACCAGACGCTTGTTATAACTATTGCTTTAAGAGGATTTGCGATGGAGTATGCCATCCGGTAAAAGATAAGCCTGACTGTCCTGATTGCCTGCAAGAGAGTCATTAGTTAAAGAAGAAAATACTCTATTAAGCTTAAGAGGCTCGTTGATGAGGGAATTTACTGGGGTTTACAAAACTGCCCGTTAGTTGCCTTGACTATTGAATAATTAGGCTCTTTTTCTAAGATTATCTTAAGAGTCTGGATTTGTTCTTTTACCTGAGTAACCAGACGGATTGGCATGAAGTAATTTTTTTTAAAAAAGGTGCTAAAAATTGAAGAATTGTAAACCTGCCTTACTGGCAAAAGGTTTTTAGTTATTCATGCTATGATTTGAAAATCTTCCTAGGCAGGGGTATAATGAAAATAGGTTGAAATGCCTGGAAGCAGGCATTTTTTTATTCCATATGGACATTCGTAATATAGCTATTATCGCCCACGTTGATCACGGTAAAACGACTTTAGTCGATGCTTTGTTGAGGCAGTCGGACACAAAGATGAATAAAAATTTGACCGGAACGAACTGCATTATGGACAGCAATGAACTGGAGCGCGAGCGAGGAATCACCATTTTCTCCAAAAACGCCTCGGTTGTCTGGAAAAACACTAAAATCAACATTATCGATACTCCAGGGCATGCTGATTTTGGCGGTGAGGTGGAGCGTGTTTTAAAGATGGCAGATGGTTCGTTGTTGCTAATTGATGCGCATGATGGACCAATGCCTCAAACCCGGTTCGTCCTTAAAAAAGCGCTAGAACTGAAGCACAAGATAATTATTGTTATCAATATGATTGATAAAAAGAATCTGGACATCAATGAGGTTTTAAACAAAACTTTTGACCTTTTTATTGATTTGGGGGCGGACGATAAGACGGCCGATTCCCCAGTAATATATACCTCAGGGAAACTGGGCAAAGCAGGTTTAAATACGGATTTAAACAGCATGGTTGATATTTCTCCCTTGTTTGAAAAAATCGTTTCTTATATCCCGCCGGCAACTGGTGATGTTAGTAAGCCGCTGCAAATGTTAGTGACTTCGATTAGCCGGGATAATCACAAAGGCAGGGTCGCGCGAGGCAGAATATATCGGGGACGGATTAGAGCAGGACAGGAAGTGATGCATATTAATCGGCATGGCCAGATGAAAAAATTCCGCCTTACTTCTCTTGTTACCTTTGACGGTTTGGATAAAACCGAAGTCAAGGAGGCTCAAGCAGGTGAAATCGTGGCAGTGGCAGGTATTCCGGAGATTACGATAGGAGAAACGATTGCCGAAATTGACAAACCAATGGCTTTACCCCTGCTGGCAATTGAAGAGCCAACGGTTAAAATGACTTTTAATGTCAATTCCTCGCCTTTTGCCGGTAAAGAAAGCACTTTTGTTACTTCCAGCAAAATTAAAGAAAGATTATATGCAGAGCTCGACAATGATGTTGCTCTGAAAGTCACTGATAATCCTAATGGTGGGTGGGTGGTTTCCGGCCGAGGTGAACTGCATCTGGCTATTCTGATTGAGCGGCTAAGGCGGGAAGGTTACGCCGTGCAAGTTTCCCAGCCACAGGTAATTGTCAAAGAAAAAAACGGCCAAAAACTTATTCCCTACGAAGAAGTTTATCTCGAAGTACCGGAATCGTATAGCGGCGCCGTCATCCAGAAATTAAACTCCCGTTGTGGCGAGATGAAAAAGATGGAAGTGATAAACGGGATCACCCATTTAGAATTCGTCATTCCGACCCAGGGACTTTTTGGTTACCGGATGCAGTTTATGTCCGATACTCATGGATTGGGCGTAATGGACACGATTTTTCACGATTACCTGCCGGAAAAAGGCACTTTAAAAGATCGTGAGCAAGGGTCGTTGGTAGCACATGAGACCGGTATCACCCGAATTTACGGTTTGACCAATGTGCAGGATCGGGGTGAATTGTTTGTCGGGCCAAACACGATGGTTTACAAAGGACAGGTAGTTGGCCAGAATGCTCGATCAGGCGATATGCATGTCAATGTTTGCAAGGAAAAACAATTGTCAAATATGCGTTCCAAAGGCGAGGGTGTGTCACGACACTTTAATGAGCCCCGGATAATGGAATTAGATGACGCACTGGATTATATTGATCACACCGAACTGGTGGATATTACTCCGAAAGCAATCCGTATTCGGAAAATCATCCTGGACGAGATAGACGAAAGACGCAAAAACAAAGGAATATTGAGTTAAATCTTAAAGAGCTGCTTATTCTTCTTTTACTTCGATTTTTGGTAGAATATAAGGGTAAACATGCCAGCATTTCTAATTTTAAGCCTCATTTCTCTTTGTTTCTTTTCTGCCTCAACAATCGTATTTAAAATTACTGCCAAGCATTCCATACCCAATCCTTATGCTTGGTTTTTCTGGTATTTCCTGATTTATTTTGTCCTGGGATTGTTTTTACCATTTTTTAGCCCAATTCAAATTATTCCTTCTGATTTTAGAGTGCTTTTTTACAATGTTCCCTATGCAATTGCAATTTATATTGGTATTTTCTGTTTTTCCCTGGCTCTTTATAAACTTGATATTACCACCATGGCGCCGCTTTCAAATTGGGGAAATGTTTTTACTCCGATGCTGGCTTTTTTTATCTTGGGAGAAAAAATTCAACCTAAAAATATGCCTTGGTTGCTTTTAATAATTATTGCCGGAATTTTGGCGACTTATAATGAAAAAACAAAGCTAAAATCCTTTTTTAACAAATATATTTATCTTTATCTTGTATTCGTTTTTTGTCTGTCTATAACAAGAATTGTTTCCAATATGGGAACAAATGCCGTCGGTTTTTGGAATTTTACTTTTTACGAATTTTTTTATGGGTCAGTCGGGCTTTTAATTATAACACCGTTTATTTATAAAAAAATAAAAGTAGGGATTAAACCAGTTTTATTTTTAATTCCGGGGGTGTTATTAGAGTTTCTTGGACTTTTGGCAGTGATAAAAGCTTTTTCTTATCAGGTAATTATTCCCGCACTTGTAAGTTCTATGCCTCTGGGAAGCATAATTGCTTTTATTTTATCAAGATATGACAGGCGACTTTTGGAATATCATCCTTTAAAAACATACGCCATAAGATTTGCCGGAATTTTTGTTATGACATTTGGTTTAATAATGATTTTATATTAAGATGAAGATTCTTGTGTTTACCGAAGGAACAATTTTAATGAGTTTGTCCGCTAAGAATGTAAGCAGAAAAGTTCGTGTTGAGCAATCTCGGGTTGCGGGTATCCAAAGGGAAGAAAGAAAGATTGCCTATAAAACAAATTTTCCACTACCAGCAGTTAAAAAAGGTTCGGTATATGACTTCAAAAGCCATATACCCATAGGAAATAGCGTTGAAAAGATAATTTCTTGGGAAAAACAGGGAGCAACTATTTGTTACTTGACTTCAAGAAGAATAAAAAGCGAGATTAAAACTATTCAAAGTATATTAAGGAAATATGACTTTCCCAATTCTGCTAATCTTTTTTACCGCCAACAAGGAGAGGATTACAAAGATGTGGCGGAGAAAGTTTTACCTGATATTTTGATCGAGGATGATTGCGAAAGTATCGGCGGTAAAGCGGAAATGACCTATCCTCATATTAGGAAAAATTTAAAACCAAAGATAAAATCAATTGTGGTTAAGGAATTTGGCGGCATAGACCATTTACCCGATTCTTTAGAGGAATTAAAGGGATATTAAAAGTATTTAAGAAAATGTATAAGCTGGACAAAAAATAATTTGGAAAAATCTACCTATTAATGATTAGATAGAAGAACTTCTTTTGGATTGATAATTGTCCTTCCATTAATTTCATTGATTTTTTATTCTCGAAAAGCTAGAATTTACTATCTGCTCAGTATTAAATGGCAGAAGGCGAAAAAAAGTTTTGGGATAGTTTTTGGGCAAAAGAAGGTTTTTCCAGTTTAAGAGCTCATAGCGTGCTTATATCAGCTTCAGAAAATGCACTTGGCAGTTTTTCAGGTAAGCGAACATTGGAGGTTGGTTCGGGTAGAGGTGTTGACTCTATTGAGATGGCAAGACGTGGTGCAATTTGTCATATCGTTGATTTTAGTACATCTTCATTTGATTTATCTCTTGCTTTAGCTGGAAATTCAGGTATAGAAGTTTTGCCATATCAAGCAGATGCCGAGCAACTACCTTTTGCTGATGGTGAGTTTGACCTTGTTTTTAGCCAGGGTTTAATGGAGCATCCTGGTCTAATGAGAAGACTTTTACCAGAACAAACCCGCGTAACTAAGCCAGGTGGCCTTGTTCTTATCGACGTTCCTCAGCTTTTTAGCATTCAGGCGATAATAAAGTGGATTGAGTTACAGATTGGTAAGTGGCCTTTCGGACCTGAAGTCAATTTTACAGAAAAACAACTTAGGCAAACTATGGAGAGCTTAGGATTAAAGTATGTCTGTTCCTACGGAAGGGAATTAATTCCTATAGTTAATCTTGGTATCAGAAGGGCAATAGCGAAAATGGGACAACAGGCATCTTTTGCAAGTATACAAAAGCCGGTTTTAGAAAATTTACCCGCTGAATTAGATTTTGCCACACGGTTTAGTCTCAGCACATTTGGACCAAAAGTGTTAAATAATGTAGGGGTTATTGCTCAAAAGCCAGAAATTTAAGAACTAACGTTATTTAACATTTTAGTTCTAAATCGAATTGCACCACCCTGTAGTAAAATGCAGCATCTTAAACTGTTTACCTCTTGACAAGTATCGGATAGATGATAAAATATAGTTATCCGATACGATATGATTCTTGATCAATCCATTTACCAAAGAATAATAGAAAAGAAAAGAAAGCTAGAAAGCTTGAGGCCTTTGCCTAAACTTCTAGTCAATCGTTTAAAAGAACAGATAATTGTTGAATGGACATATAACTCCAATGCTATCGAAGGCACAAGTTTATCCTTAAAAGAAACAGAATTAATTATTGAGCATGGATTGACGATTAAAGGAAAACCCTTAAAGGAGCATTTTGAAGCCATCAACCATAAGGATGCGATTCTTTTTTTGGAGGATTTGATTGAAAAAGGGAAGTTTAAACTAAATGAGTTATTGATTCGACAAATCCACCAGCTGATATTAAAAGAGATTGATAAAGATAATGCCGGAAAATATAGAAAGGTGGACGTGAAGATAACCGGGACAAAATTTATTCCTCCCAATCCAGCAGTTGTGTCCATAAAAATGAGGAATTTTGAGAACTGGTTAAAGAATAGAAAAAATCAAAAACAGATTATTGATTATGCAAGTCTGGCCCATTTTAAATTAGTAGATATTCATCCTTTTATTGATGGTAATGGTAGGACAGCTAGATTATTGATGAATTTAATTTTAATGAATAAGGGTTTTCCGCCCACAGTAATCTTGAAAACTGACAGACAAAAGTATTATCAAACATTAGACTTTGCTCACAAAGGAGAGCTGAAATTATTTGTAGATTTTATTGGAAGAAGCGTAGAAAGATCGTTAACTTGGTATTTAGATGCGGTTATGCCTACAAAAAGGAAAAAGCAAGAAAGCAAATGGAAGCTTTTAAGTCAACTTGCTCCGTTAACTCCCTATTCCCAAGAATACCTAAGTTTACTGGCCAGGAGGAGAAGGATAGAAGCGATTAAAAAAGAAAGGAATTGGTATTCAAACTTAAAGGCGATTAAAGATTATATGAGAAAGATTAGCCGGAAATAACGGGTTGGATAATATCCCGCCACCAAAGCAAGAATGTTTGCATTAGCAGATTATTTAAAAACAATAACTATTGATCTTCCTAAGCAGGTAGGTGATTTTACCAAGAAATTTCTTTCAATTTTTAAAAACATAGGAGATATAAAAAAAGACTCTATCTGTTTTACTTCTTCAAAAAAAGACTTCCTGCCAAAAATCATTTTGAAATTTTCCCGGAGAACCGACTGTGCAGCCATTTTCCGAACCGATACAGGTATTTCTTTGGAAACAAAAATTATTAACGAGACGAAAAAAGAATGGAAAAGCCCATACGATTATTCTCATATTACGATTGATGAGTTTTTATCAAGGTTATCTTTGGCAGATATTGAAAAAATCGACCATATCGGGTTTAATCTTCCATGGCCAAAAAATGAAGTTCATCCTAAAATCGTTTCTCTCAGGAAAATTCTTAAGAAAAAATGCCTTTACCATCTATTCTCAGCCAAGAAAAATTGGGATTTTATTATTCCCGGAACAATTAAAGAAATCTTGGGAGAAGTAAAAATTGAATATAATGAGATCAGGAAGCCCAAGTTTGAGATTGTTTCTTTTGAAAACTCTTCAATGCCGCTTGTCCAATTTGATGTAGCGATAAACAAGCCTTACGAAGAATTGGCCCTGATTTTTCCTGAAGCTATTCTATGCCCCGGGCAGAAAAACCTTTGGGTGTATTTGACAAATTCAACAGGAATTGATATCTGCCTTGTTTTAAATGAAAAAAGAAAACCTGACTGGTCAAATTTTTTTAGAAACAAAAAATTAAAATAAGTCCTGAAATTTTTCTACTTACCACCTCACAAATGAAAAGCCCAATTTATTGGGCGTTTTTGTTTATGCTATAATAACTTCCATCATGAAGTTAATTATTTTTAACGAGAAAAATCGTTATACTCCGGAAGACCTAAAAAGGCTTGGAAAATATAAAGTAACTTTTTACGAAAAAAAATCCAATAAACTTAAAGATGTTAAGGAACTATGGCAAGACGAAGAGTTTGTTTTGGGAGTTCAACCCAGCTATGTTGATAAAAGTTGGGACGGTTTACCTTGGGAAGAATTGAAGAAGATGAAGGGTTTAAGAGGTTTAAGTTTGTCAACCACAGCCTATGAGTGGGCTCCTTATAAAGAATTGGCTACCAAGGATATTCCCGTGACTAACGTTCCCGGAAAATCAACCGACGCTGTGGGCGAATACTACGTTTTTATGATGGTGGCTTTGTTAAGAAAGCTTCCCTATGTTATCAAAGATGACTGGCATTTTACCTACGGTCCAGAGGTTCTTGGAACCGATGCCAGAGGCTTGACCGCAGGCATTATTGGTTTGGGAAAGATTGGCAGAAAAATAGCTGATCTTTGCTGCGGTTATGGGATGAAAGTCATTTACTGGAGCAGAAGTAAAAAAGACTGTCCTTACAGACATACGGAGATAGATAAAATTTGTAAGACTGCTGATGTTATTTTTATTACCACGATTGCTGACGAGGCCACTAAAAATCTAATTGACAGAAAACGAATTGATCTGATGAAAAAAACAGCGATTGTTGTTAGCCCAGTTAACCCGATGGTTTTTGATAAGCAATATATTTTAGATAAAGTTGCTAAGGAAGAGCTTGGCGGTTTGGGTTTTGAAAGCGAGGAAAAAGCAGTAACTAAATTTAAGGGCAATGTTTTTCCTGCGCCAGAAATAGGCTATTTTACCAAACAAACACTTGATAACGAGTCGCGGATTATGACCGACTCGATGGTTTCCATCCTAAAAGGCAAGCCGGTTAATGTAATCAATTTGTAAGCAGCTAAGAGTGCTTAACTTCACTTTTAGGACAGGGTATTGTTAGCGATAGTTTCTTAATTTCCTGATTTATTCCGCCTTCGCGAGAAACTGCGAGCTCTTAGATCTTAGTTGAATAGTAAGACGGAAGGTGAATAACTTGCGATACTTTTCGGAATCCTCTTAATTACAAAGGAGGATTTTTATGTACTCTGGTAGTGACTTCCCTCATCTCAGATATATATTTGACCGGAAAACCCATTTAAAGTATCGTCGGCTAATGAAAACACTTAATAGTTCATTAGCCTTTGAATCGTCAGACGTAGCCAAATTCAGATTCCATGTCTTGCAATATTATTACAAATGGGGGTTAAGACCTACTTTAGATGCCTTTAGGGTAAAGAAGAGTACTCTTTATGATTGGAAGAAAGTATATGAAGAATCTGGTAAAAGACTAGTAAGTCTAGTGCCTAAATCAACTAGGCCTCATCATACCAGGAAAATGTTAACTGACTTTAGATTAACAGAGTTTATTAAACAGATAAGATTAAACCATGGCAATGTAGGAGCTAATATTATTAAGCCTTTTCTTTATGAGTATGCCAGAAAGGAAGACCTTGCATCTATCTCTAAATCTACTATTGAAAAACTAATTAAAAGAAGACATTTTACTTTTGAAAAAAGAGTTAACTACAGGAGAAAAACTAAATATACCAAGTTAAGAGTTAAAAAACCTCCCAAAGTTAAAAAACCTGGTTTTATTCAGATAGATTCTATTATTATCTACATAAATCAGGAAAGGCATTTGTTTATTAGTGTTATTGATATCTTTACTAAGTTTGCCCTGGTAGAAAAAGTTGATAGTTTATCTTCTTTACAGGCAAGGGAGACATTTAAAAAGTATCAAAAGATTAGTCCCACTCCAATCCATACAGTACAAACAGACAATGGATCAGAATTCCTGGCTAAATTCCATGGCTATCTAGAAGAACAAGGTATTAAACATCAATTCATTTATCCCAGGTTAGTTAAAGTTAATGCTGTTATAGAAAGATTTAACAGAACTATCCAGGAAGAATTCATTAAAAGAAGTGATGAAATCTATTATGACCTTGAAATATTTAGTAGGAAATTGATAAAGTACCTATATTGGTACAACCATAAAAGACCACACTGGGCGTTAAATTATCTCTCGCCAATACAATTTATTAATTCAAAGATTCCGGAAAGTAGGTAAGTTATACAGAAGGAAACTGATTCCATTGTTTATGATATTATAGAAATATGGATGATAGGCAGAATAAAACGTCAATTATCTTGGGTAAAGACATCTTTTTGAACTCTTTAGACCGTTTCCGCAATATTCTTATAACCGGAGTTTCCGGTGTTGGTGTGGCAACTTATCTTCTTGATTTAATCACCCAAGACATTCAGGCAAAAAGACCAATTATTTTGTTTAATCACTATGGTGATTTAGTGAATAGAGTTTATGAGCAAGTCAGCCCGGAATTGCAGAAAAAGATAGCATACATTGATGTTGGAAATGCAGATTACCCGGTCGGGTTGAATATGTTTGAGCCAAAAGAGGAAAAAGACAAGCGGGAAATATGCAATACCGTTATTAATCTTATGTATGATTTGTATGACCCAAATAGAACCGGAGTGATAGGGCCAAGATTTGAACATGCAGTAAGAAACGCAATGTTGACAATCATGTATGGTGGGAAAGCCTCGTTTATTGAACTTGTAAGGTGTTTGACCGATGCTTCTTATGTTCAAAATATCTTGCCCAAAGTACAAGATGAGATTGTAAGGAATTATTGGACAAAACAAATTGCTCAAACTTCTGATTTTCACAAATCAGAAGTACTTGATTATATTGTTTCTAAACTTGGGCCTTTTATTACCGATAAAAAAATGCGCTATATTCTTGGCCAAACCAAATCCACGGTTGACCTAGAGCAGCTTATTAAAGAAGGCAAAACAATAATATTTGATTTTGGGAAACTTTCAGGCGACATTGATGCTATAAAGATTATCAGCGCTATTTTGCTGATAAAATTAACTCAAGTATTACGAAGCAGAGATGAAACAAAAAATAAAGTTGCCCTCTACTTTGATGAAATAAATCTCTGGCCTTCAAATTCGATAATAGAACTTCTTAAGGAAAGCAAAAGAATGGGTATAAACCTAACAATAACTACAGGACGAATAGCAGAATTAAGCCAAGTTCTAAGAAGAGAACTACTTAAAGTTGGCACGCTGGTGTCATTTAGATTAGATACTAAAGACGCGCAAATTATCGTTCCTGAATTCCATGCGTCTATTTCCATAGATACTCTTTGTATGTTAAAAAAATATCACGTTTACATTAAATACTTAAAAGACGGCAATCCTATTGCTACCCCCGAGGCTATAAACCTCGAAAAAAATATTTCATCGGGGGGATATAAGAGTACCAAGATTATAAATAAAATCAAGCAAGACTTGCATAAAAGATATGGTACTCATTTTCAGGAAGTAGAGAAAGATATAAAGAAAAGAATTTAGTAGTCCCTAAATGGCTTTCTTCTTTATAAAGAATGGATCTAAAAGTGAGTTGTCGTAAACAAATGTGTTTGGGTTAATGGGCTAAAAGATGGCAAAGCTGGCTTCAAAAATAAATCTTAAAATTGCTTTGTTCTGTATCATTGCACTGCTTCCGTTAATTTGGTTAAGAGGAGGTTTTAAATCAATTTATCTTGACTTAGATACGGCCAGGGATTTACATGAACTTTCTAACATTTGGATCGGAAGAATCGTTTGGGTGGGACCGGAATTAAGGCACGGTTTTAACATAACACCTTTTTATTATTATCTGTTTTATCCTGCTTTATTGATTGGTAATGGCGATGCCAGAGCTTTAATAATTTTTAATATTGTCCTTTCATTAGCAGTTCTTGTTTGGTTGGGGTGGTTGGGTATAACCAAAAAAAAACCAGCCTGGTTGCTTGGTGTTCTGGTGATTGGCTTAAGCCCTTGGTGGCAAAAAATAAGCATTCATCCCGGTAATGGAGATACCTATGCGATTTTTATTTTAGCCAGTCTTATTTCTCTAAGTTTTGGAAAGCCATTTTGGCTCAGTTCTTTTCTGATGGGTATAGCAGTTGCTTTTCATCCAACTTCCATATTTGCTTTTCCGCTGCTTTTACATGAATGGTTTTTGAGAAAAGGCCAATATCTAAAAAATTTTATTTTTATAATTGCAGGATTTATTTTACCTTGGCTGCCTAACATTATATTCACCATAATTACTAAGGGTTATTGGATCCGCCAATGGCTTTCTAAACCTGGCTGGCAAGTAGCTTTAACTTCGGATGTTGGCAATAATGCTTTTAATGTTTTTCAATTAGCAAAGTTAAGCGGATTTAGTGTTGTTTTGGCCTTATTTCTTTGGTTATTGACTGGGTTAATGATAGGCAAGACAAAAGAGAAGTTTTGGTATGTTATGGGTTCATTGCTTATCATTCTTTTAGCCCTAATCAGTCCTATGCCAGACCGTTACTTATACGGTATTTTAACGATGACTCTTTTTGTTATTGTTTTAGGTCTAGTTAAAAAAAGCTGGGGTGGGTTAGTTCTTTTGATGCTTATTATTTTGTTGACAACAAATGTTGTTAAAAACCCGCCTCAGGAAGAAGAAAGGTCAATCCCAGTACAAGAAAACAATATTGACATTTTTATTAAAAAAGGACAGATAGAAAAAGAGCAGAAAATTGCCGTTCTTAGTGCCCTTAGGGGTTATAAACACATAACTCCTCAGGGAGGATTAACGCCTCAATCAAATGATTACCGCTTTTTTTTAAGGACAAAAGGCTTTAAAGCATTGGATGTTTGGGATTACTCGCAGGCGGAAATATTGGTTTTGTTTATTGAAGACCCACAATTTGACTGGGAGGAATGGTGTTCGTGGGAGCTCGACCAATTCGGAGCAAAAAAATTAAGGTTTATAACGAAGGTTGGCCAAACAAGGATGATAGTTTTTGATAAAATATAGTTACCATGAAGAAAAAGACTGTTTTTCTTTCAGTTATTGCTATTTTAATTTTTGCCTCGGCTCTCTTTATTCACTCTTTTTTTGTAATTTGCAAAGATGTTAAAGTAGTGTGTTTAAAAGCTCAAAACGAATATCAAGAAGACTGTGTGGGTTCTCTTATTAAATTCATTCAGGAAGATAACAACACCTTTAGAGCTAGAAATTCCGCTATTTGGGCTTTGGGACAGTTGGCTGATAAAGCAAGCCTTAGCCTTTCTTTATGAACTAGATAAATCTTTACCAGAACAAGAGAAATGTAGTTATGAGAAATACTTGTGCAAATACGAAGTGCAAAAGGCCATTCGGTGGTGTGAACAAGGAAACATAACAAAGTGGATGTATAAAAAAACTAGTTAGAAGTGACTGAGACAGACAGATTGTATTACTACGTTAATACAGAACAACAAAGTGATTGCTTTTTTCCCCTTTTTTCTTTAAAATTCCTTTAAGATGAAAAGATTTTTAGGCTTTGCTTTAATATTGCTTCTTCTTATGTTTGCAGGAATTTTTATCACTTGGCAAAGCTTAGTAATGCCGGTTAGTCCCAAAAGCCAAGAAACTCAAATATTTGTTGTTTCTCAGGGTTGGAGTGTATCTCAGATTGCAAGAGAGCTTAAAGCTGCTGGTTTGATCAAAACTCCTTTGGCCTTCCAGATTATTACTTTTAAGCTTGGTATCAGGGATAAGCTTCAGGCCGGCGATTTTCGGCTGTCTCCAGCAATGAGTCTTACCGAGATTGCCGAAAACTTAACTCACGGAACTTTGGATATTTGGGTGACTGTTCCTGAAGGCCTGAGAAAAGAAGAGATTGCTCAGCTTATTTTTAGAGTTTTTTCCGAACGTCAGGCGGAGTTTAACATGCAAGAATTTGCTAGGCTGACGGAGAAAACGGAAGGTTATCTTTTTCCTGATACCTATCTTCTACCTAAAGAAGCATCAGTCAGTTCGGTTGTAAGAATCCTTGAAGGCACTTTTGAACAAAAGTATGCCACGTTGGTATCTACCACTAGTTTAAGCAAAAAACAGACTGTTACCCTCGCTTCTTTAGTAGAAAGAGAGGCAAAACATCAAGAGGACCGGCCGATTATTGCGGGAATTTTATTAAAAAGGCTTAAAAAAGGCTGGCCGCTTCAAGTTGATGCTGCTGCTCAATATATCAGAGCCAATGCCGAATGCAAAATGCAGAATGCAAAATGTGAGTGGTGGCCCCAAGTGAGCAAGGCTGACTTAGAACTAGCTTCTTTGTATAATACTTATGAAAATTTGGGTTTGCCGCCGGCGCCAATTTGTAATCCCGGTCTGGCTTCCCTTAAGGCAGCTGCTAATCCTCAAGAGTCAGAATACTGGTATTACCTTGCTGACACTTCCGGAAAGACATATTATGCCAAAACCCTGGAAGAACACGAGGAAAATATAGAAAAATATCTTCAATAATTTATATCCCCCAAACTTCGTCATGCTGAATTTATTTCAGTATCTTTTAGATCCTGAAACAAGTTTAGGATGACGGGAGTTCAAGTTCAGAGCTAGCCCCGAATTCATTTCGGGGACGACGGAGGAGAAGCGTCAGTTCAACCTGTTGCCTTTTTCCTCAAATTTTGGTATGATATTTTAAGGTTTAATGAATTTTTTAGGTGAGAGAGGTGGGGTTTCCCACCTTTTTAAATAATTATGGCTACACCACAATTATTAACTGCCAGAACTGAGTTTGCTTCGGCCCTCAACCAGATCTGTGCTGAAAGAGGGATTACTCCTGAATCAGTTTTGGAAACAATCAAGTCGGCTATCTTAGCCGCTTATCGAAAAGACTTTGGTATAAAAGAAGAAATAGAATATGACGTAGAAATTGATCCTAATACCGGAGCAGCCAAAGTTTATGAAATGAAAAAAAAGGGAAAGAAGGATGTTACTCCGCCTGGCTTTGGTCGGATTGCGGCTCAAACTGCCAAACAAGTAATCTTACAAAAAATCCGTGAGGCGGAGAAATCCGCCATTTTAGACGAATACCAGAACAAAATAGGCCAGTTGGTTTCCGGTATGGTTTTGCGCTTTGATGGCAAAGACATTATTTGTGATATTGGCCGCGGTCAAGGCCGGATGCCCGTAGAGGAGCAGGTTAAAGCAGAGAAATATACTCTCAACAGGCGTCTTACTTTGTACATTCTTGATATTCGTGAAACATTAAGAGGAAAGCAAATTATTGTTTCCCGGGCCGCTAACGAGCTGGTGGAGAAGCTTTTTAAACGCGAAGTACCTGAAGTCAATTCCGGAGCCGTCGAAATCAAAATAGTAGCTCGAGAACCAGGGTGTCGTTCTAAAGTAGCGGTTGTTTCCACTCAGGCTGGAGTTGATCCTGTTGGTTCTTGTGTCGGTCAAAAAGGCGTTCGGGTGCAGGCGGTTATCGACGAACTCAACGGCGAGAAAATAGACATCATTCAATATAGCGACGACCCGGCAAGATTTATCTCAGCCGCCCTCTCCCCGGCAGAAAATATTAGGATAGAAATCGATGAGAAAAAGAAAACGGCGGTTGTTTTGGCAGCTGAAGATCAACTCTCTTTAGCCATTGGGAGGGATGGTCAAAATGTAAGACTGGCTGCCAGATTAACCGGTTATAAGATTGATATTAAAGGAATAGAACAGACAAAAACAAAGTTGGGGAAAGCAGTAAAGCCAGTTAGGACAATGGAAAAAAAAGAAGAGAAAAAGGGCAAAAAACCAAAATCTTTAAAAAAGGCTAAAAAGCCTAAATCAGATAAGAAAAAAACAACACAGAAACGCTGAGCTCCACTGAAAACGCTGAGATTTTTCAGTGCTTCAGTAACTTCAGTATCTCAGTGTTGTAAGAAATCCATTCAAGCGACGAGTAGATTTGTTTTAAATTCTATCAATAGAGTTTTGAAAGATGCCTTTAAAAAGAAAATCAAAAAAATTAATTTTTCCAAGACCGCCAATAGTAGCGGTTATGGGCCATGTTGACCATGGTAAAACCACTCTTCTTTCTGCTCTACGGCAGGCCGACATAAACCTTAGCGTACAC
>Ga0307379_10001355_pt1 | contig 38967 bp, 23 predicted proteins | sample UN2MG_FD_202237 | JGI IMG/M metagenome (GOLD analysis project Ga0307379, IMG submission 202237) | Soil microbial communities from Risofladan, Vaasa, Finland - UN-2 | ecosystem: Environmental > Terrestrial > Soil > Coastal area > Acid sulfate soil | place: Finland: Risofladan, Vaasa | collected...
CGGCATTGAATTCGGCTGTGTTTATCTTTTGGCCGTCAAGAGTAAATTTCATTTTTCCCCTGCTCCCGAATTTAAATTTTGTCTTCACCGGCTGTCTGAAAGCTGATTTGGGCCATTTAGCCATTGGTGGATGTTCCATTAATGGCATTAAGATACTGGGACAGAGAGTTTTGCTGCTCATTGAGGCGCGCTATTATCTGCTCCATGTTCGCAAAGCGCTTGCGCAGGTTCTCTTCACGCTGAGTGAGCCGCTCCTCGAGGCGCATTATCTGTTCCTGAGTGGCCACGAGCTCATCGAATATCGTTCCCTGGCCGTAAATTCCGCCGAATGAGGTTCTCTGGCTCAAGAAACCGGAAACGCCGGTGGTTTGGCGTAATTGAGCGTAAAGTTTTTCTCCGACACCGGCCCTCGTTTCAGCTTCCTCTCCGAGAAAAGAACCGCTGTTTATACCGAAACGGGTAGAAAGCCGGTCTGTTTCCGATGCCCCGGTGGCATCCAGAATGCGGATAAAGGCTCTGCCGGTTGTTTTTTCGCTTTGGAATTGAAGATGCCCGCTCGCGTCGAAAGAAACCTTGATATCGTTGATATCATTAAGGGTAAGCTGGTTGCTGATTGCGCTCAGAACGTCCGTTCTGCTCATACTGCCTGCCGGGAGGGTAATCGTGGCGCTTTTGGTCCCATTGAAGATCTGGAAGGTGATATCATTGGCCAGGGGGGTAGCCTCATTAAATGCCGTGGTACCCTTGAGCGACACATTTGAGATAGCTGTCTGGCCGAACAGCCTGTACACTGAGTAATCATCCTTCTCCAGGGCTTCGGTCAAGGCGGAGTTGTTTTGCAGGGCCTCTTTGATTTCATCGAAATCCGTGGAGTCAGCGACAAGCACACCCTCATAATTTGTCGTCAGCGGCGCTCCGGGCGGACCGGAGGAAATACCCAGATCCGCCAGGCTGGTAAGCGTACTGCCGGAAATATTCACCTGAGAAAAGATGGCGGTGCGCAGTTGTCCCTCCAGGAGCTGGATGTTGCTCTCCCGGCGGATCGTCTCGTTTTTATTGTAGGTCTCGTATTTGTCCAGACGATCGAGCAGTTCCTCATAGCTCAGCTTGGACCGCTCCTCGTCCGTTATCGGTTCGAGGTATTTGCGTTCCGAAGTCTCGAGGCGGGGAGGATTGATCAGCTTGAGAGTCTTGTTGTATTCCACAACGAAACGGGCGATAGCGTCGACAGCTTTCTCTGTGTCGCCAGTGACAGATATAGTGACCGGGGTTTCCGAGACTCCGACCAGTTCATAGGTCAAGCCCGGAGTGACATCATCTATGGAATTTGAATTGCGGGTGTAGCGGATGTTGTCCACTTCAAAATCGGCCTGGGTGCGCTGGTTGCCCACCGTGCTCCGGACCTTTATGGATTCCACATTATTGATCGTGCCGTCGCTGTTTGCACCGCCGGTAATGCGCAAGGCCCTGAGCAGATTGCTGGTATCAGAGCTCGATCCCACCCGGATATAATTTTCAGTGGTGTCCGAATCCACTTTCTGGACAAGGCTGATCCGGTTTGAAGTGGGATCGAGGGTGGCGGTGACTCCGGCTGCAGAGGAGTTGATTTTTTCTATGATCTCATTCAGGCTGTCGGAGTTGGCATCCACCTCAAGTGTAATTCCATTAATGGTGAAAGTTCCGGAAGTCGGTTTCAGGATGAAGCCGGCCTGGACCAGTTCGGAATCGGCATCAATTCTTCCGGCGTCCGTTCCGGCCGAGGTGAGAACACTTTTGGGGGCGTTGGTCAATCCGAGAACTTTCAGGATATTGCTCTGGCCCGGGATGCCGGAATAGATGCCGAACCTGATATCAGTGCCGGAGCCGTAATCAGAGGCAGTAGCCATGAAGCGGTCGGTACCAGGCTCGTAGCTGAGCACAATTCCCTCATTGCTGCTGTTGATCCGGGCGAGCACCTCGGCCACTGTGATACCGTTATCGAGCTCTTCCTGGGTGATGGTGAGGGTTGAATCACCCACCCGGAAAGTACCGGCCAGCACTCCGGTCCCGTCATCAAGGGCAAAGGCGCCCGCGGCCACGAGGTCTTTTATTGCCTTGTTCAGCCCGATCACGCCGCTGCTGTCTCTATCCAGGGCAAGCCCGGTGGCATAGGAGGAGTCGGTCACGCCGGTTACTCCGAAAAATTGGGTTTTTGCATTTTCCTCGATAGCGAGTTTTTCACTGTTGTTGATCTGCACGCGGGCCGAGCCCGGGGTGAACACATCTCCGGTTGTAGCGCCGACGATTGTAACCCCGTCGATCAGGTCGGTCACTCCGTAGGTCCGGTAGTCCTCCTTGGTCCCGGAGACCACCCGCCGTTCGACAGGAGCGAGGCTTCCGCGGGGGTAAAAGGACTTGACCATGGTGAAATCGGCGCTGTCTGTGGTAGCGTTGCTGCTGGTCACCGTATCGTCAGTTCCCAGGACTTTCTTCATGATCCCATTAACTGTGCCGAGCTGGCTAGCAGTGATATCTCGTCCGCCTGCATTGGCCGTTATCCGCAGGTTGACCGAACCCCCAGGGCCCTCGACCAGCTGGGCGGTCACATCCGGCACTGAGTGGTTGATAGCTCCGATCAGGTCAGCCACTGTATCATCCGCGGTGAGGCTCGAGCCATCCTCCTTGAGCACAGTCACACTGCCTGTAGCTCCTCCTGCATCCGGATCGATCGTAAAACCTTCGAATTCTGTTACACCTAAATCATCGAGAGTAAGCGCGAGAATATTGCCCCCGCCTGCAATTGCGGCCAGATCAACAGAACCGGTGACATTTCCTGCCCGCCCATTCGAGGAGACAATAGTGGCAGTGCCTGTAGTAATTTGGTTGGGGTTCAGGGCAGCAGTGGCTCTGGCTGAACCGAGCCCGCTGCTGCTGTTGGAGCTTGCCGTGGCACCGCTGGAAATGCCGAATACAGCTTCGGCTACGGCCCCGGAAAGGCTCAGATCCACTCCGACATAGTCCGATGCCAACTGCATCACCTTTTCTCCGCTGACTTCGTCATACGTGAGCTGGGCCTTGACAGTGTCGACCTGCGCTTTGATCTTACCGATCAGCTCGCTGACTGTTGTCGAGGCTTGGAGACCGGTTATCTGGATCGGGGAGCGGGAACCGCCTGCATCAGGGTCGATCTTCAGGGTGAAATCACTGGTCAAGCCGAGGTTAGCCAGAGTGTCGTCCGGGTTTAATGTAACTCCACCTTTGATTCTGCCCGCGCCCGGAGCGTTATTGTAATTGGCTCCGCCGAGCAGGTTGATCCCGGAGGTATTCGAGCCGAGGAGCCTGGCCTGGCTGGTATAGCGGTGGCTGGTTACGGTAGCCTCCTGGGCCAGATCAAAGACCTTTACCCGGTGGGTGGTTTTAGCAGCGGAAAAAGCGGCAGTAGCGCGAATTTTGCTGTCATCGCTCGAGGTAACCGTGCGGCTCGAAAAAGTGGATTCCAGGCGCAGGTTCAGGGCCTCTTTCTGAAGGCTCAGAAGCTGGTTGTTGACATCTCGCAGGGCTTCACGATTGAGACTGAGGGTCTGGGTTTTATTCTGCAGGCGCTCGATTGGCCTGCGTTGTATATCGAGCAGTTGCGTGATTATTGATTCTGTGTCTATTCCGCTGGCTAGACCTGTAAAGCTGATCGGTGAAGTCATAGAGTAAACCCTTTATTTTGATTCTTATGCCACGCGCCGGCCGCTTCCATCAGGCTGTTGACCAATGGATGCAAGTTCCCCCGGTCACGGTTGAAAGGGCAAGAGTTATGCCAGGAGAAGACCATTCTTCAAGAAAATACTTTCAGTGTTAAATGGTAAAGCCTTAGCTCTTGAACCGGTCAAAAACAGGGCTTTTTTGTAAACCCGGTGTATCAGCTTATTTGGAATATTTTTCCGAGTAGTTAAAAAAATATTAGAAACAAGCAGGAAAATATGACCGGTATCATTCTACATATAATACTCCATTATCTTAATCGGCAGGGGGAAACTTTATCTTTAAAGGTGTAGGGGGATATTTTGCTGTAATTCAGGCAGTTGGAAAAAATGGCGGGTTCAGGCGGGCGTCACTCTTTAAATCGGCGTTTATGGAAGGGGATTTTCTCCAGGCTGGCGGGATAAAAGAACCGTTTTAACATTAACGCCCTAAGACATTCTGATAAAAACTTCAGAGACAATCCGGGTTGTGTCCCTAAGTGGTGGAGGACATTATTTGTTTTTATGAAATCATATATCTGTCAGTTACCTGTCCCTGCCTGCGGCCGGACTGCAGTGACCGCGTATTTTCCATTCCCGTTATAGTCTGCTCTCGGGTTGTTAGGGTTGCTTCCCCCCAGACTCAGCAAGGAGATAAAGCCTGCTTTGACAGAACCTGCTTTGCTCTGTTTGCAGACAAATAAGCCGAGATGACAAATATGGTAAGGATGAGAGAGATCCCCTCAGGGCATTGCTACTTAAAAACAGAAAGGATTGACACATCTTTTGTGGATGGATATTTATTAGCCATGTTTAATATTTTTCGACCGCCTCCCCCGCCGCACTTTTCAACCGCAGTCTGCATTTATGGATAATTCGGGTTATAAGGAGTTCAAAATGTATAGGAAAGTGTATCACCTGGTAGCAGCGGCTCTCTTTCTATCTGCATCCTTTGCTTTCAGCAGGCATATCCCCGTTCCGACCAACCTGATCCGGGTGGTGGATAGTAAAAAGAACTACGGCGTCTCCGGGCTGACCCATCCTGTTGTGGATGGCAGGCTGGATGACAACTGCTGGAAAAAAGCAAGCTGCATTTCCGGTTTCAACACGGTGGATGGCAGGTACGGCACGGTGCAGAAAACCGAGGTTTATCTACTCTACTCCGACCAAGAAGCCTGGCACGAAAAAGGGGCCTGGAGACTCCATCTCGGATTCAAGTGTTACAACCCGCGGATGGACAAGCTGAAAAGAATAGGCGGATATTACAGAGACGCCTTTTACCCGGACAGGGAGGCGATAAACAAGGTCCATAGCCAACCGCTCGCCTTTTTCTTAGTCAACGGCAGGGAAGTGTTTCCCCACTGGGAATATCAGAATTTATTCTACAATGACCACTGGGTCCAGGAGAGAGCGGCCTTTGTCGGCGAGATACTGGGCAGGGAGCCGGTGGTGGGAGACAGCCTTACTCTGCAGTTGTACCGGAGAAACGGGGTGCTCAACGAGGATAGCAGGTGGAAAGGAACCATGGTTTTCGGTGAGGCGCTGGACCCGATCTGCGAGATACTCGATTTCGGCGAGTTGACGATGGGTGGTAATTCTGCGGAAATCGAGGTGTTGAACAACAGCAGCAAACCCAGGGCATTGCTGGCAACCATGGAGATTTATCCCTTGAAAAGCACGGCGTACACTTACAGGAACTACCGTCTGGTAGAGCTGGACAGCCTCGAACTGGCGGGTGAGCCGTACTCTTTTCCTATCCGCATAGAATTGCAGGGAGATGAAAAAAAGAAAAATCTCCTGTATTATTCTATAAAAGAGGAGGGAGAACACTATCTCACTTTTGCACTTTCCTGCCCGGAGAGCGGCATAGTATACCATCGTACAGGCTTTCTTTTTACCGTGACCGCCAACAGGAATAAGCTCTCGGAGCTCGAAACCCGGCTTGAGAAGCTTAATGACGAGGTCGAGGCTGCCGGCTCAGATGACGTGAACAGGGTTTTGCAAAGCGAGTTAAGCCTGCTCGAAAGAGAGCTCGAGAGGTTGAGTCGCAAGGCGAAGAAAAAACAGGAACCGGGCTCCTGGAAGGAGTTAACCGGCGAGGCCGATCACCTTGAGAGAAGAATCGGCAAGTTCGTGCACAAGATCGGCATATACAGGGTTCACGGTCTCAAGGCGGAAGATGGAACGAAACTCGAGTACGGTTTAGGCGTGGGATCGAATCTCGTGAAACTGCGCAGGGACAGGACTTTCGAGGGCGAGATCACCGATCAGGTGAAAATATCAGCTTGTGGGCATGAGTACGAGGGATTCCAGCTCGTTGTCCTGCCTTTAGAAAAAGATCTGCGGCATATCGAGATCAGGGCGAGCGAACTGGTAAACAGGGATAAAATCACCACAATAGGAAGTGAAAATGTCCAGGTTAGCGCGGTCGGTTATGTGCATACCAAGCTTCCCACCTATAAGGCAGAGTATATCGGTTGGTGGCCCGACCCTCTGGTTCCACTCATGGAACCTTATTTCGAGGGAGTGAAAGCCGGGCAGCTGCTGCAACCGTTCTGGGTAACCGTGTATGTACCTGCAGGTACCCCGGCTGGCGAGTACAGGGGAGAGCTGACAGTAGCTCCTGCTAACTCGCATCCACTTAAAATGAACCTTTCGGTTCTGGTGCGCAATTTCGATATCTCTGTCAGTCCGCATATCAAGGAGTTCTTCCGCTTTTCAAGATCCACCTGGCAAAGCTTCTATAACAGGCAGATGACCCTTGAGGAATACAGAAAGGCGTGCGCCTTCCACCTGAAATACAGGATCGGCCAGCCCAATGTGGGCTCTGATTTTATCACCTATTCAGTAGCCGACAGTTCTTATGATTATTCCCTGGTGAACCAAAACATCCGGTTCTGCCTGGAAAGGGGGCTCAATGTTTTCGACATAAGTTTCGACAATGTAAGGGCTCTCAACATCGAAGGCCTGGATAAAGCATTGGATTTTCTTGCTGACTACGCCATTCACCTCAAGGAAGAGGGGCTGTTTGAATTTGCATTGGTCGAGCCATTAAACGAGGTTTCGTCCGAGGTGACCAAGCCCTTTTACACGATGATGAAGGAGAGGATTCCCGGTCTGCAGATATTACAGAAAGAAGGGGGGAGCAATTATTACGATTTCTGGAAGAAGGGGGAAAAGGTGCCTCTTGAGGGGGTACTAGATATCTGGTGCCCGGGCTATGTACCTCCATCCGATTGGGATGAAGCGATTGCCATGCGCCATACGGCAGGCGAACAGTGCTGGGCTTACCATGACTACGTAGACTGCATGATTGACAAGCCAGCGGTAAACCTGAGGAAGATACACTGGCGCGCCTGGGCACGAAAGCTTGATGGCCTCGCTTACTGGTCGACCAATTTCTGGCCTTACAACATTAAACAGGGAGAAACTCTCGATAAGAAATGGCCTTATTTCCCCTGGGAGACGATGAGCCACCCATTCGGCAACGGGGACGGGCATTTCATTTACCCGGGACCGGGAGGAAGGCTGCTAAGCTCGGTAAGACTCGAAGTTTTACGGGACGCCCAGGAAGATTATGAATACTTATATACACTAAGAGAACTGACCGACCGTCTAAGGCGGGAAAAAGGTAGCCAGTACAGCGAGGTGATTGAGGAAGCAGAGAAGCTGCTCGATGTTGATCACTCGCTGTCTGAACCAGTGGCTCCTGAAGATCTGAAGATACTCCGCGAGAGTATCGGGGACCAGATAGAAAAGATAAAGAGTCTGCTCTAAAAGAAGGTGAACCTCTTTTATTAGATTCAATCTGCCACACTGGATACGATTATTATGTTTTCCGATAGAGGGAAGGATAAGTGAATTTATCCCGCAGGAACGTATTGAAACTTGCTTCACCGGGATTAATTGAGATATCCTGTCAACTGAAAGCTAGAGCTGGAGGCTAAACTCTTTTTGCCGCCCGGATGAAATAGCGGTCGTCCCGGTCCACGAAGGAGGTGATTTCAAAGCCTGCTTCTCTCAGGAGCCTGCGCACCTGGGGCTCCTCAGGGATCATATCTTTGGCCACCTCGCCCCCGGCCTGGGTGTGAAATTGGTTCAGCTTTTCCCTCCCTGCAGGATGGGCGATAACCAGAAACCCGTCCTTTTTTAAAACCCGGTTGAACTCGGCAAGGGAGCCGGGGATATCATCGAGGTGGGGGAACACTCGAAAACATACTACAGCGTCCGCGAATCCATGAGCAAAAGGCAGGTGCGCCGCATCGGCGTGCTGGAATGAGGCCCGTGTCCCGAAAGATTTGGCTTTCGCCTCCTCGAGCATCTGTCTCGAGATATCCACTCCCAGGAGACACCCCCGCTCTCCCAGGTCTTCCAGCAGCATGGAAGAGACAATGCCTGTTCCGCAGCCAGGCTCGATAACCGTGTCTCCGGGCCGCAACCCCATTTCTTTTACTAGAGCGCGGATATGTTCTGTTTGATCGTCATTGTCCTTATCCCAGCCGGCAGCATGGTGATCGAAAAAGCGCTGTTTTCCCCGGCTCTTTTCAAAATGCCGATCCATGACCCGCCTGTCTCCTTTTAGGTGAAAAAACCAGCGCCAGGCCGAATACAGCGCTCGAGGCGATAACAACGCAAGCTCCTGAGGGAAGGTTGAACAAGCCGGAGGTGATAATACCCGCCGCGGCGCTGAGCACGCCGAACACAGCAGCCAGGAAAAAGAGTTTTCCCATCCTGTAGCTGAACTGGTAGGCGGCTGCAGCCGGATTGACAATCATACTGAAAAGCATCAGGCCGCCTACAGTGTCGAGATTGACCGTGACTGTGGCGCCGCAGAGCGCAAGCAGCAGGTAATAGACAAAGCGCTCGCGGATCCCTACAGCGGCGGCGAGCAGCCTGGAGAACATGATAGCCTTGAACTCCTTGTAGAACAGGACAACCACAGCCAGGCTCAATGCGGTCACGACTGCCATGCGGACAACATTTTCCCTGGAAAGCAGCAGGATGTTGCCCCAGATCAGGCCGAGCATCTCGTTTTTCGGCTCCGGAGCAAGGCCGATCCCCAGAAAAGCTATCCCGATCATCAGGGAAAAAATGATGCCAAGGGATATATTCGGGTCCATCCGGCTGCGGTCAGCCAGGGGCCCGATGGCGAATGAGGAGGCCACTGCCAGGCCGAATCCGCCCAACAGGGGGTCGAATCCCGCAAGCAGGGCGATCACTGCGCCTGCCATGGCTGCATGCGACATGGCCACACCGATAAAAGGGATCCGCATGTTGACAATGAACACACCGATTACCGAGCAGCCGATCCCGCAGAGAAAAGAGGCTGCGATTGCATTGCGGAAGAAAGCGAATTGCCAGAGTTCCAGTATATCCAAGGCGCCTATCCCCGGAAAATGTGATAAACTCCGGGCCTTTTTTCGACACAGACCCGGAAACCATAGAGATCTGAGAGAATCTGCGGTTCGAGCAGGCTTTCTTTAGGGCCAGCTGCGAGCAGGCGTCCCTGTTTCAGCAGGGCCAGGAATGAGCATCTTTCCGGCAGCGAAGAGATTTCATGGGTCACGGCGAGCACTGTGAGATTGCGCTCCCGGTGCAGCCTCTCGACCGTGTCCATGAAGCCGGCAGCTGCCTTGGGGTCGAGATTGTTTGTCGGCTCATCGAGGATCAGGATCTCCGGCTCCTGGGACAGGGCCCGCGCAAGCTGCACCAGCTGGCGTTCCCCGCCGGAAAGGCTTCCTACAGGGCGGTCGAGCAGCGAGCTTATCCCGAGTTCCGCGGCGCTGGCCTCGGCCAGTCTATAGTCTTCCCGGGTGAGCCATCTCAGGAGTCCCCGCTTGCCTGTCCTGCCCATTAAGATAACTTCCCCGGCTGTGATCGGGACCCCTTCATCAAAGAACAGGTGCTGCGGCAGATAGCCCACCATTTTTCGCAGTTCTGTCAGACGCCATTGGCTGGTTGCTTTTCCCAGAACCTGCACCTCGCCGGAGGCATGAGGCAGCAAGCCTGTTATCAGGCGCATCAGGGTGGTTTTGCCAGAGCCGTTTGGACCGGCAAATCCCCAGAACTGGCCCGGCTCAATGCTGAGAGAGACATCTTGCAGAATGGTTTTGTTACGGAGCAGGACACTGACCCCGGCCAAGTTGACAGCTCGTTTCATGGCTGCGCGGTCTCTTTGTTGATCTGAGCGAGAAGGTTGATATTGTCAAGGAGCAGCTCGAAATAAGTGCTGTTGCGCTCATTGGTGCCCGGGAAGTTGCTCAGGACACAGACCGGACATCCGATTTCCGCGGCGATTCCCACAGCGACCATCTCGCCGCCGCTCTGGAGATTACCGGCCACAAAATCCACGTGCTGTCCCTCGGCGGTCCTGACAAGCTCTGTCAGGCGCAGGACCGAAAGTTCATCCGGGGAGTTGGAGAAGCTCGCGCAGACCTGCATCCCGACCCAGCGCAGGAAATCCTCCTGCATCACCGAACCGAGAATCCTGGCGCGGCTAAGCTCAGCCTCGACGATCCTTTTTCTGGCCGTCCCTTCGATCTCTTCAATCCGCTGAGAGGCGAGCGCGAAATTGGATTCAAAATCCGGGGCAAGATCGGGAAAGCGGCTGCTCAAGATAGATTTGAGCTGGCTTAAAGCCTCCAGGTAAGCCTTGGGGATCACCAGGCTACCCGGAGAACGGAGTGCTACAATCGAGACTTTTTCATTTTGAGGCTTGAGTTTCCGGTCCAGATACGCCTGGTAGTCGTGACGGACAATCAGGGAGGCCCTGGAGAGGCGAACCGCATCCTGGGGCTTGAGGTCGAAATGTCCCGGACATGAACCCGGCGGTACAAGCACGCGAAGCTCGATCTTTTCCTGAGCCAACAGTTCGACCATGCTCCCGATCATCGTGGTTGTAGCCACTACTACGGGCTGGCTGACCGGATCCGCCCTGGAGCATGAAAGAGCGGAATTCGCCAGGAAAATAAGAAAAATATACCAGTTGAAATGCTTCAATCAAATCTCCCGCAATTCTCGAGCTCGCGTTAAGGACTTTCAATAGGGAAACCTAAGCGGCTCCCCTCTGGCGGGTATAACCCGCTCTTACAACTTACAAAGGTTTCTTTAAGGCAGAAAGAGTGAATTCCATGCCCCATGGGACAACCGATCCTCCATTTCATTCTTACTGCTACGCTCATAGCTCTCGGGGTCCCTGGACTGTCGAGAAGGTTTCTGCACGATGTATTCCCGTATCCGGTCGAGTCCACTTTCATTTCTGATTGCGCACTCGTAATAACCGCGTCGCCGAAATAGAGCGCCGACAGTTCCGCAGATCTGGCTTATGCTGCGGGCTAAGAATCTCTTGAGCGCCCGGACCATTTCAGTCTATCCACGTGTAGGGGCGGGTTTTAAACCCGCCCCAATGAAATTGTCCGGATCGGCATTATGATAATGCGTCACAACATTTATGAAATCATGTACTCAGTAATCCAGTGTTAACCCCAGGAAAGCGGTTGCCCCCGGCATTGGGTAGCCGGGCTTGTATTCGTAATCGGCGCCCGTGAAATTTTCAAGCGCCAGGAAAATATGGCTGGCTCCCCTGCCGGACCCGGCCAGGTTTCCAACATAATAAGACAGCTTGGCATTGGCAATTGCATAAGAGTCAATTTTGGGAGCAGTGTCCGGATTCATTTGAGATATGGGGTCGAATCTCGGGTTGACTGTATACATCTCATCTATGGCCTCTAGATCGATATTTAGCTGGAACCTTTTCAGGAATCTCAGGTTGGCGCCCATAGAGAAGGTATACCCTGGCGCATAGGGCAGAGTTTCAGGGTCTTTGCTCAAAACAGTAAAACCGGTGAACAGGGAGAGCTCTTTCACCGGCGACCAGCTTAAAGAAAACTCGAAACCAGTGGTTTCGAACCGGTCGACATTGGCAAATGACGGGGGAGGAGGGGGAGGAGGAATAAACCGGATCTTGTCTTCCCCGCGGTCGCGGAAAATGCAGAAATCAAGACTTGTCCCTCTCGTGGGCGTGAGCTTGAGACCTATTTCGTAATGTTTGACCCGCTCAGGCTTCAGATCTTTGTATTTTCCGGCGCTGTTGGGCCAGGCTACGTTATAGAACCATACCGAGTAGATTCCCATATAGTTGTATGAGCGGGAATAATTGGCATACAAATTCCATTTTTCTCCGGTGAGTATGATTCCGGCTTCCGGGGCGACCTGATTGTCGAAAACAGTGTGATTGTTGATCCTCACTCCGGCCGAGGGGGTCAAAGATATTCCCGGAGCAAGGGTGAAAGAATGGGAAAAGCTTGCGTAGCCCGCTGTGTTGAAGAAGTACTTTTCAGGCATGGTTTTCGTGTTCGCCGGATCAGCGTGTTCCTCGACAAATTTGCCCCCGTATGCGTCGTAATCAAAGCCCACGGTCAGTTCGGTGGCCGCAGAGAGCTGTAAATTCTGCCGCAGGCGCAGACCCCGGTTGAGATAGTCCGTGTTTGAATTAAACCAGTTGTTGGTGCTGCTGCTCCACTGCTCCCATCTTATATCCCCGTTGTCAGCGTACAGCTTGAGAAAGCCGTTTATTTTCTTACCCCGGTTGGAAACAGTAAGGTTGACAGAATAATCGTTTGTATTGTAACGGGCGCGCTGTGGAACAGGCCCGCCGACCGGACCGGGGTCCCGGGCCCAGTTGTCCGAGCCGGAAAGAATCAGGGAGGCATCCCAGGAATCGTTGAACTGGTAGCCTATACGCCCCCAATAATCCCTCAGTTGCCCATCCGCATTGGGCCTGTGGCCGTCCGATCCCCTGGCTGATACGCCGAGATAATAATCGAGGTCTCCTGTCTTGCCGCCGTGATTGAAAGTGAGGCCGTAAGTTTTGTTGGCGCCGAAAAGAGTGGAAATATCTGTCCGTGTGCCCTCTTCGTGCATCCGGCGGCTCACCAGGTTCAGTGAGCCGAATGACATGTTGCCCCAGAGAACCGGCTCCGGAGATTTGTAAATGTCGATCCGCTCGAGGTGATCCACGTTCAGGACATCCATCAGCGGATGGGTCCAGACACCGACAAACCTGGGCGCACCGTCAACCATGGTCTGGATTTCGGCACCCGGACGGGCCGAACCCTTGCCGCGAATATAGATACTGCCGCCTTCACCGCCTCCGTAGCTCCCAACCTGGTTGTACCGGGAGATTACCACTCCGGGAACCCTGCGCAAGGCGCTTGGCAGGTCCATGGCGTTCAGGTCGTTGATCTGCTGCTCGCTCACCTGGACAACGGTCGAGGCGTCCTTTCTGATTATGATTTCATCCACAATCGCCTTGCCCACTATCACCACGGGAGGCAACTGATATACTGTATCAGGATTTATTTGTGATAAACAGTTTCCTGAAACCAGAAAAAGAAGGATAGTTGGCAGACAAAGTCTCATACTCACTCCAGCCTCCATGGATAGTGTTACTATAATTAAAAATGTGTTACGGTAGGTATATATAAGCGGCTATGTCCGGCCAGTCAATAAAAAAAAGCGATTAAATAAATACAATTGCAGGATGGTGGTTAAGAGAGTCTCCGGAGCCGGAAGGTGGTTTGAGCAACCGAAGATCAGAGCAGGCTTTACATGGGAGGAGGACTGGAAGGGAAATTAAGCGATCAGTAAAGATTTATCGAGCTGAAATCCATTGAGTGCTCCCTAACTGATCCTTTTTCCAGTCTTATTTGCAGGTAAATCTTTATCCTCTTTTTTCCTCGATGCATTCAGAACACTTTTTCAAATTCAGTGGCCTGCATCATGCGTGGCTGGAATTTCAGCTTGAACGTGCCCATTTCGGTGCTGATCTCCAGAACAGCGAGTCTGGTGTCGGAGGTGATAAAGTCTTCATTTTTAAAAATTATACAAAAACCCTCACCATTGCTGTTTTCTATGGTATTAAAAGATACGGGCTTCAAAAATTCATCTTTATTATTATTCCTTTCGAGGATGATATTTTTATCGATTTCTTTGAAAAATGGATCATTCCCGTACAAAGAATGGAGGTTTTGCCCTCGCCTGCCATTGCCTTTCATCGGAAAGAGCCTGATTACAATAATGTCATCATCTGTCAATCCTTCTTTATTCTTTTTCTCTTCAAAATGTTGTTTAAGAAACTCCTCGGTCTGCCCGGTCTTCAACTGCTTCTCCCGCGCCTCGGCAAATATAATGACCGGACTGACCCATTGGCATTTCAGAAGGTAATACACGTCTGAACCAAAAGCGGCCGGCTTGTAGGACTCGCAATACCAGGGAGACTTGGATTGTATGGTTTGGCAGTCCTTCTCTGACCAACTGTAAGGGTCTTTTTCCCAGGTTTTTTTTGCCTCTGCATTCTGGAGAGTGAACAGCAGGATAGAAAGAAAGATAGAGATTGTTGGTTTCATGATAATTTTCCTTTGAACTTTTTAATCCCCGCCTGGTCTCTTGCCTCTTTTTTATGAGGTCCAGCCAGGGCACATGGAAATTGATAAGTGATTCTGACCTAAAGCTCTACGGGTTTATCGGGATAGGGCCCGTGCTCGTCCTCGGTCAGCCGGTAGACTTCCCGCATCATCTCGATATGGGCGGGCTGCTGTTCTTTTTTTCTGCGTTCGAACATCCGTTTCTGGGTAGTGAGAGCCGCATCCAGGTTGAACTTGGTGACTGAACCCAGGGATTTGCCCCAGTTGGTGAAAGAGGGCACATTTTCAGTGGCGAAACCATAGACCATGCTGGAAACGCCGATTGTTTTGCCGGTAAAGATACAGGAATTGATTGCAGTCTTGGAGTAGTCGCCGATTATGCAGCCCAGGAATTGCATGCCGGTGTCTTCTTTCACTCCCCGGTGCAGGACTTTTACTTTCCCGTACGTGTTTTTGAGATCCGAGTTGCAGGTCCCGGCCCCGAGGTTGATCCAACTGCCTAAGTAGGCGTGTCCTAAAAATCCGTGGTGCTGTTTGTTGGAGTAGCTTTCGATCACTGCGGCCTCGATTTCGCCTCCGGCCTTTACAGTATTGCCGATAGAGCAGCAGTCCTTGAGCGCCGAGTGTTCGTTGACTCTCGAATTCTTGCCGAGATATACTGGTCCGTGGAACAAGACGAAGTTTTCCACGAATGAGTTGTTATCTATAATGACCGGTCCCTCGCTGGTGTCGAAACTGACAAATTTAGAGACACGGACATTCTGGCCCGCGTAGACCCCCTTATCCAGGCGATGGTAAGCTCCGGCCATGCGCTCGAGGTTATCCGCGACTATTTCCATGTTGTATTTGACAATTTCATAAGGGCGGTTGATCAGGGGCACCTTTTTATCAGCCGGAGGAGGGTTGTCTTCCTGGAGATACCCGGTAATATTATCCGGATTCAGGCCTTCCAGCCGGACTTTCTTTTTAGGAAAGTAGGACACGGCCACCCGTTCTCCCTGCATGAGAGAGAAACGCTCTTTTTTACTGCAAATCGCCAGGATATCTTCCAGATCGCTTAAGCGGGGAACCAGGCTGGCGTTGACAAACAGGACTTCCGTATCGGTTAAAGGAGCGTTCTCAAGCTCCAGTTCTACAACCGGCCTGAGGTAGGAGCGCACGATATAACTTATGGGAAGGCCTGTCTTGCGGATGGCGGTTTCGAGATCCAGTCCGCCTACCATAATATTGAAAGCCGCTCGAGTCAGTGTTACAGGTCTAATCTCTTTTGTAAATTGATCCTCGAAAAATACTACTTGCATCTCGATCTCCAAATGGTTTTTAACAACGGAATTTGTAAGAATCAGGGTTACAAATAAAAAAAATTATATAATAAGTGAGAAATCATTTGTCAATGGGTAATTCTTTTTGCATAATTTTAAATACTTGAAACAAACCAGGAACCGCAGACTAGTTTAAACCATCAGCCTGGTTTACAAAATGGGCATACTTTGTATATTTTCGTAGCCTGAATATTCTCCTCTGTGCAAAATCGCCGAAAAGCAGGGACCTGGCGAGTCCTGGCCCGGCAGTGTTGATTTGACCGTGCTGTCGCTTTCCGGTTTTTGTCCGCTCAGGGCCTGGTGCAGACAGCCGGATCATAATATTTTCAAGGATAAAACCATGAGGGCTGGCGCTCAGATTGCCATGCTGTTGATCATTTGCCTGACCGGGCCGGCCGAGGCCCGCTGGCGGGAAGATTACAACGGCGACGGCAGAGTGAATATTCTGGATGCGGTTTCCCTGCTGATTCTGGCCCGGGAGCACCCGGAGGATCCCGCAGCAGACTACGACTCGGACGGCCGCTGCACGAAGAACGACGCAATTGCACTGCTGCTCGAGATCATAAACAGTGGAATGACCTCGGCCAGGCCGGGTGATTACGAGCACAGAGAGCTGCAGGGAGGAGCCATTGCTGTCACCGGGCCGGGAAGCTGCGGCGAGCCGGGAGCAACCTACATGCTCGCGGCTGATATCTCAAGCCCGGTTAGCGCCGTATTTCTGGGCCGGGATGTGACTCTCGACCTGAACGGCTATACTATCACCTATGCAGACATCGAATACGAGCACGTGCCGAATTACGGGTTCGAAGACGGGCTGGATGGGTGGGACGTCTCGGGAGCGCCGGGTGCGAAAGTCCGGGACACGAAAACGACCCAGACTTTTATCGGCGATAAGATCCTGTATCTGCCTTATGGAGAGGAGATCGCCTCCTCTTATATCAACCTGCCCGTAGCTGACCGCGCCTATTATGCAATGTGCGGTGTCGCTGCAACCGAGATGCGCGTCACGATCAACGTGGATGACGAGGGCGGGAACCCGGTCAACTGCACGTTCACTTTCGACGGGAACACCCGCCAGACCTGTTCCCAGGAAAACAGCTCGCCAAAACTGGGAGGCGGCTTTGTCTTTGCCCTGCTGCACGATTTGCCTGCCGGGAAATACCGGATCCGTGTCAAGGCGGAGACCTCAAGCCTGATAGATGAAGTCGATATCCGACCGGCCCTCGATGTGGGAGTCGGCATTGTGGAGAATACATACCCCTGGGCTTACTACAAATGTATTCTGGATGGCGACTATACCGCGTTTTTTGACTACACCCGGGAAGGCACTTATTCCACCCCTGTCGAATCCGTCCCGCGGGTCACCGGCTCAGGCACGATCACTATCAAAAACGGCGTGGTCAGAAGCGGGGCCGTGGGTATAAGATCCTGGGGCGTGCAGTCTACAGCGGAGGATGTAACTGTGATCATTGAAAATGTCAGATTCGAGGCTTCCGGGATCAACACGCAGGCTGTGGATGTTCCTCAGGCCGTGATCAGAAACTGCCGCTTCGAGATCGATAACCCTTTTATTATCGACCGCCACAGGACGGACGACCAGGTGGTCAACTTGAGAGGGTGGCAGGATTCGGAAATTTACGACTGCGAATTTCTCGGCGGCCAGGGCTGCCTCACTCTGCGTGGCGATCATTCCGTTGTCTACAACAACCGGTTTGTCAACCGCCAGACTGTGACGAATCACTACAGCATAGATGTGACAGGGGCGAGCACGAAAATCTACAACAACCGCTTCGAGCCGGAGACAGGCTCGGGAATCCTGATCGGAACATCACACCACATCGAGGTATTCGACAATCTGTTCAGGATTGAAGCCTCCCCGCCTACCTGCGAGTACGGCAACGAGAGTTACAGCGTGAACGCGGTCAGGATCACGGACTATAATGCGGAGCCTAGTTCCGGCGATGTCGCCAGAGAGAATTATATCTACAATAACGAGTTTTATATCACCGGCCGGGATTACCCCGAGCGCTCGGGGTATATTCCGATGGCTTACGCGGTTTTTCTCAGTGTGGGGGGCGGTACGAATTATTTTTACGACAACCAGGTCGTGGTGGAACATCTGGAGCCTGAATCCAAAGCCCTGGCCTCGGCATTCTATATCGGCTCCTCGAATAACGGTGGAGAATGGCACGATAACACGGTTACTTCCAATGTCCCCGCAATCTGGGTGGCCTCGATGTACGGTTCAGCGGCAAACGCAAAGTTTTCCGACAACACCATTGTAAAAGGCCCGAATGCCCCCGAAAATTTCAAGCCCGTAAGAATGGGGTGGTGGGAATATACAGCCCGGAATATCGAGTTCCGGTCGAATAAGTTCGAGGGAGCGGATTTCGCCCTTGAGGCCACTGACCAGGACCACAGCTACAAGGTTTACTGGACCCTTACCGTGAATCTGGTCGATCAAGACAGCAAACCCCTGGCCGATCTCGAGGTGGTTATTGCGGACAAGAACGGCCAGGAAGCAGCAAGGGGAAATACCGATCAGAGCGGGAAGTTCAGTACCGAATTGCTTGAATACGAAGTCAGCGGCAGGCAGAAAACGATAAGCTCCCCTTACATTGTCAAAGCTGCGGGTAAAGAGGAAACAGTTGTCTTGAATAAAAATACGGAGCTAACTATTACACAGCAGTAAGTTTTTTTAAACCGGAGAACGGCAATCCCTCATCCGCCAGATACGGCCGAGAATAGTTTTCCTGGATCAGCCCGGCGTATTATAATTAAAAACACCTCATAAGCTTTCATAAAGAGTGTCTTGCTTGTGTTGAATTTTCTCAATAACCAACCAGAGGAGTGTCGATCATGAAAAGACGGGAATTATTACTGGCAGCCTCAGGCGCCGCCGGCGCGGCTTCTCTCAGCTCTGTGGCCGCTGCCGATGAGAAAAACGCGGTAACAAAGCCGGAGTACTACGAACTGAGAAAATACCAGTTGCTCAACCGCTCAAAACAGGGACAGTTCAATGACTTTTTCAGCCGGGCGGCAATCCCTGCAATGAGCCGCATCGGGATCGGGCCGGTAGGTGTTTTCAGCGTGGTGTACGGCCCGAACATCCCCACTCTGACATATTACGTGCTCCTGCCCCACAAGTCGCTCGAATCTTTCGCTTCAGCCAATGCAAGTCTCACTGCGGACCCTGTGTACCAGAAGGCCGGAGCGGATTTCCTCAACGCTCCCTATTCGGACCCGGCATACGTGCGCATGGAAAGTTCACTCATGAAAGCTTTCGACAGGATGCCCAGACTGGAACTGCCGGTGGCTTCAAAGGAGAATAAACCACGCATTTTCGAGCTGCGCACCTATGAAAGCCACAGCCTCAAGGCAGGCAAAAAGAAAATCGAGATGTTCAACGAGGGCGGCGAGATAGAGATTTTCCGCAACACAGGCTTGCAGCCGGTTTTTTTCGGCGAGACATTGATCGGGCCGCAAATGCCCAATCTGACCTATATGCTCTGTTTCGACAACATGACAGCGCGTGACAAGAACTGGGAAACTTTTGTCGGCTCTTCGGAATGGCAGAAGCTCAGCGTGGATCCACTGTATAAAGACACTGTTTCCAACATAACCGATATAATCTTGCGCTCGGCCGATTATTCACAGATCTGATTTTCCATATGCAGCTCTCAGGGCTGAGATCAGATAAAATTCAGTTCCGGAATTGCCAGGCTGATCCGCTAGGCTTATGGGTCTTTGTTAACGGTTGACTTATCAGGCAAAGCTTTTTATATCATAGCATTGCATATTATTTTGGATTGGAGTATGTCTGTTTCACCAGTCATAGTTTTCTTCGAATATCAACCAGGAGAAAAACATTTATGTCTGCAGTTATCTGTCTGGACCTGGAAGGAGTGCTCGTTCCGGAGGTATGGATCAATGTCTCCGAGAGGACTGGTATCGAGCGCTTGCGCCTGACTACCAGAGATGTCTCGGACTATGACGAGCTCATGCGGATGCGCCTGAAAATACTGGATGAGCATAACCTGAAACTCTCCGATATTCAGGCAGTGATCCGCACTATGGAGCCGCTGGAGGGGGCCAGGGAGTTTTTGAACCATCTGCGCTCGCTCTGCCAGGTGGTTATCCTTTCGGACACCTACTATGAGTTCGCCGATCCGCTGATAGAGAAGCTCGACCGGCCCACCCTTTTCTGCAACAGCCTGAAACTTGACTCGGAGGGCAGGATCGCGGATTACTGCCTGCGCCAGAAAGACGGCAAGCGCAAAGCGGTGGTAGCCATTAAAAGCTTGCAGTTCAAGGTCATTGCTGTGGGAGACTCATACAATGACACCACAATGCTCGCCGAGGCAGATGTGGGGGTGCTTTTCAGGCCGCCGGACAATGTAGCTGCCGAATTCCCCCAGTTCCCGGTCACCCGGACTTACGGGGAGCTGCTAACTGAGCTGAAAAAAAACCTTTGAAAATTCGAACCGAGAGGTATGGATATGGATTTAAAAGAAAAAAAAGCTTCACTTTCCAGAAGGGATTTTCTCAAGCAGGGCTCTTCCGTGGTGGCGGCAGGCGCGGCTGGCCTGACGGCTTTGGGCGCTCCGGCAATAATCAGCGCCCGGAACGTGAACAGCAGGATCAATTTCGGGATGATCGGCAGCGGGAGCCGCGGCTGTTCGATCCTGCGCGCTATCAGAGACCACAAGGAGTCTCTGGTGACCGATGTCTGCGATATCTATCCGCCGCACCTCGAGGAGGGAAAGAAAGAATCGGGCAATGATCAGGTCCGGACCCACGAAGATTGGCAAAAACTTATCGAGCAGAAAGATCTGGATGCAGTAATCGTATCTACTCCGCTCTTTCTCCACGTGCCGATGAGCATTGCCTCGCTCGAGGCAGGCAAGCATGTTTTCAGCGAAAAGAGCATGGGACTCAGCATGCTGCAGTTGAATGAAATGATCAGAGCTGCGGACAAGCACACGGACAAGACTTATATGGTGGGCTACCAGTACCGTCTCTCTGATGCCCTGATCGAGGCCAAGCGGCTGGTTGACGAGGGCTCTATCGGCCGGATAACCCAGTTCTACGTGCATTTCGACCGCAACCAGACCTGGCGCAGGGAAGTGGAGGATCCGGCCTGGGAAAAAGTGCTCAACTGGCGGCTTTACAGAGCTTTTTGCGGGGGCATGCTGACCGAGGTAGTGACCCATGAAATCGACCAGATAATCGATATCCTGGGCAGCATGCCGGACAGCGCCGCATTCTATGGCCAGATCATGGTCTACAATGACGGCCGCGAGCAACACGACAGCATCATGGGGACCTGGCAGATGGATGACGGCGTGATTGGAGTGGGAACCGGCCACCTCTCGAATTCGAGCCAGCGCGCGGGCTGGACCCTGCTCGGCACCCACGGCACTATCGAGTGCTATGACGGCACTCTCAAAGTCTATTGGGAGAAAGAGGCTCGTCATCTGGATACTTTCAATATCAAACACAAGTTCACCAAGATCGAGCTGGGCCAATCGCTCAAAACCGATGCCAAGGACCCCAGGCAGGCTCCGGCCCGGGTGATGGAATTTCCGGTCGATGCCGATTACCAGGCCATAACCGCCAGAGAGTTCAAGCATTTCTATGACTGTGTGCTCAACGGCACACCGCCGAGAATGGATGCCAGAAGCGCGCGGCTCACCTCCATGGCTGCTCTCACCGCCTATCATTCCCTGCTGAAAAGAGGAGAAAGGGTGACCCTGGCCGATGTGGCCAAGATGGGATGAATGTTTTTTCTTTGGATTTGTATGCGGATCAACAGGTTCAGATCAGCCGACCGGGCATTGTTTCTTCAGACTATGAGGCAACTATGGAACACAAAATCAACAATCCGACTATCTCGCGCAGGGATTTCCTGAAAACAAGCTCTTCCGCTGCTGCGGGTCTGGCGGCTTTTGCCGCTCCAGCGATTCTCAGCGGCCAGAATATCAACAGTAGGATCAATCTGGGCATAATCGGCACAGGCAGCCGGGCCTGCGAGATTCTGCGCTCTATTGCCGGTCACAAGGAGATCCTGATTACCGATCTCTGCGATATCTACCCGCCGCACCTCGAAGAGGGGAAAAAATACGCAGGCAACGATAAGGCGCGCACACATGAAAATTGGGAGAAAGTCCTCGAGCAGAAAGATGTGGATGCAGTGGTAATAGCTACACCGCTTTTTCTCCACGTGCCGATAAGCGTGGCCGCGCTCGAGGCAGGAAAACATGTGTTCAGCGAAAAGAGCATGGGCCTGACCATGAAGCAGTTAAATGAAATGCTCTCCGCAGTTCAAAAGCACAGCGACAAGGTTTATCTTGTCGGCTACCAGAGCAGGCTCAATGAGGCTCTGGCCGAGGCCAAGAGGCTTGTCAAGGCCGGCTCTATCGGCCAGGTGACCCAGTTTTATGTGCATTTCGACCGCAACGAGACCTGGAAAAGGGAAGGGATCGAGCCGAAATGGGAGCGGGTCCTGAACTGGCGCCTTTACAAAGAGTACTGCGGCGGGCTGTTGACCGAGGTGGTGACCCATGAGATCGACCAGGTGCTGGAGATACTTGGGATAATGCCGGTAAGCGCAGCTTTTTACGGCAAGATCGCGGTATACAAGGACGGGCGAGAGCACCATGACAGTATCATGGGAACCTGGGAAATGGAAAACGACGTGATCGGTGTGGGAACCGGCCACCTCTCGAACTCGAGCCAGCGGGTAGGCTGGACGCTACTGGGCACGCACGGCACTATCGAGTGCTACGGCCCTCTCAAGCTTTACTGGGAAAAAGAAGCCAGACATCTGGATTCTTTCGGGATCAAGCACCAGTTCACCAATATCAAACTCGGCCAGTCCCTTAAGACCCCGGAAAGCGAAAAACAAACCCCGGCCAAGGTGCTCACATTCGATATAGACAACGACTACAGCCTGTCCACAGCCAGGGAGTTCAAGCATTTCTACGATTGTATCCTGCACGGGACAAAACCGGTGATGGATGTCGAGAGCGCCCGCCGCACCTCGATCGCCGCTCTCATGGCCTATCACTCCTCCATGAACCGCGGCCGCTGGGTAACCAGGGAAGAAATCGAGGCCATGGGGTAGAAGCTTTTAACTTTTCAAGCATTCTTGAATAAAAAAGGCCCGGTTGCTTTACCAGGCCTTTTTTATTTATAATAGGGTTTAACAATTTTTATGTCTATTTTAAAGGAGGCATATATGTCGCAAGATGATGAATATCCTTTTCTCTGTAGTGAATGTAACTCTGAAAAGTTACCGGGTTGTGACAAGTTTGCAATTAAATGTCCTAAATGCGGCGAATATGAAGTATCTGGAACATTTGCGGCGATGCTTGAAAGAAATAATGAAATTATAAATAATAAACCCATATATTCATTAATGGTCAGAAGGCATTGGGAATTTGAGAAAGAACCATATTTTTTACATACTGGGAGCCATGAACAGCTTTTAAGAAGCTATAAGGCGATAGCAGAAGAAAAGAAGATCATATCATTACCTTTATTTCTTTTTCGTAATAAAGGCATGGGGGAATATTTAACCTTAAGTGAAAATTTGAGATGGATTACAGCTTCGCTTAATAGTGAAGAATTCTTCTTTATAGTAGATCAATGTATTAAGAATGGATGGATGGAAAAGTCGTCAGACGAGGGAAAGATAAGGCTGACTTTCGAAGGCCGTGATTATGTAAAAAAGTTGATGCGAAGAAAAAAAGGCGATTCGAATAATAAACCCAGAATCGGTTATATTTAAAATTGAATTTCTAACATATTGTAAAATAATTAGTTCCAAAAAGTATTTCTCCCAAATGACTTTAAGGGCGCTTCGCGAAGCGCCCCTACGAGATGACAATTTTCCGAGAATTTGAAATGATTTTAAGGGATTTAATTATTCTTTAACTTCATTCATTAGTAAAAAATTTCCACATTTTTCTAATATTCTCATTCTTTAAAATCGAGGATGCTGATGAAAAAATACCTGATTCTCTTTATTTTGCCTTTTCTCCTAGGCTGCAGTAAGGGTCAGAACAAAACCCCGGGCGAAAATACGGCCAGCATTATAGCAGACCAGAGCTACAAGGATGATTTGATCCGGGTGGCGAAAAGGCTCTATGACCGTGAGCTCACATCCGGGACCGGCGGAGACATAAGCGTGCGGGTTCCCGGCACGGACAGGATTATTATCAAGGCCACGAAAACCTGTTTCGGGGACCTGGATTACGGGAAACTCTCTACGCTGAACCTCGAGGGAGAGGTTGTCGAAGGCAACCCCAGTCCCTCCGATGAAGCCGAGATCCACGTGAGAGTCTATTCCCTGCGCGAGGATGTGGGAGCGATCATGCACATGCATTCCCCGTACGCCACTGCCTGGGCCACTGTGGGCGGGAAAATACCCGCTGTGACCCAGCAGTCAGTGAAACCGCTCACAGCAGTGGCACTGGTTCCATACTACCGGGTGGGGAGCCCGGAGCTGGTCGGGGCTGTGGTGGAGTCTTACAGGAATCCAGGGACAACGGTGGTGATGATGGAAAACCACGGGACTTTTGTGGTCGGCGCAGACCTTTACGATGTTCTTTATCAGGCGGAGGTAGTCGAAAACACCGCCCGGATCGCTTATTTGTGCAAGGCTCTGGGGGAGCCGGTAAAATTCGAGTTTTAGGCTGCCAGTGCTCACCGGGTCTAAACCGCCCTGCGGACAATCCTGACACTTATGCCGCTAATGTACTGGCAGCCCGCACGGAGCCCGCCTGAACAGGAGGAAAGGCATTCCTCATTATAAAACCCCATTTTTATAAAATCTCAGGCCGCGGTCTGCCTGATTTTTTCGATCACCTCTGCGGAAAGCGGAGGGGCCTCGCCTGAGGCTGCATTCTGACGGATCTGCTTTTCGTTTTTCCCGCCGGGAATGACCACGCTGACAGCCTCATGCGCCAGAATATACTGGAGCGCGAGCTGGGCCATGCTGATCCCGAGCTCCGCAGAGATGGGTTTGAGCCTGTCGGCGCTGTCCACCCACCCGGCAAGCTGCTCCGGACTCACGCTGTACGAGCGGTGGTCATCCGGGCCGAACCGGCTTTCCCTGGTGAATTTTCCGGTCAGGAAGCCGTAAGCCAGCGGCACCCGCGGGATAATCCCGTAATTGGCTTTTTGCGCCATGGGCAGGAGCTCCTTTTCCGGCTCGCGCTGCAGGATATTATAGACAACCTGAATAGTCGCTCCGAAACCCCGCTCGATCTGCCGCAGCCCATCCTCCGGGGGGGCGATCGAGATGCCATAGGCGCGCAATTTTCCCTGTTCAACCAGCCGGTCCAGGGCTTCTGCAGAGGAAAAGGCCTGTTCCAGTTGCTCTTCGCCCCGCGGGGTGTGAAGCTGGTAGAGGTCGATATAGTCGGTTTTGAGCCGCTGCAGGGAATCCTCGACCCGGCCCGTTAAATACTCTCCGATGAAATTTTTCTGCCACTTGCCTTCCCTGTCAGTCAGGTTGCCGCCTTTGGAGGCGATCACCACCTGGGTCCGGCGCCTGGAAAAAGCCCTGGCCAGGAGCTGTTCGCTGTGGCCTGCCCCGTAAACATCCGCGGTATCGTAAAAATTGATCCCGCAGTCAAAAGCCGCCTCGAGAGCCCGCAGAGATTCTGTGTCATCCACCTTGCCCCACCCGATCTGGAATTCTCCGAGTCTGGCCGGCCCGCCGATAGCCCAGCAGCCGAAACCCACCTCGCTAATCTTGATCCCGGTCTTACCTAAGGTTCTCGTTCTCATTATCTCTCCCGGTTGATTTTAAGTTCAGCGTTTCTTGACGATATACAACTCAAAAACGAAATCATTTGAAAGATAGTAATCCCTGTGGTGTTTTGTCCAGAGCAGCGGGGAAATGCATTTTTCTTGGAAGGTAATACTACTAAAAAATTAAAAATAATTGAATTAAAGATGCGGTTTGCATAGTTTAGAGCGATCGGAGCGATTATTGAAAATCCGAAACTGGAGAAAAAATTTTACCGGGAGGTTCTGTGTGAGAAAAGTCACTGGTTTTTTCATAGTGATTCTACTGATCGCGGTTTCGGCGGCTTTTAGCGGGCAGAACTGTTTTACAGCCGTTGCCGGCAGGCTGGCTACAGCGGATGGCAGCGTGCTTGTGGCCCATAATGAGGACAACCTCCCTTATGCGTGCCGTATGCTTAGATTTGAGCGGGTCGCCCACGAGGGTGGGGAGTTTGTCGAGCTTGCGGGTGGAGGCCGCCTGGCTCAGGCAGATACCTCCTGGGGCTATCTGATTTTCGAGATGCCGGGAGTGTCTTACTCACAGTCCCTGCTCAACGAGCACGGGGTAGGGGTGACAAGCGATAACTGCCCTTCACGCGAGGACAGGCCGGAGCTGACAGACGGCGGAATCGGCCCCCGGTTGCGTATCCTGGTTGCCGAGCGTGCGCGCACTGCCCGTGAAGGAGTAAAGCTTGTCGGCTCTCTGGTTGAAAAATTCGGTTATGCGGCCAGCGGGAGGACTCTTATCATTTGCGATCCCCGCGAGGGGTGGCTTGTGGCCATGGTCAACGGGAAGCACTGGGCGGCAGCACGGGTGCCGGACGACCAGGTGGCTATGATAGCTAACAGCTACAGCATTCACGAAGTGGCGCTCAGCGATACATTGAACTTCCTGGGCTCCAGGGATATCATAGATTATGCAGTCAAACGCGGCTGGTACGATCCCGGCAGGGACGGCCCGTTCGATTTTGAGCGGGCTTATGCCGAAAAAGGACGCATTTCCGACCCGCACCAGAAGTGCCGCCAGTGGAGCGGCTACAGACATGTTGCCGCAAAGAAGCCCCCGTTTCCCGAGGACAGTGTCCGGCTGCCTTTTTCGGTCAAACCCATTGCACCGCTTAAGCCCGGAGACCTTTTCGCTGTCTTGCGGGACCACTACGAGGGAAGCCCGATCGACCTGGGAACTTATTCTCCGCACGCTGCCCCTTTTGAGAGGGAAGCCCGTCCGATATGCGCTGCATCCACCAATCATGGATTCGTTTTTCAGCTCCGCCCGGATATGCCGGTTGAAATCGGCGCCCTGTGGTGGCTTGCGCTCTCGCGGCCCTGTTCGAGTCCTTTCCTGCCGCTTTATTACGGCCTGAAAAATGTCCCCGGACAGCTTTATTTCGAGGCTGGGCCTGAGGGAGACACAAGGCCTGGAAGCACGGTCCAGCCAGGAGAGAAAAATGCCTGGCTGGCATTCCGTGAGCTTTCATTATTTGTGGATGGGGATTTCTGGAAGAGGGTTGTCAGAGTGCGGGCAGCCTGGGAAGAGTTCGAGGGTCAAAGCTTTGCCCTGCAGCAGGTGATCGAGGGACAGGCCCTGGCTAACTGGGAAAGGAACAAAGATCTTGTGCTTGAGGGCTTGGGCCGCTATTGTCAGGGCGCTCTTACCCTGGCCGTGCAGCAGGCAGGTGAACTCAAGGGGCTCAAAGCCTCGCAGGAGCCTTGATCGAAAAGAGCGCTGGAGGGCTCCCCAGTCGCAACGGTAAGCGGTTCCGGTGGCAATCGGACTTCCCGCTCACTTTGTATTCAGCAGGGTTAGGCCTTGAAACAAGATTAAATTTCTTTCAGTTTAGCCTCATCCGGCTGGAGCGCATGTTTTCTGAGTTCATCCAGGGGCTTTTTCATGCGGTAATATCTTTTAAAGCCTAAATATGTCACCGCTACGCCAAGCGGCATGAAGATCCAGCCTAGATAAATCAGGATAATGTTGCCGAAAAATTGGACAAAAGAAGCTCCGGCGATAAACAGAGTCAGGGCGGTACGTATGTAGGCCAGGAGTGTCCTCTCGTTGGCCAGTTCGGTCCGGTCAGCGGCCAGGTGGTCCCGCAGGATCATTCTTTCCGCAAAAGTTCTGTAATATTCTTCCAGTGGATGTTTCATGGGAGTAAAAAGGTGTGATTTGCAATTTACCTAGGAATACACGGTTGCTTTGGCCTGTAAAACCCTGGTTTCTCAATCTGATGAAATATATTACAGATCAGTAAGGATGGCAACTGGATTGGATTTCCTTTAGACAGAATCCGGCCTTACAGCCGGAGACCGATCTGGCTTGCCAGAGCAAGCGACTGACTGCGGTACTGGTCAGCCAGAGCAGGATTTTTGCCGCGTACCCGGCGGATAAAAATGTACTTTTGCAGCTCGTAAAGCAGGTAGAAGACATTTCTTATCCGGGCTTCGGGGCTTTTATCGCGTTTTTCTCCGTAACCCTCCCAGAAAGGCGGCTCTGAAATTCCGCAGTAATCAAGCACTGCAAACTCGATTTCCGGGTCCCCCCAGAGGGCGCGGTCCCAGTCAAGGAGGCCGGTCATGCGGCCCTGGGAGTCGGCCAGAATGTTCTGGGCCCAGATATCCATATGGAGCAGAGATGAGGGCGCCTGCCGGTTGAATCTCCCGAGGTGGCTTTCCAGGAGCCTGCGCATGCTGTCTGCCTCATTTTGGTTGTATCCACCGCAGCTTTGGATATCATCCAGAAGCTTGTGCCACATGATGACAAACGCCTCTGTCCAATTATTTTGCGGCTCCATGGGCCGGTGCTCTCCCAGGTAACCGTAATGGTTACTCCTGAGAGCGTGCACCTGGCGCAGCGATTCGCCCACCTGGCAAAGCATCCTCTCGAATCCCTGCCTGCCGAGCCCCCAATGCTCTGAAACAGGGGTACCGGACACCCGCTCCATGACCAGAAAATCACGGTCGAAAAGCTCGTGGCTGAAATCATGGGCCTTTATTGCCGGGATCGGGACAGTGGTTCTCTGACCGATGGTTTCGTGAAGCGCAGGCTCCTGGCGCATCATCCGGTATTCGTAAAAAAGATTGGCCCTGCGATCATCCGCCGGAGCGATCCTGAGCACCAAGGGCGCAAGGCCGCTGCTCTCGACAAAATAAGTAGTATTGAATTTCCCGGTGCTGCAGCGCTCAAAGCTTATATCCTGATCCTGAATATTAAGAGAGCGCGTTACAGCGACGCTTAAAAGATCTCTGGATATGTCTTCTGCTAGCATGGTGTGCGATTCCTCGATTTTGCGTCCCGGCTTGCCTTTGGCTGTTACTACTCAGGTCATAAAATTGTTTGCATCTATCCGTAAAGGAAATTTTTTTTCTTCTTTTGGTGGCAAAAGAAGCAAAACCATTTCTTTTTAAACAAAAAGAAACAAAAGTTAATCCTGGCACTTAAATCTTTTACTCCGCTTCGCCAAGCTCGCCTGGCGCGATAATGCTGCGCAAAGGCATGCCGGGGCGTTGTACATCCAGTATGGCGATGATGGAAATTACTTGTCTTCTACACGCTCCAGAAACAGGGTCCCCGGACTTCAGGGCTTTTTATGGTCTCTAGTTTCACCTGGGATGGCTTTATCATCCCAGGTAGCTGCACTTAAACTTCTTTTCGGTAGTTGTAGAAGCTTTTCTCTCGGGGTATTTCAATTGTTGTTAGGTAAATCAGTCGCTGGCGCCTTAAATGTAAGAATCGACATCTGGTAAATCATTCCTATTCACTCAACTTATATTAATAACCAAGGCTAAAGCAGATAAAAACAATATAAATGGAAACTATTTAATGCTCCCTGTAGTAACGGAGAAACCATAATCGCCGTCAGGGAACAGGTGTGCTTAAGTTTCTTGAGTTAGGTTATTATGTTCACGCAAGATGTCTCATTCGTAAAATAACAATCTTTTCAGTCCACGAAAGAGTTTGGTGGAAAAATCACTGATGTAAAGAAAAAAACTTTTCAAGGGAGAAATCGAAAGTCCTATTCTTTTTATCCTTTTCATGCGCCTGCAAAATTTGTAGTTTTAAATATTGCATCTTTTCACCTTTCAAAAGGAGTCAAAGATGAACCAGTCCAAAGTGTTGCTTGGCGCATTTCTCCTGATTGTTTTTTCCTTTCCAGTGATAACAGGCTGTGGAGCGCCCGGGAAGCCCAAACAGGAGGAAACTTTAAAGCCCGTATCGGAAAAATGGCAGGTGATCGGGCCGGGAGGCGGGGGAGGACAGTTTCTGCCCACTATCAATCCCCGGGACCCGAAACATGTATTCGTGCGCTGCGACATGACCGGGGCTTATGTCACTCTGGACGGCGGAGAATCATGGCGCATGTTCAATCTGCGCACTGTGGTGAGCGACTTCGAGTTCGATCCCGGCAATCCGAATACGATTTATGCAGCCAATAACGCACTTTACCGTTCAGATGACCGCGGGGCAAGGTGGCATCTCGTTTATCCCGATCCGCGAAACGTGGTGGCAGAGCGCATGATAGGCGACCACGCCGGGCAAAGATTCGAGACCAAGGATGGAATGCCGGACGGCCCGATTGACAAAGTAAGAGTGGACCCGACCAACAGCGACCGGATTTACCTCGGAATGGGCGGGAGCCGGTTTTCTTCCCCTGACCGCAGAATGGGGACAGGGGGTGATTCGGCGCGGGTGGTCTTTTCCACGGACCGGGGCAAAAGCTGGAGTGTCGCGGCCCGGGTCTATGGCCGGCGGATTTTGGCTATCTTCCCGGGCGCCTGGGATGACAGGCCGGATGAGTTGACTGTGATTACAGACCGGGCCGCTTCAAGGGTGGCGCTTGAAACCGGTGAAACGGAGGCTCTTGTTCTGCCTGTGGAGCGGGTGATCGACTCGGACGGCGGGACAGGCCCTGAGGGCAGCGTTTTTTACATTCTGGCTGATATGGAGCTGATCGAGGGAAAAGTTGCCGGAGGTGTCTACTGTTCGAATGACCAGGGCGAGACCTGGACCCAGGTCAATGAGGGCCTGCTCGGTGGCCTGCCTTCCACAGGCAAACTGCCCAGGTTCGGCACCCTCGCTGTCTGCGAGGGAGACACTCGGGTGCTTTATTTGGGCTGTCGCTCATATACGGCTCGAACCGGGGATGGCACGGAGATGCGTTCTTTCGGCATATTCAAGACAGAGACAGGCGCTGAAAGCTGGCGCTGGGTCTACCAGGCCACCGGGGACAGCGTGATCGGCGACAATTTCCGCGGCGGCTGGATGAACCGGAGCTACGGGCCTGCCTGGGGCGGCAGCCCGATTTCCCTGGGTATCTGCCCCACGAACCCCGATATCTGCTACGCCACGGATTACGGCCGCACCTACCGCACGCTCGATGGCGGGGCTATCTGGGAGCAGGTCTATGGAAAAACACTCCCGGATAGTTCAGTGACCAGCAGGGGCCTTGATGTGACCACCTGCTATGGGGTGCATTTCGATCCCTTTGACAAAAACCACATCTTTATCTCCTATACCGATATCGGTGCCTTTCACTCCTATAACGGCGGCAAAAGCTGGATTCACTCGATCAGCGGTGTCACCCGCTCCTGGATCAACACCTGCTACTGGCTGGTTTTCGATCCTGAAATCAAGGGCCGTATCTGGTCGGTGTGGGGCAACTGCCACGACCTGCCGCGCCCCAAGATGTTCCGCTCCGGCAGGCTCGAGCAGGGAGGTTTCCAGGGAGGAGTGGCTGTCTCAGAGGACGGGGGCAGGAACTGGCGGCCGACAACAGAAGGCATGCCGCCGAGCGCTGTCTGCACCCATATCCTGCTCGATCCGGAAAGCCCGGCGGATTCACGAACCCTCTATGTCTGCGGGTTCGCCGAGGGTGTGTTCAAGTCCACAGACGGCGGCAGGAACTGGAAAAACGCCAGCTCCGGACTGGGTCCCAAACCCTACGCCTGGCGGATGACACGTCTGCCGGAGGGCACCCTGTTCCTGCTCGTGGCGCGGGGAGGGGTGGAGGGCCGCGAATATATCGATGGAGCGCTCTATCGCAGCGATGACAAAGCCGAAAGCTGGCGCAAAATAGAATTACCCCGGGATGTCAACGCGCCGAACGACCTGGTGTTCGATCCCTCGCACCCGAAGAGAATGTACCTGAGCTGCTGGCCGTGGCCTAAAGAGGGGCGGGAACACGCCGGGGGGCTGCTGCGCACAGAGGATGGAGGCACAAGCTGGGAGCAGGTCTTTGATGAAGAAGCCCATGTCTATGCAGCAGCAGTAGATCCTGAAAATCCCTCGACCGTATATGTCAATACATTTGACAGCGCCGCATTCCGCAGCTATGACCGCGGGGAGAGCTGGCACAGGCTCGAGGGCTACAATTTCAAGTGGGGCCATCGGCCTGTAGTCGATCCCCATAATCCAGGCATGCTCTACCTGACCACTTTCGGCGGCAGTGTGTTCCATGGGCCGGCAAAGGGTGTGCCCGGAGCCTTTGAGGATATCGTGGAAAGCGACATCTTGCGCTGGCAGTAAAAAAGATTTACGGATAATTAAATATTTTTCCGCAGCACCGGGAACTCGGTAACGCGAAGGTTCGTCGAGCCATAGGGAACGAGCACCAGCTCCTCGGCCGGCTCGCTCGAGCTCACCGGGCTCTCGGGCAGGGATCCGGCTGCGTTGTGTTCGATTCTCCACTCGGGGATGCGCCTCCCGGTCACTCTTGCCAATACCGGAGCACCATCCGGAGAAAACGGGCAGTCGCCCAGGCTGGAAGTTCCAAATCTGATAGACTCCTCTGGATGCTCGGGATCGATCTCCAGGGCGTAATTCCACGGAGTTGTCGGATAGACTTCCCAGTCGCCGTGAGGGGGCTCGCCCCGGAGCAATCTCCAATCTTCCCCGATCCTCAGAGCATAAACCAGCGGGCCGCGTTTGATCGAGACGCTGTTGTGATAGCGCCGCTCCGCCCTGAACCGCATAGGCAGGCGCAGGGAAACAGCGGTCCTGCCTCTCCACTCCCTGTCGATTAAGTGGAAAGTTCCGGCCTTTGCCCTGACCGGTTCGGTATTTTCTATTTTCACTTCCGCATCCACGGCCCAGGCAGGGATGCGCAGGCGCAAGGGGAATCGGAGCGGCTGCTCGGTCTGGACCGTGAAGTGCAGGCTTTCGCCGAAAGGATATTCGGTCTCGAGATCTATCCTTACAGGTTTGCCTGCGATCGGGGCGGTCAGGTTGCACGGAGCATAGGCCACTGCGGCCAGACCCCTGTCGGGTGTCTCCATCCAGAGGTGCGAGGCGAATTTCGGCCAGCCCTGATGCATGTTCGATGCACAGCAGCCATAGTTCGGTGCCAGGCCGAAAATGTTGGAATCAGGGCCGTTGGTGGTATAAATCCGGTCCTCGGAGACCTTGCAGATAACCTGGTTCGCCTGCTGGTCGTACTGGTGGGCCCACATGTCGGGTTTGAAAGTTGCGGGCAGGGCATTGAACGCAATGCTCTCAAGCCGGTCCGCCAGAGACGGCTCCCCGAGGATGCTCAACAGGGTCTCGAGAGAGAACATGTATTCCACCACAGCACATAACTCAGTGCCCTGCGAGGGATTTTTTCCGGCATAGTGCTCATCACCTGCAAAGATCCCGGTCGCCTGCCCGTGATAGCGGTCGAGCGTGTCGATGATCCGGAAGACAGCGGTGCGGTCACTCTCATCCTGCGACTGGCGGAACCAGACACCCGGCTGCTTGACCGCCATGGCGTTGTTCACTACATGCGTGGTCTGGTCGCAGTCCTCACTCTTCATCTTGTCCTTGTAGCGAAATACCTCGAAGTGATGACGCCAGTCGTAGCCCTGCTTTCGGGCCTTGGCCGCAAGCTCGAGAAGCCAGCTTTCCCCGGTGCGCTCGTACAGCCAGTGAATGCTTAGCACCAGGTCCGCCCAGCGGGATTTTCCCCAGACAAACAGGGATTTTTCATCGAGCAAATTATCCAGTCTATGCAGGAATTTTTGCATCACGGGAATGACCCGCCTGTCTCCGTCAGCCTCCTGGTACTGCGCGAGCGCCTTGAGCGCAATAAATACCGGCCACGGGTCATAGGCTTGATACCCCCTGGCCTCGTCGTGTACCGGCCCCAGCCAGCCATCTTCCCGCTGATGGGTCAGGATATAGTCCATCCAGCGCTGCACCTTGGTTTTCAGCTTCTGGTCATCCAGAATGAATGCCAGCGGCACCATGCCATCCAGCCAGTACGGCCCCCTTTCCCATGCTTCCGCCGTGCCGCCGATCCACCCGCTCTGCGCGATATCCGGCCAGAATTCATCCAGGTGTCCGCTGAGCCCGCTGGCCTGGATGCGGAGCTGGTTTAACAGCCAGCCTTCAGGGCGGATGCTGCCAGGCGGGAGCGGCTTGAAAGCCCGATCAGCCAACCCGGAGGGCATAATTTCTTTACCCAAAAGACTTTGGACGATAGCTGCCCAACCGACTGTGCCCAGAGCCGCAAGGAACCACCTTCTCGTTATACCACACTCGGAAGAGGATGTTCGTTTGGTTGTTCTTCTGCTCATTTGAACCTCCTTGCTGGCATGATATAAGAAAAAGACTAAAATGATATTTAAATTTGAAAGAAGCCGCTCACCTGCTGCCCTCGGCGGAATGGCATCCTTTCTCCAGTGAGTGCGTTTCAGACCTTCCAAGGGAGGAGAGGTTCTGAGAACTTAAATTGGCTTCTCCCACCCTTTGAGGCAAGCTTTTTTATGGTTTTCCTGCAGGTGGAAAAGGCCCATGTGTATGAAGTCCATGTACCTAGCCAGGATCAGACGTAACTGTTTACAGATCTTGGCGTGATCTTACCCTGGCAGGCCTGGATCAGAAAAATTGCATGCAGTGAGGATATTCTAAAATTTTTTTTGAGTCACTGATCCCGTTGTGTTAATATTGTCTGGTATTTCATCTAATGTATAGTCCTCTAATTTATGGATCGATTTAAAAGGAACTCTGATTTATCTACCTGGATGGGCTGACTAGAAAATAAGCTCAGTATAAAAAGGCATTAGAATCCCTTATTCACCGTATCGATATTAAAGACAGTTTCCAAACTTGATCTAATGTGTTAATTTGGCAGAAAAATACCCGTCAGATCGACCATGAATCGAGGCAGCAGATGTTATTTTGAGTTTGATTAAATCGATAAATGACAGAAACCTGCCTTGTTCGGAAGGAAAAAGTATTACCGTTCAATGAGTAGTAATCTTGAGAAAATACGGATACTACCTGAGCTTTTTATTTGAAGACTATTTGATATTATTACCCCCAAAGTTGCCTTTTAGCTAATGGGATTTCAAAGCATTAATACACCGGCTGATTATAAAAAACAGGTTTGGTTCTGGTTGAGCGTCGGACTGTTCCTCAGGCTTTTATTAATGCCTTATGCAGTTCATGACGATTTTGTAGTATTGCAGCATCCTTTGCAGCAAATAATAACAGGCGATTGGAATATATTTTCGGATTATCTGCAAAAATATACACCTTATTTTAAGACTCCCACCTATCCTCCACTCTACTATTTATTCACATCATTTTCCCGTTATTTTGCAAACCTATTTTCATCCACCCTCCCAGAGTGGATGGACCACTGCTGGAAAATTATCAAACATACAGATCCGACATTGACCAATGTGGATTATTTCAACGATCTGGAAAAATATCAGGTTTTTCGCAACCTGTTTTTGCTCAAGTGGCATTACCTTCTATGCGATTTGATAATTGGCTGGCTGCTGCTGAAATTAAAGGTTGAACAAAAGGTTAGGCTGTGGGCTTTTGCTCTCTGGATGTTGAACCCTTTCACTCTGCATTCCGCTTTTGCTCACGGGCAGTATGATTTGATTCCTGCGGTTTTTTGTTTCTGTGCCGTTTATTTGTTGCAGACAAGGCACAAGGGGCCTGGAATTCTTTTTCTTTCCATAGGCTCACTGATAAAAATTTATCCTGCTTTTTTTATTTTACCGGTGCTGATTTTAATAAGCCGGGACTTGAAAGAAAGTTTAAAATTAATACTCTGGGCATCCATACCGTTCCTTCTTTTTCTTCTTCCTCTTGCAGTGTTGACCGGTGGTTTGGCTTTACAGTTTATGCATCATTATGAGATCAATCGCAGGCTAAATGTAGGAGGATTGATAGTTCAGGCTCAAAAAGTTTTATTTTTTGCGGGAATAATCGGGGCTTGCTATTTCGCATATTGTAAACGGAAGGATTTCTTAAAAGAGCCTTTAGAGCCTTTGCTGCGGATATTTTTAATCGTGCTGCTAATTTTGTTTTTATCAACCGCGATTGAATTTCGCTACTATATTTGGCTGATACCGTTTGTCCTCACATTTATTATTAAAGACAGGACCATTCTTTGGCTGATTCTGTTACAAGCTGTTTCTATTACAGTTCTGCGAATTGTCCCCCAGCGTTCTATTCAGATAGGAATTTTTTCTCCTCTATTGCCGGAGTTCTTCACGATTATCCCGTCCTGGGATTTATACATATCGCAAATAATAAATTCTAACATCCTTTACAAGATTGCCTACCGGCTTTTTTTATTGGCCGATTTGGTTTTACTTGTTTGGATATGGAGACCGTATTTTATTAAGTATATTAAATTAAAATATATTCAAAGACTGGCGATGTTTTTGACTCTCTCGCTGTTGATAATATCAGTTTTTTTAATAATAACCGGATACTCTTCCTATAAAAAATCCCTTGTAATTAAAGGGGAGTATGTATTAACTGCGAGCATCAAAGAAAAATTGCAGGTTATCGAAGTAAAGAACATTAATGGCCGCCTGGAAGCTGTTACTTGCTTTACAGCAAGAAGAGATGGGCTATCTAGCATTTTAAACCCTGAAATTATGTCAAAATCATCCCTTCTGAAAGGCCCGGGTCCTTACTCTGGAGTCAAACTTGAAAACGCCTTTCTTAAGGCTGAACTTGATGAGCGGGCGATAAAAGCCTCAGGCAGGGAGCTTGTTTTTGATCCCACTGATAATATTAGTGGTGAAAAAGTCTGTATTGATATAAACTTTGCCGTTCCTGAAGAGTTTGATCTGCGGGATTACGAGTTTTATATCACTGCAAAATACACATGGCCCCATAGTTTTACGAAGACATTGAGCATGATTCTATACCGAATTACCTTTGATCGCCCATTTTTTTATTTTCACAGCACATTGCTCGTTATGCTTTTTTTCAGTTTCCTCTTTTTACCTTTCATAATGAAAAACAGGTCCTGAGGGTGTTGATCTGCGAGGTGCCCTGCTGCATGAGGAAACGCGCCCATGGTAAGCCTACAGTTTTTCGCCTGAGGGTTATCTGGCGCACTTTCCGGGATATGATAAGTTTGTTCCGGACTTTGAACAGAGACAGCTAAAACTAATAAGGTTCAAATAATCGTTCTTTTACGATATTTAAACTTTTCCGGTGCTTGCCTGGATAGTCATGTCAATCGGTTTGGATTGCTGCATCATTGACCCCATCCAAGCCTTCGATAAGTTTCTAAACCCAATCGAGCCTGGATTCTGAATTTATCCTCATCCCAAGGTTCCATCCGGGATCTTAGGTAAATCTAGACTATTTTTTTAAATTCAATGAAGACCTGGGTCCCGTTTTTCCTTTCCAGCCGGATATCTCCCATCAACTGATGTTTTACCAGATTATAGACCAGCTTGAGACCCAGAGAGGGGAGATTTTCTGTTTTATTGATATCGATCTCTTCCGGCATACCGGTACCGTTATCCCTCACCCTTATCGATATCCTCTTATCGGCTGGACTTTCAATGAGAATTTCGACCACCCCTTTTTGCCTTTCGGAGAATGCATGTCTAAAAGAATTTGAAACCAGTTCGTTGAACACGAGAGCGCAAGGTATAGCCTGGATTACGGAAAGGTAAACGCCGGAGCATTTAATAACAATGGCAATCCGGTTTTTTTTCGCTAAATATATATTTGACAGGTAACCGGTAAGCTCCTGGATATATTCAAGCATATCGATTCGATCGAAGCGCTCGCTCCGGTAGAGTTGGGTATGGATCAGGGACATGGTCTGGATTTTGGCGCGGGCCTCAGTAAACAGATCAATTGTTTTCTGATCCCGGGACCGCATACTGCTCATATCAAGCAGGCTGGAAATGATTTGCAGGTTGTTTTTCACCCGGTGGTGGATTTCTTTCAACAGCAGTTCTTTCTCTTTGAGCGAAGTCCGGATTTGCTCCTCTGCCTGCTTAAGATCGGTGATATCTGTGTCAGTGCCCACCATCCGGACAGCGTTCCCCTGCGCATCCCTGATCACTTTTCCGCGTACGAGTATCCAGCGGGTCGTGCCGTTCTTATGGATCATGCGGTGCTCAAATATGTACTCCGGAGTCTTTCCTTCCAGACACTCCTGCGCCGCTTTCATCACCGGTTCGCGGTCATCCGGATGCACATGAGTTACCCAGACCTCCAGGTCATTAGGGATTTCTTCATCTTTATATCCCAAATTTTCCTTGACACTCGGATCGAGGTAGAATTCGCCGGCCTTTATGTTCCAATCCCACACGCCAACCCGTGCTGCCCGTGTGGCCATCTCATATCTCTCTTTACTGATTCGCCTCGCACTCTCCTCCTGCTTACGCTCGGTAATGTCCTCGAAAAGCAACATGTGACAGGTTTTTCCTCCGGTCTCTTTTTTCCCTATCCTTAGCTTGAATACCTTATCTTTTATTTTATCATCATTAATGCCCACTTCAACATTAAACGGTACCCTGAATTGATCCACCGTAAATATCGACTTCCGGGTGTATATTTCCAGATCGTAAAATTCCGCCTCTCCGGCGTAAGTAGTGAGACCCAGATAGTTTTGCCTGTCATAAACCACCTCTGTGTCAATGACTTCAAGTAAATGTCCCTGCGCTCCTGTTTTTAAATTTTTTATTTCCCGACTGAGTTTTCCTCCAGTTCTCTCAACAGTTATCTGATACTCTGTATCAGGCTCTAACTCCTCATATACGACAATCAAATTTCCGCCTTTTTTCTGGATTCTGCCTTCCGTGTTCCCATTGGACCCGGAGCAGGCAGTATAGCCCACCAAATCCGGATAGATTCCTGCTTCGCCCGAGGCCCCCGAGAGGACGAGTGACAGGTCCCTGATCAAATCCTTGTTTTTCAAAGTCCGGGCTTTGAATATTACCTTTATGTCTTCATCCGCTCCCCCGTATTCTGTGGCAGTCATTAAATAGCAGTCTTCCTCTTTTTCCCTGACAGGCTTGTGGATTATCTTCCCGTTTTTAATTTTCCATCGATTAATCCCGGAGAATGAAAACGGCAGCCAGTCCCGGCCTATTTTCTCGGAATCTGACGGGCCCCTGTACCTGAGCTTCCATTTCTTTCCCTGTCCAAAGGGCAGATTTTTTATCGTAATCAGCTTATCCAGGTATTCCTGGATTTTTTCAAAGTCGCCTTCTTTCAAGAAGCTCCTGACATGTTCTTCCCTTTTTCTCAACCCGATGATGTTTTCAGTAAGCAGAGCCAAGCTGTTTGAATGTCCGATTATACGCCAATCCTTATCAAGATAAAGCTCCAGCATATCTAAAGCGGTCTTATAGGATTCAAAATCCCGGGTTACTTGATCATTCCAGTGACATAATTTATCAAAAGCTTTCTTTTTACTTCCGACTTCTTGCTCTAACTTTTCATCTCTCTTTTCTAAT
>Ga0307379_10001356_pt1 | contig 38939 bp, 16 predicted proteins | sample UN2MG_FD_202237 | JGI IMG/M metagenome (GOLD analysis project Ga0307379, IMG submission 202237) | Soil microbial communities from Risofladan, Vaasa, Finland - UN-2 | ecosystem: Environmental > Terrestrial > Soil > Coastal area > Acid sulfate soil | place: Finland: Risofladan, Vaasa | collected...
CCTATGGCCGTTATGTTGATGTTGGCGGAATAATCCCCTGCAGACATACCTGTTATATTCACCGCTACCGTCACATTGTTATGCCCACCCGTGGAACTGCCACTCGCGGGGGCCTCGCTGAGCCAGGCAGCATCGTCGCTTAGCGTCCAGTTGAGTGTCCCCCCACCCGGGTTCCATATCTCCAGCGTCTGATTTCCTGGGTTTGTGCCGCCGACAACAGCGCTGAAGCTAAGGCTTGCCGGGCTGAACGATATTTCCGGCCTTAACACAACCTCTACTTGAGAATCTCCCATTATGTTTTCGTAATAAGGCCCTGAATAAGCGAGATAATATCCGAGAAAACCGGTAAAGTTATAATTTCCCAGCCCGGCATCACTGGGTACAGTCACCTTATACAGGGCAGTAAACGAAGCCCCTTGGGCAAACGACCCACCCCAGACAACCTCTGTTTTATTCCCTGTAGCTACAACCGTGGCCGCCGCCGGGGTGCACCACGTTGCATTGACGGTCACGTTCCAATCAGTGGGAGCAAGGTCGGTGAGGGACATAATAGTGAAGTTATCCGCAGGCGCCGTGAAGTTCACGGTGACATTGAATGTCTCCCCTCTGTACACCTTGTCGGGCAGAATTCTGGTTGGATTGGCCTGTTGTGCCAGAGCTATATGCAGAGGCATGACGGCAACAACCATCAATGCCACTATAGTAGACAACACTACATATGGTCTCATTTTCTTAATTATACCACGAACGTGGCTCAAACGGAACTGAGACTGGCTATATTCCATGACTACCTGACTTTAAGTGTTGCAGCCGCAAGGAAATTGCCAGGAGTGCACCGACTCCATAGCCTTCCAGCTAGAAAGCTGCCACTCAGGATGCAGTACCAGTGAACCATCGATTGGTACAAATAGCCAGTAATTGACACTCTTCATAGCATAGGACATGTTGCATGCCTTGGGGACAAGCCCATAGTCACCTTCGAAGTCCATGTTGTATCCCACGTATAACTTCGCGGTGTCTCCGAAGTCTATGAAGTCGGGGTAAGACGGATTCCTAGTTCCTGGCATGGCATTTGTGTCTAGAGTAAAGTAGCAGTATTTTGAAGCCTCCTGCCAGTACTGTCCCGTGTCATCCACATCATTCTTATAGAGTGCATCTGGTTCAGTGCTTGAATCGTCATCCTCATAGACAGCAGGGTCCTCCAATAGCACGACCAGCGTAGTGGTCAGCAGGTCTGCGTTAACATCGCGAGTCTCTCCCCATACCTTGCCCGGGACTGTTACTATCTTCTGCCACTCGCCCGTTATGCACGATTTATATGGTCCCACCGGGCCAAACCAGTATTCAACCCAGGCTTCATCCATGTCAGGACAACAGGGCCACTCATGGATTCCTGGGCTAGCAGTCGCCGGAATGGTTACTTTATACATGGCGCTGAACGGAGTGCCCATAGGATAGCCAGTGTCATTCCCAGACCAGGAATACTCTGCCTTATTGCCGGGACTCATGGTCCAACTTGCTACCGGGGAACACCAGCTTACATCAGTCTCAACCTCCCAACCAGCGGGCGCAAGGTCGGTGAGACCGATACTGTTGAAGTTATCCACCGGTGCGGTGAAGTTCACCCAGACATCGAACGTCATTCCAGGATATTCGGCGTCCAGGTATAGAGCATCAGGAGGCAGATTTCTCATAACGTCGATATGCCCTATCACATTAAAGTTGGCTACTATGAAATAGTCTCTATCCATGGTTATGTTCACCGGGGTGGCATTTCCACTCAGATTTCCAATCCAGTGGTCAAACTCATACCCACTCGCCGCTACCGCATTCAGGTCAACTACCTCACTCTCGTTAAACGTGTAACTGTGAGGATAGGAGCCTGGGGCAACGTCGTTTACCTCAATATCTCCTCCATCACCAGGGGTAACATTTACTGTCAGGTTATACGTCACCACACCCGCACTGAAGTGCGCCGTTACATCCTTAGTGGAAGTCATGGTTATATTCCTGGGATTAACGCTTCCACTCAGGTCTCCACTCCAGTTCACAAAGTGATAGCCACTTGCCGCTGTGGCATTGAGAGTCACAACATTACCACAATTCCATGTTGTGCTGTTGGGATAGCCGGATGGCGTAACTCCATTCACCGTCACATTTCCACCGCCAACAGGGCTAACATCTACCGTCAGGGTACAGGTTATCGCACTGAATGTGGCACTAATTGTATGGTTAGCAGTGACATTGGTGAATGTGTAGCTTGCCACAGCACCGACAGGAGAACCATCAACCAGGACAGCGGCTATGTTATAGCAAGAATCAGCAGTGATGTTGAATGTCTGGTCAGCACCACAGTTAACGTTCACAGCACCCGAAGGTGAAATATTCCCATTGGCGCCCGCAGTGGCGGTGATGGTGTAAGTCCTGATGGCGAATGTGGCACTAATGGTGTGGTTAGCAGTGACATTGGTGAATGTGTAGCTTGCCACAGCACCGACAGGAGAACCATCAACCAGGACAGCGGCTATGTTATAGCAAGAGTCAGCAGTGATGTTGAATGTCTGGTCAGCACCACAGTTAACGCTCACAGCACCCGAAGGTGAGATATTCCCATTGGCTCCCGCAGTGGCAGTGATGGTGTAAGTCCTGATGGCGAATGTGGCACTAATGGTGTGATTGGCAGTGACATTGGTGAATGTGTAGCTTGCCACAGCACCGACAGGAGAACCATCAACCAAGACAGCGGCTATGTTATAGCAAGCGTCAGCAGTGATGTTGAATGTCTGGTCAGCACCACAGTTAACGCTCACAGCACCCGAAGGTAAGATATTCCCATTGGCTCCCGCAGTGGCGGTGATAGTGTAAGTCTTGATGGCGAATGTGGCACTAATGGTGTGATTGGCAATGACATTGGTGAATGTGTAGCTTCCCACAGCACCGACAGGAGAACCATCAACCAGGACAGCGGCTATGTTATAGCAAGAATCAGCAGTGATGTTGAATGTCTGGTCAGCACCACAGTTAACGCTCACAGCACCCGAAGGTGAAATATTCCCATTGGCTCCCGCAGTGGCATCGATGGTGTAAGTCTTGATGGCGAATGTGGCACTAATTGTATGGTTAGCAGTGACATTGGTGAATGTGTAGCTTGCCACAGCACCGACAGGAGAACCATCAACCAGGACAGCGGCTATGTTATAGCAAGAATCAGCAGTGATGTTGAATGTCTGGTCAGCACTACAGTTAACGCTCACAGCACCCGAAGGTAAGATATTCCCATTGGCGCCCGCAGTGGCGGTGATGGTGTAAGTCCTGATGGCGAATATGGCACTAATGGTATGATTAGCAGTGACATTGGTGAATGTGTAGCTTGCCACAGCACCGACAGGAGAACCATCAACCAGGACAGCGGCTATGTTATAGCAAGAATCAGCAGTGATGTTGAATGTCTGGTCAGCACTACAGTTAACGCTCACAGCACCCGAAGGTGAGATATTCCCATTGGCTCCCGCAGTGGCGGTGATGGTAAATGGACCAGGCACAGAACAATAAGCAGTTACGCTCTTATCACTATCCATGGTTATCGTGTGAGTTTGCGCTCCAGCGTCTGACCAGCTATCAAATTTACAGCACACAGCACTGTCATCAGCACTGACTGTTACACTTCCGCCTTCGCCAATCCCCGTGAATGTCTCGCTTCCACCAGCTGATACTGTGCCGTTCGCTGCTCCACTAACATTTATCGGACAGCAGCCATCTGAGGTCACTGTCAGATTATAGGTTACCGCACTGAAGTGCGCCGTTACACTCTTAGTGGAAGTCATGGTTACATTCCTGGGATTGACGCTGCCACTCAGGTCTCCACTCCAGTTGACGAAGCTATACCCACCTGCCGCTACAGCATTAACTGTTACCTCTTCACCACAATTCCACGTTGTGCTGTTGGGATAGCCGGATGGCGTTGTTCCATTCACCATCACATTTCCACCACCAACAGGGCTAACATCTACTGTGAGGTTATAGGTTATCGCACTGAATGTGGCATTAATGTTATGGTTAGCAGTGACATTGGTGAATGTGTAGCTTGCCACAGCACCGACAGGAGAACCATCAACCAGGACAGCGGCTATGTTATAGCAAGAATCAGCAGTGATGTTGAATGTCTGGTCAGCACCACAGTTAACGCTCACAGCACCCGAAGGTGAGATATTCCCATTGGCTCCCGCAGTGGCAGTGATGGTGTAAGTCTTGATGGCAAATGTGGCACTAATTGTATGGTTAGCAGTGACATTGGTGAATGTGTAGCTTGCCACAGCACCGACAGGAGAACCATCAACCAGGACAGCGGCTATGTTATAGCAAGAATCAGCAGTGATGTTGAATGTCTTGTCAGCACCACAGTTAACGCTCACAGCACCGGAAGGTGAAATTGAACCACCACCTCCCGCTGTGGCGGTGATGGTGTAAGTCTTGATGGCGAATGTGGCACTAATGGTGTGATTGGCAATGACATTGGTGAATGTGTAGTTTGCCACAGCACCTTGCGATACATTATCAACCAGGACATCGGCTATGTTATAGCAAGAATCAGCAGTGATGTTGAATGTCTTGTCAGCACCACAGTTAACGCTCACAGCACCGGAAGGTGAAATTGAACCACCACCTCCCGCTGTGGCGGTGATGGTGTAAGTCTTGATGGCGAATGTGGCACTAATGGTATGATTAGCGGTGACATTGGTGAATGTGTAGCTTGCCACAGCGCCTTGCGATACAGTATCAACCAGGACATCGGCTATGTTATAGCAAGAATCAGCAGTGATGTTGAATGTCTTGTCAGCACCACAGTTAACGCTCACAGCACCCGAAGGCGAAATTGAACCACCACCTCCCGCTGTGGCGGTGATGGTGTAAGTCTTGATGGCGAATGTGGCACTAATGGTATGATTAGCGGTGACATTGGTGAATGTGTAGCTTGCCACCGCACCTTTCGATACAGTATCAACAACGACATCGGCTATGTTATAGCAAGAATCAGCAGTGATGTTGAATGTCTGGTTAGCACTACAATTAACGCTCACATCACCCGAAGGTGAGATATTCCCATTGGCTCCCGCAGTGGCGGTGATAGTGTAAGTCTTGATGGCGAATGTGGCACTAATGGTGTGATTGGCAATGACATTGGTGAATGTGTAGCTTGCCACAGCACCGACAGGAGAACCATCAACCAGGACATCGGCTATGTTATAGCAAGAATCAGCAGTGATGTTGAAAGTCTTGTCAGCACCACAGTTAACGCTCACAGCACCCGAAGGTGAAATTGAACCACCACCTCCCGCTGTGGCGGTGATGGTGTAAGTCTTGATGGCGAATGTGGCACTAATGTTATGGTTAGCAGTGACATTGGTGAATGTGTAGCTTGCCACAGCGCCTTTCGATACACTATCAACCAGGACATCGGCTATGTTATAGCAAGAGTCAGCAGTGATGTTGAATGTCTGGTTAACACCACAGTTAACGCTCACAGCACCCGAAGGTGAAATATTCCCATTGGCGCCCGCAGTGGCAGTGATGGTAAATGGACCAGGCACAGAACAATAAGCAGTTACGCTCTTATCACTATCCATGGTTATCGTGTGAGTTTGCGCCCCAGCGTCTGACCAGCTATCAAATTCACAGCACACAGCACTGTCATCAGCACTCACTGTTACACTTCCGCCTTCGCCAATCCCTGTGAATGTCTCGCTTCCACCAGCTGATACTGTGCCGCTCGCTGCTCCACTAACATCTATCGGACAGCAGCCATCTGAGGTCACTGTCAGATTATAGGTTACCGCACTTACCGTTATGTATCCTTCCTTGCTTTCCGTATCTGAGCCACAGGCATTGCTCACCGTTAAATTGACGGTGTAGTTGCCAGCAGAGCTGTAGGTTACTGTGTGCGGTCCTTGCGTTGACGCACTCGAAGGGCTGCCTCCAGGGAAGTCCCAGCTCCAGCTTGTCGGATTCCCCGTCGATAAGTCTGTGAAGTTAACCGTTAACGGAGCACCGCCGGTGGTGGGAGCACCACTGAACTCTGCCGTCGGTGCCGTGCCTGCCGTTATGTATCCTGCCTTGCTCTCATCATCCGAGCCACAGGCATTGCTCACCGTTAAGTTCACCGTGTAGTTGCCAGCAGCGCTATAGGTTACTGTGTGAGGTCCTTTCCCTGTCGCATTTGAAGGAGTGCCTCCGGGGAAGTCCCAGCTCCAGCTTGTCGGATTCCCCGTCGATAAGTCTGTGAAATTAACCGTTAACGGAGCGCAGCCGCTGGTGGGAGCACCACTAAAGGCTGCCGTCGGTGCCGTGCCTACCGTTATGTATCCTGTCTCGCTCTTGGTATCCGAGCCACAGGCATTGCTCACCGTTAAGTTCACGGTGTAACTGCCGACACTGTCATAGGTTACTATGTGAGGCCCTTCCGTTGACGCACTTGAAGGGCTGCCTCCAGGGAAGTCCCAGCTCCAGCTTGTCGGATTCCCCGTCGATAAATCAGTGAAATTAACCGTTAACGGAGCGCAGCCGCTGGTGGGAGCACCACTGAACGCCGCCGTCGGTGCCGTACCTACCGTTATGTATCCTGCCTTGACCTCATCATCAGCGCCACAGGCATTGCTCACCGTTAGATTGACGATGTAGTTGCCAGCACCGCTGTAGGTTACTGTGTGCGGTCCTTGCGTTGACGCACTCGAAGGGCTGCCTCCAGGGAAGTCCCAGCTCCAGCTTGTCGGATTCCCCGTCGATAAGTCGGTGAAATTAACCGTTAACGGAGCACAGCCACTGGTGGGAGCACCACTAAACGCTGCTGTCGGTGCTGTACCTACCGTTATGTATCCTGCCTTGCTCTCATCATCCGAGCCACAGGCATTGCTCACCGTTAAACTAACATTGTAAGTGCCACCACTGTATTGATGGCTCGGGTTCTGAACATTGCTTGTGTTCCCATCCCCAAAGTCCCAGCTCCAGCTTGTCGGATTCCCCGTCGATAAGTCTGTGAAGTTAACCGTTAACGGAGCACAGCCGCTGGTGGGAGCAGCGGCGAAGTTAGCCGCGGGCAGCTCACATAGATAGCAGTCCAGATAATCCTTGTTAAAATTGTTGGCGTCTGCGGAGGTGCAAAAGTATATTTTGGTGTTTGCTGTGACGTTATATGAGTCCAGCACACTTAAAGGAATAGCCCAATCTACAAAGTAGTGCCCTGTTCCATCATCGACTATCCGTGCATAGGTCGCCGTGGAATCAGTCCAAACAATATTCTCTGCAGAGTCCTTCAGTATCGGATTCCATATTAAGGACTCTTTCACAGTATTTTCCCAAAGTTTTACCGCTTCGTTCTTTCCATCTAGGCTCAAGAGGTACTCATAATCACCCGGTTCAGGTAAGTCAAACAAAACGACCCAGGTATCCTGAGCAAACTTGCCAGATCCTGAAGGGTTACTTCGGACACGCTCGCGGAAGAATGCGTAATCGGCGCCAAAATAGTAATAAACAGCCGGGCCGATTGTGTCATTACCGATTAAGTCGATCCAAGTTGGATACTCATCTTCTGGCGGGTCATAGTAACAATTAGAGGGATGTGTCCATTGAGTAGCATTTGGCCAACTGCTTGGCTGTGCCAGCACTGCTGCGCCACCGCCGGGCAGTGCCACATCTTCCAGTGGTCCCAGCAAGACCACCGCAGGTGCAAGAAGGAATAGCAATGCTAGAACAACAAAAATAGAAAATAATTTCCACGCATATAACATCCGCCGCCTCATTGCTACGGTTTGTTAGCACCTGTGGTATTTTAGTACTAGTACTTTAGTATATTCTACATCTCTTTGTCAGAAACATCAAGTTGCATTTAGTTACCTTTAGTTGTATTTAGTTCCAAATCGTTCATTTTTTGCGAGTTTTTCCATCGTCATTGCGGTGAGCTGAAACCCTGAGCGTAGCGAAGGGCCAAGGCGTGGCAATCTCGGAAAGCAAAAGTCAAAAATCAAAGGGCAAAAATGAAAAAACAGTCAGTATAAAGCTGAAGGCTGATAGCTACTAACTTGGAGATTGCTTCGTCGCTAACGCTCCTCGCAATGACGCCCTTTTTTCACCCTCACCCCAGCCCTCTCCCGTCAAGGGAGAGGAAAATAGTTCTCCCGGGCAAATATGGCGGGAGGGAGTTAGAGGGAGGTGGAGAACTCACCCTCACCCAACCTCCCCCTTCAAGGGCGAGGAATTTTACAGGTTAAAGGTTTTGAATTTAGATATTTGGATTTGTTCAGGATTTAGTGCTTTGAGTTTAGGATTTCCCGGCAGGGTATGGGTTTGCTTCGTCGCTTTAAACTATCACTGTGCTATGTGAAGCGAGACCAGTTTATTCACAAGGGGGAGAAGCTGCCAAACAATCTATGCCCATCTTCTCCGCCGCCGCAGCAAGTAAACCAAAAGCACGACAACAATTATCCCGGCTACTATCGCCCACCAGTATTGGATGAGCCATGCTGGTATTGGTGACGGTGGTGGGGCTACTCCTCCAATATGAAGACTAACCGAAACTGTCTGTGGAGTATTGCTTGCCCCGGGGGCAGTTATGGTGACGTTGGCCGAATAATCCCCATTAGACATACCCGCTGTATTCACCGATACAGTTACCAATGTCTTATCATCTGCGCTCGTGGAACTGCCGCTTGAGGGATTCTCGCTGAGCCAGGCAGCATCGTCGGTCAGCGTCCAGTTGAGCGTATCAATTCCTGAGTTCCAAATCTCCAGCGTCTTATTGGAGCCTCCTTCACCAGCAGTGAAGCTAAGGCTTTCAGGACTGAAGGATATCTCCGGTGCCGCTGAGCTAATATGCAGGCTAACCGGGACTACCTGCGGGCTGTTGCTTGCTCCGGGGCTAGTTATGGTGATATTGGCGGAATAATCCCCGGCAGACATTCCGGCTATATCAACCGATACGGCTGCTGTATCATGCTCTCCCCTGGAACTGCCGCTTGTAGGACTCTCGCTGAGCCACTCAGCATCATCACTCAAATACCAGTCGCGTGTCCCCCCACCTGAATTCCAGATCTCCAGTGTCTGGTTTGCTGGGGTTGAACCTCCTTCAACAGCAGTGAAGCTAAGGCTTTCAGGATTGAAGGATATCTCCAGCGTCGGTGAGCTAATATGCAGGCTAACCGGGACTACCTGCGGGCTGTTGCTCGCACCGGGGCTAGTTATGTTGATATTGGCCGAATAATCCCCGGCGGACATACCTGTGGTATTCACCGATAGAACTACTATATCATGGGCGCTCGTGGAGCTACCGCCTGTCGGATTCTCGCTGAGCCAGGCAGCATCATCGCTCAGCGTCCAGTTAAGTATGCCAATGCCTGAGTTCCAAATGTCCAGCGTCTTGATTGCAGGGTTTGAGCCTCCTTCAACAGCAGTGAAGCTAAGGCTTTCAGGCCAGAACGATATCTTTGACGTCGATAAGCTAATATGCAGGCTAACCGGGACTGTCCACGGGCTATTGATTGCCCCAGCAGCCGTTATGGTGATGCTGGCGGGATAATCCCCGGCAGACATTTCTGCTGTATTCACCGATACAGTTACCAATGTCTTATCATCTGCGCTCGTGGAGCTACCGCTCGTGGGATTTTCGCTGAGCCAGGTAGCATTATCGCTCAGCGTCCAGCTAATTGTACCAATGCCTGAGTTCGAAATCTCCAGTGTCTGGTTTGCCGGGTTTGAACCTCCCTCGGTAGCACTGAAGCTCAAGCTTTTCGGGCTGCAGCAGATAAGTGGGCTGTCGCATACCGGGACCTCCCCTTCAGAATCACCGGTTACGGTCTCATCATAAGGTCCTGGAGTGACATTTTTATCGGCATTACTATAGTATTCCAGAAAACCATTAAAGGCATGATTACCGGCACAAGCATAATCGGGCACGGTTACCTTATATAACGCACTAAATGAAGTACCATTGTTAAAGCCCACACCGGGCTCACCCGACCAGGCAATCTCCGCCTTATTGCCCGTAACGCTAACAAGGTCGGCAATCGGGGTGCACCATGCTGCATTGACAGTCACATTCCAACCATCAGGGGCATTGTCGGTCAGACCGATGGCATTGAACTTATCCGCGGGGGCGGTGAAGGTTACGGTGACATTAAATGTTTTCCCTCTTTCCACGGGGGTCGAAGGCAAAGCCCTGACTGGATTGGCTGGTGGGTACGCCAAAGCCATATCCAGGGGGATGAGGGCAACAGCCATCAACGCCATGATAGTAAAAAACGCGATAAACACTCTCATTTTCTCAATTATACCCCCTACTAAAAGTAACGAACACTACAAGCAATCGCATTTTCCCGATTATACCACCTGCCCTCTTCCAATGGAAGGGGGTGTACTCGATTCAAAGAAGAGGGAGAATTGCCAAACAACCTATGCGTTCCTCCTTGGCCGCAGGAAGTAAACCAGAAGCACGACAACAACTATCCCGGCTACTATCGTCCACCAGTATTGGCTGAGCCATGCTTGTGGTGACGGGCTCATTTCTGTCACATGTAAACTGACCGGAACCGTCTGCGGACTGTTGCTTGCCTCATCAGCCGCTATAGTGATGCTGGCGGAATAATCCCCGGCGGACATACCCGTTGTATCAACCGATACAACTACTATATCATGCTCGCTCGTGGAGCTGCCGCTCGTCGGATTCTCGCTGAGCCAGGCAGCACCATCGGTCAAAGACCAGTTAAGCGTCCCTCCTCCTGAGTTCCAGATCTCCAGCGTCTTATTTTCAATGTTTGCACCGCTCTGGGTGCTATTGAAGCTTGCCGGGCTATGGGAGATAGCCGGGGTGGCAATCAAACCAACCTCTACTTCAGAATCACCTGTTATGTTTTCGAAAATATGCCCTGAAGGACCAATATAATATGCCAGAAAGCCACTGAAGGTATAATTCCCCAGAGAGGCATCATGGGGAACGATGGCTTTGTACAACACGGTAAAGTTGACCCCCTTATCATAGGGCCCCTGCCAGGCGACCTCGGCCTTATTGCCGGTGGCTTTCACCCGTGCCTGTGGCTGGCACCATGTCGCATCAACGGTCACATTCCAACCATCGGGGGCGAAGTCGGTGAGGGAGACAGCAGTGAAGTTATCGGCAGGAGCGGTGAAGGTCACGATGACATCGAATGTCTGACCTCTTTCCACAGTGTGAGGCAAAGTCCTGTCTGGATTGACTTCTTGCGCCAGAGCCATATCCAGGGGCATGAGCGCAACAGCCATCAACACCATTATAGTAACGAACGCTACAACCAACCGCATTTTCTCAATTATAGCACCTGCCCTCCTCCAGCGGAAGGGACAAACAATATCAAAAATCAAACATAAAAAATCAAAATGACAAATTAAAAGGTAAAAACCCAAACTTTAAATCCTAAATACTAAGCACTAAATCCTAAACAAATCCTAATATCTAAATTCAAAACTCAAAAACTGTTTTGGTCATTGGGATTTTGGTCATTTGATATTGTTTAGTATTTCGGATTTAGGATTTAGAGTTTTGCTTTTCCTGGGATTGCCACGCCTTCGGCTCGCAATGACAATAAAAAAGGGCGCAATGGCACTTCCTTTGTCATTGCGAGGAGCAGCAGCGACGAAGCAATCTCATCGCCCTTACATCATTACGGGGCACGCCTTCCCCCGTCATTGCGAGGCACACCCCCCCTCTGTCATTGCGAGGCACACCAGTGCCGAAGCAATCCCCGAGTCAGTAGCTATCAGCCTTCAGCTATTAGCTGACTGCTTTTGATTTTTGCCTTTTGACTTTCTTTGAGGTGTCACCTATCTATCTGAACTACATCACGGGTTAGTTGAATCCACCTGACTACCCAACTCTAGCAGGGGCTAGTCACAGCAGGGAAACTGCCAGGAATGAACCGACTCCATAGCCTTCCAGTTAGAAAGCTGCCACTCAGGATGCGGTACCAGTGAACCGTCGACCGGTACAAATAGCCAGTGGTTGACGCTTGCCATAGCATAGGACATGGTGCAACACCTGGGGACAAGCCCGTAGTCACCTTCGAAGTCAAGGGTGTATCCCGCGGCTAATAGTTCTGGCGTTGTCAGGTTTATGTAGTCCGGGTGATATGGATTTCTAGGTGTGGGCGGCAGGTCATTTGTAAGTATATCAAAATACATGTGCTTGCTACCGCTCAGCCAATAGTCCCCGGTTGCATTGACCATTATGGTGTAATTCGGCGTGCTTGTATCGCTTGTTATCCCTGAAGCATCTTCATACAGCGTGACGGTGACATCGGATAGCTCGTTAGCATTAACATCACGCGTCTCTCCCACTATACCACCGCCGACTGTTACCAATACCTCAATATCTCCTATTGTGCACGATGCATATGGTCCCCACTCACCAGAGCTGTATTCAAGCCAGCTGAGCGAACAGTTATCATAGGGAAAGAAATGACTTCCTGGTGCGGCAGTCTCGGGGACAGTCACCTTATACTTTGCGGTAAAGTTAGTGCCGTTAACATAGGGGCCGTACCAGAGAATTTCTGCCTTATTGCCTGTAGCGCTGGTTTCATTTGCGGTGGGGGAACACCACGTTTTATTAGCCTCAACCTCAAAACCAGCGGGGGCAAGGTCAGTGAGACCGATAGCACAGAAGTTATTTAGAGGTGCGGTCCAATTAACAAAGACCTCAAATGTATCGCCGTGATACAGCACATTCGGGCTTTTCAATGTTTCATTGATATGTCTAATAACATCGAATTCAGGTGGGAAAAGCACTTGAGAATCACCAGTTATATTTTCCCGGTAAGGTCCTGCAGCACCAAAGTAATATTGCAGGTGTCCAGTAAAGGTATGAAATCCCCCGCCGGCGTCTTCAGGCACAGCCACCTTATACACCGCGGTGAAGAAAGTGCCATTGCTAAACGGCCCACCCCAGGCAATCTGTGTTTCATTCCCTGTAGCTGTAGCTGAGGTCGCCACCGGCGTGCACCACGCTGCATTGACGGTCACATTCCAACCAGCGGGAGCAAGGTCAGAAAGGGAGACAAGAAAGAAGTTATTCGCAGGTGCAGTAAAGTTCACGGTGACATTGAATGTTTCCCCTTTGTCCACCATCCCGGGCAGAGCCCTGACTGGATTGGCTGGTGGGTACGCCAGAGCTGTGCCCAGAGGCAAAAGGACCAACCCCGTCAGTGCCACTATGGCAAACAGCACCACAGACAACCTCAATTTTCCAAACCGCGCTCTATTCACTCCCATTCGCCATAAACTTGTCAAGAAGCAGCCTCAATATCCTTGCAGGGGCCCTACCTTGTTAAAGTTGCCAGCAAGCAGAGAGAAGTCCATCCCGGCTACTGCATTATTGCAGGTCATCACAATATCCAGGACTTTAGCCCTGGTGCCTTATCTACATTTTACACCGCCGTGTGGAAAACATCAACTATGTTTAGTTAACTTTAGTTGTATTTAGTTGCATTTTTCTCCACTTTTTCGGTTTTGGTCACTAAGCTGAAGACTGATAACTAGCTTGGAGATTGCTTCGGCACGTTGTGCCTCGCAATGACAGGAGAGGGTGTGTCATTGCGGTGAACTGAAACCCCGAGCGCAGCGAAGGGGCCAAGGCGTGGCAATCCCGGCGAGGTATGAGCGCAAACACCCTTCAGCACCAGCAGACCAAGAAACAACGTACCTAATCCAAATTTCTTGCTTATAACCCTAAGCTGACTAGTCAACTCAAAAAAGACCATATTCTGGACCTTCCGGCGGCGATAGCCGTGATGCCCTCGTGCGAAGGCCATCGCCGCCAGCAAGATTAGTGTGTATATTTGTATATATCCCCCTTGCCTCTAAAGTTACCAAGCACCAGGCTGAAATCGGCAACGTCTACTTTTCCACTGCGGTCGAAGTCGTACATCGGATTCCAATTAGGGGAAACAGGCGTTGCTCCATAGTTACCCAGTATCCTGCTGAAGTCGGCAACCTTAACCCGGTCATCGTTATCAGTATCAGCCTCAATAAGCACGCCCGTGGTAGTAAAGTTGATGGCAGCAGTGTTGCCGGCACTGAACACCTCACCTGATGACATCCTGCTCAGGCTAGTCCAGTTCTTAATCCCGATATCATAGGTGCCAGGGGCAATATCCTCAAGGGTGAAATTGCCCCAAGCATCCGTGGTGACATTTATTGGCGAAAAGCCCGCCTCAAGCTTGGTGGCATTATCAAAGAACCTCACCACAAGTGGGGTTTCCCACGTGGGGTCACCAGGGTCTTCAGCCCGGTAAAAGCTAACATGCCCCTCCAGGGTTGCCAGCTCCATAATCAACGGCAGATAATCCCCACCGTTCGTTATATTCCCGGTGCAATTATACGGAAGCTCGGTATCCCCAAAGCCATCTCCGTTGGTATCATTGCCGGTATAATCCGACCAGTAGTTCCCGCCAATATAAGGCCCGCCGGCGATATTCGGACCGGTAGTATTCGTGGTATTCCAGGTGTTGTTTCCATTATCATAAGCGTTGTCCGTATTGTGGAAGTAGTTGTTATAGATGGTGTTGCTGCTCGAAGAATCCAGATGGATGCCGCGATAGTTGTTCGAGTTAGCGGTGTTGTTGGTGAGCGTGTTGTTGTTCGAAGAACACAGGGCGATGCCGTAGTTGTTGTTCAAGACACTTACATTTTCTATCCGTGAATTATTCGTGTAGGCAAACAGCATCCCCTCGCCATTCTTTGTCAGTGTCAAATTTTTCACAGTTATATTTGTGGAGTTCACAATTCCCACAAAACCAGCGTCAGGTGGTATTTCCTCATTCGAATGGTTAACCCAGTAATAGACTGGTTTTCCATCTACCTTGTTGCTTGTGTCTATGTAGTGGGTGTAGTTAGAGAGACCCCCACCATAAACACCAAAGTTATAAAAATTTTCTGACATCGTGTTGTTTGCGAGCGTGTTGTTGCTCGAAGAATTCATGAAGATGCCGAAATAGTTGTTCGAGTTGGCAGTGTTGTTCATGAGGTTGTTGTTGCTCGAAGAATCCAGGCCGATGCCGAACCAGTAGTTCCCGTTGGCGGTGTTGTTCATGAGGTTGTTGATGCTCGAAGAATCCAGGTAGATGCCGAACCAGTAGTTCCCGTTGGCGGTGTTGTTCGTGAGATTGTTGTTGCTCGAAGAATCCATGAAAATGCCGTAGCTGTTGCTCGCCACATCGTTGCTGGAAATGTTGCAATGACTCGTTGCGTTGAGATATATTCCAGCCTTATTAGTTCCAGTGGCATTTTCCACGGTGAACCCGGTTATGTTCACCCAATCCACGGTTACATCGAACACATCATCACCTGGATTTGCTGCGTTCACAATCGTATCGGCGGGATTTCCCGAGGTTGAGCGAATGGTTAATTGTTTATAGACATCTACATTTTCATTGTATGTCCCGGCATCGACGGTAATTGTGTCACCAGCCGTGGTATTAGAATCGTCTATTGCTTCTTGGATGGTTGAGAAATTTTCCCCGGTATCAATGTTGTGGACCGGTGCGAGTGTACAGAAGCTGTTATCCGAACCATAGCTGGTGCCATCACCAATTGCCTTAGCCCTGAAGTGATAAGTGGTATTTTGCGATAGGCTGCCCAAAGCAAAGGTAAAGGCTCCTGTTGTGTTCTTTGACCCCGGGGTAGTAGTATTGCCATAGCTCGTATTTTCCCCCCATTCAAAGGAGACACTCACAGTCGGGGCAGTGCCCAGGTTGCCCAGATTACCATTTAAGGTAGCTGAGTTGCCGGTTATATCGCTGGCTTCATTTGTGGTTACCGATGGCGGCGTGGGGGAGCCTAGCCGAATAACAGCAACCCCGTAGTGCTGCCTCCCGGAGTATTCTCCTCCCCAGGTCATGGAATGGTCGCTATAATCCCAGGTATCGTGTATATAGATAACTTGCTCTGCGGTATCGTATCCATAACCAAGCATCGTGTGCCCTGTGACCTGAATAAGCACAGGTCGGCCGACATCAATTTCAGACTGGAAGTCACTGAAGGTAAATCCCTGGGTGTTGCCATGATAACCATATATATACTGGTTGAAGTTTGTAATGACACTATAGCCACGCGATTCAGCAAATAGCCTCAAGCCGTGACAGCCATCCCGATAACCGTCGGGCTCGTATCCAGTGTAGTCATACAGGGGGCTACCGTCTGTATTATAGTAAAACCTGGTCGAACCATCTGTGTTTTGCCAGTTATGATACTGGTTGGTTCCCATATAGTCAGCGGTGCAGTTCGCGGAGGTGTGCTCGGCCCAAATGCCATAGTAAGGGTCAATAATGCTGCCATAGGCGTACCAGTAGTCATCCACATGCCCCCTTACCCCCAGTCCATCTTTGCCCTGATGTGTTGCGCTCAGTGGACACTCACCCGAACCCCAAACAGCATTGTTCATGGGACAAACTCCACCGTTGGTGGGGCCGGCATACATATTGGTATAATTCTGGTTGTCATAACAGCCAAACATCATAGCAGCCGAAGTTGCCGAGCACCCATAGCACCAATCGAAGGCAGGCACATCTGACAGGGTATTAATTCCCATGGCCGGATTAGGCTCAGGGACAGCTGCTACTGCGGCTTTGGTTTCCGGCGGCCGCCCGGGAACAATAATCTCGTCTATCTGCCTCCCCTGTTCATCAACGAAGGTTCTTACCAGATAGGGATTTTCAGTCTGGGCGATTGCAGGACCTGTGCCTGGTATGAATGAGGCACTACCACCTATGATAAGCAGTGCTGCGATAATTATTATACCTAAGGCTCTTTTTCTCTTTGGCATTGGCGTCCTCCTTAAATCAGTCACCTCAATTTTTGGGGGAATTAGACATATGTTACACCGTTTAGATTATGGCGAAGGGGCGCATTTGTCAACAGCCTCTCCTGTCATTGCGAGGCATAGTTTAAAAATGTCAAATCCCCCTTACGGGGGCGTTGAACTCCCTTTTCTAAAGGGGGATTTAGAGGGATTTTTTATACGAACCTATGTGGAATACTCTAAATTCAAAGTTCAAAACCCTTTTGGTCATTGGGACTTTGGTCATTTGATATTGTTTAGTATTTCGGATTTAGGATTTAGAATTTGCTTTTCTGAGATTGCCACGCCTTCGGCTCGCAATGACAGAAAGGGTGTCATTGCGAGGAGCGGCAGCGACGAAGCAATCCCCAAGTTAAATCCTAAACTCAAAGCACTAAATCCTAAGCAAATTCCAATATCTATAGTTAACCACAAAACTATTTATAATCTCACTTGATTTCCTGGAATGTCAAATCCCCCTTACTCCCCCTTTTCTAAAGGGGGATTTAGAGGGATTAAGAATTTCGCTCCTCCAGGCTCACCGCAACCCCAACTAAAAAAGGGGGCAATCCGCTCCCTATTATCATCATACCGAACTAACCTCATGTCCCCCGGCGTCTAACCAGGAGGACCGCAACCACGATAACAGCGATAACAACGACGATGGTAATTATCCACCACACACCGATACCACCCTCACCAGCGACCTCTACTTGAGAGCCGCCGGTTATATTTTCCGAATAAGGTCCTTCAGGACCGACATAATATTCCACAGAGCCATTGAAGGCATAAATCCCTGCCGAGGCATCGTCAGGCACAGTTACCTTATATAACGCACTAAATGAAGTATCTTTGTCAAAGCCGACATCTGGCTCACCAAACCAGCCAATTTCCGCCTTATTGCCCGTAGCGGTAAACACATCGGCATTCGGGGTGCACCATGTTTCATCGACGGTCACATTCCAGCCATCGGGGCAAAGGTCGGTGAGACCGATAGCATTGAACATATCCTCCGGGGCGGTGAAGTTCACGGTGACCTCAAATGTCTCCCCTTTTTGCACCGTGTCGGGCAAAACCCTGCCGGGATTGGCTTCCTGCGACATAGCTATCGCCACAGGTATGAGGGCAACAGCCATCACTGCTACTACCGAAACAAACACTACCCCCAGTCTAATTTTCCTTCTTACCAAACTATATCCCTCCTAAAACTCGTTTATTCAAGGCAAATAATTATATATGTCCCCCTTATCCCCATAGTTATTGAGCACCAGGCTGAAATCGGCAAGGTCCACTTTTCCACTGCGGTCGAAGTCATACTTTTCATTCCAATTAGCATCACCGGGCATTGCTCCATAGCTATTCAGTGCCCTGCTGAAGTCGGCAATCTTAACCTGGTCGTCGTTATCGGTGTCACCCTCAGCAAGCAAACCAAAGTCAATGGCAGTAACGTTACCCGCAGTGAAATTTTTTCCATATGCCATCTTACTCAGGCTGGTCCAGTTCTTAACTCCGATATCATAGGTGCCAACCGCAATATCCTCAATGGTGAAATTGCCATAGGCATCGGTGGTGATATTTTTTGGCGACCAATCTGCCTCGCTACCAGTGGCATTATCGAAGAACCTCACCACAAGCGGCGTTTCCCAGGTAGGGTCACCTGCATCCTTCTTCCGCTTGAGGTCAACCTGCCCCTTCAGTGTGCCAGCCATCCTGATATGCAAGCTAACAGGAACTATCCGGGGAGAATTGTTGGCGTCCGGGGCCTCGATGGTTATATTAGCGGTATAATCCCCGACAGGCATACCTGATGTATTGACCGACACTGCTACAGAACTATGCACATTGGTGCAGTTGCCGCTTGTTCGGTTTTCGCTGAGCCAGTCATGACCCATATAATCGGCATTATCATCCAGCGTCCAGTTGAGCAGGCACGGTGTCGAACTCCACAACTGGAGAGTCTGGTTTTCCGGGTTTTGCCCACCAAAAGCGGCATAGAAGTCAAAGCTCGGAGTGGAGCAAATGGCTGGCGGAACAACCGTCACATTAAAATCACCTGTTATGTTTTCGAAAATATGCGTGGTCCCATTACCGACATAATATGCCAGAAAGCCATCACCAAAGGTATAATTTACCAGCTCGGCGCCGCAGGGAACGGTAACTTTATACAGCACAGTAAAGTTGGTGCCATTAGCATAGGGTGTCATATACCAACTGTGCTCAGTCATATTGCCGGTAAGTTTGACCGTCGCCGTTGGCTGGCACCACGCTCCATCAACGGTCACATTCCAGCTATCGGGGGCAAAGTCAGTAAGGGAGATAGAAGAGAAATTATCGGCCGGTGCGGTGAAATTCACAGTGACATTGAACGCCGCTCCCCTCTCCACCGTGGCAGGCAAAGCCCGGACGGGATTGGCTGGTGGGTACGACGCCAGAGCCATGCCAGCAGGGAAAACAACGATTGCCACCGCTACCAACAAAATAACCAGCCTCAATAATCTCATTTCTTTACTTCTTCCTTAATTATAACACTAGTTTAATAATAATGACACTAGCCCCCTCCCAATGGGAGGGGGCTAGTTGAATCACCTGACTACCAATGTTAGGTGTTGCAGCCTGCAGGGAATTGCCAGGAGTGCACCGACTCCATAGCCTTCCACACAGAAAGCTGCCACTCAGAATGCGCTACCAGTGAACCATCGACTGGTACAAATAGCCAGTGATTGACGCTCTTCATAGCGTAGGACATGGTGCATGCCTTGGGGACAAGCCCATAGTCACCTTCGAAGTCACGGGTGGCTCCCGCATATAACTTCGCGGTGTTTCCGAAGTCTATGTCAAGCGCGTACAACGGATTCCTGGGTGTTGGCATGGTATTTGTGTCTAGAGTAAAGTAGCAGTATTTTGAAGCCTCCATCCAGTACAGTCCCGTGTCATCCGCCCAAACCTCATAGAGAGCATCTGGTGCGGTGCTTGAATCCTCATCCTCATAGACAGCAGGTTCCTCCAATAGCACGACCAGCGTAGTGGTCAGCAGATCCGCGTTAACATCGCGAGTCTCTCCCACTACCGGGCCAGGGATCGTTACTATCTTCTGCCACTCGCCCGTCACGTTAGACGTATATGGTCCCACAGCACCAAACCAGTATTCAGCCCAGGCCTTAGTGCCATCATTGTTCGGCCAGTCATTGAGTCCATTCTTAGCAGTCGCCGGAATGGTTACTTGATACCTGGCGCTGAACGTAGTGCCTATAGGATAGCCAGTTGCACCTCCAGCCCAAGCATACTCGGCCTTATTGCCGGGACTCATAGTCCAGCTTGCTGCCGGGATGCACCACGCTACATTAGTCTGAACATCCCAACCAGCGGGAGCAAGGTCGGTCAGACCGACAGTGGCGAAGTTATCCACCGGTGCAGTGAAGTTCACCCAGACATCGAACACGTCTCCAGGATATTCGGCGTCCAGGTCCAGAGCATCAGCAGGCAGATTCCTGATAACGTCAATCGTGGTCGCCGGAAGAACCTCAAGGCTGACGTCAACAGTCTCTACTTGAATACTTCCGGGTGCAGTGATATCAAAGCTACCAGTATAAGTGCCCACAGCAAGTCCTGTCGTGCTAGCCGTTACGGTCAGGTCTTCACTTCCACCTATACCAAGGCTGCCAGCCACCTTGTCAAAGCTAAGCCAGGCAGGTGGTACTGCAGGAGGGGAAGCAGCAACAGAAAAACCTGTCAGCGTCCTCTCATCCAACGGAGGAGCATTAAACGTGCCACCATCCCATGAGTACACAAAGTTCCTTACCGTGTCCGACCAGTATTGCTGCATGAATATAGTCCCACTCAAGTCTGGACTGCCATGGGTTATTATCCATGCGCCCATGGTCGAATTGTAACCGGTCACTGCAGCCTGAGCATTGTGAACGGTCGTCCCCGTTGCGTCAGTTATTGTCATGGTGTAGAACCAGCTCTTGCCCGCATAGTAAGGCCAGCCGTGGCAACCACTGTATGACCAGGTCACAAGGGCCGCCCCGGGCATCGGGCCTGGCAGGTACAGCGTCAGGTTCGCGAGCTGCTGGACATAATCCAGCGTATATTTGTCAACCACTACGGACGCGTCCTGCATGCAAACAGGGACGGGGCCCATTGAGGTGCTTGCGGTGCGCTGAGGATCCGTTATAGGCCAGTCGGCAAAAGCGTAATAATTGTCAGCATCCTCACCCACCACTGTCAGGTTTAACGTTGTGTCATTCACAGTGCAGGGAAGCACCGGGTTGTAGTACGGATTTGGAAAGGGACTCCCTGGTGGGTAAGTATCATAGGTATTCCAATAGCTCCAGGTGTCGCCTACCGACCAGGTTGGCGGTTCGCCTAGCGCCCAGCATAGCGTCCCTCCACCGTCGTTGGATATTGTAACCGTGTCATTGTCAGTGTTGTCTCCGAACCTGGCACTGAGGTCAAGGCTCAGAGGGTCAACATCAAGTATCGGCGGAAGCTCCGTGAAGGTGACAGTTACGTTCTCCGCCAGGTTATCCATGATTTCGTAGGTGGATGCGGCATTAGGGCCATCAACGTCAGTCCAGCTTGAGAACGCCCAACCCGCATCTGGAATCGCTAACAGAGTTACATTATCATCCCAGCTCCGGTTAGTGGTGTTGGAACTGGCAAAGACCAGAGGCACTCCATTTGCCTTCACGACTCCATTGCCAACTTTAGTTACCGTCAGTTTGGGAGAGCCAATTATCACGGTCATGTTCTGCATCGCGCTCCAGTTACAGACGTCGATTGTTCCGGTATCGTATATCACAGTCTCACCCGTTATCCCAGGGGTGAAATCCACAGTGACAACTCCCTCACTAGTACCCGCTACAAAATGCACAGTGCACTCGACAATGTTTGTAGCATTTAGAGAAGGAATCGCTATACTGGCGCCTGCAGCATGCCAAGCCTCTCCAGTAGCATTATCCCAGCCACTCGCGAGCGGTGTAAGCCAGTCACCCTCACTAATGCCAGTTACACCAAGCATACTGGGGGTACTCCACACTATGTCGGCTCCCGCGCTATTTAGGTTTAGGTGGTTGGGATTATAGATGGTCACATTCACGTCGAACGCCTGACCTGGCGTCACCTTGACCTGTGCGGGCATCAGGAAAGTTGCTTTGGTAGTTCCAGGGTCCCCAGCGGAAATCCCCATCGCCGGCACCAGCAGCAACCCCAAAAGCACCGCTAAGGTCAAGATTCCAGTGATAAATTTACCTTTCATTACTTAATACCTCCTTGTTCTAATTTTTCTCCATCGTGTCCCTTAAATACTGTTTTCATCACTCCATAATAACCTCCTTATCCTCAATGCTGGTATTTGTATATATCTCCCTTGCCGCCAAAGTTACCAAGCACCAGGCTGAAATCGGCAACGTCTACTTTTCCACTGCGGTCGAAGTCGTACATGTAATTTGGATCCAAACTAGGATCAGTAGCCCATTTCCCAAAGTTACCCAGTATCCTGCTGAAGTCGGCAACCTTAACCTGGTCGTCGTTATCAGTGTCAGCCTCAATAAGCACGGCCGTGGTAGTAAAGTTGATGGTAGTAGTGTTGCCGGCACTGAACACCTGGCCTGATGACATCCTGCTCAGGCTAGTCCAGTTCTTAACTCCGACATCATAGGTGCCGGCTCCAACACCCGGGGCGGTGAAGTTGCCATAGGCATCGGTGGTGACATTTATTGGCGAAAAGCCCGCCTCAACCTTGGTGCCATTAGCGAAGAACCGCACCACAAGCGGGGTTTCCCAGGTAGTACAACCTGCAGCCTGCTTCCGTTTAAGGTCAACATGCCCTTGCAGGGCACCCACTGCTGAGCTAATGGTGAAACCATCGCTCAACACCCCGGACTTGTACGGCGCAATACCGTTACCGCTTGCGTAGCCAAAACAGGAGGTCACATTGACATCCCTTGTGCCATCAGCGGTGCCAGCGGCAATGCTGATGTTCGCCCGTATCTCATTGTCTATCGGGCTGCTATTCTTGAAGCTGTAGCTATTGACCGTTGCGTTAGGGCCAAAGTTCACCGAACCGCTATTGGGAACAGAATTATCCGCCCTGAGGAAGTATTTCCCCTTGATGGTCACATTCATGGTCGTCCCGGGCATGCCGACATTGGGGTTAACTGAAGCCACCTTGGGGTGGGGATATAAGCCGTATGAATGGTCAACTGACCACTGCAGCGCATCTTCCAGGGATGACGAAATGAGAATAGTGGCAAAGGCAAAGTTCTCTGTCCCGGCATAGCACTCAGTGGCCTCATGCAGCATTCCGAAGGGAGTGAAGGTATATCCACTCTGGGTGAAGTTGTCCCCCAGAGGCAATTGCTGGTTGGGGATTAAAAGAACCAAGAGCTCCCATAGTTCCCCGTACGGGCTGCCATCGCCAGCCCTGGGTCCGGTATCAGTATCGTCTATGTATATATTGTTGACAGTCGTCCCCATAATGCGAACCCAACTCTCCAACGCATTCAGTTCCAGATACAGGGCAGTGTTCCTGGCCACTTCCATATCGCCACCTAGGCCCAGGCGACCGCTGGTTATGACCTTTGATGGGTCCTTCCCCCAGCCAACTTCCTCAAAGTCGGTCGTCACGTTAGTGGGAGTGACCTGAGGACCATCTGTCTCGAAGTCCAGCAATGCCAGCGGGTTGTGAATGTCGTCTGTCGGCTCTTGCACAACACCGCCAGTGACGTTCAGAAAGCTCAGGTCCTCGACCTCGTTGGGGGCATAGTTTCTCAGGTGGAAAGTGCCGCTATAACTGGCGCCGGTCTTGGTAATGTTAAAGTCTCCGATTATCTTATGACCCGCGAAGTCGCCAGTTTCCTCCACACTCACCATGAGCCCCTTCCCGACAGCGTTACTCATAGCAGCATTATCGCTATCGAAATCGATGATGTACACAAAGGTGAGGTTCTCGCCTATGTGACCTCTCCCCGTCATCCAGCCAAAATGATTGGCTGTCATATATTTCGGAGTGTAAGGATATGTCAGGTTGAAATTAAAGGTGAGCCACGCCAGCGACAGGTCTCCGCTCAGTTCTCCTGTCACAGCTCCCGAGCCGGTGGTATAGTTGCGGAACGTACAGTTGGGAACCGCCCCTTGTGCCGCCGTTCTCGTCACATCGGCTCTGGTGAATTGCGCGAGGTAAAGACCGTACGTTGCATTGATACCATTAGAACCAGCCGTAAAGTCCCACCAGTCACCGGGTGAGTCTTCAGTGAACGTGAAAGTTGCAGTAACCTCCTGGACTACCTCTTCGCTGTCGGCAGACACAATTTGCCCGGGCAGCAACAGCAACGCAGGAGCCAGGAACAACAACATTACGAAAACAAGTAAAACAGATAAGAACGACCACAATTTTGCCACTAGACACCTCCTACTAATAGTATTTTAGTACCGAACTTTCTTGGTACTTTAGTAATAATCTTACCAGTCCCCCCCATCCTTGTCAACTTTCATTTAGTTACCGTTAGTTACATTTAGCTCCAAAAATTTCATTTTTTTATTTTTTTTATTTTCGCTCTGTCTTTTTGCCTTTTGATTTTTGAGTTTTGACTTTCCTGAGATTGCCACGCTCCGCTCGCAATGACAATAAAAAAGGTTGCAATGGCACCCCCTTTGTCATTGCGAGGAGCACCAGCGACGAAGCAATCTCGAAACAAGCTCCACAATCTCGTATAATATAGCCATGAACAAACACCGTGCTTTACACCGGCGTCACTAACGATTTGAAGACAAGGGTGTATGAGCACAAAGAAAAATTGGCTAACGGGTTCACCAAGAAATACAACGTTACCAAGCTTGTGTACTACGAGGCTTGCGAGGAAGTAGAAGGCGCCATCTTCAGGGAGAAGCAGCTCAAGGCAGGGCCTAGGCAAAGGAAGGTTGAGCTCGTTAACGGTATGAACAGGGAATGGCGAGACCTGTACGAGGAATTGTAATGGGATTGCCACGCTTCGGCTCGCAATGACACATCCCCTTCCTGTCATTGCGAGGCACGCCCCCCTTTGTCATTGCGAGGCACGTCCCCCCTTACTGTCATTGCGAGGAGCACCAGCGACGAAGCAAACTCTCATACCCCACCGAGATTGCCTACCCCTGCCTTCGCAGGGGTAGGCTGAGAGGGCCGCAATGACAACAAAAGAAAGGGCGGCGTTGCCGCCGCCCTTCCTGCCATATATCAAACCGAAGCTATACTGCTCTTCTAGTTCCCCTGAGTACGAAGAATAGCGCCACGATAAGCACGATAACAATCACCACAATGGCTACTATGCCGCCGGTGCCCAATCCACCGCCAAACCAGCCAGTACTCACCACCTCAAACTGTCCGCTTTGCCCCGCAATCGAAACGTCATAAACGCCGGCATCCGATTTGCTTACCGTGAATATCACGTTCTTAGTCATCCCCGGGGCAACGGAGACCGACTGGCTGTCCTCAACCGCACCGTTGATATACAGAACGGCATTATAGCTGCCAGTCTTGCCACCGCTGTTAGCGACATTAATGGAGATTGTCACTTCCTGGCCAGGCTTAACCTGGTGCGGCGAGATACTAAGTCCGGAGGCAGACAGCTGTGCCGGCGCCACCGGCAGTTCCGGCATTGCTGACACTATATGCAAGTTAACCGGGACTGTCACTGTGGGAGACCCGGTAATGGTTATGGTTGCGCTGTAATCCCCGGCTGCCATCCCGGCGACATCAACTGATACCGTTACATCATCACACTCATCGGTACCAAGGCTGCCGCTCATCGGATTTTCACTGAGCCAGGCAGCATCATCAGTCAGCGACCAGTTCAGTATGCCGGTTCCCGAGTTGCACACCGCAAGCATCTTATCCGCAGGATTCTCCCCTTCAGTAGTAGTGAAGGTAAGAGGTATCGGGCTAGCCGAGATTGCCGGAACGCCGAGATTCAGGGTGACCAGCACTGTCACCGCGGTAATCCCATCCACAGCATCCACAGCACCCTCAGCTCCTTCCGGAGGAGCAGCAGGCCCCGCTTCGGAAATGGTGATATTGGCGTGGTAAATTCCCGCTGCCAGGCCGGTTGTGTTAACCGCCACCGTGGAATTGCTGCACTGAGCGGCAGTCAGGTTGGTGCCGTTCATCGGGCTCATGCTGAATAAGGTCGCATTGGCACCTGTTATATTCGCTGTCCAGTTCAGTATGCCTCCACCTCCATTGCATATCTGAAGCGTCTTGTTCGTCACATTTCCGCCCACATTACCACTGAAGGTAAGGTTGGATGGGACAGGGGAAATTGCTGGCTCCTGCCCGTAAAAGTTAGCGGTTACATTCTTGGTAAAATCATCCATCTTTATGGTAGTGGGGTTAGTGCTGCCACTAAGGTCGCCACTCCAGTTGAGGAAAGTGTAGCCTAGTGTTGAATTCACCGCCTCAAGGGTTACATTCACATCCCAGCTCCGGTTAGTGGTGTTGGGGTAGGAAGATGGAACTATTGTAGTATTTATCTTCACAGTCCCTTTACCAGCGGGGGTTACATTTACCGTCAGTTGGGGAGTGCCGATTTTCACGGTCATGTTCTGCATCGCGCTCCAGTTACAGACATCGATTGTTCCGGTATCGTATATCACGGTCTCACCCTCTATCCCAGGGGTGAAATCCACAGTGACAACTCCCTCACTAGTACCCGCTACAAAATGCACAGTGCACTCGACAATGTATGTAGCATTTAGAGAAGGAATCGCTATACTGGCGCCTGCAGCATGCCAAGCCTCTCCAGTAGCATTATCCCAGCCACTCGCGAGCGGTGTAAGCCAGTCACCCTCACTAATGCCAGTTACACCAAGCATACTGGGGGTACTCCACACTATGTCGGCTCCCGCGCTATTTAGGTTTAGGTGGTTGGGATTATAGATGGTCACATCCACGTCGAACGCCTCACCTGGCGTCACCTTGACCTCTGCGGGCATCAGGAAAGTTGCTTTGTCTGCTCCAGGCTCCCCAGCGGAAATCCCCATCGCCGGCACTAGCAGCAGCCCCAGGCACACCGCGAGGACAATCGAAACTGAGAGCAATTTCCAAACTTTAATCATTTTTACCTCCGTAATAAACGTTTACTGTATTATACATACCACATTAACCTTGTCAATAGGTTCGGTTACATGGGGGGAAAATTCCCAGGCTTTGACCATTTTTGCCTTCAGAATAAACATTTATTTCATTATTATATCACGACTCTAACTTTGTCAATAGGCTGTAATTATTTACCACCCTCTGCTTTACCCTGTCATTGCGCCATTATAGCATGAGATTGCGGAGCTTGTTCCGAGCATAAAGCGAGGAATCTCACTCTGAGATTGCTTCGTCGTCCGTCAACTGACAGACCTCCTCGCAATGACAGAGGGGGACGTGCCTCGCAATGACAGAGGGGGGCATTGCGACCTTTTTATTTGTCATTGCGAGCGAAGCGTGGCAATCCCCTGACCAAATTCTAAATCCTAAACCCGAAATACTAAACAATATCAAATGACCAAAATCCCAATGACCCAAACAGTTTTTGAGTTTTGAATTTAGATATTAGGATTTGTTTAGGATTTAGTGCTTTGAGCTTAGGATTTCCCGGCACTGGCGGGGAAAAGGGAAGGGGGCTCGAAAGCCCCCTTCTATCCTACTAACCAGAATTTACACCCTTCGTGTTCGGAAAATAAGCACCAGAATCACCAGCCACACCACAGCACCAATGCCAATAATAACCCACCACCATGATGCCGTAGTAGGTGCCGGCGGCACAGCTTTCTCCGCACCGGTGGTGAAGGTCGCTGTAGCCTGACCAAACACCGTACTATCCTTCAGCGCCTTTACCGTCCAGAAGTAAGAGGTGTTGTAGGAAAGCGTCCCGGTGTAGGTGTAAGTTGTCCCTGATACTGAAGTCGCTGATACAACATCAGTACCATCAGCTTTCACCATGCTGAACTCATAACTCGCGGCATCGGGAACTGCATCCCAGGTGAATGGGATACCGGTGACTGCCACGCCAATGGCGCCATTGCCGGGATTGGTCAGCGTTACCGCAGCTCCAGGACCAGTGGCAACTGTGAAACTGCGCACATCTGACCACCAGCTGTGAATTATCTCACCAGTCTCAGCATCGGCAGAGCGAACTCTCCAGTAGAATGTGGTGCCACAGCTGCCAGTGCCCAACGCTCCGTTGGCAATTACATAGCTGGGATTGGAGCCGCTGGATGGGTCGTAGTCATACTCGAGGCAACCAGTAGTCTTGCCACTGATGTCGAGTACCACCTCGGTGAAGTCCGCATCCCTAGCTATCTGCAGGTTGTAGGAGCAGGCATCACACTGTCGCTCCCACTTCAGGGTGAAGGCATCGTTCCAGCAGTAGCACGGGTCAGCATCAACCAAAGCATTATCTGCCGGGCTGACGATTGCTGGACCTGCCTTGGCAAAGCAGTCCTCGTAGGTCCACAGACGACCCAGGGTGGCATCGTAGTCGGGATGATTCTTAACTACAGTGCCGTTATAGTACCGGGCATCATCGATAGCCCACAGCCTGCTGTTGCTATCCGGGGTAAGGCATCCACAGAGCTTCAAGCTTGAAGGCTCAAGCGTGAACGCTCCATGATATTCATTCACATCCTCAATGAGGTAATCCCACATAGCTTCGCCGCAGGCTACTTCCTCGGCAGGATTGAGACACCGTGCTACACCGGTGACATTGTGGTCGGCATCATAGAACGTGGCATACAGAACGCCGCCGGTGGTAGCATCGGTCTCCGGGTTGCCCTCAGCATTACTGAGGACTATGCCATAGTAGCCAACCTCAACCTTGGTGCACAAATTAGCTATGCCGAGTTGTGCCTTGGTCGGCGTTGCAGCACCAACACATTCACCAAGGTCTGTCCAGCTGCTGCTTTCATCAATGACCCAGCGGTAAATGCCGTTGTCAGTCACGTTACTGGGAGTTGCCTGGCCCACCGCAGCATAAACGACTTTGTTGGTGTCGAAGTAGCTATCAAAGGCAACATGCACGTTGCCACTGCCCAGACCATCCTCCAGCTTGGTGAAGCTAGCCTCACCATCGAGGAAGGTGGCCAGGTCACTATCGGAGTAGCTCACCTTGCCATCTTCGCCGCCAACGAGGACATTCCCCTCGCCAAGCACGGCAATGGTATGACCATCATCAACATTGCTGTCCATCGTGCTGCTCCAGGAAGCAGAAAAACCATGGTCATCGGACACAGCTACATCAGCATCACCACCAAAGCCCAGGGCATAGATGGTCGCCTCATCCTGGACAGCCAAATCGGAAATCTCGTCAACGGTCGAGCTTCCAGTTTCCCAGCAGCCCAGACCCTTGTTGCTATCGTAGTAAACGGTGCCGCTGCCGCGGTCAACGAAGTAAACGGTATTTATCTCCGTGGTTTCCTCAGGAGCCAGCCTGATAAGGCCAATCTGGGGAGTATCGGCGCCATTGAGTTCTGTGTTATTTGTGAGCATCCCGTTCCACACCCGGAACCACTTGTCGTCGTAGCCAGCAGCTTGATAAATATCCTTGCTGAGGTCCTTTGCCTTGAAGAAAACGCTGTCGCATTCACCGCATTCGACGAAGCCAGCACGTTCTTTTCGCTCTCCGGTTAGATTAAGGTTAACACTGGCAAGATAAGTGGTGTTGCAGTCAGGCGACTGAGCAACATCGGTAAGGTAATCAATATCGGTATCGATTAACCCAATCTGATTCCAGGTATCACCGTCATCGAAGCTCACCGAAAAGCCACTTTCATCATACTTGTCGAGCATATGCAAATTGGTGACGCCAGCGAGATCCTCGAGCATATTTGAGGCCATGCCAATCAAGAGTCCTCCGTTGAGGCAATAAATCTTGGCACCCGTGGGTGGGGCAATGATAGTGGCGGCAGGGCCATGCCCCGTGGGCGGCTTGCACGCCGCCTTCCACGGCTGGCAGCAGATATCCATATCGGAGATGCCGTCGTTGCGGTAAACCTGAACACCCTCGCAACACCCGGTTCTAAGCTGAAAGCCCTTCAATGGATTGCTAATAATGCCTGTCACATGACCATTACCCAGGACCCCGGCAACAGCCTTACCTTCCGGTATCGAGCCCCAGTAGAAAACCATCGCCAGCCAGGGCTGCCCTGGGATTTGGTGTATAATGGGCTCAGCATCGCCATTGACCACGCGGTAAATAGTGCCTACGGTGTGTTGGTCGACACCTTCAGCGGTATTTAGAGTTATCCAGGCATACCTTGAATCCGCGTCACGGCCATCGTAGTCAAGGGGCAGTGCTACCCCCGCGGTTGAAGCTTTAGTGACCCACCAGGCAGTTGGCTCAGTGGCTAACAGCGCTGCCTCGCCGCGCGAAGCTGCCTCGTTCCAGTTCACATTACTCCCGCTCCACGTCCCCGTCTGCAGATAAGAATCATTGTCAGGAGCACCACACCTGGTGCTATTGTGGGTAACAGCCAGTATAGTACGGTCATCGGCGAATTTAGTGGAGAAATACACCCAGGTAACTGCGCTACAGCCAATCCAGTCAGGCTTGCCGGTAGCGGCATCCTCCCAGCCACCAACAAGGCCGCCAGTCTGGAAGCGATAAACACGCCCTCTCTCATCGCCAGTTGGCAGTCCCGTGGTCGAAGCAGTAATGCTGCGGTCAGGGTCTTCGTAGCCGCATACGGCGATGTTACGCACTCCATCAACCTCGGCAACGTTTATATTCAAAACATCGGTAAGTTTGGTGCCTGCCGAGCTATCCTGTATAGGGTAAGGCAGGAGTTCAAAGTTTTCACCACCGTCGGTGGAAGCGAGCACCACCTGTGTCCAGTTAATTGGGTCGATAATATCACCCAGGTAGGCACTCATAGCTATAAAGTTGGAATCGTACATAGCCGCGCTAATGAAGTTGAACCAGGCAACCATGTCAGTCCAGGTAAGCGACTGATCCGAACCGTAAACTTCGTCGCGAATTTCCTTCATAACATTCTCGGTTATGTCATCCCAGGTAGCCCCGCCGTCTTCAGATTTCCACAGTCGCGCCGTTTCCTCGGTGTAATTTACCCATCCGTCCGCATTAGCATCCACCCACATTGTGCCGATAACATAAATCCTCTGACCATCAATGCCCAGGGCAGGGATATAAGGGTCGGACCCTGGAGCAATGGTCCAATCATCCATATTGGGGGTGTCCACTTTGTCCCATTCGCTATTCACCTCAGCGGCGCTAACTGGCGGAGCAGCAGCTGGCGCCAGAAGCAAGCTCAGAACCATTATCACGGCAATGACAGGGTAAAGTAACCTTCTCGAGCACTCTTTTATCGTTTTAGCCATCGAAAATCCCTCCCTTTTATAGCTTCCGTTTCGATTATTCACTAATTGTTTGAACAAGGTTAGCAATCTCCATCGAAAATTGCAATACATGATATAAAAATTCATAACTTAATGGCAACCCCTGAAAAACAAAATTCTAAATCCTAAATCCGAAATACTAAACAATATCAAATGACCAAAATCCCAATGACCCAAACAGTTTTTGAGTTTTGAATTTAGAGTATCCCGCATAACTTCGTATAAAAATCCCTCTAAATCCCCCTTTAGAAAAGGGGGAGTAAGGGGGATTTGACATTCCAAGAAAGCAAGTGAGATTATAAATAGCTTTGTGCCTAATTTTAATTTGTCATTTTGACTTTTTATCTTTGATATTTGATTTTGTTCAGGGTTCAGGGTTTAGTGCTTAGGATTTAGGATTTCCCCACCGGGTGTCATTGCAAGTTGCCTCGCCTCCGGATTTTGTAGTTGCCTGATTCATCAGGCACAGTTGCCCAATAAATTGGGCAACTACAGTTTTAAACTACGCCTCGCAATGACAAAGATGTTTAAAAATGTAGTGCGAGGCTTTAGCCTCGTGCGCACGACCCTGAAGGGTCGCACTACAAAAGGGGATTGTGCCTCGCAATGACAGTCAGCGGTCAGTAATCAGCTAATAGCTCAAAAATCAAAGGGCAAAAATAAGGAAGCTTTTTACATTTTGAATTGTCATTTTGACTTTTTATCTTTGATTTTTAATATTACTCGTAGTAGTAATAGCCCCGCCGTCTCATGATGAATATGCCCACCAGGATGACCACCAGAAGCAGCCCGGCGGCAATGGTAATCATTGCCCATTGCGGCAGGAATCCAGCGTGGAAGGATTTCGCCTCCGTCCAGTTTCCTTCATTCCCGGCGCCATCTATGGCTCTTACCTTCCAATAATAGCTGCCGTAAGCTAAGGCATACTCCTCAGACAAGGAATAGGCAACAATATCGCCCTGGAAGCTAATAGCTTTTATGGGGACCGGGATAGAGATTGTGGAATTACCGCCGTGATATATCTGCAAATCATAGCTGGCGATTCCGCTGGGGTCAGTCACATTTGACCATTTAAATGTGGGACATATCCCGCGCCTAAAGCTGCCGAAAAAGCCAGTCCTGGCATCAATGGGTGAGTTGAGAGTCGGCTCATCAGGCGGAGTCCCTTCCATATAAAACACCGCCGAACGAGCAGAATTGCCCTCATAGCTAGCGTTGATATACTGCTCGCCATGCTTTCCCTGAGCGATGAATGTAACTGCGGGAAGGTTACCATCGGCATCAACAAAGACGGTAGTTGTCTTATTTTGATAGCTGACATTTACCGCGACGTTGGGGTCGAAAGATTTGCCAGTGACGCTAAAAGTCTGCCCGGCATGACCCGGCGAGCTGAGGCTTGTTGCTGGCTGCAGCGCTATGCCCGGTCCCAGGGTAAACGTAGCTGAGACAATCGCCACGATAGAGCCGCCATGAAAGGCTTCAATAACGTGGCTGCCTCTGGCCCCTGAAGGTATGGTGAAGCTCACCTCTCCCCAACTGCCATATTCATCGGCGTGGTATTCGCCAAATTTTTGATGGTCATATCTTAATTCGATATCATCTGCAGCCTCAAAGCCAGCTCCACTTACGGCAATAATGTCGCCAGCGCAGCCCGAATCGGGATTTAAGGTTATCTCTGGCTGCACTTCGAAACTGGCCTCTCTAACCTGGCTCAAAGTGTGCGTGTCATTGTTATAGTAGGCGTCTATGGTGTGCGCCCCCTTTGCTGAAGCAGGTATGGAGAAGTTTTCTTCCCAGCTGCCATCTTCGTCAGCCTCAGCGGTGACCGGAAAGTCGACATAGGAATCATTATCGAGGTAATACCGGATGTTAATGCCATTCCCAGAGCAGGGAAAGCCGCCGCCCGTTACCGTTACATTATCTCCGGCATGACCCGATTTTGTGTCCAGAGCTATTCCGGGATTAACCTTAAAACGTGCCGTGGCACTTGTGCCGCTGGTATCCTCGGCATAAACTTCGTGGTATCCCTGGCAGCCCTCAGGTATGGTAAAGGATACCGTAAAGAATCCGTGAGGGCACCGGTCTCCATAGTATGCTCTTGTGCTATCCTGCAACACGTCATCATAATAAACGCGAACTGTTTCGCCAGAACGGAAACTTTCACCATTGACGGTCAGTTTATCTCCTACACAGCCTTCAGTTGGTGAAAGGGTGATATCTCCGTTAGCCTGGACAGGTGCGGTAAATGCCGGCATCGCCACCAGGCAGATGGCAAGGGCGATGACCAGGCAGCGTAGTAACTTCATTCCGTAATTCTCCTCACTTTTACCAGATTGTTGCATCACACTGAATATAATCGCAATTAAAATGGAATTATAACAACTTCATTCGCTTATTGCCATCCCAATCTGTCATTGCGAGCGAAGCGTGGCAATCCCGGGAAAGGCAAAACTCTAAATCCTAAATCCTAAATACTAAACAATACCAAATGACCAAAATCCCAATGACCAAAACAGTTTTTGAGTTTTGAATTTAGATATTAGGATTTGTTTAGGATTTAGTGCTTTGAGTTTAGGATTTAACTTGGGGATTGCTTCGTCGCTTCCGCTCCTCGCAATGACAAAAGGGGGCGTGCCTCGCAATGATAAGGATGTTTAACAATGTAGTGCGAGGCTTTAGCCTCGTGCGCACGACCCTGAAGGGTCGCACTACAAAAGGGGATTGTGCCTAGCAGCGACAAAATAATAAAAGGGAAGGGGGGCTCAACGCCCCCCTTCTATCCTACTAACCAGGGTTATTACACCCTTCGTGTTCGGAAGATAAGCACCAGGGTGACAATCACCAATACTGCACCAATGGCGATAACCACCCATACCCACGCCGGAGTAGTCGGTGGAACCGGCACAGCTCCCTCAGCACCAGTGGTGAAGGTCGCTGTAGCCGCACCAAACGGCGTACTGTCCTTCAGCGCCTTTACTGTCCAGTAGTAAGAGGTGTTGTAGGAAAGCGTCCCGGTGTAGGTGTAAGTTGTCCCTGATACTGGAGTCGCTGACACAACATCAGCATCGGTCGCAGCATTCACCATGCTGAACTCGTAACCCGTGGCATCAGGAACTGCATCCCAGGTGAACGGGATACCGGTAACTGCCACGCCAATGGCGCCATTGCTGGGATTGGTCAGCGTTAACGCAGCCCCCGCACCAACGGCAACAGTGAAACTGCGCACATCAGACCAGGGACTGTGTATTATCTCATCAGTCTCAGCATCAGCAGAGCGAACTCTCCAGTAGAATGTGGTGCCGCAGCTGCCAGTTCCCAGTTCCTGGTTCTTAACTACATAGCTGGGACTCGTGCCGCTGGATGGCTCGTAGTCATTCTCGAGGCAAGTATCCTTATCCCTGCCACTGATGTCGAGTACCACCTCGGTGAAGTCCGCATCCCGAGATATCTGCAGGTTATAGGAGCAGGCATCGCACTGTCGCTCCCACTTCAGCGTGAAGGCATCGTTCCAGCAGTAGCACGGGTCGGCATCAACCACAACATTGTCTGCCGGGCTGACGATTACTGGAGCTGCCTTGGCAAAGCAGTCCTCGTAGGTCCACAGACGACCAAGGCTGCTGTCCTCCTCATCGGTGGCAAAGTAGTCGTAGTACCAGTTGTCATCAATGGCAAACAGCCTGGCGCTGGTATCCGGAGTAAGGCAGCCGCATATCTTCAAGCTGGAAGGCTCCAGCGTGAATTGTCCGTGATTGTCAGCCGTATCCTGAATGAGGTAATCCCACGCAGCTTCGCCGCAGGCTGTCTCCTCAGCGGGATTGAGACACCGAGCTACACCGGTAACATTGCCGTCGGCATCATAGAAGGTAGCATACAGAACGCCGCCGGTGGTGGCATCGGTCTCCGGATTCCCCTCAGCATTACTGAGGACTATGCCGTAGTAACCAACCTCAACCTTGGTGCACGAAGGAGTTGCATTGCCGAGTTGTGCCTCGGTCGGTGTCGCAGCTCCGGCACATTCACCAAGGTCTTTCCAGCTACTGCTTTCGTCAATAGTCCAGCGGTAAATGCCGTTGGCAGCGACGTTATCGGGACTTTCCTGGCCCACCGCAGCATAGACCACGCTGTTGGTGTCGAAGTAGCTGTCGAAGACAACATGTACGTTGCCAGCGCCAAGACCATCCTCCAGCTTGGTGAAGCTAGCCTCACCATCGAGGAAGGTAGCGAGGTCACTATCGGAGTAGCTCACCTTGCCATCATCGCCGCCAACGAGGACATTCCCCTCGCCAAGCACGGCAATGGTGTGACCTTTGCCAACCTTGCTGTCCATCGTGCTGCTCCAGGAAGCAGCAGAACCATGGTCATCGGACACTGCTACATCGGCATTGAAGCCCAGGGCATAGATGGTAGCCTCATCCTGGACGGCCAAATCGGAAATCTCATCAACGGTCGAGCTTCCTTCTTCCCAGCAGCCCAGACCTTCGGTGCTGTCATAGTAAACTTTGTCGGTGCCCCGGTCAACCAGGTAAACGGTTAACGCTTCCTCGGTTTCCTCAGGAGCCAGCCTCAGCAGACCCATTTCAGGTGTCTGAGCACTGTTGAGTTCTTCACTGGACGTAAGGATGCCACACCATTCCCTTATCCAGGCACCGCTGTATTCTGAAGCCTCGGGCAGTGGGTCAGCCTTCAGCCATACGCTATCGCACTCGCACATCTGACCCTCGCCCCAGCCCAGATTAACGCTGACCACCCAGGTCTTGTTGCAGTTGGGCGATTTGGCAACATCGGAGAGGTATTCGATATAGGTATCCACCAGTCCGAGCTGGTTCCAGGTATCGCCGTCATCAAGACTGAAGGAGAAAGCGCTTTCATCAAACCCAAAAGGATTGGTTGCGTTCCCACTGACCCAGGCGTAAGCCTTGTTGGGCAGTACATAGCCCACCAGAGCCAGCATCGTACCGGTAGGCGGCTTGCAGGCATCGCTCCAGTGCTCGCAGCAGATGTCCATATCGGTAATGCCGTCGTTGCGGTAGACCTGAACGCCCTCACCGCAGTCAGTGCCACCAGTCATAAGAGAGGCGAGTGTGCCACCGGCGAGCGAGCCGGCTATGGCTTTACCGCTGTCAATGCTTCCGAGGTAGGATAGGCTTGCCAGATAGGGATTGCCGGTGATTTGCTGGATAACCTGGCTAACGGCGCCGTTCTGTACTTTGTAAATGACACCGCCGTCATCGTATCGGTCCACATAGACCCAGGCGTAGCGAGTGTTGGCATGCCGGCCCTCATAATCCGTAGGCAGGGCAATTCCTGCCGCCGCACCCCGGACATAAGACCAGATGCTCGGGTCATTCGCTACCAGAACAGCGGCTTCAAAGCCAGCCTTCAGGTTCCACACCTTCGTGTTTCCCCAGCTTCCTGACTGAAAGTAGGTGGCACCTATGCCGCCTGTGACATTGGTGTGGCTTACCGCCAGTACCGTTTTATCGGCCAGCCAACTGGGGGCGAATGCCACCCTGGTAACCGCCACACTGGCAATGTCGGTAGCACCACCGGGGTCATCGTTGATGTTGTCCCAGCCATCGTAGGCTGAGGCATCTACCCAGCCACCACCAACCAGACCACCGGTCTCATAGCGGTACACCAGACCACGTGGGCAAGTCCCGTTCTTGGTTCCAACACCACCCAGGGCGATGTTGTGCTTGCCGCCACTATCCGCATTGGAAATCTTCATGTCGAAAGCGCAATTGAGGGTAGAATTAGCGGCAGCACTGGTGTCGCTTATGGCTCGAGTCCAGTAGAAGTTGTCGCCGCCATCAGCGGAGATGACCACTGCCTGAGTCATATTGCAATAATCAGGAAAAGAAGTATTAGCAGCACTGGTGTCAACTATCGCCACGGCCATGAAGTCAGGGTCATCAAGAGCACAGGCAACATAGTTAAAGTAACTGGTGCTCGAATTGAAGCTTGCCGGCAGACTGTCGGCATCCCAGACTTTACTGGCCAGGTCATCCCAGGTGACACCGCTGTCCTCCGACTTCCACAGCCTGGGACCGTAGTCGCTAGTAGAGTTCACCGTAATCTCGTTGTCGTCCCAACCAAACCCCACCACGTAGATAACACTGCCGCCGGGAATCGAGGCCGGCACGACGATATCGGAGCCCGGAGCAACGGTCCAATCATCGGTATATGGAGTGGCAACCTTGCTCCACTTGGCACTCACTTCAGCAGCGTTAGCTTGCGAAGTGGTTGCTGGCGCTAGAAGGAGTCCCAAAATCATTACCACGGCAATGCCGAGGTAGAACAGCCTTCTGGGCCAGTTATCTATTACTTTATCCATTAAAAAGTCCTCCTTATTTACTTCACCCCAAAAATTCCGTAAATCTTTGGGAACCATTATTTAAACCTTGGCTAAAAGTCGACCTTCTTCGCCTTGGTTTGGTTATCGTGAATTTCCAGTAAACCTGAATGTGCCTCTACAGACACTTTCCCCTCCGTGAATCCCCTTGAGATTGCTTCGCCTTTGGCTCGCAATGACAGGTTAGCAGCTATCAGCTGAGTGCTGACCACTGACTGCTGATTTGTAGTGCGACCCTTCAGGGTCGTGCACGAGGCTAAAGCCTCGCACTACATTTCTAAACACCTTTGTCATTGCGAGGAGCATCAACGACGAAGCAACCTCCTTCGACAATTCCTTTGGGATTTTACCATAGGCATCACCTCCTTTAATTTACTTAGGCAAACTGTAAACATAACTTCAATCTTGTCAACCCCATATTCAACTAGGGAGTGTTTACTAACCTCACCCCCTTTATCCCCCTCTCTTACCTACACTCCTTTTTCCCTAGAGGCTGTTTAATTTTGCTCCAGCTTTGAATCCACATTTGCCTTGACTATGTTGGAAATTCTTCACCTCCAAATTTTGTAGTGCGACCCTTCAGGGTCGTGCGCACGAGGCTAAAGCCTCGCACTACATTTCTAAACACCCTTCCCTAAACAACCTCCACGTAAGCAACCTAAATGCTACTCACTAAACCCTTTATTGTTAAGGTGCACTACACATCATTATACCAGCATGCATCTGAATGTCAATATACCTCTTAATGCGATGCAAGGAAGGGTGACAAAATTCCCTTGTTTTCCTAGAACTACCGTGCTAATATTTCGGCATGATAACAGACCACCTTTCTGTCATTGCGAGGCACGCCAGTGCCGAAGCAATCTCCCCCTCCGAGATTGCCACGCTTCGCTCGCAATGACACCCCTTTTTCTGCCGTTGCGAGGCGTAGTTTAAAACTGTAGTTGCCCAATTTATTGGGCAATTGCGCCTGATAGACCAGGCAACTACAGAATGCGGAGGCGAAGGGCTCGCAATGACTCCCTTGTATCATTGCGAGGAAATCCCGAACGAAGTGAGGGATGACGAAGCAATCTCGGAGCAATTTGAGGACAGAATGACAGAAAGCGAAAGACTCGTCACGGAACCACAAAACATCTGGGATTTATTGCCCGAGGATTTCCCCTATGAAGACGAAGGCTGTGAGCTATGGCCGCATTGTCTTACCTGCCCCTTCCCCTGTTGCATCAAGGAAGAGCCCTGGGGAAAGGAGAAATTCCTGAAGACCCAGAGAGCGAGGAGGATGATGGCGCTGAAGCGGGAGGGGAAAAGCAATGAAGAAATTGCCCGAATATTCAGGGTTAGCGTGAGGACGGTGCAGA
>Ga0307379_10001357_pt1 | contig 38920 bp, 31 predicted proteins | sample UN2MG_FD_202237 | JGI IMG/M metagenome (GOLD analysis project Ga0307379, IMG submission 202237) | Soil microbial communities from Risofladan, Vaasa, Finland - UN-2 | ecosystem: Environmental > Terrestrial > Soil > Coastal area > Acid sulfate soil | place: Finland: Risofladan, Vaasa | collected...
CAATTTTCCAAGCAATACATCCTATAAAGATCAGGATGTATAATCTGTGTAATCGTATTCTAAAACCTGTGTAATCAGGTATAATGAATACTATACCAGGAGGTGTATTTTGAGAGAAATAGAAGCAACAAAGATTTCAGAAGCGGTAAAAAAACTTGTAATGGATGCAAACTATTATATTGGCGATGATGTGGCAAATGCGATAAAAGAAGCCCTGCAAAAAGAAACATCGCCAACAGCAAAGGAAATTCTCAACATAATCCTGGAAAACCAGAAAATAGCAAGAGAAGAACAAATGCCAATGTGCCAGGATACAGGAGTTGCTGTATTCTTTGTTGACTTCGGTCAAGAAGTGCATATAAAAGGTGGTAGATATGAAGATGCCATCAACGAAGGTGTAAAGCAGGGATATACCGAAGGATACTTGAGAAAATCAATGGTCGGCGACCCAATAATTGATAGAAAGAACACGGGAGATAATACGCCTGCAGTTATTCATACACGAATTGTACCAGGGGATAAGATTCACATTATTGCTGCACCAAAGGGTGGTGGAAGCGAAAATATGAGCGAAGTCAAGATGATGAAGGCAGCAGACGGCATCGAAGGTGTGAAGGATTTTGTGGTAGAGCGCGTACGAAAATCAGGAGGAAATCCGTGTCCTCCAGTCGTCGTAGGTGTAGGGCTTGGCGGAAATTTCGAAATGTCTGCGATACTTTCAAAAAAGGCTCTCACACGAAATTTCGGAGAAAGAAATCCTGACCCAAAATTTGCTGCAGTCGAAATTGAACTTCTCGAAAGGATTAATAAGCTTGGAATCGGACCTATGGGTCTTGGTGGAAGGACAACTGCACTTGAAGTATTTGTTGAATTTATGCCCTGTCACATAGCATCTATGCCTGTAGCTGTCAATATGAACTGCCATGCCGCAAGACACAAGGAAATAACACTATGACAACAAGGACAAAGGTTAAAAGATATGATTCATCTACGTTAAACGGTATGAGCCCTTCGGATAATTCAGTATGACGAATAACTAATGACAAATAACCATTAACGAAAAAAGGAGGGAAAATGCCAGAAGTTTATAAATTGAAAACACCCTTAAGAGATGAGGATGTAGAAAAACTGAAGATAGGAGACAAAGTTTTTCTATCGGGTACGGTTTATACAGCAAGGGACGCTGCTCACAAAAAACTTGTGGAACTTCTTAAAGAAGGAAAACCTCTACCTTTCGATGTCAAAGGTGCTGTTATATATTTCGTTGGACCTGCACCTGCAAAACCTGGTCACGCAATAGGTTCTGCTGGTCCCACTACAAGTTATAGAATGGATCCTTATACGCCAGATCTTCTTGATGTTGGTCTTAAGGCAACTATAGGCAAGGGTTCCCGCTCTCAGAAAGTTATCGATTCAATGGTAAAAAATAAAGCTGTATACCTTGCAGCCGTTGGTGGCGCCGCAGCACTTATTGCTAAATCCATTAAAAAGGCAGAGATAATTGCCTATGAAGACCTGCGTTCCGAAGCAATAAGAAAACTCGAAGTTGAGGATTTCCCCTGCATTGTAGCAAATGATACAAAAGGTAATGACCTTTTTAATGAGGGTGTTAAACAATACAAAGAAGAGTGAGATTACAAAAATGAAAGAATTGATGGTTTCAGGCAATGAGGCAATTGCTTATGGAGCAATTAGAGGAGGATGTTGTTTCTTCGGTGGGTATCCAATAACACCATCTTCAGAAATCGCCGAAATACTCTCGGCTGAGCTTCCAAAAATCGGAGGAAAGTTCATACAGATGGAGGATGAAATTGCAAGTATTGCCACAGTCATTGGCGCCTCGATAACTGGTTTGAAGGCAATGACTGCAACAAGCGGTCCAGGATTCTCCCTTATGCAGGAACATATTGGGTTTGCGATAATGGGTGAAATCCCCTGTGTAATCGTAAATGTTCAAAGGGGAGGTCCATCGACGGGTTTACCCACTCTTCCTTCACAAGGGGATGTGATGCAGACAAGATGGGGAACCCACGGAGACCACGAAATAATTGTGCTTTCTCCTTCGAGCATTCAAGAATGCTATACCCTTATCATAGAAGCCTTCAATCTTGCAGAAGAATTCAGAACTCCGGTTATATTCCTGTCGGACGAAGTAATTGCACACTTAAGAGAAAAACTGGTAGTTCCCGACGACAGTGCACTAAAGATTGTGGCACGAAAAAAACCTTCCCTGCCACCGGAAGAGTATAAACCATATGATACTTCCTTCGGGAAAATCCCTCCGCTTGCTAATTTTGGAAGTGGATACAAGTACCATATTACCGGTTTAGTTCACGATGAAACAGGATTCCCGACAGACAACAGAGAAAATGCAGACCATCTTATCAAGAGGCTATGCGACAAGATTCTTGACGCCAGAGACAGAATAATAAAAACCGAAAGTTTCATGATGGATGATGCGGATATTGGTGTTATTGCCTTTGGTTCTATTGGTCGTGCTGCAAAAGAAGCTGTCTTACTCGCTCGTGAAGAGGGAATAAAACTTGGTCTCCTCAGATTAATTACGATATGGCCATTTGCAGCAAAAAAGATACATACGATATCAAAGCAATTAAAAGTAATTATAGTTGCGGAAATGAATTTGGGACAACTAAAACCAATGGTTGAAAGTGCAGCAAGAGGAGAATGCGAGGTTTATTCGATTGGAAGGGCTGATGGGGGAGTCGTAAGCCCATCTGAAATCCTCGAAAAAACAAAGGAGGTTGGGATTGAACACTGAAATTGCACGAAATTACCTGAGAATAGATAAATTCCCTTCCGTATGGTGTCCAGGTTGTGGACATGGAATAATTCTTGCTTCAGTCCTCAGGGCAATTCACAAAATCGGTTGGGAAAAAGACAAAACAGTTATGGTTTCAGGTATTGGCTGTGCAGGGAGAATTCCCGGATATGTGGACTTCTGTACACTTCACACAACTCACGGACGGGCACTGGCATTCGCAACAGGCATTAAATTTGCGCGACCCGAACTCAATGTGATTGCAGTTATGGGTGATGGTGACTGTGCTGCCATTGGGGGAAATCATCTCATACACGCAGCGCGACGAAATATCAACATTACCGCTATTGTATTCAATAATTCGATTTACGGGATGACTGGGGGACAGAAATCACCAACAACTCCAAGAGGTTTCTTCTCCACTACTTCGCCCTACGGAAATGCCGAACCTCCTTTTGACCTCTGTAAGCTAGTGAAAGCAGCTGGGGCAGTTTTCGTAGCACGTGGAACGGAATACCACATTCCTGCTCTTGATACGATAATTCATAAGGCTCTTCTGAAAAACGGATTTTCATTTGTCGAAGCAGTAAGTATGTGTCCTACAAGTTTTGGAAGAAGAAATAAATTGGGTTCAGATGCATTCGACAATATGCAGTGGTTAAAATCTATCTCAGTAACACAAAAAAAAGCAGAAAAATTGACCGAACAGGAGCTCGTGGGTAAAATAGTGACAGGAATTTTTGCGGATTCTGTGCGAGATGAATTTGTAGAATACTATGGAAGAAAGATCCTTAAGGAGGGGAAATGTCAAAGAAATTCGAAATCAGACTGAGCGGCTCTGGTGGTCAGGGCTTAATACTTGCAGGCAAGGTACTTGCGGAAGCCGCCGTTATCTATGACGGCAAAAATGCTACACAGAGCCAGTCATATGGACCGGAAGCACGTGGTGGAGCATCTCGCTCGGAAGTCATAATTTCTGACGCTGAGATTATTTTCCCAAAAGCACAAAATATCGACCTTCTTGTTGCTCTCACCCAAGAATCTTGTAATATCTACAGTAAAGACCTTAAAGATGATGGTATACTGCTTGTAGATTCAAAACTGGTAAGCAAAATACCCGAAGGAAAATTCAAGGTCTACAAGGTTCCAATAGTGGATATCGCCATCCGCGAAACGGGTAAGATGCTAACAGCCAATATAGTCGCACTCGGACTTGTGACTGAATTATCCGGAGTCGTATCCCAAAAAGCAGTTGAATCTGCCATCCTTTCACGGGTTCCTAAAGGAACAGAGGAAATAAACAAGAAGGCATTCCTTGCAGGTATAACAGAAGCTAAAGAGATTATGGGAAAAATAGCAAAGTAATTTTTCGGATAAAACCTATGAGGTAGCATTGCGTTTTGTAACTTATAAAACAAAAAAAGAATTCTTTGTCGGTTGCCTGTGGGACAAACATATTCTTGTTTTAAGTAAAATCTTCAGACACACTAATCAAGAAGAACCACCTATTTGGTTGTCAAATTTGGTGGCATTACTTACTCAGCCTGGATGGTTTGAAAAAACAAAAAAACTGGTCGGCATTGTTAAAGATACTACTTCAACCCCAGGGGGCATTGAAGAATTTGCATCCATGGGTCTATTAATAAATAGCAAAACAGCAAAAATCACCGCTCCCATTCTTAATCCAGATAAGATAATTTGTATAGGTCTAAACTATAAAGACCACTGCCAGGAGCAAAAAATACCATTTCCCAAAACACCCATTCTCTTTTCAAAATTCAGCACTGCAATAATTGGTAGGGATGCAAACATAGTAAAACCATCAGTTACAAAACAACTTGATTTTGAAGGGGAACTAGCCTTCATCATTGGAAAAGAAGGAAAACACATAAAACAAGCGGAAGCAATGGATTACGTTGCGGGGTATACAATATTCAACGATATAAGTGCAAGAGACATTCAATTTTCTGACAAACAGTGGCTGCGAGGAAAAACCTTTGACACATTTGCCCCTATGGGACCATATCTTGTCACAAAAGATGAAATTGGAGACCCACATAATCTGAACATAAAAGTTAATGTCAATGGAAAGATTATGCAGGATTCGAACACATCAAATATGATACACAAGATTCCTTCCCTTGTAAGTTTCATATCACAGGTTGTTACTCTTCATCCAGGTGATGTCATAGCAACCGGAACACCTTCAGGAGTTGGTGTCTTCCGCAAACCACCAGTTTTTCTGAAGGCTGGGGATAAAATATCTATTGAAATAGATGGTCTCGGGCAACTTACGAATTCTGTTGTTAATGCTTAATGTTTTTAGTTGACAAATAAAGATTTCAATGTTATATTGATTATAAACAAAGAATCGTTTTAACAAAGGATTTTTTGTTTATCTTGTCTCTTGATTATTATGAATAATAGATAAGGATAGGTAGATTTGGAAAAGTTTCTAAGCAATAGCAATTATTTAACAATTCTGGACAATCTCAGTGATGGCGTATTTGTCACTGACCTTACAAGAAAAATTCTGTACTGGAACAAAGCTGCCCGAGAAATAACAGGATACAGTTCTTCTGATACTCTTGGAAAACACTGCTGGGAAGGTGTTCTCTCACATACGGACAAAAACGGAGTAAAGATATGTGAAACTGGATCCTGCCCACTTCTACAAGCCATTAATAACGAACGGCAGCATGAGATAGAAGCCTTTCTTCTTCATAAAAAAGGCCAGAGGATACCTGTTTTTATTAGAACAATACCTTTAAGAAACACCAAAAGTAAACTAATCGGTGCTGTGGAAATATTCAGCGACAATTCTATGAGGGTTGCCGTTAGACAGAAAATGGAAGAACTTACAAAAATGGCAATGCTCGATGCAACAACAGGCATTGGAACAAGGAAATTTATAGAAATCAATGTAAACGCTGTGTTGGACGAGGCAAAGAGGTATGGATGGCAATTTGGGGTCATCTTTGCCGACATTGATTATTTCAAAAAGGTAAATGACACGTTTGGCCACGATGTTGGAGATATGGTTTTGAAAATGGTTGCAAGAACGCTTGAGAGAAACATTCGTTCGTTCGATATTATTGGAAGATGGGGTGGTGATGAATTTCTTGGGTTATTGCTAAACATCAAGGAGAATCAGCTTTCCAATATTGCAGAAAAGCTCCGTTTGCTTGTCTCAGAATCAAGCCTTAACACTGGCGATGCAAGAATTTCCGTTACCATTTCCATTGGTGCCACAATGGTAACGAAAAAGGATACATTAGATAATCTAATCAAGAGGGTGGACAGTCTAATGTATCGAAGCAAGTCAAAGGGCAGAAATCTTGTCAGTATCGATACGATAAAAACCAAATAAAGGGGTAGTCTGCAAAATAGAAACTCCTGATTCAAAAGAGCACAATAGCACTTTAAAGGGAGGAATTATGGTTAGTCTAAATACAAAATATATGGGCTTTGAATTGAGCAATCCATTGATTGTTGCAAGCAGTAGTTTGACAAAAAACCTCGATGGAGTGAAACGATGCGCTGATGCGGGCGCAGGTGCAATTGTTCTAAAATCACTGTTCGAAGAACAAATCAATGTTGAAGTTAAGGATGTTGAGAAATACATTCTTCCATACTGGCACCCCGAAGCATTCGATTACGTCAGGCAAATGGGAATGGAACTTGGACCAAGTGATTATCTTGGTTTGGTAAAGCATGCGAAAAAAGCAGTATCAATTCCCGTAATTGCAAGTCTTAACTGCATATCACCCAAATGGTGGATTAGTTATGCAAAAAAAATAGTTGATGCAGGTGCGGATGCAATTGAGTTGAATATCGCAGTAATGCCGAGTGATCCTACCAGAGATGCAAAAAACATCGAAGCCCTTTATTTCAAAATCCTTGAGGAAGTGGATGCAAATATTGATATTCCAATTGCCGCCAAGATAGGACCATACTTCACTTCAATGGCTCATATGGCAAACGAATTAGGCAAGCATGGCGTTTCCGCTCTTGTGCTTTTTAACCGTTTTTATCAGCCAAATATTGATATTGAAAAACTTAAACTTTCACCAGGATACAATTTTAGTTCACCCGAAGAAATGGGACAATCCTTGAGATGGATTGCGCTTCTCTCAGGAAAGTTGGATTGTGACCTTGCTGCTGCGACAGGAATACACGACGCTTCAGGTGTTATTAAACAAATATTGGCAGGTGCAAATGTCGTCCAACTGTGCTCAACTTTGTATCTGAACGGTCTAAAACAAATTGGCATTATACTGGATGAACTCCTCCTCTGGATGAAAAAACATTCTTTTGAAACGCTCGATGATTTCAGAGGTAAATTGAGCCAGATGCAAAGCAAACATCCCGAATCATACGAAAGAATTCAATACATCAGAGCATTGGTAGGAACTGAATAAAAACTCTATTCAAACTTAACAAGATGAAAGTAATTCTTGAGACATGCTGAAATGAATCGAACGCATTATTTTCAGTAAGCCAAAATGTAATTAATAAAAGTGCACTGCAATGGATAAAAAAGAACACTGGGTTAGTTGTATTGACAATAAAAGAACAGTTAATCTTCTGCTAATTCTTGAAGAACTTACACGACTTCTTGATAAGTCAAAAAACCCATTCGTAATCATAGGCGCAATGAGCCTTCTATTGCAGGGCTACATAAGAGGATACAGGGTGCTCTGGGATATAGACCTTTTATTCAAAAATATAGATGCGATTATGGATCTGACTATGACAGAAAAATCAAAACGCCTTAGGATTGTGGAAATGGACTCAAGCATTGTTCAAAACAAGACTATTGGTAGTCTCCATACAGTCTGGTCGTTTGATAAAACCTGGTTCAATGTTGATTACATAGTAAAAACAGGCCTATTCGATTTCTATAATCCCTTGAAGAGAGGAAATCAGGCTTATCACATAGAAACCGTAAGATTCCAGAATAAAGATTACTATATCAAACTGTTGCTTGCAGATGTGTCCGATATATTTGTTGAGAAAATGACCTTTCCAAGAATGCAAAAACAGCTTCAGCAAAAAGACGATTTTGGAATTGACATAAGGCACTGCCTCTATATACTTTCTACACTTGGCAAGAAAAACCGGTTCTGGAAAAGGGTAAGAGAGAGTTCCCTCGAAATAAACCTCACTGCAGCTCTCAAACGAAACCTCCTCCACCTTGTTAGGATCAAAAACGAACTTGGTTACGAAGAAACGAAACTGCCACAAAATATCATAACAAGGATAAACAAACTGTAAAATGAGAAAACCACTCGAAATACTGAGAGATGATGCACAAGTTCTAGGCAATCACAACAAGAAATACATTCTCGCTATTGAAACTTACCTCGATACACTTAAAAAGAGATTGGAAGAAAAAGGTAAGGTTGACCAGGTTCATCTGTGGCATATGACGGACAATTTTGAAAGAGAGATGTCCATTGTTCTGCGTTCTGGCACAAATAAAAGGGAAAATCTGAATCTACTCGGTTGCTATTACTCCCTGCAATATCTACATATGAATCTCCTGTCCATAAATCGATTAAGACTTGTATCCTGTGCGAACAATGTAAGTATTTACAAAGATTTTATGCTGAGTATCGGTACTAATTTCAGAAAACTAACTGCAGCTTATATTTGCAACCTTCTCGAGGCTTTTTTGCCATCGAAGAAAACAATCGAATTCTTCATTGCAAGTGTTGGAACAAGAGCAGACCAGGACGACATAGATGTAGGCATTGTTGATGAGGGTTCGAAAAATAGAAGGTATTTAAATTCCGCAATTAGCAGAATAGCAAGAGAAATGCTTAAATTCGCCTGCTCAATCCATTTTCACCTCTCTGAACACATAAGCAAAAATAGTTATTGCGCGTCAATCCCCGAATACAATGAAGTTCTAAATAAGCAGATAAGAGATTTCATAATAATTTCCGAAATTCTTGGCGCAACAAGAATTGTAGGCTCCCCCGAGTTGTTTAATAGGTTTTCGAAAGAAATATCAGAAAGATATTTTTACAAGAAAACAAACATTAACACATACAACGAGGGTTTCCTCAGAGGAATTCTTGGAGAGGTAAAATCCTTGATAATTCGCCCTCTTGGAAAAACAAAAATACATCCAAAAGATGACGGCTTGAGGATTATCAAGGGTATCATTGCTGCTAAAAAAACACTGTTTGACATTCATGAAACAAATAACTGGGATATCATAGAAAAACTAAAAGAAAAAAACCCTGAAAGAGAAGACCAATACTGGCAACTTGCCAGAGCCCTTTCGTTCCTGGAAATTTTCAGATACTTATATCAACTTCTCGTTGTACAGGAAGAAGAAATAAGAATAAGAGAGCCTGGAGTATACAACAACATTTCAAACGTTGCCAGATTCCTCGGATATGTCGATATCGGAACTCTAAAGGCTCCAGAACATCTTCTTGTTCACTACTATGAATATGTAAACTACTTAAGGAATGTTGTTCCAGCGCTAATTGCGGATATTGAAAACCATCTCAGAACGAAAAGCATATTCGTCGACATCTTCAAGCAGCAAAAAAGGAAAATACCTGAGGAGAAAAACCTTGCAATAAAGTTTGTAAAAAACTTCCGTTTCTTCAGAGGTACAACATATTGGGAGGACATCCTTGATACTCTGAATTCTGACACTTCACTCCTGCACAGTTTTACAAAGGACTTGAATTCGTTATCAAAAAATCAGAAACGCACGGTTCTCAGCAGATATATAGACTGGGTTAATTATGATATCTATTCATTGATAAGACTGCTTGTTATCATAGAAAAATCCGGAACAAAGAATCAAACTCTTTTTCATCTTTTCAATTCAATGTTTCTTAACTCTATGAAGACATCCTCCCAGGTAACAAAAAGGCTTGCAAATATCTTTATGTGTTACAGAAAGCTAATGTATGGCTACCTTTCAATATTGGACAAAGAAGGTCTCATGTCTTTCAAAGCCAATTTAAATGACAGATACATAGAAAGAGAATTGGCAAAGGAAAGAGACAAACTTCGTTTTCTCACAGATTTGCTTTTGAAAACAAGTAGCTATTTCAAGAGATTTATGGATAGGGCAGCAGATATGTTTCCGCAAAGCATAAGTTACTTAAGCGAACCAGAAAGACTTGAAGAAATCAGTAAAGGTATCCTTGGCGAAGTCAGGAATATGGAAAGTGTCGAAGCAAAGAAAAAGGCGCTGGGCGATTACTATGATATCGAGTTCTTCAGAGTAGCAGTTGAGACAATTAACGGAGCAGCTGTTCAAGAAATAAATGCCGCGTTCAGCGAATTTTGTGATAACTATATAAATATGATATTTGATGTTTGCAAAGAAGAAGTTGAAAATGAACACGGAAAAAAGGTCTTCACTGGAGACCTGCTTGCGATCTTTGCAGCGGGCGGGCATGCAAGGGAACAGGCATTTAATGATGATTATGATCTTATTGTCTTGTTGGATTCAAGGAATGGGAAAATTAGAGAACTTTCAATGCGCGTTATTGCATTAATGAACCAGGAAATAACAAAGAGAGGCACTATTCCACATTACAGGTTTGCAGACCATTTTGGCAACTTCGTAGTTCTTGTGGATGAACTCGAAACACTGTTTAAGGAAGAAAATGAATACAGCTTTATAGATAAATCTCAGATTCTCGGTTCGAGAATCGTTGTTGGAAGCGAAAAATTCAAGAGAAAATTCGACAAAAGAATCATTTATCCCTACATATTTGCGAAGAAAAAAGAATACATTATGGATATGATTAAGGAAATTGATTCAAGACAAAAACAGGCAAAAGATGATTCGCTGCTTTCCAATGATATAAAAGAAGGGATTGGAGGACTGAGAGATATCGAAATGCTTATCCTAATCTACAAGGCAAAATATGAAATCAAAGAACCTGTGAACGGAAAGATATTTGATAAATTAAAAAGCCTGGAACCCTATCATATGAGGGAAATAGACACCCTTGGAAAAGCCTTCGACTACTTAAAGAATCTCAGAAATATCTATCGACTTACAGTAGCAGCCAACGATTCGATAGACTTTTCAAGCCTTGATGCAAGACAGAAAAAAATATTTAAGGACTTTCGGAAAAGAAGACACTCTGTAAACAGAGCAATGAAGTATTTATTCAGGAAATTATTTTAAGAAAATTACCTTTCGCGTTCTATTCAGTTCCTGACTCTTAAGAGAAATTCTGGCGAAATATATGCCGTAACTCGCTTTTCTCCCAAGATCATTTGTTCCGTCCCATGATGTTTTAAAAACTCCAGGAACCATCTTTCCATAAAACAATGTTTTGACTTTCCTACCCGTAATATCATAAATCTTGAAAGCGACATTCTTCTTTGAATATGAACTTTCGCCTTCCAGCAAGGGAATCGAGTAAGTGAATATGGTTCTTTCAGAGAATGGGTTAGGATGATTTCTGGAAAGAGAAAAGACCGTAGGGTAAACTACTTCCTCAGGTCTTTCGTTTGCACCGGTAATACCGAAAAATCGCATAATGGAATCAGCAAGAGCCTTCTTTGTCGATGGAGGAGAACCATCAACCAAACCACCGAACTCAAAAGAGGTTCCAACAGTTTTATATGAACCGCCATCGTATGCGATACCATTTGTATAAGAAGGAGAGACATTGTTAAATATCACAAAACTACCCCCACTTGTTCCGAGATGGTCCATCCATGCATTTTCACCATTGTATGTGAAACTCATCTGATTTGTAAAAGTCCCGCCTACGCCATTAATTGTATAAGTATCTCCAGACCCATCACTCTGACCAATAATGTGGAAATACGGATGTAAGCTTGTTTGTGTATCATAAAACCAGGTGTCTGCACCTTCCATATAGATGCGACCACCTGAACTCAGAAAAGAGCAGAGTGAATCAACAATCTGTCCATTTGAAAGCACATAATTGTTCGGATAAACACCCAGGCAAATGAATATTGCCTTGTACGCCTTCAGAATTTCGAGATAATCAGTGACAGTTGTCGAGTAATCTCCTTTGTAACCCGCTGCTATTAGAGCGGCGTTGATTTTTGGACCACTGGAATGGTTTTCATCGGGATCCCAAATAAAGAAGTCACCTCCTACACCAACCTTTATGATAAATTCTGTGCTGTCAATGTAACCCTCACTTGAAGAGAATATCAATCTCATATTTGCATCAGTCCCTGTGGGCGTAAGAGAATCAGCTTTCAGGAGAAAAGATGTACCTTCCTTTTCCTCCTCTGGAAGCAAATCTCCGTATGTAGCAGTAGAATCGATGCATTCAATATACTGGTTGAGAGTTCTAAGTTTCGCAGAAACTGCAGTTGCCTGTGCAGAGCCACTATTCTTCAATCTACAGTAAACTTTGGCAGTTTCACCTGGGTCGAGCACTCCATTGCAATTTGCCATACCGGAATCATCCACGGCAAAAGAAAGTAGTTCTATGTTGGGTGCTAACACAGTTATCTCAAAATGTGAAACCCATATGGAATCATTCAAATCATATACATCCAATTGAAACAGAATTTTGTGCTTATTCGGTGTGGACGTTGAAACCGTAAAATCATAATCATCCTGCGACATTATACTATCACCTGCCGCTATGTTGCCAAACTGTTCGATAGTATCAGTGATTGCAATAAGTGCATCATCCGAGGATAGTATGGCAGAAACACCGTATACATCCTGATTGCCATAATTTTTTAGCATCAAGGGAAGCTCTATCTTTTCCCCTTCATTGGGAATCCCATCATTATTGCCGTAACTTGTTCCCAGCGTGTCATCATCAATAAAGTATTTGTAATAACCAGGCCAGGGACCGTTTACATTAACAAGGCAATAGCCATAATAAGGAAAATGATTCTTTGCAATCACCGAAATTGAAATTGTATCTGAAACAGTGACAAAAATATTCAGTCCAACTGCACCCGAAGAATCGGTATGACCTCCCGAATATATTACTGTATCCATTTTTGCAACAACAAAAGCGTTTGCAACCGGACCATTTTTGTCCCTTACAAGAACCCACAAGACACTTTCTCCCATTGGAACAAGTGAATCATGCGAAACAAACATAGATTCGGGAACATCTGTCCTGAGAAGTAAGGTTGGATCTCCGAGAATGAGATATGTGTTCATCTGTGTAATCGTTGTATCACTCATTCCGCAAACTTCGTACATATTCATCTTACCCCTCACGGTTGCTTCACCGAAAGAAGCTAACCCTTCTGAGAATACTCCCCTATAAATGCCTCTATCAAGTTTATTATTGTGTTTTGTATGTGTGTTCCAGGTAGGTCCAAAGAAACTAACTGCACCCTTTTCGGAAGTTGGAGTTCCATTTCGTAACCACTGCTCACCAAAACAGGTATTATCATCAAACTTGGCAACACCACACCCTACACTCGTTACAATAGGGAGTTTCCTGCCATTATTGAGGGATTGCACTGTAGATACATCGTATATCTGGCCAAAACTTGCATACCATCCGGAACTCCACCCAGGACCCCTGTAATTCAGAAAGCCTCTTCCCTCATTGACGATATTCGTTATCGCAGTTCTCATAGGATATGCGTTTGAGTAATTTCTTGCAAAAATTGTATCAACATAATCATAACCATCAGCTATAAATAATCCTCTAATCCATATTTTTGTATCCGGTTGCGAAGGATATTCATCGGAAGCAATCATTATTGCCTTATTATACCATGTTGTTTCTGCCATATATGGGGAACTTTCGTAATTGATAATTTTGTTTATTACAGTTTGCAATTGAAATGAATTCTGAATAGGTAATCTTCCACCACAGATATCAGGGAATATGTCATTTATGCTGTCAAGCGCAACATAGTAATTATCATTTGCATAGGTTCCTGGAAAGCCACTATTGTCGTATGTGTATTTAACCGGAAAAATCCCGGCATCTCCAACAGCCAGAAAATAATCAGGGGCATGAGGCCAATTGTTATAGGCATTAAGCACATAGTTCCTAATATCGTCATAGGTAGGATTGGAAGAAATATCAGAAAATTTGATGAGTTTGGTAATTATACCCTCTTTTTCTTTCCATTCGACAAATGGAAGCATATCATTATAGTATGTATCCGGTGTTATTATTAAGTAAAGAACACTATCGGAAACGAAGCGACTGCTTTCAGGAAAATTCAGAATAGACTTTTTGTAAATATGTTCAAATGCTTGAGAGATATGTTCCCGTGGGAATACTCGCTCGTTTTTTCCACTACCACCCGATTTTTCTATGTTCAGGACAACACTTCTTGTAATTTGAATCTCACCTTTTTGTGGAAAATATTGAACCGGGAAAAATTGAAACCTTATTATTCTAAAATCTCTCAAGAGCTGTGGTTCATCAAGAACAAATTGCTTTTCAGGATAATCCGAATATGGAATCCTGTTCACAAAATTACATTTAACGGAATATCTGTCAATTTGCGATATCTCGCCTTTGAATGCACCTCTGTTTGAGATAGCAACAATGCCTGATATATATGGAACCCCGGGAAATCCATTCCTTTTGAGCACTTCAAGCGAACCCATAGTAAACCCTTCACTATCCACTGTTTGTGCATTCACGCCTGGAAAATCAATTTTGAGTTGAACAAATGAAGGTGTAGAAGAAAGAATTTCTACCTTTGCATTATCTCCCGCTACAGCATCAAGCGCAATGGAAAAAGCAAAGAGAAGCAAAATTGCTATGCTTTTCACAATATAACTACCATTCTACAATCACAATTCCATCATATTTGTCAACAACCAGAGCATAATTATCTTCCACCCATACGGCATTTGCATACGAGGTCTCCACTCCTCCAATCAATTGCGGTAGTGTGGGGTCAGAAACATCCAATACGACCAAACCGTTATTCTCATCAGCAACAAATGCTGTGTCTCCTTTCACAAAAATCCCTCTTGCATTATCTTCAGTATCAAAACTACCGACTATGGAAGGCGAGGTAACATCATACACATTAATTATCTCAATCCCTCCTCTTCCGTCAGCTACAAAAACAAGCGAGTCTTTCACAAAAACATTGTATGCATAACCCTTTGTATCACATTCCCCGACAATTTCAGGTTGATCGATTTTACTAATATCGACAATAGAAAGACCCAGTTCGCCACACGCAATATATAGATATGTTGAGTCCCTGACCAAACCGTTCTCGTAACCGGGCACATTAAAAGTATAAAATGGTAGAGGAAAACCAGGATAGCTGGGGAAAATTTGCAGAACCAGCATCCCCTGATCCTTTTCCGCAGTAAATATATAGGACATTGTATCCATGTGGGGAGAAACTATTACAAGGTCAGTTGCATTATCATCACCTCCAGCACCAAGACTCTGCCACACAGGTGCAGTAGGATCGTTAAAAAGCACGGTTGAAACCCCATTCTTGCCCACTGCAAGATATGCAAATGAATCCAATAAAGCAATTGCTTGTGAACTCCCGTGTGTATCACATTCTCCAACAAGTGTTGGATTTCCGATATCCGTAAGGTCAAGAATTGCAAACCCCCCTTCCCCTTCGGCAATGTATGCAGTGTCATTTCTCATTACAACATCCATCGCATAACCTTTTGTCTGATAAATCGATACTATCTTGAAAGGATTCGTATCAATAGAGAAACTGACCACATTTGACCAATCACTCCATTCACTGTCACCTGTTTCAACAGCTATCCTCCAATAGTAAAGACCGTCTGTGAGAATCGTATCAGGACTGAAATTCGAAACTACAATTGTGGAATCATCAATTATTGGTGAGTAAAATGTATTATAATCGTCCACCTGTATTCTATATTTTACTGCATTCAGAATAGCATTCCAGGTGAATGTGGGTTGATTTGCATCAACTGTATCATTTACTGGAGAAATAGGAACCGGAGTTCCTGCTGCAACGATAAATTTTCTAACCTCTGACCAAACCTCCCAACCTGAGTTCTTCTGCCTTGTTCTAACACGCCACCAGTATTCCCTGTCGCTTAATGAAATAGGAGAAACAAAAGAACTCTCCGTTATACTCGAATCGTCAACAATATGGGTGTAAAAAGAATTCCTATCATCGATTTGAATTTCGTATCGGTACGCATAGGAGACGGCATTCCATGAAAAACTGGGTTTTGTAACCACAAGGACTTCATCCGCACCCGGCTCAATAAGATTAACAAACTCGGGCTCCATTGGATTTTTCCGTCGTCCGCAACTTAGGACAATGAATATAAAAACCAGAAAACACGGCAATAATACCTTTTTCATAATGGTTTCACCTACTTCTTTTTACAACATAAAAGATATATCATTTTCCACCCAATCTGTCAAGAAAAATGTCGGTTTTTCCTTCCCCTTTAGTTTCGCAAAAAAAACTTGACAAGGAAACCTATTTTTGATAGTATACTTTCGCATTATTTGGAGCATTAAACTGAAAGGATGATAGGTGAATAGTAGGTATTTTTTGCTTTTATGTCCACTCTTAGTTTTATTCATTCATTCCTGTTGTACATATAGTTTTTCAGGCGTGACAAGTGGGATAAAAAGTATTACAATCCCCATGTTTGACAATGAATCCCTGAGATACGAACTCGAAAATACATTTACGAAGGCAGTGACAGATGCTTTTATCGAAGACAATAGACTTAAGGTCGCAAGTGAGAAAACAGCCGATGCAATCCTTCTGATAACAATCAAAACATTTGAAAGAACACCCTATTCATACGACGAATCTGAAAATGTGAAAGAATACAAAATAAGCATTTCAGCAGACATACTGCTCAAGAAAAGAGATTCCGAAGAAGAACTCTTTAAGGCAAGCAGTTTTACAGAATGGGCAACCTACTATCCAGAAACTGAAGTTGAAGAAGATGGAATAGATAGAGTTGCAAAAAAATTTTCCGAGAAGATTCTAAGAGGAATATTAGAATCCTGGTAGAAAAAATTAAGGCTCCACTTCTTACGAATCTGCTTCAACAACTTTAAAGGAGGTAATATGGGCGAGGAAGAAAAAAGCGGTTATGAAAAGCAGCTTAATACAGGAGAAATTCTTTTCAAGGATGGAGATCCTGGGGATGAGATGTACCTGATTAAATCCGGAAAAATAAGGATTTCCAAGCCTTCCGGAGAGATAGAAAAAACCCTTGCTGTCCTGAAAGAAGGCGATTTTTTCGGTGAAATGTCCGTAATCGATGGAAGCCCAAGATCCGCAACAGCAACAGCAATTGAGCCAAGCGACCTTGTGATATTCGACCGAGAAATTTTTATGAATCAAGTTAGAGAAAACCCTCTTATTGAATATGTTCTTCATACTCTCATCAGAAGATTGAGGGAAACAGATGAGCAAATTAAATACCTACTTATAAAAAATGAAGAAAAAAGACTTATTGCAATGCTTCTAACAAAGGCAAGAGAGGGAACGCAAACAGATAAAGGCACTCTCATTAACTTCTCGTTTTCCTACGAAAGTTTCGCTGACCTCGTTGGAGCAACCTTAGAAAAAACAACATCAATAATTGACAACTTGTTAAAAGGGAAACTTATTGTTGTAGAAAGCGATAAAATATATGTGGGGAACCAGAGAAACCTTGAAGAGTATTTGAGTTATATCACTTTAAAGGAGAAGTTCGGAGGTTAGGCAGAGAATACACACCTACCTTTATAGTAAACGGAAAATATACTCTTTAGTGCTCTATCGAGAACAACAAGGTTGGCTTCCTTGCCTGTTTTTATTTCTCCTTCTGTGCCGAGAGAAAATCCCGCATAAGCACTATTATGTGTATAACAATATATACTATCTTCCAAACCAAGCCTTTGACAATCGAACGGAGCCTGAGTTGTTCCTTCAATTCCTATAAGAGGCGAAAGGGGCATACAATCTGAACCAAAAGCCACTGTTATACCTGCTTTAACGAGGATTGCAATAGGATTATTCAATCTATACCTCTCACCAAGTGCTTTCTCATACATTCCACCTGCCTCTGACCAACGATATATAAAGTTCGGCTGCATAGAAAGAACAACACCGAGCTCTACAAGTCTTGAAATATCTTCTTCGTCAACCAACTCGCAGTGCTCTATTCTATGCCTTAAGGGATTTCCATTACTTATCCTATTTTCGAATACATCTATAATTCCTTTTATTGCCCTGTTTCCAATAGCATGTATGATAAGTTGCATTCCCGCCTCGTTTGCCTTTCTCAACACACTACTTATTTCATCTTTTGTAAGAATGACGATTCCTTTGTTTCGAGGACTATCTTTATAGAAAAAAGTGTTCGCCGCTGTTCTTGCGCCAATCGAGCCATCTGCAAAAATTTTGATTCCCCCGAAAATTGTTTCCCTAAAATCGAAACGCGGCTTTGCTACATATGAAATATCCGGGGCGGAAATGTATAATCTGACATTCAGGGTCATCTTCCCGGTATTTCCCAATTGCTCATAATAGTCAAGATGTTCAGATTCCGCAATCTCGTTTACAGATGTAACTCCCAGACTATTCGCTAATTTCACCGCTCCCTTGAAACCCTCAGTCATTTCCCTTCTAGAAGCTGGAAATATTTTTGACATATTTAGTGGAACATCCTCTTTCATAACTCCTGTTTTCCTATCAACACCCCCCCACTTACCAGGAATTTTCTCGAGTGCCAGCGTATTGGCAACTGCAAGATGACCGCAAATCCTTCGAATTACAAGAGGGTTGGCGGGAGCAATCCTGTCAAGCACTTTTTTCTCGGGTATCTTTTTGTTTTGCCAGCCACTTTCGTCAAAATCACTTACTATGACAACTTGCCCGTTTTCATAGTTGTTCAATGATTGTCTCAGTATTTCCAGAGCATCCTCGGGACTCACCGCAGAAGCAAGACTGGGTCTCATCATTGCAATCCCTTTCTGGAGCAGGTGGGTATGAGAGTCTATAAAACCCGGAACTACCATTTTGCCCTCAATACTTGTTGTCTCTACATCTTCATATTTCTTTGAACCAAAATAGACCTCTTTTATTGTCTCTCCATCAATCAAAATATTTCTTCTCACAATCCTTTTATCCGGGAGAAAAACTTCTCCGTCAGCAAGTTGAAATCTATTCACCGCCCGCATCCTCGATTTCCTCCATCTTTTTAACTGTTATGTAGCCTTTATCATTAATCTCTGGTGCTGAAGATGGAAAATCCTTCTCGGATAAATTGCGAATTAGATTCACCGCATATTTATTTACATCAATAAAAGGAATACCAGGTCTTTTTATCGTGAGAGGAACAATCCTTCCTTTTAGAAAAGTCCCGTCCTCTGATAAAGAAATCTTCAATATCAGGCTTTTACCCGTTACCCCACCAAGACCGAATCTTCCGTAAACACAGAAGTTGCCAAGACTGTATGCGACCAGTTTACCTTTGTAAAGCTCTATAGCCCTTGGCACATGTGGACCGCTCCCTAGAATAAGGTCTGCACCATTGTCAATTGCCTTATGCGCAAACTTAACCACATTACCCCTCGGCTCACCGTAAAGATGCTCAAAAACATCTTTTGTATGCAAGGCACCTTCTCCTTCGCTACCAGCATGCATTGATATGATGAGAATGTCAAAACTGTCACTGTAAGATTTAATTGTTCTAAATGACCTATCTTCATCAAGTATGTTATATGTACTGCTGTATGTGGAGAAAGCGATCAGTCCGACTCTTAAACCTTTTATGTTAAGACGAACTATATCCCCAATAGAACCAGAATGCGCGATGTGTAGACTATCGAGTGTCCTCACCGTAGTCTTGATGCCGTTTGAGCCAAAATCCCTGATATGATTATTTGCAAGACTCATACAGTTGAATCCTGCATCTGCCAGGTTAGAAGCATATCCTGGTGGACACCGAAAAGCGTATGCTCTTCCACTCTTAATATTCTTACTCGTGTACCCACCAACGGCAAAAGGCCCCTCAAGATTGCCAAAAACAATATCCGCCACAAGACTATCCTTAACATTATCAAAAAGATGTTTTCCGGATGAGGGGGGGAGAATTGGACTTGGAAAATCAGAGCCCATCATAATGTCACCGACAGCAGACAGCGTGATTTCAAGAGTATCCTCAGTTGCGTCAGTAGTACTGACATAATTTTCTTTTGTCGTATCTTTAATATCTTCCCTGTTACCATCTCCAGCACCGCAGGAGAAAACAATAAAGAAAACAACTGCACCAAGCATTATCTTTTTCATAAGCATTGGCATTATATGCAAATTCATTAGGTTGTCAATACATTTTTATTGACAATGGTGGCCATTTCTGATACTTTTAAAAGAAAGCACAGCAACCACAGCGCATGGAATGGTCTTAATTTTTCGATTGCAGAGTTGGTTAACCGCAAAAAAACTGTGGATAAATGGCATGCTATAAAAATACGGAGAGGGTGGGATTTGAACCCACGATCGCGATTTCTCACGATACACGATTTCCGATCGTGCTCCTTCGACCAACTCGGACACCTCTCCAACGCAAGCATATTAACAGCAAATCGACTTTTGGTCAAGTGAAAAAATGAAAATCAACAGTGACTGGAAGAAAATTTATAGTGAATAAGAACAAACCGTTAGAGAAACCTGTGAAATATCTGAAGGGCGTTGGACCCCATTGGGAGAAACTTCTTAACAGAATGGCAATAACTAAAATTGGTGACATTCTTTTTCATATCCCAAGACTCTATATAGACAGATCAACCATTACAAAAATCGAGGACGCACAACCCGGAGAAATAGCTAATGTCGTCGGAGAAGTTCTCTCATTTGAATCAAGAAGGACAAGAAAAAGAATAGACATCCAAACGGCGCTCATACAGGATGAAGCAGAGGGTCTTATGTTTCTCAAATGGTTCAAACAACCCTATCTCAAAAATGTTGTTACGAAAGGTGCCACTATTATGGCAAGCGGTGAAGTTTCCTTCTACAAAGGGAAACAAATGCTTCACCCGGATTTTGAAATCATAACAGATGAAGAGTCAAATCCTCTTCACACGGGCAGGATTGTGCCATTTTATCCCCTGACTGAAGGGATGTCCCAAAAAAGAATGAGAAGGATTATTGACAACGGTGTTAATCTCTACCTCGATTCTATGGAAGAAACTCTTCCAGAATGGATGATTGCAGAAGAAAAACTGCTCCCGCTTAAGGATGCGTTATACAAAATACACAGACCGGAAACCTTTGATGATATACCAAAGTCAAAAGAAAGATTGAAATTCGAGGAACTATTTTATCTCGAACTTTTGCAAGCTGTCAGGAAAAAAAGACTAAAAAATAGGGAAACAAACATTAAAATAAGGGACGGTGGAGAACTTGCTCGCAAATTCATAAAACTACTTCCTTACAAACTAACCAGTGCCCAGAAAAAGGTTATAAAAGAAATAAGAGATGATTTAATAAGCGGAAAACCTATGCATAGAATGCTGCAGGGTGATGTAGGCTCAGGTAAAACCGTTGTTGCTATTCTTGCATCTGTCCTCATTATAGAGAGTGGTTACCAGGTTGCAATGATGGCACCCACTGAGATTCTGGCAGAACAGCATTTCTTAGGTATAGGGAAAACACTTGAATCGATAGGTATAAAGACTGGTTTACTTATAGGTAGTGTAAAGAAAAGTGAAAAAGAAAAACTATATACATCGCTTGCAAAAGGGGAAATAGATCTTGTATTTGGAACACATGCTTTGATAGAGAATGTTGTGAAATTCAAAATGCTTGGACTGGTAGTGGTCGATGAGCAACACAGATTCGGTGTGCTGCAAAGAGCCAAACTGCTGGAAAAAGGCGAAACACCACATTTCCTTGTTATGACTGCAACACCCATTCCAAGGACCTTGTCTATGACCCTTTATGGCGATTTAGATATTTCTATCATAGACGAAATGCCACCGGGAAGGAAAGAGATAATAACAAGATGGACAGGAGAAAAAAATAGAGGTAAACTTTATGATTTCATAAAAAAGAAAATAACAGAAGGAGAACAGTGTTATATAGTATATCCACTTGTGGAAGAATCTCTAAAGATGGACCTGAAGGCAGCAACAGAAATGTATGACTATCTTAAGGAAAATGTGTTTAAAACAGAAGGCGTCGGGCTTTTGCATGGACGAATGAAAACAGAAGAAAAGGCAGCTGTTATGAAATCTTTTGCAGAAAAGAAAATAATGGTGCTTGTTTCAACCACTGTAATAGAAGTGGGTATAGATATGCCGGAAGCAACAATAATGGTGATTGAACATCCGGAACGATTCGGTCTTGCACAGCTTCATCAAATGAGAGGAAGGGTCGGAAGGAGGGATAAAAAGTCTTACTGCATACTTTTTTCCCCTGGAAGAGTCTCTGATGAGGCGAAAGAGAGGTTAAAAACCATTGAATCAACCTCGGATGGATTCAAGATTGCTGAAAAAGATTTGAAACTACGCGGACCCGGTGAGTTCTTCGGTACGAAACAACACGGCTTACCGGACCTTCGATTTTCAGATATTTTAGCAGACAAAAAAATCCTCCAAAAAGCCCGTAAAAAGGCATTCCAGGTCATCAATGAAGACCCCCAATTACTCAAACCTGAAAACAAATGCGTACGTGAACGTTACCTGGAAAAATATATGGGCAAGGACAAACTCGGCGATGTGCTGTAATCGCAGCCCTTGAGGAGCGAAAAATCCTTTGCTATGTCATTGCGAGTTTCTTACCTTAACTTCTTCCGAAGCAATCTCATACTCCCCTTCCAGAGATACCATTATGAATAATGTCATTCCGAACTTGTTTCGGAATCTCGTCGTTTCACCATCTCGCATTACATATTCTATTCTCAACAACTTTCAAAAAACCCTCCGGATCGCAATCCGGAGGGGGCCAGTGAACAAGCAGTCCACTGGGGATGATTCTACACAAAATATACAAAAAATAGTCAGATTTGTCAAGAACTTTTTCTGATTAACTTGTATTTACCATCGTATAATTAGGGATAAGGCCCATTTCTTTAATTAGTCGCTGTCCCCATTTAACCATTTAACCCATTTAACAGCTCAATTTTCCACAATCTTGTTGCCAGGGTTGGATCGTTACAGTTAAACGCGTTGCTCTCCTGACGTTTTTGATCTCCGGTGGCATGCCAGGAACAGAGAGCCTGCTGCCAATGGAGGCAGGACCATTGTGAAAAAGGCTATGCCAGCCAGCAAGAGTAGTGGGCCAAGAGAATCTCCAGGGCCAGGTACTGTAAGGCAAAAAATAATAATGGATACTAATATCAGCACGCCATCTGCCAGTAGCACTCCTCCTCCCAATGCTTCTTTTCCCCACACGCTCGCGATGATGGCAGCTCCGATATACATCAGAGAAGCTATGATCACGATGGTTATATGAACCGCTGATGAGAAATGTCCCTCTCCAGTAAGACTAGCTAAAACGAACCATGTCCAAAAAAGCGCCCAGAACGCCCAAGGTATTGACAGAAATCGTGCGACCCAACGCATCGACTTAACTGGCAGTGTACCAGTAGAGCTAATGTTTGACATGATAACCTCCTTTATTCATCATCGGAAAGAATGAAAGTTTAATTCTAAGGTTGTTCCACGCGAGTGTAGTTTAAACTGCCGGCACCAAACGGATCACGCTTCTTGCCGTCCTGCCAACATTCTGCGCAGTCAATATCCGCCCTTATCCCCTTTTCGTCGAAGTGACCAACTATCCAAAATCTACCACATTGGACTTCACTGGTTACGGAACCGTTCAAATCGCCAACAATAATATAATCCGTTGCCCAACCCAGACTTCTGAATAGCCAACCGCGGTTTCTCTTGAAATATGCATCTTGCATGGTAGCATCACCAACTGCGCCTTCAACCGTTCCATCTTCGTAAAGATTGAAACTAATCCGCAATTTGCCAACGCGAGTCTCGGCCACAGTTTCCCATGCTCCAACCAAGGCTTGTGGAGGAGCTATTTTCGACTTCGGGTAAAATACTTCAAAAGCAAAAATCACAATCGGACTGATGATAAGCAGGGTGATAATTATTTTCTTTTTCATTGTAACAAACCTCCTTTCAGTGGGTAGGATTCAACTTCCTTTCTCATCCCAACGCCGGTCAGTCAAGAGCAGGTGGTCATATAATCTTCTCAAGCTTTCTTTTGAGCCTTTCATCTTTGACTCCAGAAGCCTAACATAGGTTTATCTGTACTAATATAATAACAATCACGGCTCATAATAGGTATATAAACCTTCTTTGCTTATTCCTTTTTCTATTCACTTATTCTCTTTATTTATGAAGTTTTTAGCCCCGCTTACAGTATTGTATTGTGTTTACCATACATCTGGCTTCTTTATCTCGGTTCCATCAGGCAAAACAACAGGATCTGGAAATTGACATTTTATACATGTTCCCAACTTAATGGAGAATGACTCTGGTGCAATCTTTGCAAGTTCAGTATTGGTACGTTTGTACGGAAAAGCAAAGAAAACAGGCTTATTAGGGAATACGCGCTTGCAGGTGACGATTGCCGGTGCAAGGTCTGTGTCACCTGTCATCAAAATAACAGTATCACATCGATCTAAATGGCAAACCTCGAACAACTTCGTAGCAATCGCAACATCGGTTTCCTTTTCTTCATGAGTGAAGAAATCTTGATTGCAACTTTTGCAACGGACGGTCTTCTTCTTAAAGCGTCCAAGCTCAACACCGACTCCAGATGCCCGTAGACACCTCATGTAAAGTGCATGCCGATCGATCTTGCCTTGTCCGAGATGTGTGGGAGATGCAGAGAAGTAGTAAATATGCTCTAACTCTGCTCTTTTGCCACCAACTTGACCTGCGAGAGGGAGATATGAACAACATAGCTTTTTCAGATCAAGCCACTTGGTGCTGGCGCAATTGCCATCATGATGTGCTTCAACTAAAGAGTGATAGAGGTTCAATCCATCAACAAGAAAAATAGTTCTGTTCATAATTCAACCTTCAAAAAACCCTCCGGATCGCAATCCGGAGGGGGCCAGTGAACAAGCAGTCCACTGGGGATGATTCTACACAAAATATACGATAAATAGTCAAATTTGTCAAGAACTTTTTTGCAATTGAACCCTTCATTGTCACTAAGCCAGACTCGCCTCAGCTTCATTGCAGAATCTAAGTAGCCGCACCATTTTAAGTTGTGTAATTCCAGATTTCAGTTTTCAGCCTGAACTCACTCCGCTACAAAACATGAATAACCACCATAACTTCTGAAATTCGTCGAAGCGAGGCGGGTCAGGTAGAACGATTTGTTATGTGTTTTTCATTCATCATCTTTGAAATTTGCCCGTTTCTCTCCGTTGTAACACACGATGTGTGAAGTCGGTTCTTAATCCAATTCTCCCACAGTGGCAACTTGTTTGTATTTAACATCCTCAAACTCATCAAAATGAGCATAACCACATTTTATTTTTCTTTTTTCACTTGTTTTTAATTCCTGTCCTGCCGATTTGGTTTCGACGACAAAGTAAACCGTTTTCCCATTTTTCTTTATCAAAGCCCAATCGGGATTATAATTTCCTATTGGTGTCTTAATCTTAAACCAGAAAGGTAGCTTAAAATAAAATTCAATGTCATCTCTGCTTTCACATTCTTTGGCAAAATCATATTCAACATTGGAGTCCAGCGGAACAAGATTGCTGTAAATGGTTTTATCTTTCTTGTTTATTTTAAATGTCAGGTCATTGACATGTATGTCATAGTCCTCAAATAATCTCATTTCATATTCTTTTGAACCGATTTTTTCGTATTTAATACCATCAATCACTAATTCGTTAAGAATATCTTTTATTGCGATAACGGTATTGTCCAAAAAAAGCTGTGGATTAATTAAAACATCTCCTATTCTTTCCGATTCTTGAAGAATTTTCAGGATTGTAAAACGGGTAAGTTCTGTCCTTTCCTGTATATAAAAAAGCACATCAGGGATTTTAAATACTCCGTCCAGTGATGTTGTATAAGAAGCCTTTGTTTCCATAACAATACCCGTATCATCAAATTCTAGAGCTGTTTTTGTGGTCTTGATAACCGCTTTTCTGATAGAAGCCATTTGATTAACAGCTTTTGCAGCTTTATTAATAAGTTCGGCGGTATCATATTCTACCCGATAGGTGGTTTGATGTTTTATTTTATCCCATATATCCCTGAATTTATCATCAAGTTCAAAGCCTTTTCGGTATTTAACCGTTGCCCTTTTCTGTTTATTTTTGATTCTATCTTTAAAAGATACTCCACAATCTTCTTCTATTTCCGTCTGTAACTGTTTTGCAAAATCTTCATACATTTCATTGGCAACAACCGTTAATCGGTTGATGTTGGTGTCCTGTATCCGTATTCCTTCCTGATTAACGGAAAGTCTTAACCCTCTTCCTATTTCCTGTCTCTTTTTTAATTCCGATTGGGTTTCATTCAAAGTGCATATCTGAAAAACATTTGGATTGTCCCAGCCTTCACGCAAAGCAGAATGGCTGAAAATAAACCGCAAGGGTTCATCTGTGCTTAAAAGTTGTTCTTTGTTTCTCATTATCAGCTTAAAGGTATTATTGTCTGCCTGTGTGTTTCCTTTTGTATCTTTCCATTTGCCTTTTTTATCGGAAGAAAAATAGCCGTTATGGACTTCTTCCGAATCAAAAGCAATTAAACCTTTAGCGGATTTTGCAGATATTTCCGTATATATTTCTTCAAACCATTTGGCGAATTTGCCTTTAACCGGATTGCCGTCCGAATCATAATCACGATAGTTGGCTACACGGTCAATAAAGAAAAGAGAAAGGACTTTTATGCCTTTGGGTTTCAGATTTCTTTCTTTTAAAAAATGTTCTTCAATGGTTTTTCGGATTTGAACTTTCATAATTTCATCGGAAAGCCCACCGAACGTATCGCCCACAAAGACGGTTTCACCGTTTGAAAGTTCAATCAAATTCTCCGCAACATCAATACCGTTTATAATGTATCCGTTTTTATAAATCTCCCTTTTGTTGGATAAATCGTATAAATCATCTCCAACCTTTGCGGTAACGGATTTCCTTTTAACGCCGTCAGTCGTATTAACGTCTATTTTGATTTTAGAGGAAGTACGTGTTTTTGTTGCGGTTACTTTTTTAAGGCAAAGGTATGCCTCGTTAAAGTCATTTTCAGTAATAATGGAATCCACTTCTATTTGTTTCACCAATCCCAGGTCATAGGCTTTTACGGGGTCAAGACTGTAAACCATATTATAACGGTTTGTGTGTGTGGCAGAATACCGAAGGGTACAAAGAGGATTCAGATTTTCAATCGCTTTCTTCCTTATATCCGTTTCCATGTTTTGCGGTTCATCTACAATTACAATGGGAGAGGTGACTTGAATAAATTCAATCGGTTTTTTACCTGTTAGTTTATCATTAGGCTTGTTAATAATATTTTCATCTTTGGCAAAAGAATCAATATTGATAACAAGAATCTGAATATTATTGTTGATGGCAAAATTTCTTAAATTGGAAACCCGTTTGGAATCGTACACATCAAAGTTGACGGGTGTTTTATCATAAAGGTTTTGAAAGTGCTCAAAGGTTATTTCAAGGTTTTTCAATACACCTTCCCGAATGGCAATTGAAGGAACAACGATAACGAATTTTTTAAAACCATATTTTTTATTCAGTTCGTAGATTGTGCGCAAATACACATAAGTTTTCCCTGTTCCGGTTTCCATTTCAATGGAAAAATTCATTCCGTCCAATTTATCAGAAACACCTAATTCATTTTCCTTCTGTATCCCCTGAACATTTCTTAGTATCTGTTCTTCATTTATTTCCAATCGGTTGCCGACACCCCCATCCTGAAACATGTAGCTTTCACTACTTATTGAGAAACTGAAATCTCCCTGATTTAACGACTGACCTTCGAAAATGTCGACAATCGAGTTAATCGCATCGTGCTGAAACTGTTGATTGGGGTCAAAGTGGAGTTTCATATATTATAAATTCCTATTCCTTTTCCAAGAAATTTTTTATCTTATTGATTTGAGTTTCAAACGTGTTCTTTTTTATTTGGCATTGCCAAATCACCAAACTTTTCCAACCCATTGCTTTCAATTTTTCTAAATTTAGTTTATCTCGTTTTTTATTGCCGGTCAGCTTCTTTTTCCAAAAAAGTTTATTTGTTGACGGCAAAGCAGCTTTTTTACAAGTATGACCATGCCAAAAACAACCGTTGACAAAAATCACTTTCTTGCGACTTGGAAATACAATATCCGGATTTCCGGGTAAATTTTTCCTGTGTAGTCTATATCTATATCCTTCCGAAAAAAGTGCTTTTCTAATAATTATTTCCGGTTTTGTGTCTTTACCGGAAATCCTACTCATAATTTGAGATCGCTTTTTTTTATTAAAAATATCAGCCATAACATTTTTCAATATGACGAAAAATATTTTCCGCTTGTATTCTACTAAATTCAGGTGGAAGAGCATTACCTATTAATAATGCAAGCTCCACTCTTGGAATATCGGTAGGAAATTTATAATCAATAGGAAAAGTCTGTAATAATGCCGCTTCTCTCGCGGAAATACATCTGTCTTCTTCCGGGTGTAAAAATCTTCCTTTTGACGGATTTAAACATCCACCGGTAATTGTAGAAGATACGGTATCCCAGTGTAATCTTCCGTATACATCGTTAAATCCTACATTCTTTTTTTTATGACACTCCAATTCATACTTGTTCGGTAAATCTTTTCTGCTACCGCCGTTTTTAGGTATTAATGAAATCATTTTTTGAACACGTTCGGTATGTTTCGGATAAATTTTATGTAACTCGTCATTGTCATTATTTTTTAAATTACCAAGAGTATCTCGAACGGTAGTAAGGATGTTTGTTCCTGATGCAATATCAATTTTGCATATTTTAGAACCTACCAAAACCAACCTTTTCCGTCGCTGGGGAACGGAATAATCGGCAACATTAACGACTTTAAAAACAATATAGTAACCAAGTTTTTTAAGTTTTCGGATTATGCCTTTAAATAATGAGTAATCAACAATACCGGGGACATTCTCAAGCATTATTGTTAACGGATTTAATTCCTCAACAAATCTATAATATTCATCAATCAAACTGTTTCTTTCATCCCGAACGGCGGACTTGCGGTTCAGTCTTCTTAATGACGAAAACCCTTGACAAGGGGGACAACCGGCAAGAAGATGTAACGAGCTGCCTTTTAGCAATTTTAATATTTTACCGGTATCGAGTTTTCTTATGTCATCCTCAAAAAGAACGGTATCAGCATGATTCATCCGGTACGCTTTGGCAGCGTTTTTATCAACTTCAACACCTGCTATAATTTTAAATCCGGCTTGTTTTAATCCTTCGGATAAACCGCCGCAACCTGAGAAAAGGTCGATTGCATTAAATTTATATTTATTGTTCATTTATAAATCTTGTATCCTTTTGTCACTTGGATTTCGTGATTTTAGCAAATCAAGAAATTCTTCCCATTGTTTAATTGCTTGTCCAATTAAAGTGTCCCATGTTAAAAAAAATATATTATCACGCTCAAGTTGGCTTATTCTTTCATTAACAATCGTATCATTTTTATAGGTATCTGCCACAACGTATGAATTCTCTATTTTCTTGAATGTTCCGCCAGTTTGTTTTTTTAATGCATTATTGATTTCGATTAAATAATAATTGATTCTATCTAAGTGTTGTTTGTCTAACTCCAGACCAGGTTTCATGAATTCAAGCAACAATAAGCTCGTTCCTGATGATAGGATTAAATCAATTCGTCCATTAAAAATATCACCACTTAGTTCTTTTACGCCAGCATCTTTAATTATCTTTGCAACACTACGTTCTTTTTTGAACTGCTCCCATTTAGGGTGTATTATCCACGGACGTTCATAAATAAAATCTCTTATTTTATTTTCGAGTTCCTTTTTAATTACCAGTTGTTTAAGTTCACCAATTGTAACAATTTTTGTTTTTATTGCCTCTGCAATATTTAAAGCTGTAAGAACATCCGCTTCAGACAAAATCTCAATTAGTTTTGATTCGTCAAAATCTTCCGTTTCTGATATTTCATTTATTAGTTCTTTTAGTCTACCTGTCTCCCAAGAAGTCAATATATCGTTACACCATTCGTGATATCGATTTTTGCCTAATCTATGGAAAGAGGCAATTTTCAATAATACCGATTTTACCGTTTTCCTTTCAGTAGAGGGCAATGCATCCAGTCTCTCTTTAAAACCTCCTAACCTATCTTCCAATTCCTGCAATCTTTTATTTGACCGTTTCTTTTTGCGAATAGAACAAAGCAATTTGATTCTTTCAGTACCCCATTCTTTGATACTTTTTCCAAGTTCAGTCTGAAGATTTATTCTCTGCCTCTCAGTAGCAATTAAGTCATTTTCCCCTTCATCAATAAAATCCATTTTGATTTGCCCTGTCATATACTCTATGCCGTATTGACCGGAAATCCCTCCGGTTAAATCAAAGAAGAAAGGTTTTTGTGCTATTTTATCTTTTGCGAAAATTGAAATCCCTCTTAGTTCTTCCGTTTCTATGGTCTCCTCATAAAAACCGATTCTCCACAATATTTTATAATCGTCGAATTTCTCTATAGCCCATCCTGCACTATCAATTCCTTCAAGATAGGGAATCTTTTCCTTTTCCTCAACGGATAAATCTCTTGGGAAAACAAATTCCATTTCATCACTAAAACTTTCCGGCAAATCATTTTTGTTAACGGTTATTTTAAAATCGTCATAACTCTGAGACAAAAGGAATCGTCTGGATAAGTTTACTTTAAGTTTTTCAATATCAATTGATCTGCCATCTATCCCGATAAGAGAAACAATAGTGCCGTGATTTGTCTTACGCTCAACGGATGGTTCATTATATTCAGTCACATTTATAGGTTTTTCTTCTTTTTCCAATGCGTCGTATTCCAATATTTTTTCAATATCCATCCGAAAAGATGTTAGTTCCCCGTTTTTCTTAGAAATCGTTTTTACTTCAATAATTTTTGCAATTCCAAATCCTGAAAATTTGCCGATACCTTTCCTGCCTAAAATAGGCCGTTTTTTTTCTTCAGTTACTGCCTTACCTGTTTCTTTTCTCCTATTTCTCCCGACTGTTAGAAAAAAATCCTGGCACTGCTGATAGGTCATACCTATTCCATAATCCCTTACAATAATAGAATCATCATTTATCTCGATTTTTACAACTTCAGAATCGGCGTCCCAAGAATTGGCGATGAATTCCGCAATAACATCAACTGGCTTCTGATACATTTTTATTCCGAGATGATCAATCACTTTAGGTTGTATTATGAGTTTTAATTGTTTTTCTTTCATGATATTATTCTCCTACACCACCTTAAATTTAATCCCCGCATCTTTCATTTGCAATGCGGTATTGGTTTTTAACCGGTCATTGTTATTAAACAGACGGTCAATTGTGATTACCTTCTGAGGTTTTAGAGCAATAACCGTCTTAATGATTTTCTTATCAACCTTTTCAAGAATTAAAGCAATTTCATTATCATTTACAAGATAAAAACCGTCTTTTTGTTCTATTTTTGCGGTGAGCGAAATACCTGATTTTAAAAGTAGTTCGTAAAGCACATATTCTGTCTTTGCGTTTTCGTCAAGCGGTTCAAGGTGTTGCTGCAATTGATTAACAAGTTGTTCTTCAGTTTCAATTTGTGTTCGCCATATCTTAAAATTGGAATCCTGTAATTTGAATACCTTAAAACCTAAATCCTGCTTTTCGGCATTGCCGTCAAAATCAAGTTTACTTTTCTGTTCTTTTTTAATTTTATTGATTACCCGACGGATTCGTTCTTTAGCTATTTCAGCATAATTTAAAGGTCTCTTCAATTTGTTTAGTAATTCAATAGCGGCTTTATGCTCCTTTTTGTTTAAGTTAAGCTCCTCTGGTAATTGAACCAACAGAAATTTTATTTCCTGCTTTTTTTCTTGTGAGTATTCATATACGGCTTGTGCAAATGAACCAGAGCCTGCAAAAAAATCTAAAACAATTGGAGTTTCTTCTTTAGGGTGTATAGTCAGTTCTAAAACCCTTTTCAATGTCCCAATTGGCTTTGGTTTTGGGTATACTTCTTTATCAAAACCAAGTTCAATAAATTGCTGGCTTCCCCTTTCACTATTAACATCTTTAAACGTCCAAGAAGTTGTTGCTTTAACATGTTCACGATTATCTATAAAATCTTTTTCAAAAACACCCCATATTTTACGATTAGGCATAAATCTTGAATTTAATTTACCAATATCCTTTTTGGCAGTTTTAAATCCCCATCTCCATCTGCCTTCTTTCCCATCTTCTCGTAAAGGAATAATTTCTTTATAATCGCTAAGTGTTTGTTGTTTCATGAAAACTTTTAAATCTTTATTCTTTTCGTTGTAGTAGAAATAATAGAACATATCTTGTCTATTTTCACGTAAATCCGCATCGCCCGTTTTTCTTAAATCTATCTCACGATATTTCCTACCATCTTTATCTAATTTATTGTAACGTTTTATTACTTTTTCTTCTGGTTCGAAACCTATTATTTTTGTTTCATTAACGTTCTTACAGGCTACAAGAAGATACTCGTGTGATGTAGCAAAAAAATTATCATCCGATCTGCCTTTTGGGTTATTAATGTTAGCAATTGCGGCAAGTACATTTTCCTCCCCAAATACCTCATTCATCAATAGTCGTAAATTTTGCACCTCATTGTCATCAATGGAAACAAAAATTACCCCGTCATCCCGCAGTAAATTTCTTGCCAGAAATAGTCGTGGATACATCATTGAAAGCCAGTTACTGTGATAATGTCCGTTATCCTTGCTGTTTTTGCGGAACAAGCCCTCGCGGGTTAAATATCCGGTTTCGTCTTTATCACCAATACGGCTCAAATATTCTTCTTTGGTCTCTGAAAATTTATCGGGATAGATAAAATTATCATTACCCGTATTATAGGGCGGGTCAATATATATCATCTTGATTTTGCCAAAGTAGGCTTTCTGCAAAACTTTTAAAACTTCAAGATTTTCACCTTCAATAAAAATATTTTCGGTAGTGTCAAAATTTACGGATTCGTCTTTATCCGGAACCAGCGTTGCGGTGGTGGGGGATTGTAGGACCCGGAATGCATCTGATTTTCCAGCCCAGTTTAAAACATAGCGTTCATTTTTAAACTCTATATCATCGCCCAAAGCGGCTTTCAGCTTTTCCCAATCTATCTTGTCTTCGGTAAATGCTTCGGGAATAATCTCTTTGAGCTTGTTTAGTTTTTCGACTGTAATATTCAATGACTTTCCATCCATTGGTTTTTATCCCTTATTCTTTTCTTCTACCCGCACACGATGTACGGGTTTCTTAAACGGGTAAATCCTTTCTTTAAAATAACATATCCGTATTCATACATGTTCATTCTCAGCACATATAACCTAAGTTTATCTGTACTAATAAAATTAGAATCGTGGCTATTTTCAACCAAAATAAACCATTCCTCCTTTATTTATTACATGAGTGTAAGCCATTGTTGCTTAAACATCTTTATGTCCGAATACCTCCTGCATGCATCTAAAATCCGCTATAGTTCAATTACTGTTTATTTTGATTATACTACCCATCATTTCACTAATAAATAATAGCAAAAAATTAAGAGAAAGTCAATGACAGATGTAAAAATATCTCAATGCCAAAAAATCAACTCCCGTCCTCTTCAATAAATATAATGTCATATTGTCACGGACCGGGCTGCGATTTTCAAGCTATGTTAAGCATTGTTATCATTCGCCCTCGCGTTTGCATAAAGCACCTTGACAAATTCACTTGTCTTGGCAAATAAAGCAATTGTTGCGTCCATAACTTTGAGATTTTGTCGCCAGAATCTTGGTGCGACTCTACGCTCTCGTGCTCGCGTGAACTCTACAAGAACATCTACAAGTGCCTTGTCTTTGTAAATAAGAAGATTTTCTTTCTTCTTTGTGTACTCTGAGAAGATGCGTAGCTCTGCTCCTCTAAGAGCTCTCTCAGGGAGATGCACGTTCAGTGTCTTCTGGAATGGGAACAAGTTATGGAAGCTGCTGTTTCGGGCATCTGCAATAGTGAGATTATAATTTTTTAACGAAGGTTTATTCCTAGAACGAGTCCAAGGGAGATGCCTGAATGCTTCTGAAAGAGCATAGTGCTCAGCGATTGTTCCCCAGAGAACTATAGGTTTGAGGTCACAGATGGAAACAATCAGTTTGAGATAGCCATTAGCATCACTTGCAAAATTATAAGCGGTCCGAAGAATCTCATTTAAAGCGGTTGAATCACTGGAGTCTGAATCATTGAGACGGGAGACTGCTTCAGAGTACTGATTACGTTGTTCCCGAAGAGTCTCGACGATCACATCTGTTATTCCTTGTTGTGTAGATTTTCCAACAGGTGGTATATGGAGTTCGGCCAGGGCTTGCTCCTGGAGTTTATCGAGAGCAACGCCAAACGCTTCTCGAAGACCATCAGGGGTCTCATTACCCGCAGATTGGTAATGTTCTGTAATCTTTTGCCAAAGGGTATCTTCATCATGAACCTCATTCACTACAATTTGTCCGTCATCGATATGAACTGGCTCGACAAGTGTTGGATCCCAAGACACTGACTGAAAGGCTTTATTTCCCAAAGGTACGTTAAGGATAGTTCGGTCTTCTATGTGACCTATAAGAATGAATAGGAGATAACCCAGTTGCGCCATCTCTTGTTCCACTTCCGTGTCCAAGTCCGTAAGTAATAGATTAATAGATTTAGAAGTGTAATGCTTAAAATCTAAGTTGAAGCACAACCCTTTCGCGATTGAAGGTTTGATATCGATCTGGTTGTTTTCATTGACCGTGAGAGCAAGATACTTCTCGGATTTCACAGTCTTTACATCACGGAAAACAAAGGAGTTGTTTACCACAACATGATTTCTTGGGCTGAGAGTTTGGCTGGAAGTCCAATCTGTAAAACTAGAGTGATTCATTAACGTCTTGATACTTACCTTGATGTATTCGACAATATCGTTTACGCCCATAGCTCCAATTCCCTATCGTCTAACCAATTGGTCTAACCCAGGTTTATCTGTACTAATAGAGTAACAACCACGGCTCATAATAGGCATATAAAGGTTCTTTGCTTATTCCTTTTTCCATTCATTTATTCTCCTTATTCACAAAGCTTTTAGACATAATGCTCTCTATATCTTGAAGTTCTTATAATGGCTTATCATAAAATCTAATTTTTTCTGTACATTCAGCTATTGATAATTAATATACAAAGAAATACAAGGGAAGTCAAGGAAAAAATTCCATTTCAGCCTTCAGCTTAAACCTTTGTATCTGACAATCCAAAATGCTTCTTGAATAATTGTTCTGATAATTTGACCCCTTCATCACTTAGTGCAACAGACTTTGCTTTACCTTTGGGTCTGCCAATATATACTTTCTCGTGCAACCGGTCCATTGCATCCCAGTTCATTCCTTTCCATGCTCTAAATCCATAGTCATCGTTAAATGTCGTGAGATAGAGCAAGGCAAGAACTATTTCATCAACTTTCTCCTTGTCGTAATTCACAAATCCCTCCTTGAGTATCTTTCAGTACACTGACTTTCTCTAAGTTCCAAGCTCACCTGTAGCCAAACAGCGCAATGAAAAGATTGGATAGAATTTTATTTAGATTCCGTAGCATTTTCAATTGCTGTTTTAAACACGGTCTCTATATCAAAGAACAATCCTGATTCAATCCCCTTCTTTACAGAATAAATTTCATCATCTGTTAACCTTCGGTCGATTAGCTTTTTTGCCTCTGTTTGGACCCACTCAATTGAGATCTCAAAAATATTTTCGTTTTCCCTCATTTGTATCTTCCTTTCTCATAATCCAATGTTACATCTTAACTCCTCCTCCTCTTTTTCTGCCTAAAGACTAAAATTAACAGCAGCTATGCATCGCAGCGTTATCACGGTCAGCTGTAACGTCTTACTATGTTTTAATACATTCTTCATTAGGGTTACACCAACAATTGGTTTTTCTTCTTCTTGACCGGAGGTTTTATTGAGGAATTGAATCTCACTAGTTTTTCCCAGTCAATCGCACCCTTGGAATTACAAAATTCTTTTCCAAATTCGAGTGTAAATTTGTTAATCATTTGAGAATAAGACTTCAAAAAATCCTCATTTTTCTCTTTTGCTTTATGTCCTAATGGCTCTATAATTTCTGTATAAAGATTGATACTTCCAGAAATGAACTTCCAAAACCACTTATTTATTCTCCCTTCACCTTTCCTTACATTAAAAATTTCTTAAACCCTCAAATCATAAAATAAGTTTATCTGTACTAATAAAATTACAATTTCATTTAGTCTTTCGCTTTATCTTCATTTATTAAAATATATACAGACAAATGCATAAGAAGTCAAGGGAAAACCCTCAGTTTTCTTCCTCATCCAGGTTCACAGCAATCGATCTATTTGCTGAGCTTTACAGCTGTACCGTAAGCAAAAAGCTCAGCTGCACTCCCCACAACACTCGTAGTCATATATCGAACATTAATTACTGCATCCGCACCCATCTCTGCAGCTTGGGCAATCATCCTATTTGTAGCTGTTACCCGAGCGCTGCCCATCATCTCTGTGTATTCAGTCAATTCACCACCAAGAATCAACCTGACCAAGGCGGATAGATCTTTGCCAAGCCAGATAGCAAACACCGTATGACCCTGTACAAGACCAAGAATCTTCGTAATCTCTCGACCAGGTACTATTGTGGAATTCAATAGCAAAACCGAGAGGTCAGACTCAGCATTCAGTGATGCTTTTGCTAATGTCTTGCTTATCTTTTGTTCAAGAGCCACTGTAAGCAGGACTAGAAGGATTCCACCCAGAAAGCAGAAAACCGCTATCCTGAGCCACCAGGGCACGACAGGATCCTGTTCAACGATCAAGCCCCACGGTATACCTACAAAGACTGTAACGAACAGTCCGAGCACGAAAGCCAATGAACCAATATGTCGAATTACTTTCATACTTCCTCCTTTTGAATCACTGATATCTCAGCTAATCATTACTTCCTCTTTATTGTCATTTCTTAATGATATTTATGATTTCAAATGCTATTTCTTCAATCGGTTTGTTTGTAACATTAATAACAGAGCAGCCTCGGTGTTTCTTGAATATCGATTCTGCATATGCCAGTTCATTCCTCACATAGTCTAAATCTGAATATTTACCAGTGGCTCCTCCCAAATGTTCGGTTCTAACACTCCGTAACATCGCCAAACGATTTGGATTGGTTGTCAGGCTTCACTTATTTACTAAGCTATGCTTTGCCATTATCCATAACATCCAAACACCAACTATTATAGACCCCCACATACTAACGAATGCAAGCAGACGAACAAAGACTGCAATGCTCGTATCCCAGGAGAGAATATGCATACGAGAGAGTAAATAATGCCAATCGTGAATAGCATCACCTCCACCCACAGTGACTAAAGAGAGCATTTGAGCACGGGCATCTGCCACATAAGTCGCTACACTATAAAGATTCGTAGCAAACCAGACACCACATACCGTTACAGCAAAATAATCCGGTTGAAATATAAACATAACAGCAGAAGCCAACGGCACAGCCAATTGCAGGATAGTTCCGCCAGCTACCATAATAAATTCACCAGTAAAGCGAAATAGGATATGCCCTAATTCATGAATGCCAAGATTTATCCCGCCAAAAATACTGGTATACAGTGGATTAGCCAGATGTCGACACCCCACATAAATGAAGAAAATTAGTAGCAAAGCCCTTAGATACCATATGCGTCCCTTGCACCAGGCTTCAATTTTCTTGCGTACTCTCTGAAATTTAAACATTCTTAATTCTGTCTATGACTTCTTTCTTTTTCTTCTCAAAAACCTTCTCGTTCTTTGCCTCTATGTTGAGGCGTAGGTAAGGCTCTGTATTAGATTTCCTGAGATTAAACCACCAGTTGTCGTATTCTACGGTTAATCCATCAAGGAGTGATATATTCCCGTCCGAATAAATGTCTTTCATCTTCTCGATGATTTCATCCTTCTTATCGGTTTTAAAGTTTACCTCTCCTGTTCCAGGATATTTCATTAACGGTTTTACAAGTTCGTTTATTGGTTTCTTCTCTCTTGAAAGCGTTCTCAGCACATAAAGAAAAGCAATTACTCCGCTGTCACAATAGAAATTCTCTCTAAAATAGTAATGCCCGGCAAGCTCTCCACCAAGAATAGCATCAACTTCTCTAAGTTTTCTTCTGGCGTATGCATGTCCAACCTTCACCCTTATGGGTATACATTCAAGTTCCTCGATTCTTTCCCTGACTGCCCAGCTTGTTCTTACATCTATAAGAACTTTTTCACCTTTCTTCCCTCCTAACACCTCTTCTGCGATTATCCCAGTAATCAAATCCGGTCTTATGATATTTCCCTCTTCATCCACAAAACAGGATCTATCCGCATCACCATCAAAAATCACTCCAAAATCTGCTTTTTCTCTAACAACCATTTTCCTCAAAGTGGCAAGATTTTCCTCTACAAGGGGATTCGATTCGTGATTCGGAAAACTGCCGTCCATCTTAAAGAACAGTTTTATGAATTCTCCCGGGAGTTCTTCGAGAATTTGCGGGAGAGTATAACCAGCCATACCGTTAGAAGCATCAACGACCACTTTCATTGGTCTTATCTCACCTTTGAACTTCAAAACATAATCAAAATATTCGGAGAGAACATCTTTTTCTTCTCTATGCCCTTTGTTCTCTGATTCCCTGATTTCGTTCTTTTTTACCTTATCTTCAACAGCATTTAATCCGGTTTCGTAACCGATGGGAATTGTTCCTTTTCCAACGGTTTTAAATCCGTTGTACTCTTTAGGATTGTGTGATGCGGTAACCTGCACCCCTGCGTCGTAGTCAAATTTTCCAACCGCAAAATTCATCATAGGTGTTGATGCAAGTCCGATGTCAATAACATCCTTTCCTGTTTCGAGAATCCCATCAATAAGTGCATCCATCAAAGACTTGCTTGATTCTCTCATATCTCTGCTAACAAGAATTGTCTTCCCATCA
>Ga0307379_10001359_pt1 | contig 38886 bp, 32 predicted proteins | sample UN2MG_FD_202237 | JGI IMG/M metagenome (GOLD analysis project Ga0307379, IMG submission 202237) | Soil microbial communities from Risofladan, Vaasa, Finland - UN-2 | ecosystem: Environmental > Terrestrial > Soil > Coastal area > Acid sulfate soil | place: Finland: Risofladan, Vaasa | collected...
ATAGACACTATTGCTGTTCCTTCTTTAATTCCTAACGGGAAAGATGAGATCGTAGTTATTGATGAAATTGGTAAGATGGAGTGCTTCTCTTTGTTGTTTAGGGATACTCTAATGAGGGTGTTGAATGCGCCACATTGGATAATCGGATCAATTGCACAAAAGGGAGGCCGCTTTATTCAGAGCATAAAGGAACGGAATGATGTTCGTTTGATACATATATCAGCACAAAATCGGAATATGCTTGTTGAAAAGATTATAGATTATACTCAACGCAATAAACAAGCTTTGCTGCAGTAATAGTGGAAGCTGATATCTAAAAAGGTCCTTTGGTGTTGAGGCACATTTCGAATTGCATTATAACTGCATGAAATGGTATAAAATTTTTCTTTGGAGGTACCGGTTTGAAGAAGAAGGTTATCGCGATACTATTTTTTTGCCTGCTTTTTGGTGTAGGCCTCCTTGTGTACCGTGGTCAGCGGAACTTACAGATGAGGGAGTTATACTATTCAGGTACAATTGAGGCAAAACAGGCGGAGCTCGCCTTTCAGATAAGTGGTCGAATTGTTGAAGTCTTGGTGAATGAAGGGGAATTTGTTAAAAGGGATCAGCTCCTGGCATTCCTTGACCAATCTGAATACAAGGCACGATATGAACAGGCACAGGCCAGTGTGGAGAATTCCATAAAAAATGTGCAGAGACTGGAGTTAGTTTTAGAGCTCTATAAGAAGACACTTCCGAATGAGGTTGCAAGGGCTACGGCAGGTGTAGAGGTTCTCAGCTCACAATTGCGTGAGCTGGAGGCCGGTTATAGGAAGCAGGACATAGAGCGGGCCAAACTAGCGTTTTTAACCGCCAAAGATGTTATGGAAGAGGCAAAAAGAAACAAGGAAAGATATGATAATCTCTTTACAAAGCAGCTTGTTCCGGAAAGGGAATGGGACACCGTAAAACTAAAATACGAAACCGCCGCAAAAGAGCTTGAAAAGGCCAAAGAAACGTTTGATATGCTCCTTGAAGGAGTCAGAAAGGAAACCATTCAGACTGCACGAGCGAGACTTGCCGAGGGAAAGGCTGTTCTCAACCAGGCAAAAAATAATTTACGGAAAATACAGGCGGCAGAAAAAGAAGTTGAGGCAGCAAAGTCCCAGGTTAAAGTGGCTCAATCATCCCTTAAAGTGGCTGAAACTCAACTGAGATATACAAAATTAAGCGCACCCTTTGATGGAGTAATAAGCAGCCGGAACGTGGAGCCTGGCGAAGTAGTTTTGCCTGGACGAGAGGTGTTGTCTCTGTCAGATCTTTCCTCTGTTGACCTGAAGATATTTGTTGGCGAGACAGAAATCGGCAGGGTCAAGCCAGGCCAGTTAGTTGATGTAAAGGTTGATACCTTTCCTGATAAGACATATAGTGGCACAGTATCATTTATCTCGCCTGAGGGGGAATTCACGCCAAAGATCATCCAGACCCAAAAAGAAAGGGTAAAACTCGTATACCTTGTCAAGGTTTTGATCCCAAATCCAGACCTCGAATTAAAGTCAGGAATGCCTGCCGATGCCTGGTTACAATAATAGCCCGCCTGACAGGAGGCCTGATATACCTACCGAGAACCCATTTATTCAAGTACATAACGTTTCTAAGAGCTTTGGACTTGTTGATGCTGTCAACAATGTTTCGTTATATGTAACAGAGGGCAGCATATTCGGTCTGATAGGTTCTGATGGAGCAGGAAAATCAACGCTGCTTCGAATGATAGCAACTATGATCAGGCCATCATCAGGCAGAATCTTAATAGACGGGCTGGATGTAGTGTCCCAAAGGGCACGCATAAAGCACTTGATAGGATATATGCCCCAGCATTTTGGGCTTTACAAGGATCTCACTGTTGGGGAAAATTTTGATTTTTTCATGGACATTTTCGGTATCTCTGGGCCTGAAAGAACCAAGAGAAAACAGCGGTATCTCGGTTTTTCAACCCTTTTTCCGTTCGTTGAAAGGCTGGCGGGTGAGCTCTCCGGAGGTATGAAGCAGAAGCTGGGTTTGGCATGTGTTTTGGTTCATGAACCACGGGTTCTTATCCTGGATGAGCCTACCAATGGTGTTGATCCCGTATCCCGACAGGAGTTTTGGGACATCCTCAAAGAAATGAAGCGGGAAGGTATGACAATCCTTATTTCAACGGCCTATCTGGATGAGGGGGAAAAATGTGATCACCTGGCCCTTATGCATCAATCCCGTATTTTTACAACAGCAACCCCTAAACAAATTCAATCCCACTTTTCGAGCCTCGAGGAGGCAATAATCGATCGCATAAAAGAGGTAGACAAGGAGCTTTTACATGATACGTTCAGGTTCTGAGGCTATTTATGTGGAAGATCTAGAGAAGAGATTTGGCCGATTTGTTGCCGTAGACCGAATTACCTTCTCTGTCAAGAGAGGAGAAATTTTCGGCTTCCTGGGTCCGAACGGTGCGGGAAAATCGACCACCATACGTATGCTCTGCGGTATTATAACCCCCACTTCAGGCTATGGAAGGGTTGCAGGGCACGATATCTTTTCAGATGCTGAGGAGATTAAGCATTCCATAGGGTATATGTCACAGAAATTTTCCCTTTACGAAGATATGACGCCATTTGAGAACATACGTTTTTATTTGGGTATCTATAACGTGCCATTAGAGCAGTGGGAGGATCGAATCGAATGGGTGCTTGACATGACCCAGTTGCAAGATGTCAGACACCGCATAACTCGGGAGTTACCCCCTGGATGGCGCCAGCGTTTGGCTCTGGGCTGCGCCCTGCTTCACCGCCCTGAAATCCTTTTTCTGGATGAGCCTACCTCAGGAGTAGATCCAATCACGCGGCAGAACTTCTGGGGGTTTATCAATCACCTTGCACAGGATGGGATGACGGTTTTTGTGACTACACACTATATGGATGAGGCTCGTAACTGCCAGAAGATCATAATGATCAACGAGGGAAGGATCGTGGCCACTGGTAGTCCATCAGAGATAATTTGCACAATGTTCCCCGAGCGACCAGACGCAGACCTGAATGATGTGTTTATCCATTTGATGTCACGAAAAGAGAGATAATTGAACATCATACATATCAAAGCTATTGCCAAAAAAGAGTTTTATCACCTGATCAGGGATTTCAGGAGTCTCTATTTAGCCTTTATTATCCCGCTCCTACTTATTTTAATGTTTGGGTATGCCCTTAGCCTGGACGTGGATAATGTCAAAACCGTGGTAGTAGATTACGATAAAACCGAATTAAGCCGGGACTTCATTCGCACACTTGATGCATCTTCTTATTTTAATGTTATCCAGCATCTTTCAGGCCCCGTTGCTGCCGCAGGATACCTTGACCAAGGATGGACAACCATGGCCATAATTATTCCCCCGGACTGGACCAGGAATATTAAGGCAGACCGTGAAACACCGCTCCAGGTGCTCCTCGATGGGAGTGACCCCAATTTTGCCGGTATATCGAGGGGCTACATTACGGCCTTTGTTGAAAGGTATAACCTTGATCGCCTGATCGATTTTCTTAACCGTCAAGGAATGGAGAAAATAAATCCACCGGTCGAGGCACGAATACGGGTCTGGTTCAACGAGGACCTGGAGAGCCGTAATTTCATTGTCCCTGGAATTATTGCAATTATCATCATGATTGTAGGTGCAATGTTGACCTCGTTGATAATAGCGCGGGAATATGAAAATGGCACCATGGAAACGATACTTTCTCTGCCAATACGGGCAGGGGCATTTTTAACGGGTAAGGCTATCCCCTATTTCCTGATAGGGATTGCTGATGTGCTGGTGGCTGTTTTTATGGGTCAGGCCCTGTTTGGAATCGTTATGCGATCGAATTTCTGGCTGATGGTGCTGGCATCTTCCCTTTACCTTTTAGTGGCGCTGAGCCTGGGGCTCCTTATTTCCATTGTGACGAAATCACAGCTGGTGGCCAATATTCTCGCTGTATTGATGACATACCTTCCATCACTTCTTCTCTCTGATTTTGTCTTTCCAGTGGTGAATATGCCCACAGTACTGCAGCTCATCACCTACGTGGTGCCCGCCACCTATTTTATTGATATATTGAATGGCCTGTATTTACGGAATATTGGACTGATGAATCTATGGACGAGCTACCTTATTCTTACTGTAATGTTCATGGTGCTTTCAGTAATGAATCTTGTATTGATGAAAAGAGAGGGCATGTAAGGTGAATTGGCTCAGGATTCGAGAATTTGTGAGAAAGGAATTTATCCAGCTTTTTAGGGATAAAAGAAACAGACCCCTTCTGGTTATAGCCCCTCTCGTGCAGTTAATCGTGTTTGGCTACGTGGTAACAACAGATGTGCGGGATATCAGAATAGGTTTTCTGGATCAGTCAATGACCAGAGAGAGTAGGATGCTTATTGATGCATTAAATGCCAATACAACGTTCAGGATAATCAATTACTCGCAAAACCCAGAGGACTTGGAAGAACTTCTCCTTACACGAAAAATTGATCTTGCTGTCAAAGTTGGGCCGGATTTTAGCAGGAAGATCAGGAAAGGACAGACCGCAAGGGTACAGATTATCGCAGATGGCAGTATGAGCAACATGGCCTCTGTTCGAATAGCCTATACCTCATTAGTTATAAATGGATTTAATCAACTGTTGATCGATGAGCTTTACCCGCAAAAAATTGTCTATGGAAAAATAGACGCCAGGATACGGACCTGGTATAACCCCAACCTCTATAGTCATAATTTTTATGTTCCGGGTATTGTGGCCTTTTTGATCATGCTTACCACCTTGCTGTTCACGTCAATGGCAGTCATAAAGGAGAGGGAGGCAGGAACTATGGAGCAGTTGATCGTTACACCCATAAGGCCATCAGAATTAATCCTCGGCAAAACGATTCCTTATGTAATCATTGCATTAGCACAGATGGCAGGAGTAAGCCTATTTGCAATTTTTTGGTTCAGCATTCCCTTTAACGGGAGTGTGCCACTCATATTTATTGGTGCACTTCTTTTCATAATGAGCACCTTGGGCCTGGGGCTATTCATATCTACTATCTCCAACACGCAGCAACAGGCCATGATGACCACCTTTTTTTTCATCCTTCCCCTTTTCATGTTGAGCGGTTTCGTTTTTCCCATTGAGAATATGCCAGCGGTAATTCAGTGGTTGACCTATTTGAATCCACTGAGGTATTTTTTGGTTATTATCAGGGGGATCTTTTTAAAGGGGGTGGGCCTGAAAATACTGTGGCCCCAATTTGTTGCATTGATGCTTCTTGGAGCAATTGTGTTTGCAGGCTCAATAAAAAGGTTTAGGAAGAGGCTCGATTAGTAGATTTTATTTAAGATCAGATGGGAGAAAAGAGTGATGGTATGCGTATTCGGTGTTGATATTGGTTCTGCCTTTTCTAAGGGGATAGTAATGTGTGATCAAAAGATCTTAGAGTCGTATGCAATGCCCTCCGGAGGAAATTATAACCTCACTGCTGATAGGCTTAAAAAAGAGCTGATTTCCAAGGCTGGGTTATCCTTAAAAGATATTGCTTATACTATTGCTACTGGATATGGTGCTAAGAATGTGAGCTTTGCAAATGATGTAATTACAGACATATCCTGTCATAGCAGAGGAATATTTTATCTTTTTCCCTCGGTAAGGACAGTAGTTGATGTTGGTGATCTCTTTAGTAAGGCCTTTCGGATTGATGAAAGGGGAAATTCGCTCACATTTTTATTGAGTGGCAAGTGTGCTGGTGGGAGCGCCAGGGTCTTACAGGTAATTGCGAAGGTTTTACAGGTAAAGGTGGAGGAGATAGGGGAGCTGTCGTTACAATCCCGGAAAATGATAGATTTTAACACCGGATGTGCTGTTTTTGCAGAGACTGAAGCAGTGTCAAGGATAGCTGAAGGGGCTTCCAGGGAGGACCTTCTGGCCGGGATTCACAGGGCTCTTGCTGCCCAAATTAATAGCCTGGCAGAGAGGGTAGGGATTGAAAAAGATTTTTCCCTTGTTGGTGGTGGGGCAAAAGATGTGGGGCTGGTTAGAGCAGTTGAAGAGATGGTAGGTTTTGCAATTGTTGTACCGGAAGAACCCCACCTGACAGCCGCCATCGGAGCGGCTGTCATAGCTGGGGAAAAGGCAAGTGGTGTCAACTTACCTTAAATACCAGGGCTGCTCCTGTATCGCCAGCAGCGCACCCTGCCCAAAGGCAATACCCACCGCCAAGCATAACGGTCTCTTCTAATAGCTCGAAAATTATCCTGCCGGCTGTCGGAGCTTGAGGATGCCCGTAGATCATAGAATTTCCGTAATTGTTCATCCAATTAACATCCATACCCATCTTGGAGGCCATATAGATGTCATTTATGGCAAAGGGTTGATGGCTTTTGACGGCCTTTAGATCGCCTACTTTTATCCCTGCCTTTTCAAGTGCCATCTCTGCAGCAGGGACAGGGGCCTGACCCATATACCCCTTTTTTGCCCTTGAAAACCCATATGAGACAATCTGGATCTCAACATTTGGATCTGCGCTTAGCTCTTTGGCCTTATCCTGAGTGGTTACTATAACACCGCAGTTTCCATCCGCAGGAAATGTCTGTGCTCCAAAGGTATGGACACCTCCTGGTTCAACAGGTCTGAGCCTGGCCAGGCCTTCGGCTGAGGTTGGGGTCACACCCTCATCTTCTTCTACTAACATGGTTTTCTTCTTAGAGATTTTGACCTCTGGAGAAAACATGTATCTTTTTTGAAATGCACGGTCATTGGCCAGGGCATCCAGGTATTGTTCATATCTCCTTAAGGTAACAGCATCGCACTCCTCCCGAGTTGTTCCTAACTCTTTGGCAACATTTTCAGCTGTCTGGATCATCTTTTGCCCTGCCCATGGATCAGAGCTAAAATTGTCCATCATCCAGTTTTCTGACTCTACCTCTCCACCCGGACCAAAGGGCTGTGGCCAGATAGTATGCGGGCCATTGGATGTGCGATCTGCCATAAGGGCAAATCCTGTCTCATAGGCTCCGAGTTCTATATTTGTAGCAGCAAGATAGATACAGGTGGTTGAGGTAGTGCATGCCTGGTTGACCATAAGGGCAGGTAAATCCTTGACACCGTTCACTAACAGGGCTGCTGCCCAGGTATGACTATAAAAAAGATGGTGCTGTGCGATAGTTATGCCAAAATACATATAGTCAAGTATAGTGGGGTCAAAATTGTTTTTTGTCAGCCATCTGTTGGCTGTTGTTGCCCCTAAGGAGATAGAATTTTCATTCGCCATAGTCCCCTGCCATCTGCAAAATGGGGTCGAATAGTAGCCCTTGTAAGGTATAAATGCTTTTGTCAACATGTCCTTTTTCCTCCAATTGGGTTTGCTTGCCCTGTTGAATTTCCCGATTTATCGGGAACGCCCTTTGGGCGATTCAACAGGGTAAATGTTTGTTACTTCCTACTTTCTACTGTTTGCTGCCTGGAAGGCTAAAACCTTCTGCTACTGCTTTTGGTTTGGTTATTAAGCATCACTCCACTTGCCATATTTCTCTCTCAGGATTCTGTGTAAAATCTTTCCAGTCCCTGTTCTGGGCATTTCTTCTTCCTTGATGAAATCAACAGATTTTGGCCTTTTGAATCCTGCAATTTTACCCTTGGTAAAATCCATTATCTCCTTTGCAAGCTCATCACTTGGCTCATAATTCTCATTCAAAATGACAATGGCCTTTATTGCCTCGCCCCATTTTTCATCAGGAATGCCTATTACTGCAATATCCTTCACAGCAGAGTGGGCACCGACAGCACCTTCTACCTCGGATGGAAACACGTTTTCTCCACCAGTTATTATCATATTTGCTTTTCTATCTACCAAGACATAAAAGCCATCTTTATCCCGTTTAGCCATATCTCCTGCTGAAGACCATTCCCCTTCAAACGCATCTTTGGTCTTCTCCTGTTCTTTCCAATACTCCTTAAAGATCATGGGAGTTCTGTAAAAAACCTCACCTACTTCACCATCGGGTACAGGATTTCTTTCCTCATCAAGCAGTTTAATTCTGTCTGTGCCATAGATTTCCTTGCCGATAGAGCCAAGTTTTTCGAACTGATATTCTGGCCGTAGAAGAGTTACTAAACCGCCCTCTGTAGTGCCATAGGCCTCCCAAAGCTCTGCATTTTTAAAATAATCCATAATCGCAAGCTTGAGATCTTTTCTGGCCGGAGCAGAGGATATTAATAACTGCCTTATGGAAGATACGTCGATGTTATTTTTCACTTCATCTGGGAGGGCGAGCACCATAATATAATGGGTAGGTACCAGGGAGGTAAAGGTGATCTTGTATTTCTCAATGGTTTTAAGCAGGTCCTCAGGGTCGAAGCTCATCATATTATACACAAATACTGGGGCAGTCAGCATGGTATAGGGGAAGGAATAAAATATGGAATTCACATGGCACATTGGCATAACCAGCATCACTTTATCGGTAGGTCTTACACCCTGGTTCATATTATTCAGTACATATTGGGCGTGGTAACTTTCATGGGTTTTGACCACACCTTTGGGCCTTCCTGTTGTTCCTGAGGTATACATGAAGGTCCATGTGTCATCTCCGTCTACCATAATATCAGGTTCTTTCGGAGATGATTTGGCCAGCCAATCCTCATACCCTATATACCCATCGGGAACAGGGCCTTCTCCCAGATAGACATAGGCATCTTTTGGAACCGGAAGTTTGTCTTTTATGCCATTTATCATTTCCACAAAGGGCTGCTCAACGATAAAGGCCTTACATTCTGCGTGATTGACGATATATTCGATATCTGGTGGTGCGAGGCGAAACATTATCGGAACTATGATTTGGCCCCCCTTAGCACATCCGGCATATATGTCCATCCACTCGCCACGGTTAAATGCTAATACGGCAAACCTGTCCTTATAGCCAACACCTAAGTCTGATAGACCATGAGCAGCTCTACATGACCTCTCATTCCATTCCTTAAAAGTGTATTCATTGTTTTTATCCTGCCACCCTAATTTATCTGGATGATTGATGGCGTTCATCTTGACAACGGTTCCTCCATGCATCCATTTGCTTGTTGTCATTTCTGTCCTCCTTATTTAATTGTTCGCTAAATCGCTAAATCGATAATTAGTTAAATCGATAAAAGCACTTAATTAATCGACCATTTAACTAATCAACCATTTAACTAACAATTGAATTAGCCACAATCTCAGTAATATCCATCACCTTGATCTTTGGTCGTTCATCTTTAGGAATAGCCTTTACCCCTTTCCTGAGATTATCCTTGCAGGCTGAACAACCAGACACTATTATCTCTGCATCTACCTCCACAGCGTCTTTTACCCTGACTGCTGCCATATCTACTGCGAGTTCCGGCTCCAGCGCTATGACACTTCCACCACCTCCGCAACATCGAGCCATTAAGCGGTTTCTGTTCATCTCGACGAAATCAATATCAGGGATGGCCTTCAGTATCTCCCTCGGCTCATCAAATATCTCAAACGTTCTTCCAAGGTCACATGGATCATGATAGGTGACCTTTTTACCAAGATCACCACCCAATTGTATCTTTTTCTCCTCTAGTAGCTTTTGAATATACTGAACAGAATGGAAGAGTTTAATCCCTAGATCCCCTGCTTCAGGATAGTATTTTTGAAATGTTTTATAACAACCAGCACAGGGGGTTACCAGCTCTTTTGCCCCCGTTGCCTTAATAAGATCAATAAGGTTTCTGGCATTTTGCTCAAATTTTTCTTGATCACCCATAAGATGCAGGGGGAATCCGCAACAGATCTCATCTTTTCCAAGCATTGTATAGTCAACACCAGCGGCATCCATGATTTTAAAAAAGCTGGGAACTATTTTCATGTCTAAGTAACTTGAGACACACCCCATAAATAGAAGAGTATCCGCCTTTTTCTTTACCTCACCGGTTTCAACCTTTTTTTTGATAGATGGCGGATAGATAGCAATCCTGTCTTTCCTTGTAGCTGCGTAAACATTATCGGTATTTAAAATGCTGTCCCTCAGTGCAGTAACCGGTTCAGGAGCAAAACCAGAGGCAAAGAGTTTTTCACGTCCTTTTTGAATAATTTGATCCACCTTGATCCGTGCAGGGCAGAAATAGGTGCAGGCATTGCAGGTAGTGCAGGTATAAAATGAGTTTGCGAGTTCTTTGGAGGGCTCAATTTCTCCAGTCATTAAGTTGAATGCAAGAATAGTCCTGCCTCTGGCATTTCTGGACTCGAGTTGGGTAACGTCATAGGTAGGGCATCCTAAACGGCAGAAGGCGCAGTTTATACATGCAAGAATCTCGTTGTCTACATCATACCCAAAAGAGTTGAGACCCTCTGGATGCTCCAAAAGGGGTTTGAAGGCAAAGTAGTCATAGATATCATGTTTCTTTTTGTCTAATCCCATCTTGCCTGGATTCAGTATCCCATTAGGGTCAAGTGCCTTTTTTATCGATCGCATAACATCCAATGCTGGCCCCAACTGTTTTTCTATATATGGTGCCCTGGCAAGACCGGTTCCGTGTTCAGCGGTAATGGTGCCTCCTACAGCAAGTGCAAGTTCGGCAAGTTCATCAGCAGCCGGTCTGAGTCTATCCCATTCATCCTGGCTTCTCATATCGGTTACAAAGGTGGTGTGCACATTTCCATCGCCAATATGGCCAAAGGTGGTAAGAAGAAGGTTGTATTTATCTGCTATCGCCTGTGCTTTTTTAATAGTCTCAGGAATCTTTGATGAAGGAATGCCAAGATCTTCCGATATTGCAACAAGCCTGTTACCAGGTTTAATTCTTGAAAGCGTTGGCACCAGTTTTCCTCGTGCTTCCATTATTTCTCCAGCCTTGACCGGGTCATCACTCCAGGTGAAGTCCTCCACATCATATTTTTTGCATATCGCACCAATCCTTTCCATATCCCTGGCTACTATCTCTTTGGCGCCATCACACTCAATGATCAGCATGGCTTCTATTTTGCTCACATCCCTGTCAATATAATCTTCAACAATCTTGAGGCTGTATTTATCCAATATCTCACATGCGGTAAGCTGTATGCCGGATGCGATGATATCGCTCACCGCTTTTCCTGCAGCGTCGAGATCCAGAAATATTGCCAGGGCGAGCGCGTTGTATTCTGGAAGAGGCTGAATCTTTACTGTTATCTCTGTAATTACCCCGAGAGTCCCCTCGGAGCTGGCAAAGACATGGCTAAGGTCATAGCCCATGGATGATTTAGGTGTTTTATACCCAGTATTAATGATAGTTCCATCAGCAAGAACTACTGTAAGAGCCTTTACATAGTCCCTGGCAGTACCGTATTTAACGGCCTTATGTCCGCTTGAGTTGGTAGACATCATGCCGCCTATTGATGCAATGAGCTCGCTCCCAGGGTTAGGAGGGAACATAAGGTTTTGTTTAGCCAGGGTCCTGTTCAAATCCATACAAATGACTCCTGGTTCTACCCTTGCATAAAAATTTTCTTTATTGATCTCCAGGATCTTGTTCATCTTATGGACATCCAGCAGTATGCCGCCTTCTACTGGAAGGGATGCACCAGTGACACTTGTACCGGAACCCTGGATAGTAACCGGAATCTTTTCCTGGTTGGCCAATTGCATAATAGCGGATATCTGCTCTGTGGTCTGGGTATACACCACAAGATCAGGCACTCCAACATGCACGGACATATCACGCGAATTGCAAATGCATTCTACAGCATCGGAAAATACATTTTTTTCTCCAACTATCTTTGAAATTTCACTAATTATATCCATTATGACACCTCTTACTTGGTTTATGAATGTAGCTATTTTTTAGCTACATTTTAACTATAAATACAACACTAATACTGTGTCAAGGTGAAAGTAGGGTTTTAGAAGACACGTTACGTTTCTACATAACAGTGTATTTTGGACCTCCTCCTCCCTCAGGTGTTACCCATGTGATGTTTTCATATGGATCTTTTATGTCGCAGGTCTTGCAATGGACACAGTTAGAAAAGTTTAGCTTCATCCTCGGCGTACCAGTCTCCTCATCAACTTCCATTTCATAGACATTAGCAGGACAAAAGCTAAGGCATGGATTTTGATATTCTTCTCTGCATTTAGTATAGCAGATATTCAGATCAGGTATCTTGAGATGGGCAGGTTGTTGTTCCTCATGGATTGTTCCTGAATAATACACATCAGATTCTTTATCAAAGGTTTGCTTTCCGTCGAATTTTATTATACCTTTTTGTTCATCTGTAGGAGAGGCAGTTCCATAGAAATCAATTACCTTTTTCTGGTGGACAAAATCGGCCTTCGCAGAAAGTCTTCCTTTCAAGATCCTCCCCCCTAACACATACTGAAATCCCGCTTTAATGAGGCCTATCCATAAACCCTTCTGGAATGCCTGATGAAAATTTCTTACCTTGTGAAGTTCTTTGCCTATGTAACTTTTATAGAGGGATGTGTGGTATCGCTCGAGTTGGGCAGAAGAGAAATCTTTTTTTAGAAGTGCCTCCAAGATCGTTTCAGCAGCAAGCATACCTGATTTCATAGCAATGTGAATCCCTTTGATCTTTTGGCTGATGAATAGGCTGGCTGAATCTCCAATAATAACCCCTCCGTCAAATGCGAGCTTTGGAATAGAAAAATATCCTCCAACTGGGGCTGTTTTTGCTCCATATTGGATGAGTGTGCCGTCCTTTAGTATCTCAGCTACGAAAGGGTGGAGTTTGAACTTTTGAAATTCAAGGTGGGGATCCAGAAAGGGGTCTTCACAGTCCAGTCCAGGTAATAGGCCAACTGAGACCATGTTGTTTTTCATTCCATAGATGAAACCCCCACCATATGTATTACTTTTGAGGGGGTAGCCCATACTATGGAACACTTGTCCTGGCTCAAATCTTTGCTCTGGGGTTTCCCACACCTCTTTTACTCCGACTACATAGGTCTGTGGATTTTTGCCTTGGTCCAAATTCAATTTTTTTATAAGTGTTTTGGTGAGACTCCCTCTTGTGCCTTCACCAAATACAGTAACCTTGGCATGTAAATCAATTCCTGGTTCAAAGTTTGTTTTCTTATTACCATCTGGATCTATTCCCTTATCACCTGTTCTCACTCCAATAACTCTGTTGCCGTCGTAGAGTATCTCTGTTCCTGCGAATCCGGGAAATATGTCTACGCCATTTTCCTCAACCAAATTACCGAGCCAGTTGGTTATCTTTGAAAGTGCGACGATATAATTCCCATGATTATTTAGTGGAGGAGGCGTTATAGGAGATCTAATGCGCCCTTTTGTGGTTAATAGGGAGACTTCCTCTTTTGTAACCTCACCTTCAAATGGTGCACCTTTTCCCAGAAAATCAGGGATAAGCTCTTTGAGGGCAACAGGATCCATAATAGCCCCAGAAATACTATGAGAGCCAATATCGGTACCTTTTTCGAGCAGTGCAATCATGATTTCGTCAAGCCTTTCCCCTTTCCCTTCTTGCTCAACCTTATTATTGTGCGCCTTTATGAGATTCGAGAGATGAAGGGCACCACTTAGGCTGGCGATGCCACCACCTACAAAGAGTACGTCTACTTCCATAATTTCTCTTTCTTCTTCCACTATTCAATCCTCCTTATTAATGTATTGAATGTATGTTTTTACTAAGTCCCTCGATTCATAAATTCGATGACGTATTTATTTACTCCATTCGGCTCGAGCAGTTCGGCCTTGAGCCGTTCGACCTAGAGGCTCTCGACAGGCTCACTGCCGAAAGGCTCATGGCCGAGGGCGGGACTAAGTGCTGCCCGCGACAAACCTCTCGGTCTGAGACATGTCGACGAGCTCATGTCGAGTCGCTCTGGGTCGAAGGCAATCGCAAAGATTATACTCATTAGAATACGTTATAGTATTTGCGAATCGAAGCACTAAGCGAAATGTAGAAAAAATCTTATAGCACAGCACCTAAATATGCTGCAAGACAATTTTGGGAATGTGTTTAAAGAATACAGATTTTTGCTTGACTGATCTTTTGTTTATGAGATATGTGATGTCGGGGCAGGGTACACTACGAGTTATTGGTCATTAGTTATTTGTTACATATTGAGTTTTCTGACTGTTTTTTCATCCAGTGACAGATGTCTCATGAACAATGGTATTCATTATTGCGAGGAGGAGGGTAAAAATGGAAAAGACATTGGCTATAATTAAACCCGATGGTGTGGCTCGAGGTCTTATAGGTGAGGTCATTCGACGGTTAGAAAAAGAAGGCCTCAATATTTTAGCTATTAAAATGATCTGGATGACAAAAGAGCAGGCGAAAAGTTTTTATAAGGTGCATGTAGGGAAACCGTTTTATGAAAGTGTTACTGATTTTATGTCTTCAGGTCCATGTGTAGTCATGGTTCTGGAGGGTGAAGATGGTATTAATGTCTATAGGACATTAATGGGGGCTACCAACTATAAGGAGGCTGCGAAAGGCACTATTAGGTATGATTATGCAACAGATATTGAAAAAAATGTTGTGCATGGATCGGATAGCCCCCAAAGTGCTGCATTTGAGATAGCTTACTTTTTTAATGAGTTAGAGATTTTCAAAAAATAATGCCTTTTATTGATTCCAATTAATGTAAAAAAGGAATCAGCCTATTCTTCTTTCTTAAGATCCTTTACCTCTTTCTTAAGATCCTCTACCTCTTTCTTTAACTCGCCTGCGTCAGGCTCTTCCTCAAATTTTTCTGCATTTCTTTTATCTTTCCATTCTTCAATGCCAAGATATGTAGCTAAAGCACCACCCAAGATAAGTAAGACAGGTATTCCAGCTGCTAAAGCCTTAACAAAATATCCCCAAAAGATAATAATTCCTATAATACCCAAAACCAACGATACCACACCACCAAATAAAGCCGCCATTTTTCCCTCCTTATCTTTTCTTTTATTATAAATGAGGACAATAACTTTATTGCTTTTTCTAACACAATAAAAAGTATCATTCAAGAAGATAATTGTATTTTACATGCCTAAACTTCAAAGGGATGGAAAGGGAATTACCTAACATATACATAACAATTATTTGTTATCCTTAAGTTTCAAAGTGCAGTAGCTTCCCGATAAAATCAGGGCTGGCAGGCGCACACATGGAAACCTGAGTAGTTACGATAATTTTTTCTACAATTATCAATAAGGTAGAATCGTTACACATATTTTCTTTGACAAAAAAGACTAAATCGGATAAGAGAATGTACCTGATCGCACAAGAGAGATGCTTTTTTTGGGGGACACTAATGGACACTATCAAGGATTATTTTTTATGCGATAACTGTAAAAATAAAAATTTTATTAAAATCTACACTTTTTATACCCAGTTTCGAAGGGTAAATTTTGCAGATAATCTCATACATGATGAAATCAAAGAAGAAATCTACCAATGCACACATTGCAACAGAACGTTTTCAAAACACCAGATAGCGACACGATTAAAGGAAATAAAAGATGAAAGACTTAAATCTTTAGATATGACAGGGAAGTAACACTAGTTTTAGAGGATTTCCTTTCCACTTAGTCTTAGATCCCTTTCTTCATTCCACTTTATCCATTCAGTTTTTCTTTCCGTTTCATGGTCAAAACTAATAGGTGTGCTAATGCCCTCTTTAGTGACAATTACCTGTTGGTATTGCCTGAGAAGGATCTCATTCCATTCCTTTTCGGTGATTTTATGGGGACCTTGAACTCTATGTGGTTTTTTAAAATCAGTAATAATCCCGGATTCAGGCATTTTTTGCAAAGGATTATATATTTCAACCTCTCCTTCAAAGACCTTGATGACGGTAGACTGGTCACGCTTTAATTTCAGGTCATATGCTGTCCCCCTGACACCAGCTACCAAGGTTGGGGTGGATACATACATTTCTTTTTTCCTGCGTGATTTAGCTTGTAACACCTTTCCCCAGAGCCTTCCAAGAAAAAGTTTAAATTTCCCCACAACTGATTTTTTGTGCTCATCCCTCTTTAAGGTACCAACTCTTAGTTCTGAGCCCTCATCTAATCTGATAACTCTTCCATGACTCATCATTAATTCTACGCTGCCACCGCGTTTTACTTCTATACGATCTTTAGAATAAAGAATCATATTTAATAAAGCTTTTTTATGAGGGCCTTTGGTATCTTTTTTAATTATTACTGGATGCTTCAAAAAGGTTATCACTACCGTTTCTATTTTTTGCTCTGGAACAATGCTATTCATTTCTTTTTTTGATAACAATGTTATTTCTTCTCCTTCAGTAAGATTATCCCAATCTTTAATATGGGGATTAATTTTGACAAATTGTTTTGTCATTTCAGGATTGAATCTGCCGTATATTTTAAAGCAAAGGAAGCTTATTGAGTCATTTGCTCTCACTTTAAAGGATTGCCTTTCAGAGGCCTCTAAATAAAAAGGGGAAAAGAAAAGGACGGCAATACTTAACAAAATTGTCGTTATTTGTATTCTACTTTTTCCGCTTCGCTTATTTTTCATTTTCTATATCATGGCTATAAAATTGGAACTTGTATGATCCCATTTCAATCGTATCAAAATCCTTGAGATAATGGCTTTCTTTTATTACTTTATTATTAACCTTTACTTTGGTTTTCCCAGTAGTTGCTGTAATAGCATAACCATTTGGTCTTCGGCTAATAGTAGCTGCAGTAGGAGGCATAAATAAACCGCCGAGCCTTATTTCAGAGGTTTCAGCCTTGCCTATCTTGGTTAACTTCTTCGTCAGTTGAATTTCGCCTTCACCAGAGCCATCAATGAAGCTTACGACACCAATTTTTCCTTGTTGAGCGGATACATCCTTGGCCTTTTTTTCGGCCTGTTTCTCTAATAGCTCCTTTTGCTGGGCTGTATCAAGGATCATGGTCTTATCAAGCTCTTCGTCTTTAGCTTTGGCCTGCTCCTGCTTTGACATAGCAAAGAAAAGGAGGTGTTTGCCGATAGTTATTTTATCCTTATGTTGTAGTTTATAAGAAGTTATTTTTTTATCATTCGCAAATGTTCCGTTTGTACTTTGTAGGTCAGTAAGGATATAGATACCTCCAGTTTTATCTATTCTGGCATGGTGACTGGATACTGCCAGATTATCAATAACAATTTCATTTGCTTCATCTCGCCCGATAGTCATGCTATTTTTGGAAAAAGGATACTCCTTTATCACTTTTTTATTAAATACTAATATAACCCGTGCCATAATATATGCCCCTTTTTGTGGTTAATAAGAAAAAGCAGACTCTCATTTTTTATTCTTAAAAAAGGTGTGTATATTTTTTATTATTCCTCGTTTTTCATCAGATTCTTTATTTACACATATTAAAGAGACAGTGATATTATCATTACCACCTCTCTTGTTGGCTTCAGAAATGAGTTGCTGACAGATATGTTCAGGGTCATTTCCATTTTTGATAATGTTTAGTATTTCATTGTCTGATACAAGGTCTGTGAGCCCATCAGTGCAGAGTAAAAAACGGTCATTATCTACGTACTCAATTTCGAACACATCTGCATCAACAGTATCTGAAGAACCTAAATTTCTTGTGAGTATGTGTCGTAAAGGTGAAATTTTTGCTTCTTCCTCGGATATCAGGCCCATCTCTAACTGTTCAGCTACCATACTGTGTTCCTTAGAAAGGGGCTCCATTGAATCTCCTCTTATAAGATATATCCTGCTATCACCCACATTAGCTGCAATTATGGTAGAGGGCATTATTGCCAGAATTACAATTGTTGTTCCCATGCCTTTGTATTCTGTATATTCTTGAGACATCTCATATATTACTCTGTTCGCTAATTTTATACTACTTGATAGATAATTACCTCTTTGGCTCAAGGTCATATCCGGAAAGTCAAATATTTCAGTCACAAGGCTGTTTTTATTTATCCAATTATTAACATTTTTCTGGATTATCTGTACGGCAACCTTACTGGCAACCTCTCCAGCCAAATGCCCTCCCATACCATCAGCCACTATGTATAATTTAGCAGAGTTGTCCATTACAAGGTAGTCTTCATTTCCTTCCCTCTTAAGACCTACATCAGAAAGTCCAGTAGCTGAAATTCTCAATGTTTCTCCTTAATGATTTTCAACTTCTACTCGTTATCTTTATTTTTTTGTGCCCTCAGTGTGTCAATTTTATTCGATAACAATCTTAAATACTTAGCAAAATCACTCGCCTTCTGAAACCTATGATCCGGGTTTTTGGCTAAGGCTTTATCGAGTATCTGCTCACATGGCTTAATAACTTTTGGATTTAGTGTATGGGGTGAGGGATGTTTTTCCTGAGTGATTTTGTAAAAAAGACTGTTCATGTTGTCACCAGTGAATGGCAATTCTCCTGTGAGGAGCTGAAAGAATACCACACCCAGCGAGAATATGTCTGAGCGGGCATCTATCTGACGACCCATAATCTGTTCTGGTGACATATAGTTCGGTGTACCGAGTATTATTCCACTTCTGGTTTTTGAGGCAGACATTGACTTTGCTATTCCAAAATCAGTTACCTTTACCTTACCAATTTTTAATAGCATGATATTTGCTGGTTTTATGTCTCTGTGAATTACATTATTGTTGTGCGCATATTCTAACGCATCGGCTGTTTCAGCTATGATATCGAGTATTTTTCTCATTGGAAGGAGCGATCCTTTCTTGCAATATTTGTCGAGATCATCTCCGTCTAAGAATTCCATGGCCATATACGTAAGGTCATAGTCTTCTCCTATGTCGTGTATGGCAACAATTCCAGGGTGCGAGAGTTTTCCTGCCAACTCAGCCTCTGTAAAGAAACGCTCTTTTATTTCTTTTAGCTGATCCTCTTCAAATTCATCAGAAAAACGGATTGTCTTGATTGCCAAGAGGCGATTGATTTTAGGATCTCTCGCTTTATACACGGTACCCATTGCGCCCCGACCCAACTCCATGAGTATTTCATATCTTCCAACAGTGGGCTTAATTTCCAGGTCATCTGAAACAATTATTTTTTCTTCCTTGCTTCCTTGATAGGCACCTAATGGTAGAGAACTGAGTACCTTTTTTAATTTTGGTATGCGTTCATTTAAATCCTTAAATGCTCTTTCTTTCTTGTTAATATATTCATATATAGAAATAGCCTTATTAATCATCCTCTTTCGTTCATAATCAAGCCCAAGATTGTAAACAATATCCCTCAGTTCATCATCGAGAGGACATTTTCTGAATTTTTCAAATGCCAGATCAAGCAATCCCTGGCTCTGGAGACTAATACCGAGCATCCGGTTAGTTTCTATTGCCTCCTCTGAGAGACCGGTCGTGCGAATGTAGAGAAAGTCTTTTCCCATAATAACAACATAGATCGTTACCAGAGAGAGAAGAATGTAAATGCTTTTAAACCATATATCAAATGCAATAAAAAAAGTGGCACTGGTTAAAAATACAAGAAAGATCAGTCCGGCTGTGATTCCGGTTCGGTTTAAATAACTGAAACGGGATTGGAAGAATGAGGATGCTATGCCAAGCAGCACTAAGATAAGGACTTCCAGATAGAGCATCATATTTGAGCGTTTAAGAAAACGTCCGTTTAAAAGATCCTCGATTACATTGGCCATAAATTCTATCCGTGGCATAGAAGGGTCTACTGGCGTGCTCACTGCAGGGTAATCTTTGGCTGTAAAACCAATGAGGACAATTTTGTCATCAAATACGGCGGGGACCTTTTTAACATTTAAGATATCGATAAATGAATAGTATGGAAAGGATCGTCTTCCACCTTTAAATTTAATGAACATTTCACCATTGCTCGTTGGAATAATTTCTTCTCCGATTTTGATTCCAGAGCCTTTAATTATTACCTGCTCAGGATGCTTATTTATGTAGTCAAGCACAAGACGTAAAGGCATGGAGGGAATTATATGTCCTCGATAATCAATAAAGGGTATATGAACCTGGCCCATCATTATTTTATTGGGGGAGAGATTTATGTGTCCCAGGGCATGACTGCTTTTTAATAGCTCATTAAATGGGGTGGTTAATTCTCTAACAGATGTGTGGTCTTCAATATTAATGCTATCTTTTTTAAATACACTGAGATTCAGAAATGATTCAGGTGAAATTACTAACTCGGTTTGATATTTTCCAAATTCGCCCACAACTGGAAGGATTATATTTCCACTATTTTTCACTGTTTCAGATAATACTTTATCATTATCCAGGCGTTTTTCAATCTCCTTCAACTCAGCAAGTATCCATGTATCTTTCTCTCCGGCAGTGTAAGTATTTTCTCGTTTTAGGATTTTACTGTAAAGCTTCTCTATTTCTTTCATGCCTGGGTTTTGCTCTTTTTCGCTAAAGACCATATCTATGCCAATAAACTTTGCCCCATTACTTTTTAAGATCTTGATCATCTCAGCTATGATATGCCGTGGCCAGGGCCATTGCCCAAGCTTTCTAATGCTTTTATCATCGATATTTACTATGGCTACTTTGCTTTCTCCAGGGTTACGGGGTGTGTCGAGCCGCATTTCGATCTCGTAGATTTGCTTTTCAAGCTTCTCAAAAGAGGGGAAGGTCATAAAAGACAGGTACATACAAATAGCTATGACAAATGACCCTATAAATAGATTTGTTCTTAAATCGTTTTTGTTCATGTAATTACACGTTTAAGAAATTGTATGACGTAGTGAACATGAACTACCTTGCAGCCCCGATCAGTTCCGACAGGCTACGAGGTGTCACAACCACACAATGTAACGCAGCAAGCTGCGGAAAATTAACCCCTGCCCGCCGTCTTTCTTGCCCGCCGTCTTTGTGGCGGGGTGGCGGACCTGTCCGCCAGGTTTCTGGCTAACTTGTCCGCTTTTGGCGGATTGAAAATTTTTAAGTGGTACCTGACTTGTGCCATCCATATGGAGTGATGGAAAGGTTGAATAAAGGGAAACACACACAATATTCCATCATTCCAATTGCGGGTCGAAGCTAAATGTATATTTTCGTTGCTTTACATTTTTTTGTTGATAGCCTGTGACCTAATGATTATATGTAATATACCTAATATATTTTTTAAAAACAATTTACGCAACTTAAAATTAATGGAAATCTATATCAAATTAATACCTATATGTCAAAGAAAAGCCTGGTTTTTACTATTTTAATATTACATCAGGTGTTATTGAGTTGAAATAATGTGTAAATAATGATATATAAAATCAAAAATTTTCTTATTAACGTGTAACATGTAATAAGGCTACGATCCATTATGGATGCTGCATCAATTCAAGGGAAGAAAAAAACACAGAATGATAATTTTGTCTCCAAGCGTAAATTAGGAGAATTATTAATAGAATCAGGTCTTTTGACTATTGATAAACTAAAGGACGCCTTAGAGGCTCAGAAGAGTACTGGGAAAAGGTTAGGCGAGGCCTTAATTGACATGAAGATCATTTCAGAAGAGGAGATGGCCTTTTCTCTGGCTATGCAACTTAAGATTCCCTTCATTGATCTCATAGACTATTCCATCAAAAATGATGTTATGGACTGTATACCTGAGGAGGTGTGTCAGAAATTTATATGCATTCCTCTGTCTATGAAAAATAATATACTTGATGTTGCTATGGCTGATCCTCTTGATCTGCATATAATGAAAGATCTCCAGTTTATAACTGGTTACAATATCCAGCCTGCTATTTCTACACGAAGCCAGATAATGGATAAGCTTCAACGATACTACCACCCAGAAAGAACAATTAAGGATGTTGCTAATGAATTTATTGAAGATGGCAGCCTCATGGAGTTTTTCCCAGATGAAGAAAAGAAGATCGAGGAAGAAGCAGATTTTGAATCTTTCAAGGATTCACCGTTTATAAAAATGGTCGATCTTATCATCAGGAATGCCATTAAGAGTGGATCAAGTGATGTTCATATCGAGGCACAGGAAAATCATGTAAGAGTGAGAAATCGCATTGATGGCGTGCTAAAAGATTCTATCAAGCTTCCGAAATGGACGCAACCTATTATAATTTCGCGTATTAAGGTGTTGGCGGGTTTAAATATAGCAGAAAGGAGACTTCCCCAGGATGGAAGGATAAAGGTAAAGGCAAGGAATGTATCCGTAGATCTGAGAGTATCCACACTGCCTACGTATTATGGTGAAAAGGCAGTTATAAGAATCTTGAACAAAGAAGAAGCCTTTCTCTCACTGGATCAACTTGGATTTAGCCAGAAGAATCTGACAATAATAGCAAATTTTATACGCCGACCCCAGGGTATGGTTTTGATTACAGGCCCTACAGGAAGTGGAAAAACCTCAACCCTGTATGCATGTATGAGGGAAATGAAGTCGGAAGAGGTAAATATCATTTCTGTTGAGGATCCCGTAGAATATGAGTTAAATGGTGTCAACCAGGTGCAGATAAACGAGAAGGTTGGCCTCTCATTTCCCTTTATTCTACGATCGATTTTACGACAAGATCCCAATGTGATTATGATAGGTGAGATACGGGATGAAGAGACGGCTGAGATAGCTGTTCAGGCCTCTATGACTGGACATTTAGTTATTTCAACTCTGCATACAAACGATGCCCCTGCGGCGGTTACGCGCCTGATAGATATAGGTATTCCACCATACCTTATTGCCTCTTCTTTAGTTGGAATTGCGGCGCAGCGGCTGGTAAGAACCATATGTCCGGATTGCAAGGAGGAATACGTGCCCAATCAAGATTCCCTGGCTAGACTCAATCTGGATCAAAATGATCTCCCCTTTAAATTCTATAGAGGGGCAGGATGCCTGAATTGCAACAATACGGGTTTCAAAGGGAGAACGGTTATTGAAGAGATAATGATTGTTGGTCAGAAACTACGAGAACTTATTCAATCCTCTGCAACAGCCGATACTTTGAGGGAAGCAGCAATGGCAATGGGGATGACCACCCTCGGGATTAGTGGAATGAAAAAGATTGAAAGGGGAGTTACAACCATAGAAGAGGTGCTGAAAGCGGTACACGAAAAAGAGGAATTGACAACCGTGTGTCCTCATTGTGGTAAAACTGTCAGTTTAGATTTTAAAGACTGCCCCTATTGTAAAAACCCCATTGTACCGACATGTAGTTCTTGCAAACGGATAGTGCAGCCAGATTGGGTTGCCTGTCCGTATTGCAGGAATAGCTTAAAGCCTGAAACTTAAAATCCTTTCTCAGTCCCTAAAGAGATTTATTTCTTGACTATTCCTTTACCTTTTTTTACCTTAGCCTTAAAATAATAGCTGAAAAAATATATACACTGTTATTAGAAGAGGAATTTGCATGAAGTGTAAATATCATCCTAAAAGGCAGGCAGAATTTTTTTGTGCAAGCTGTAATGCCCCTCTCTGCAAGGAATGCGCTGAAGAATCGAAATCTGGCGAATATTATTGTTTTCAGTGTGCCATGCTTTACTCTGTCTCTGAAGGTGGCACATCTATAAAAGATAAGCGGGATGAGGTCACAAAGAAGAAAGCAGTTAAAAAGAAACAATGGGGACCTTTTCAGTATTTTGTCATTATTTCCTCTGTGTTGATTCTGGTGATGTGGGGAGTGATTATCTTTGGTGGTCAGCCTGCACCTTCCCAAAGAATTGATTTTGCGAAAAAGGGGAGGGTGCTTCTCTTCATGGTTGATGGAGCTATCAAGCGTTATGCACATTATGAAGGAAATAAATACCCGGAAAAACTATTCAATCTTGTTCCCAAATATCTCTCATTAGGTAAGGATCAACTTTTTTATTTAGAGAAATTATCCTATCAGAGGGATCCCAGGATAGGTTACCGCTTGTCTGTGGCAAATCCTAAGGCAGGGGAAATGAATGTGATTCTAACGCCAAAGGGTATTGAGTATACTCGACCATCGAGCGGCGGAGCCTAAATCAAATGAGAAGACGTGCTGGTTTTACAATTCTTGAGTTATTGGTTGTGGTTGCCATTTTGGGAATCTTAGCTGCTACTGCAATGCCACTTTTAAACATATATCAACAGAGGGCCTATGGATCTGAAGCTGCCCTTATGATAAAGAAAATTCTTGATGGACAGATTATGTATTTCCTGGATAACGAGAAATTTTTTCCAGACCCTGGAGATATTATTGAAATTTATCATGATGGAACCCAAAAATTCAATGGAGTAGATGACCCAACAGTTATTCAGGATACATTGGATGCCCTTAAGATAAAAATTCCAGTAGGCCATTTTCTTGATTTTAGAATTACGAATATCCCTGGAGTACCACCATTTTGCCAGGTAGTTATAAATCATCACAGAAATTTTGCTCTTTTTAAGAATGGTAAGAAAAGTATTATTGGAGACCTCGATAGTACTGGTAAAATTGATATAAGCTACCTATAGGGAGCATAAAAGATAGTACTATGTGAGTAATCAATGTATCGAACTCATTCGCTCATATATCAGAAATATGTTTCATTAGATCATCACTCGTTAAAAGGACATTCTCACAATAATCTCCGAAAAGTTCATTGGCAAACATGAGCTTCAAATCTATAATTAATAATTTTATTACCAGCGGAATAAAATCTCCGGATTTAGAGATAATAACCAAGTCTAAAGCCCTCAATATATTTCTATGCATCCTTATTCTTCTTTCCCCTTGCCTTGGGTTTTTTTATTTTTCCATCAGAGCAGATCTTCTCTTTTATACTATTATTGGTGCCGGTATATTAGGGATCTCGGCTCTGATTCTTCTACGGCTGACCAAAAATCTCATCGTCGCTGGAAATTATGCTTTTTTTATCCTATGGGCCACTTTTTTGATTATTAGATGGAATACCGGGGCAATGAGTGAAGGAGGTTTAATCCTTTTATCCTGGATATGGAATGCTGCCCTCATACTTATGGCTATTTTCATTACAGGATATCAATGGGGAACTATCTGGGGGACGTTAATATTTGTTGAAAGCGGTGTTGCAGTGTATCTATTCAGGACCGGTTATGAGTTTCCGAATCTTATCCCTTCTGATATTTCACCTATTTATTCCCTGGGCGCATATTTATCAGGCCTTTTGGTTATTCTTTTCATCGCCTTTATGTATGAAAAGGAAAAGAATGATGCCCTTGACAGAGAACAGCTTAGATCTAGGACCCTTGTAGAGTCAAAGAAGTATATTGACACTCTTGTTGAAAAATCCCCTCTGCCTACCTTTGTAGTAGATTTGGAACACCGGGTGATTCAATGGAATCGTGCATGCCAGAAGATGACAGGTATACCTACAGAGGAAATAATTGGTAAGAGGGTTCCTGTCTCACTGTATGTTGACAACCAACGGAGTTTAGCTGATATCATGATAGAGGACCCGGATTCTATAATAAACAAATTTTCCAGCTCAATCGTATCAAAGACAGACAGCGGGTTTTTTGAGGTGGGAGTTCCTTTTCCTGGTATAAAAGAGGGTATGCAAGCAAATGTGGCCGTTGCTCCCATTCTGGATATAAACGGCGTAATTAAAGGGGCCATAGAAATAATACAGGATGTGACAAATGTGGAAGGGGGAAATTACAGCGCATATGATAATCCAGAACAGGCAATTGGATTGGCATCAAATCCTATTTTTAAGATAGACGCGAAAGGTAAGGTTAGCTTCTGGAATAAGGCATGTGAAGAAAATTTTGGCTACCATTCCTCTGAAATAATTGGAAATAGCCCTTTGACCTTTGTTTCAAAATCGACACGAAAGCCTTTTAAGGAAACAATAGTAAGGGTTTTTAAGGGTGAATCATTTAATGGAAAAGAATGGAAGTATTATTCGGCTGATGGAGAACCAGTACATGTTCTGGCCAGGGTGTATACTCTTAAGAGCATCGATGGAAAAACCAGAGAGTGTGTAGTTGAGAATACCGATATAACTGACTTTGCGTTGAGAATGAAGGAATTAGAGCGAGAGGCAATAGATGCCAAGGAAAAGCTAAAGAGCATGAATGATGAATATGCCTTATTACGAAAAAACATCGCGACCTATATTCGAAAAAAAGATCCAGATAAGGCAGATGAAGAACCTGATACAAGCGAGCGAAAGGAGGATGTGAAAGACCTTAAAAAGGATATCGAGGATCTTACAAAGGAATAGTCAGGTAGCTAAAAGAAAGTTTTAGAGTCTACATCACCTCATACACCATAATCTCCGCTCTTTTTCCTTTCACTTTTTTTGGGCCAATTTTTTTTATTTTAAATTTGCCCTTCACAGCCCTGTATGTTTCCTCTCCAATAAGAATCTGATTTGGCTTGGCAATTGATTCTAACCGTGAGGCAATATTGACCGGGTCTCCTATCACTGTGTATTCTAACCTCCTAGGAGAGCCAATATTTCCAGCAACCACCCGCCCTGTATTTATTCCTATCCGTATATCAAATTTTTTTCTGCTGCCTTCTTGTGTGGACATCATCACTGCCAGTTGGCGTTTCATTTCCTTGGCAGCCAGAATTGCCCTTTCCTCATCATCTTCTCTTTCCATTGGGGCACCGAAAACAGCCATCAAGCCATCGCCTATATACTTATCGAGCGTACCTTCGTAGCTAAAGATAATTTCTGTCATTGTTGAAAAATATTGATTAAGGATTATATTTGTTTCTCGCGGAGAACTTTGTTCCGCGAGTTGTGTAAAATCAACAATATCTGTAAAAAGTACGGTTGCAGTGAGATCCTTTGGCTCCATTATGTTGTCTTTCGTCTCTTGACTTCCTTTTAAGATCATTTCAATAATCTGGGGAGAGTGGAATCGCTCCAGACGGCTTCTCAGTATCTCTTCTTGCCGTATTTGCTCATTAAGGTTGGCCTGTTCAATTATCATGGCCATCTGACTTCCTATGGCCTTAAGTAACTCGAGATCATCCTGGGTAAATTGATTATCAAACCGCATACTGTCGAGTTGAATAACACCAATAATCTTGTCTTTTCTCCAGAGTGGCACACAGATGGCTGATCTGATTTTCTGTATAAAGAGACTTTTGGCACCATTAAATCGAGAATCTGTCATAGCATTTGATGTTAATATCGCAACTTTATCATGTATTACTTTATGGATTAACGTTTGGCTCGCCTTTAATTTTCCACTCCCTTTTTCTCGATTATCTCTATATTTCACTACCATAGGAATGAGCTGATCTTCTGTTTCATCTCCAGTAAGAACCAGGAAACCGTAATCAGCACTAATTACCATGAAGATAAGGTCCATTATTCTTTTCAGGAGTTCTTTGAAATCATGGATGGTGTTAAGCTGGCGACTGATTTCGTAAAGCACAAAGAGCACCTTGTTTCTTCGTTCTAATTCAGTCTGAGTCTCTTCTGGGGGGGCAGAAATAGCAGCTTCTTTTGGAGTTTTCATAGTTACTGGAGAAAGTAAAAGCTCTTTTGAGTCAATGGCACTACTTTGTGAGAGGCTTTTTAGTACCTCTTTGTGCTCATTTTCATAATCGCTATCTGCGGTGAGAACAAGAGAGCTTTCTTGCGATGCTGCATCTTTTTTTTCGACAAGAAAAATCAGGCTTGTAAGGCCGATTTTTATTTTGTCGTTGTGTTTTAGGAGGACACTCTGAGTGAGTTTTCCATTGACTTTCGTACCATTATAGCTCCCAAGGTCGATGAGAAGATAGCCTTCTTTTGTTTTTTTTATCTCAGTATGATGACGAGAAACGCTTTTATCAGAAAGGGTAAGGTTGTTGTCGTTACTTCTGCCTATGGTAAATGTTTCTTTTTCGACATTAAGACGAAGATGTTTGCCATCATAGGTTGTGATATCTAAGATTGGCATATTATTTTTTCCTATGTTTTAATAAAAGACAGCAGGATAATAGTTATATTGTCTCGTCCCCCAGCACGATTGGCCTGTTGCGTCAATGAAAGACTGATTTTTTCAAGAGATTTTTTTTTGGAAGAATTAATTGCTGCCAGTATTTCTTTATCACTAAGCATATCATTCAATCCATCAGAACACATCAGGTATAAATCTTTTTTTTCTATATCAACAAGGGAAAGGTCCATTCTAAGATTTTCCGCTACTTCAATCCCAAGGGCACTCGTAAGAATATGTTTTTGAGGATGATTAGAGGCCTCTTCTTTTGTCAGGAGTCCCAACTTTTCCTGTTCTCCAGCTACAGTGTGATCTTGAGTAATTTGTTCTATCTCTCCAGCCCTAATCCTGTATAATCGACTGTCTCCTATGTTTAAAACAGCGAGTTGATCTCCATTAATGATGACCCCAACAAGGGTTGTTCCCATCCCTTTCATTGAAGGGTTCTGATTTGCGAGCTCGCGTACCTTGCGGTTGGCTAACGTGGCTCCTGCAAGGAGACTGTTTTGCTCTAATGTAAATTCCTTTCTATAGGGTATAGGCCAGGTTATGTCTTCAGCACGTGAACGAACAACAAATTCTTCTATATTCCTAATTGCAAGCTTGCTGGCTGTTTCACCCGCAGCTTGCCCGCCTATTCCGTCTGCAATAAGAAACAGTTTCTCTTGTGGATTACAAAGATAACTATCTTCGTTATGTTTACGATGACGGCCTATATCAGAGGTTCCAAAGAATGCAAATTGCATAACTATCTCGGCCTTCAGCCCTGGTATCAGTAGGCGTTATTATGGTTGCTATTTCGGTGATAGTTAAAATGTAACTGAAAAATAATAAATAAGTCAAGAAGTTCTCTTAGATACTATGAGGATGAATTGATCAACAGCTTTGGCACTACCATAGCCAATTGCCGTTTTTATCCCAGCGGCTGTTATATTGCATCCCAAGCTTTGAGAGGGTGTGTTGGTAAAGAAAAAGCCTGTTACCTCTAAAATAACCGAGGTCTTGACAATGTGAGTCGAGTTTGAAACCCTTCTCCTTTGCCTCAGATAAGAGCATGGTCCTGGCTGTTTTTTGAGCAACGCAGATATAATCAAAGTGGATAGAATGATAGAGTTTATCTTCTAAGGTTACAACAACTACTGCATTGTCGGGTATTTTTTCGTCAACAGTTATATAGATACCTAAGAAAAAGGCTACGAGAGCGAGGCTTATTACTACTACTATAATTATTTTGGATACTTTTCCCACTTCTGTAATCTTGGTTTTACATGCCCAATTTTAGCGAGGTAAAAGGAATTTTGCATAAATTTTTTGCACCATACTATCTTTAATACATAAAGTCAATCAAATGATCAGAAACAAAAAAATAGAAAGAAAATGTATAAAATTTCGGTATACGTTTCATAAAAAAAGTAAAGGGATTTGGGTTTATTATAAAGGGATTATTTTTTTAGCTCGCGTATCGTATAATAATTTCTATACCAATCAATGAATTTTCTAATTCCGGTTTTTATTGAAGTTTTAGGATTAAAACCCAGCATTTTTTTCGTCTTTTCTATATCAGCATATGTTTCAGGTACATCACCAGGCTGAAGTGGAAGGAACTTTTTCTTTGCCTCTATCCCCAGTTCTTCCTCAATAAATGTAATGAGATCCATAAGTTGTACGGTTTTTGAATTACCAAGATTAAACAGTTCATATTTAAAAGGATTATTGAGGGAGGAGATCGTTCCATCCACAATATCATCTATGTAAGTAAAATCCCTTTTCATTTTTCCAAAATTATAGATATCTATGGGCCTTTCATTCAGTATGGCCCTGGTAAAAATAAAAAGGGCCATATCCGGCCTTCCCCATGGTCCATATACTGTGAAATACCTGAGTCCGGTTAAGGGAATGTTATAAAGATGACTATACGTGAATGCCATTAGCTCATCAGATCTTTTGGTTGCTGCGTAAAGGGAGATTGGGGTGTCAACATTGTCTTCAACGCTAAAAGGCAGCTTTGTATTATTACCATAGACAGATGATGAGGAGGCAAACACAAAATTATGTACAGGGAATTGCCGTGCCATTTCTAACAGGTTAAGAAAACCCTTAATATTGCTCTCCTGATAGGTGAAGGGATTTTCAATGGAGTATCTCACGCCTGCCTGGGCTGCTAAATTACATATTTTATCTATGTGGTTTTGAGAGAATATTTTTTGTAGGGCATCGAAATTGTTAATATTTTCATAATAGAACGTGAAATTATCATGGGAAATGAGCTGTGCCAGTCTCGCATTTTTTAATGAGACATCATAATAGGTGTTGAGGTTATCGATGCCGATTACTCTCGTACCCCTTTCAAGGAGTGCTTTGGCTGTGTGAAAGCCAATAAAACCAGCTACTCCTGTTACTAAGGTTGTGTGTTGATTATCTGTCATTGAGATTTTTTCCCCATTGATAATTTTAGGCACTTTAGGCATTTTCGTCACTTCATGTCCTGTATCCAGCATTAATCCTTATATAATCATAGGTAAGATCACAGGTTGTGATCCTGTCTTTCCATTCTCCTTGATTCAAGCGGATGATAATTGTTATTTGTTCCCTTTTCATTTTTTCAGCTGCCTTTTTTTCTTCTTCTTCGCTGGTCATGAGACCACCATCTACTATTTTTATCCCTTCTATCCAGATCTGAACCTTATTTTCCTCCATTGTAACTCCAGCCCTTCCAAGGGCAGCCATGATACGGCCCCAGTTAGGATCCTGGCCAAATATTGTGGTTTTGACAAGGTTAGAGTTGCCAACAACTCGAGCGGCTGTATGTGCATCATCTTTTGATGCTGCACCATGTACCTCAATTATCACTGTCTTTGTGGCGCCCTCACCGTCCTTTGCAATCATGTACGCCAACTCTCCCATAACATCAGTTAAGCCTCTTTCAAATTCCTTTATATCTGTTGTAGTCAATGTTCTGTTTCCTGCAACCCCGTTAGCCATAATCAAAACCATATCATTGGTGCTGGTCTCTCCGTCTACCGTGATCCGGTTGAAGGTACACTCAACGGCTGACCGAAAGATAGGCCATAAGGTCTGGGAATCAATATTTATGTCGGTAAGCAGAAAGGAGAGCATTGTCGCCATATTCGGCATGATCATACCTGCTCCTTTCGCTATTCCCAATAAGTGAAAGGGGTGTCCATCAGCTTGCCCTTCAAAGAAGCTCATTTTGGGAAAGGAGTCGGTAGTCATTAATGCCTTGGCAACCGATTCAAAATTGTGAGGGGAGAGATTTTTTACCAGGTTTGGAAGGGCCTTTTTTATCAGATTGCATGGCAGATAGGCTCCAATGACCCCTGTTGAGGCAACAACTGTTTCTTCTGGAGGGATTTTTAATCCCTTGGAGACCATATCTGCTGTTTGAATGGCATCATGGAGTCCCTGAGCACCTGTACAGGCATTCGCATACCCCGCATTAGCAATAACTGCCCGTAAAAAACCTTTTTGTATCCTTTCCTGACTTAATAGGATAGGAGCAGCCTTCACTTTATTTGTGGTGAATACACCTGCTGCGACTGCTTTTTTTTGGGAAAAGATCAAAGAAAGATCCAGATCACTGGTTTTCTTGAGGCCAGCAGAAACGGCAGAGGCGAGAAACCCTGGAACTGAATAATTATGTATTTCGGAATTTTTATTACTCATTGAATTCATAGATGTTTTGTAACTACTCGGGTTGTCAGGTTCAAGGTTCACAGTTCAGGGGTTCAACTTGGAGCCATGACCATTGTCCATGCCAAGACTACTCAACAGGCTTATGAAAAACCCGCATTTAACTGTTAATGGTTCAGCAAATAACCATTGAACCCCGCCTGCCGTCCGGCGGGCAGGCGTGAACCCGGAACTTTGAACCTGTGTAGTTACGATGTTTTAATGGCAATCGATTTATGACATACATATGGAATGATCTTTTTTCATCTCCCACAACAGTGTTTATATTTTTTCCCGCTCCCGCATGGACAGGGATCATTTCTTCCTACCTTAGGTGTTTTCCGTTTAACAGGGGAACTGCCACCATCACCTCCATGACTGAGAACTATTTCCTTTTTTGGAACTACGATGGAGGGCTGTTCCTGGGGTGCGACACGGATCCTAAAAAGTGTTTTGAGGGTATTTTCTTTCATTCCTTCTATCATGGAGACGAACATACTATACCCCTCTTTCTGATACTCTTTAAGAGGGTCCATTTGGCCGTATCCCCTCAAGCCTATTCCTTCTTTGAGCTGGTCCATTCCCAGGAGGTGATCCATCCAGAGTTCATCAATTGCCCTCAACATTGCAATTTTTTGTAGAAAAAGAAAGGATTCAGGATCGGCCTCTTGCTCCTTTTTCTCATAAAGATCTATGACCTGCTGTTTGAGTGTATCTATCAAAATTTCCTGAGTGAGATCCTTTAGTTCTGCGTGAGAAAATTGGATCAAGGACCCGAATATATTATATATATAGTCTGAAAGTGGGCTTAAGTTCCATTCTTCAGGAAAGATTTTGGGATCCGTGGCATCTAACACTGCAGCTTCTACCAACTCGTTAATCATATCCATAATGGTTTCTTTGAGGTTCTCACCCTTGAGTATCTCTCTTCTCTGGCTGTATATCACCTTTCTTTGCTGGTTCATTACATCGTCATATTCAAGGAGATTTTTTCGTATGTTGAAGTTTATACCCTCAACTCTTTTCTGGGCTCCTTCAATTGCTCTCGAGATGATTTGGTGCTCTATTGGTTGACCCTCTTCCATCCCAAGCCTGTCCATGACAGAGGCAATCCTTTCTGAGCCGAAGACTCTCATAAGATCATCTTCTAACGAGAGATAAAACCGAGATGAACCTTGGTCTCCCTGACGTCCTGAGCGTCCCCTTAGCTGATTATCAATCCTCCTGCTTTCATGTCTTGCTGTGCCAAGGATATGTAAGCCACCCAGATCTGGTACGCCAGCTCCTAATACTATATCAGTTCCTCTCCCAGCCATATTTGTAGATATGGTCACAGTTCCATTTTGCCCTGCTTGGGCGATAATTTCGGCCTCTCGTTCATGGTTTTTTGCATTCAAGACCTGATGTTTGATACCGGCTTGTCTTAACATTTTGCTCAGCATCTCTGATTTTTCTATTGATATAGTACCAACCAAAAGAGGTTGCCCCTTTTTATGCAGATCATTGATTTCTTCGGAAACCGCCTTAAATTTCTCTCTTTCAGTCTTGTAAATAACATCTGAAAAGTCTTTCCTGATCATTTTTTTATGGGTTGGTATGACAAATACATCAAGATTATAGATCTTTTTGAATTCTGGGGCCTCTGTATCGGCTGTTCCGGTCATTCCAGCAAGTTTTTCATACATCCTGAAGTAATTTTGAAAGGTTATGGTTGCCAGGGTTTGATTCTCTTCCGCCACGTTAACGCCTTCTTTTGCCTCAATTGCCTGATGTAATCCATCGCTCCATCTCCTGCCTGGCATAAGTCTACCGGTGAACTCATCCACAATTATTACCTGCCCATCCTTAACCACGTAATCCACATCCTTATTAAAAAGCCAGTATGCCTTAATGAGTTGCTGGGCCGAATGCATCCTTTCAGATGTCTCTGAGTATTTTGTCTCTAATTCTCTTTTTCTTTTTTTCTTTTCCTTGAAATTCAAATGAGGATCGCTATCTATTTCTTGTAATCCTTGGCTCAGGTCAGGGACGATAAAGGCGTCGTGCTGGTCTCCAGACAATAGTTTAAGCCCTTTATCTGTCCAGTTTGCACTGTGATCTTGCTCTTCGATGATGCAATAGAGTTCTTCATCCAGGGCAGACAGGGATTTTTGAGATCTCAGGAGAGACTCCATCCTATCGATCCCTTTTTTCAATCCAGGCTCCTCTGCAATGATGTCTAAAAACCGTGGATTTTTTGGGCTGCCCCGCTTAACCTGAAGGAGCAATTCGATTACCTTGTCATCATCATTATCTTCTCTCATTAATGTCTGCGCCTTATTAAGAATATTTCGAATTACCCTATCCTGATGCTCCTTAAGGTTCATGATCGAAGGCTTTACTGTCGCATAAAAGGGGTCTTGGCTGCGCTCGATGGGGCCTGAGATTATCAGAGGAGTTCTCGCTTCATCTATGAGAATGCTATCCACCTCATCCACAATGGAAAAATGGAGATCTCTCTGTACGCAGTCTTCAAATGAGTACTTCATATTGTCCCTGAGGTAATCAAAACCGAATTCATTGTTAGTGCCATAGGTGATATCAGAGTTATAGGCAGCCTTTCTTTTCTGATCATCCATATCATGTACAATCACACCTACCGACAACCCGAGGAATCGATAGATTCCACCCATCCACTCGGCGTCTCTTTTTGCCAAATAATCATTCACCGTAACCAGGTGACTCCCACGTTCTAAGAGGGCATTTAAGTATAAGGGGAGAGTGGCAGCCAGGGTTTTGCCTTCACCTGTTTTCATTTCTGCTATGTTGCCACGATGTAGAACAATGCCTCCTAAGAGTTGTACATCAAAGTGTCTCATGCCTAAGACCCTTATAGAAACCTCTCTGACTGCGGCATAGGCCTCCGGTAAGATATAATCTAAAGATTCGCCCTTTGCTATTCTTTGCTTAAATTCTCCTGTTTTACCCCTCAGTTGTTCGTCACTCAGGCCTTTAAAAAGGGGTTCAAGCTCATTGATTGTTGTTATTATTGGAGCAAGTTTTTTAAGCTCTCTTTCGTTTTTACTTCCAATAATTGTTTTTAAAAGCTTACCCAGCATAAAAAATTTCCTTAAAATTGTTGTTACTTCTGATTAAACTTTTCTATTAAAAAATTCAAGTGGCAATTAAATCTGTTCCGTAATTTATTGAATTTTAGTATCTGCTCAATAATTTGATGAAGGGCATGGGTGTCTTTTTTTGTTATGCCCTTCTAACAGGGCGCATTGCCATGTCGTTTCAAAATTGGGTAATAGCAAATTGACCTTAGAGTTATATGCTCCGTCTATATTACCCAATTTTGAAACGACAACTAAGCTGAGTTTTATTTAAGGGCATAAGCAAAAAAAGACACCCATGCCCTAAAAAAGCAGTAAATTTCAATCCACAGGATTTTGAGCAATTACGAATTTTACACAATAAATTGTATTTTTGCAAAGAGAGAGTAAATATCCATGGCAGAATAAAAAACTGGGAGTGGTTATGGGAAAGAATCAAACAGGTGAAGTGCACATCAGTTGAGTATAAAACGGAGAGGATTTACAGGGACACCATTAAGAAGTACCTCATAGTGGAGGTGAGGGCCTGTGCATCGGCCACTATTTCCTACCTCTCCTATGGTTTGGCCCCTTTTCACATATTGTCCCTTTTTTATTCGGTATTTACTCAGGTGTCCGTATCGTGTTTTTAAATCATATCCATGATTAATAGAAATCATCTTTCCGAAGTTGCCTTCTTTGCCCGCATGTACGACTAATCCATCGGCGGGGGCAATGATGGGTGTCCCCATCCTGTTCGCTATGTCAATTCCTTTGTGAAATTCCCTTTGGTTTGTAAAGGGGGAGATCCTATACCCAAATCCGGAAGAAAACCAGCCATCTGTTGGCCTGATAGATGGTGTGCACGCCAGGATGGATTTTTGCTCTTTTAAAAAATCATTTAATTGGCTTTTAGATATGGAGGCGATCGCTGTCTTTGTTTCTAAGTCCTCTAAAGATTTATGCATTTGCTGAATTAATCCCTTGTGCACTTCCTCCAGTTGATACTCTGATGCAAGGGTACTTGTATTTGAGCCTCCAACCGCCAATAATTGATCTTGCTGCTTAGATGGTTCTAAGTTGGTCATGACCCTTAACTTACGCTCAAATTCTTGAAGCTTGGCCATGTTTTGATTGATGTGATTGATTTTTTTACTTAAGGCAATGATGTGGGTTTTTTGAAATCTGTTTTCTTTTTTTAGATACTGTAATTCTGGTATTTTGGTCTTTATTTTTATGTAATCGGTAGTAAACCAGCTGACACTCAGAAGTATCATAAAGATAAAAAAGAGGAGGGTAAACATTGCACTCCGAGAAATAGTAATTTTTCTTACTTTGTGTAATCCTCTCGGAAGGAATAAGATAGTAGATTTTTTTGATACCATAAATTATTGTAGTTTTATTGGAGGCGGCAACCGGATTCGAACCGGTGTAAAACGGTTTTGCAGACCGCTGCCTTAGCCACTTGGCTATGCCGCCTTTTATTGGAGCGGGAAACCGGGCTTGAACCGGCGACCGTCACGTTGGCAACGTGATGCTCTACCAACTGAGCTATTCCCGCTCTTTTTTTTAAATTTCCTACTACTTCTCGAGAAAAATGTCAAGTTTTTTAGATCAGCATCTTTTTCGTCATTCTAAAATATACCCATCCAGACCACATCGTTAATAGTAAGGCTGCCCACAGGAAAGTCATTCCAACGACATGGAAATCAATGTGTAGATACTGGTAGTGCAGGCAGAGACATATGAGTGACACGGCTTGAAATATTGTCTTGTATTTTCCAAGCGAATGTGCCTCAATAACCTTACCTTCAACCACCGCAATACCCCTCAGGCCTGTTACTGCCATTTCTCTTGCAACAATCAGAATAACAACCCAGGCTGGAATTCTACTCAGGGTTATGAGCATGATCATGGTTACTGAAACCAGTAATTTGTCAGCTAAAGGATCAAGAAATTTACCCAGGGATGTGATTTTTTTATGTTTCCGGGCATAGAAACCATCCAGAAGATCTGTGATAGCCGCAACCCCAAAAAAGAGAGCAGCCAAGAAACTTCCCAATCTTCCAGGAAAATACAGGCATATCACAATTACTGGGATCAACGCCAGCCTCATAATACTCAGAGTATTTGGAAGGTTATTTAATTTGTTTTGACTTTTTTTCATAAGTAAAGGAATCACTCTTCCTGTTTTTAAATTCACTATAATATTTCATAACCTTCTCAACGAAGCGCCTGGTCTGAGGTATAAGAGGGACAGAATTACTGTGAGCCACAACTGAAGGGCCAACATTATAGGCAGCTATCGCTAATTTTATATCCTGGTTAAATTTTTTAAGGAGTAAGCTAAGATATTTTGTACCGCCAAAAATATTTTCTTCTGGGTCAAAGGGATTATGTACCTCCATATCGTTTGCAGTGGGTGGCATCAGTTGCATCAGGCCCTTGGCCCCGCTTTGAGAGATCGCATTGGGATCGAACGATGATTCTGCCATAATAATAGACTTTATGAGATGGGGCTCCACACCAAATTGTTGTGCTGCCCTTTGAATTATAGTGTCATAATTTCTAATATATTGTTTCCCCTTTAGGCTTCCTGTCTTTATATAAAGACGATAGCGCCTGTCTGATCGAATGTTGGTGAAATGCCAAACCCCATTTTCATCCTTGAATCGATAGATGTCGGCCTGAGCAGATATGAAAAAAAAAGTGAAAAAAGTATACTAATAAGGGTACCACAGCGGAACAACTTGGAAAAAGACATTTGTTTACCCCATTTTTTTCCAATCCGCTAAAAATTTATCTAATCCAATCTTGGTAAGAGGGTGTTCGGTTAATTGGGAGAGTACCTTGAAAGGGATTGTAGCAATATGAGCACCAATCAAGGCCGCATCTAATACATGGACAGGGTTACGGATGCTTGCCACAATAACCTCAGTTTCAAATCCATAATTGTCATATATGGTTACTATATTCTCTACTATTTCCATGCCAACGCTACTTATATCATCAAGTCTGCCAATAAAGGGGCTCACATAGCTCGCACCTGCCTTGGCTGCTATCAACGCCTGCAAGGGTGAAAATACCAGAGTTACATTCGTCGCAATATTTTCTTTTGATAGTATCTTCGTGGCCTTAATCCCTTCAGTTATCATGGGAATTTTAACCACGATATTATCGGCAAGTGTTGCCAGGTGTTGTGCCTCCTTAACCATGCCCTCTGCTTCAATACTTACTACTTCAGCGCTTACTGGGCCATTTACTATGTGGCAAATTTCTTTAATTAATTCTTCAAATTTTCTTCCCTCTTTTGCTACCAGTGTGGGATTTGTTGTGACACCATCCAACACACCCAATTCATTGGCCTTTGTTATTTCCTCGATATTTGCTGTGTCAATAAAAAATTTCATGTCTCCTCCTTTAGGATTTCAACAGTACCACTGTCTGGCGGGATTGGCAGTTTATTTAAAAGCTCTTGTATGGTTAATTTAAACACAGGATGACCAAGGTCAGGCGCCAATTGAGCCAAAGGTTCTAATACAAACCGCCTTTTGTGCATCAATGGATGGGGGATAATCAGATTATGAGATTTTCGTATCTCTTGACCAAACAGAAGTATGTCGAGGTCAATTATTCTGGCCTCCCACCGTTTCCTCCTTACTCTGCCCATCGCAGATTCTATATTCATAAGCCCCTTTAATAGTTCGAAGGGGCTTTTCGTCACTGCAATTTGAGCAATACAATTTACATACCAGGGCTGTCCAGTAACCCCCTCTGGCTCTGTTTTAAATAGTGTTGAGCGAGCAATCACATGGCAGCCCGGTAATGTGTCTATCTGGTCAATAGAGTATCGACAATTAAAAGATTTATCTCCCAGGTTTGATCCTATCCCTATATATGCGATAGTTGGTTTCAATTATATGCCGATATTTTTTATCCTCTCTATTGCCTCTACAAGGCGACTCTCATCCTTTGTCAATGCCAGCCTTATATAGCCTTCGCCAGGATCACCAAATCCATTCCCTGGCGTTACTACAACACCAGCCTCCTCTAAGAGCCTCGTAGTAAAATCCACCGACGTATAGGAATCAGGAACTGCAACCCAGAGATAAAACGTGGCTTTGGGTGGATTTACCGTGAAACCGCATTCCCTCAGCCCGTTCACCATAATATCTCTCCTCCTGGTATAAATGTTCTGCATCGCTTCACTACTTTCCTTAACTGCCCTCAGGGCCTCTACGCCAGCTACCTGAATAGCCTGGAAAATACCTGAGTCGATATTGCTTTTCATT